>Ga0326727_10005111_pt1 | contig 38020 bp, 27 predicted proteins | sample MB2enrmetagenome_FD_207643 | JGI IMG/M metagenome (GOLD analysis project Ga0326727, IMG submission 207643) | Lab enriched peat soil microbial communities from McLean, Ithaca, NY, United States - MB29MY | ecosystem: Environmental > Terrestrial > Soil > Wetlands > Peat | place: USA: New York... | reverse complement strand
TTACTGGACCTACGAGGCGGCGCCGGGGCGGAAGGCCAACACAGTGGAAACCCTAAACGTCGACTTCGCCACGACGGCCTGAACCCTACGCAGCACCACCGCCGGCCCCAGGCCCTTCCGACGCAATCGGCGTCTATCGGTACCTATCCTCTCGGAGGCGTCACTGTGACACTGATTGAATCATCGGCGCGACAATTCACGAGTTAGCCAGGCCTTGGCCAGTTTCCAGTCCCGTTTTACGCTGGGAACTGAGATCTCAAGCGTCTCGGCCGTCTGTTCAAGACTCAGTCCGGCGAAGAAACGCAGCTCGACCACGCGGGCCTTACGCTGGTCCATTTCCTCCAGGGTTTTCAGAGCGTCGTCAAGCGCAACCAGGTCCTCGCTGTTCTGCGGCGATGCATCCATCGACTCATCGAGGCGGACATGCTCGAAGTACCCACCACGCTTGTTCGCCAGGTGCGCTCGCGCGGCATCCACCAGAATCCGGCGCATCACCTGCGCAGAAACGGCAAAGAAGTGGGTGCGATCTTCCCAGCGCACTCCCTCAACATTGGCAAGACGAAGGTAAGCCTCGTTTACCAGGGCACTCGTCTGGAGGGTTTGTCCGACAGGCTGACGCTGCATATATCGGTGGGCGATCTCATGCAGTTCGGTGTAAACCAGCGGAGTGAGCTGATTAAGCGCCGCACGGTCGCCTTCGCCCCAGGCGCGCAACAGCCGCGAGATTTCCATCGAAGATGCTGGCACGGTATGATGGAGCGAATTATACCTTAGCTTGGTTTTTGGGATTTGCGGCGGTATCGTCCGCACGGAGCACGCCATGCGCCCGGATCGCTGGCGGCAGGTCGAGCAACTGTACCACTCGGCTCTCGAGCGGGAGGAGCCGGCGCGCGACGCGTTCCTTCGCGAGGCCTGTCGGGCCGACGAGGAACTGCGCTGCGAAGTGCAGTCGCTGCTCGACCAGACCGAGAGCGGCCTTCTGGATCACCCTTTACAAATAGGACCTTATCAGATCCTCGGCGTTATCGGCTCCGGCGGCATGGGCACCGTCTACCAGGCACGGGATTCGCGGCTGAACCGCATGGTTGCGATCAAGTTCTCCGACGCGCGCTTCAGCCACCGATTCGAGCGCGAGGCGCGGGCCGTAGCCGCGCTGAATCATCCTCACATCTGCACGCTGTATGACGTAGGACCAAACTACCTGGTAATGGAATTTGTCGAGGGCGAGCCTCTCGAAGGTCCCATGCCGGTCACTAGGGCACTTCGGCTGGCAGTCGAAATGGTGGATGCTTTGAAGTCCGCGCATGCGAAGGGCATCATTCACCGCGATCTCAAGCCGGGAAACGTGCTGGTAACGAACTCGGGCGTGAAAATCCTCGATTTCGGGCTGGCCAAGATCGAGGAGACCGGATTCTGCATGGGAGATCCTGCACAATCCCAGTCCCAAACAGACGAAGGCACCATCGTTGGGACCACCCCCTACATGTCGCCTGAGCAGGCGCAGGGCAAGGCGATAGATGGGAGAAGCGACATCTTCAGCTTCGGCGCGGTGCTCTACGAAATGTTGACGGGGCAGCGCGCCTTTGGCGGAGACACAAAGCTCTCCGTTCTCTCCGCGATCCTGGCGAAAGAACCGGAGCCTGTCAGTTCCATCCGCAAAGATATCCCACTGGAGCTGGAACGTATCATCGAGCGCTGCTTGCGCAAAGATCCTGATCGACGCTTCCAGCATATGGACGACCTGAAAGTTGCGCTGGAGGAGATCAAGGAGGAATCGGAATCGGCTGGGGTGGCGATGAAGGCGGCCCGGTCGCGAGTCGGAGGTTGGAAGACAGCCCTGGCGGGATTGGGTGTGCTGGCAATCCTCATCGCCGCCGGCCTGTTCTGGTCCAAACACCGCTCGCACGCTCTCACCGAACGCGACACCATCGTGCTTACCGATTTCACCAACACCACTGGGGAAGCCATCTTTGATGACACCCTCAGGCAGGCGCTCGCGATTCAGTTGGAGCAGTCGCCGTTTCTTAACGTGCTCTCCGACCGCAGGGTTGCCGACACCCTGCGCCTGATGAACCGACAACCCGACGAGCGCATTACCCCGGCCGTTGGACGCGAAGTCTGCATTCGCACCGGCAGCAAGGCTCTGCTCGTCGGCTCCATCGCGGGATTGGGCAGCAGCTACGCCATCGTGCTCCGGGCAGCGGACTGCCAAAGTGGCGACTCGCTGGCCAGTGTTCAAGCCGAGGCTGACAGCCGCGAGCACGTCCTGCGCACCCTCAGCGACGCCAGCACCCGGTTGCGCGGCAAGCTGGGCGAGTCCCTGGCCTCCATTCAAAAACTAGACACACCGCTGGAAGAAGCGACTACACCGTCGCTGGAGGCCCTGAAAGCCTACAGCCTGGGGATGAAGGCGGAGTGGAAACAGGGGGCCGAGTCACTCCCTTTATTCCAACGGGCCGTGGAACTTGATCCGAATTTTGCCGTGGCCTACGCGGGAATGGCAGAACGTTACTGGGAAACCGATCAAGCAGGGCTGGCGGCTGAATATTCACTTAAGGCGTATAACTTACGAGACAAGGTAAGCGAACGTGAGCGGTTGGAGATCGAAGGAGCATATTACTGGAGGTTTACAGGAGAGCTGGAGAAGGCGGCGCAGACCAACGAGCTGTGGCAGCAGACTTATCCGAGAGACTTTTCTCCTCACATGAACCTGGGAGTTCTTTCCCTCACCCTGGGAAATAGGGAAAAGGGTCTGAAAGAGAATCAAGAGGTGCTTCGTCTGGCCCCGGATGACTTTTGGGGCTACAACGATCTCGGCGTTGCTTACGAACTCCTCAACCGGCTCGATGAAGCAGAAGCGGCGTGGAATAGAGCGGATGAGCTCAGTAACGGCGATAACGAGATGCTGCTCCAGAACCGCTACGTGGTGGCATTCTTGAGGGGCGACACGGCGCAGATGACGCACCTGGCCTCGTCGGCCATGGGCAAGCCCGGCATGGAAGACCTGATGCTGGCCATGCAAGCCGACACAGCAGGCTGGTACGGGAAACTGAAGGACGCGCATGGGCTGACCCAGCGGGCGATGGATTCGGCCGAAAGCAACGGAACCAGGGAAAGAGCGGCAGTTTATCAGGCCTCAGCAGCGCTGCGAGATGTGGAATCGGGCAACCGGGAAGAGGTGCGTTCCGGTGCCACGGCGGCCGTGAAGCTGGCTCCGAATCGTGATGTACGAGACGTAGCGGCGCTGGCCCTGGCCAGGGCTGGAGACGCGCATGCAGCAGGGAAGCTCGCATCCGAACTCGACCACGACTATCCGCAGGACACGCTGGTTCAAAAGTACTGGCTGCCGGTAATTCGGGCTGAGATCGCCTTGGACTACAAAGACCCAAACCGGGCAATCGGATTATTACAGGAGGCGAGCAACTTCGAACTTGGAGTAATGGTGGCGGGGAACGAGTCCACCGTAGCCTTGTGCCCTGCCTATTTGCGTGGGGAGGCCTATCTCATGCTCCAAGACGGCCAACGAGCGGCAGTCGAGTTTCAGAAGTTCATTGACTACCCAGGCGTGGTGGAGAATTTTCCGTGGGGCGCGCTCGCCCGGCTGGGACGCGCCCGTGCCTATGCTATGCAGGGTGACACTTCCGCCGCCAGTCGAGCCTACCAGGACTTCTTTGCCATCTGGAAAGACGCTGACTCCGACCTGCCCATCCTCAAACAAGCCAAATCCGAATACGCCAGATTGAAATAATGTCACCCGGTCAACGAGACGGGAGCGGAACGGCTCGCCGCGGTTACGAATTCAGCCGCGGCAAGCCGGGGATCGATTCACTTCCAGTCTAAGGCGCCGTTCCACACGAAGCCGTGCCAGACGTAGTCATTGTCCTCGTAAAAGCCGGCGACCGTGTTTTGAACAATGAACTGCGGCACGGTGCCCTGGTGGAATTGATCCCCTCCCGCGGGATCGTCAAAGTAAGCGAACCTGCCATCGGCAAAGCGGAGGAAGCCATGATGGACGCCGTTGGCATCGTTGTAGAACCCAACCACCGTGCCTTGGTCGTTGATGGCCTCAGGAATGGTGTTGGCGCCCGCCGGCGCGCGCGGCGCGTCGAACTCCAGCATTTTGCCATCCGCGGTGCGCACTAGGCCGTGATAGACGCCATTGGCATCCTCGAATGAGCCGGTGGTAATCCCTGCCGCGTTGATGGCATAGATGTTGGTGCCCTCTCCCGACCAGGCGGACAGGTCCTGGTTCTGGTCTGAGTCCACCCACGCGAACGTTTCGAATTTGCCGTCGGGATTGCGCACAAAACCGTCGGACAGGCCGTTGCTGTCAAAAAAGCCCCCGGTGACGGCTCCTGCCATGTTGATGCACTGGCCCCAATTGGTCCAGGTCGTACCAATGCCGCCTGGCGCGTCGAACGGAGTGATGACGCCGTCACGAGTACGCACAAAACCGTGCGATCCCCACTGGCCGTCCACGTAATATCCCGAAATCACGCCCTCAAGATTGATGTTGCTGGAGAATGTTCCTGCGCCAGCTTGTGTGCCTGCGCCCGGAGCAGAGAACGAGGTGAAGGCACCGTGGGGAGCGCGCAGGTATCCGTAGGCAACTCCGTTCGCGTCGACGTAGTATCCCGTGACTGTACCCATTGCGTCGATCGCGGTGCCGAAGGTGCCGGGCGCGCTGTAGTTGGGCCAGGTATCCGGAGGCGAAAGAGGATCATCCGAATCGGGAAGGCTGTACGGAACGCATTGGGTTGTCTGGCCGGAAGTGCACCGTTGGCCATCGAACGGGGTGAGTTTACCGTCGGGCGTCCTTACGTAGGCGTGCACAATATTGTCGTATCCCACGTAGAAACCGGTGGCCACTCCCACCGGATTCATGGCGATGACCTCAGTGCCGTAACCGTTGCTGCCCCCCGCGAGCCGGGCATCGACAGTGGTGAAAGTTGGCTGACGTTGCGCCGGTGCGGGCATGCCCAGAATCAAAATCAGCAGGCAGACAACTGGGAGAAGCCCCCTCCACGCCATGCAATTTCGTGTCGTCATATCTCTCCTTTCGGGAGGCGGGCCCGCACAGAATTACCCGGATGGCTTCTGCGTGCCGCCAGCCCTGAAGAATGGCGGTCGCCGCCGCCAATCCCTGGCAGGCCGCGCCACTCGCCGTAGCATCCTTCACAGGGCTAACCGGAAAATCGGGGCGAAAAGGATAACTGGCTTCGAAGATTTAGCGCGAGTTTTTTATCGTGTGCGCGACGCGGCATCGGGAACGAAAAGTCGGCATGGCGACTGGAATCTGACGACATTTCTTCAGTTCAGGATCGGAGTCGCAAACGGCGTTTATCGGTACTAAACCTTGCTCGGAAGTCCAACCCGATCTCAATGAGTGAGTTGTCCTGTATCGCCAGTTGACCGTCAACGTCCGGTTTTGCCGGTCATCCATCCAAAACCAGCCATTGCGTACTGCGGATTGCCAATGCGGAAGTCGTTCGTTCTTTGAGCCTCCGCTAGCAGATGATCAGCTTCTCGCATTTTTGAGAAGGCTGTAATTGGCCCCGGTTTTGCCCAATCGATCTACGTCTGATGATCCAGGGCTACGCAAAATTCCCGGGGCCTTGACTTCAATGAAGTTGCTCCTCTGTGGCCTCCCACCTCTGTTTGGGTTCAGAAATCCGTCCCCGGAATGTAATTCGGCGTGGTCACGTACGAGTACTTGTTGGGATTGGCTTTCACCAGCGCATCCGCGGTCGAATTCCAGTCGGTGGCATGAGCCCCCGTATAGTTGTTCTGCACCACGGTCTGATCGAGCAGGTAGTTGCTGAATCCCTGCCCCTGCCGGGAGATGTTGCCTTCCTGCTGATCGAACTGCGCCTGCTCCTGAGCGTTAGAGGTTTGCGCGGCGTTGTAGCGCGCCGTAGCATTGGCGCCGATCTGGTGAATGTTGTTCACCACCATTTGGCTGATGGCCAAATCCTTCTGGTCCTGCTGCTGCTTCATCTGCATCGCCTGCTGATACTCCTGTTGGGTCACTTGCTGGTTTTCCTTGTACGATGTGATAATCGCTTTCACCACGGCCTGGTCCGGGTTGACCAGCGCAGGCGGTAGCAGGACGAGCGTCACAACGACTGTATAGTATCCGTACTGATTCTTAACGCCCGTGCAGATATCGGCGCTGAAGGCGACCGCGCCTCCTCCACTGGGATTGAGCTGTCCCGACGCGCTCGCGCAACGAGCGCTCTGCGACCCCGCCAACGCTTGTACATTCTGCACCTGGACCTGCGACGATGTCACCCCCTGCGACTTGAGCCACGCCTGCAGCAGCGGCGCAAACTCCTTCGCCGGGTCGCCGCTGTACGCGTAAAACACGGCGTTCGCTAAGTCTACCGCCTGTGTCGCGTGCGCTGCCGCCATCTTCTGCTGGAACGCGCTGGTCGGATCCACCCCTTCCTTCGACATGTTCAGCTCCAACAGTTCGCCGTTGGCTCCGTGCAAAAGGAGTCCGCCATCGAAGCTGCTCTTGTCCACCGTCCAGCCGGCGGGCACTGAGGCGCTGGCGGAGTTGTCGGGTGCAGTCACTAGGTGTGTCGGTCCCGCTGCGGCCGGCGCATTCGCATTTGAGCTGGCCGCCACGCCGGAAGCGGCGCCCGGATTCCAGACACTGAAAAGTTGTTGCAGCATCGGGTTCACCGTCTGCCCAAAGCGCGAAGCAAGGTCATAGACCATTCCTACCTGCACCTGATTGGGACCGGACGCGTTGGCAATCACCAGGCCTCCGAGCGGCAGGTTTCCGTCCGGGTGGTCCGTCACCGAAAAGAACACCCCCACGGAATTGGTTCCTGTGAACTGGAAGGCCTTCCCGATTTGCGGCTTCTCTCCGCAGTTGTTATGCACTGTCCTCAGCATATTGGTCATGGCTGCCCCCCCGGTGGTGGCTCCACTCACAACGCCGTAAACGATCTTGCCCCCCTGGGGCGCATTGATGGTTGTAAGTTGGGTTGGTGCTTGCGTTCCTGCCTTGCAGGAGCAGATGCAAACCATGGACAACGAGAGAATCCCGGAAAATCGCGCCAATGCGTACATGACGACACAGACCTTTCCTGAATCGGAACCGCATCTCCTTGAGAATGCGAAAAACGAGAGCAAATGGGAGTCCCGCTCTTCCGCCCTGATTCGCCTGAATTGTACCCCTCCCCGCCGGTATTGCAAGGCCGGGGCCGCTTCTGCAATTGAAGAGCGAAGCGTTCTTCTGTCGTGATGGATTGACAGCGTAATCGAGAGCTTGCCTGGCTGACATCTCCGACTTCACTGCTATCTGGAATCAGCTTTAGGGGGACCGCTGCCCGAGGTGTGCGTGAGCAGCCTCAAGATTGCCGCAGCAAGGCATCCGTTTGCAAATTACTCCTGGATGACGGGCAAACCGGACATTGGGGTGGTCAACTAGCGACAACAGCGCGTGGCACTCAGTGAGAGTTCTCCCGGTCCGCTAAGTGGGTTCCTGGCGGATGGTCAGCACACCGGAACTTCAGTCAGATGTCGATAAATCGCCAATGCACTCACCGAGGTCGGATAGGTCCTCAAAAGTCGGCATGGCGACTGGAATCCCCGTGCCCGGGGTCGCGGTGAGGTTCTCGTGACGCTCCCTGACCCTACGGCGTTTTACTGTACCTTTCCTCGCGCTCCCAGCTTCAATACCTCGCGAGCGATACTCGCAGGACCTCGGAGTCCGACCCGAAGTCCAGCCCCCAGTCGGTTTGATCGCCGTTCAGAATGCGGTGCGATTGGAAGACGCCGTTCTCATACGCGCCTTCTTCTACACGCAGGAACTGACGGTGCTGCCAATTCCCATCGATAAGGGCCGAGGGCGTCTGACCGGTCCCGACGACGATCTTCTGCGTTTTCTGTTGCTGTGCAGTGCCTGCGGGACGGAAGTCGACGCGGCAATGGAATCCTGCGACAAGAAACTGATTGTCGCTCAATTGAGCCACAAGTGCGCGCCCGATCGGCTCTGCATTCCCTGTGGCAGCACCTCCCCGGCCAACGCCGAATGAGATCACGGTGTCCCAACTTCCGAAGTGAAGGGTCTGCCTCGGCTGCTCCTCCACTTCTGCCACAGCCTGCAGTTTTCCTTCGAAGTTCAGGCGGGCAAGGTCGCGCATCATCGGACCAAGAAGCTTGTAGTTCTGCGCTGTGGGGTCAAGAAAGGCATTCGGCTCATTGGGCACCATTCTCTCCGGATGATTGGTCCGCGTGTAGTCCAGCCCGAACGGGGAATAGCCGATCGTCTGCATGCCCAAGGCAGCAAAAAGAAAACGCGCTGCACGCGGCGTTCCCGCTGTCTCAGGAATGAACAAGGCGTTATCCGGCCGGTGGTATAGCTCGATGACCTTCAGATAGGACTGTGTATCCAGCAGGTAGATATCCGGCGCCAGGACGTCGATCGCCGGCGCCTCGGCCTTCCAGATGGAAAGCACGTTATCTGTCGGGCCACCGCTTTCGTAGGTCCCCGGCTCGCCTTTGAACGGATCGCGCAGCGCCGCATTCACGTACAGAGGCAGCGGGTAAACTGCCTTACCCGCGAGCGCGATCTGTCCGACGTACCGGGCGATGGCCCAGGCATGGAAGTAGACGTCGGCATCCGGCCCAAACACCTCGGCCCATCCCGCCCCTTTTGTGGCGGTCTTGTTCATCGCGTTCAACACATCGTCAGGAACCGCCGCCGTGAAGAGCTTGTTGGCTTCAGCAGAGTAATCGCGCAGCGTTCCCCAGGTGCCTGTTTCGTTCTCTACCTGCACCATCAACACCGTTCGCTCAGGATCTGCCGCTTTCAAGTGCCGCATGAAAGCAGTGAAAGCGCGTATGTCCGCGTCCAGTGAGGCTCGCGCAAACGGCGAGGGCGAGTCCACTCGTTCCCCGTTCCTGTTGACGACGTGGGAGTAGCGCTCCGGGTCCAGCTTCATCCACTCAGGCATGTAGTGCTGGCTGCCGTTTTTCCACGTACCGAACCAAAGCAGAACAAGGTGAACGCGGTGCGCGCGTGCCTGCGCGAGAACACTGTCGATCTGCGAGTAGTCGAACTGATCCTGCTTGGGCTCGAACTGCTCCCAATAGATGGGGATTTCGAGTGTATTGGCATGCAGATACTCGATCGCGGGCCACACTTTTGGAAGCGTCAGCGGCCAGTCGCTAGAGTTGTTGGCCTGCGCGCCAAGCATCAGAAAGGGCGCACCGTCGACCATCAGGGCATAGCGGCCGTTCTGCTGAACGATACGCGGGATGGGGTGCGGCGTCACCTGCGAATACGCGGCTAACCCGAAAGGAAATAGAGCCGCGACTATGGCCGCGACGAACGTTTTCATCTTCATTCTGCGCACCTTTCTCGCAGGCCCGGTTTAGTGCGGTAACTCACTCTCTGATCTCCTACGCTTGAACCCGTGGGAGGATGCAAATTTGACTCGTAGAGCAAAGGCATATTTGCAATCGGCATCGGCGGACAGCTATGGAAACCGGTAGAGAGTCACACGGAGAATGGCGTACGGCCGCAACGTCAGAATCTCTCCTTGCGCATCGTCGTCGCCCGCGATTTGGCGGGCCACGACCCATTCTCCGTTGACAAAGTTGCCCTGCTGCACGTCTCCGAGTCCGACATTCTGTGGCCCTTGAGTTTTTGGGGTGAAGTCGATTCGCATGCCACCACCGACAAAGTAATACTCGTCGGGACCGGTCGCGATGAGGATGGCAGCTCCTTCGAGCGGCGGCTCGGAGGCGGTTGCCGTTGCAGAGAATTGCGGCGAAGCGGCAACCTGCCCCTTCGGTTGCGGAGCAATGTGCGTACTACGGCCCGTGTAGGTGAGTGTCAGCGTGTAGTTGCCAAGCTTGACCTCTTTAGGCGAATCTCCCTGGTTGAGTCGCACCGCCGTGATGGAGGCAGTGCCGCGGTGAGCCAGAATCATGGGCGACATCTGATCAAGAAGGCCATATACGGTGGCAAGATCCGGTGGAATGGGCCTGTTTCCGTCAACGCCGAAGGGAGAGAATCCGATGGTGTCGTATTTGCCGACGGCCATGATGGCATTGGCGGGATTGGTATTCGTTTCGGGAATGAAGAGCGGATTGCCATTGCGCTTGAAGCGCTCGCAGAGATCGTCAAAGTACTCGAGGTAAAGATCGGGCGCGAGGATGTCGATGTCTGGGGCGCCAGCGCGCCAGATGTCGTGAACCTGCGGGAGCGGGCCTCCGCTGGGATAGGTGCCAGGCCATGCGTGGTTCGGCTGCTGCAGCCATGCGTTCACGTACATCGGGATGTCATACGCGGCCTTGCCGGCCTGCACAACCTTTTCCAAAAAGCGTGCATAGTTCCAGGCCATGAAGATTTCATCCGAAGCCCAGTGCAGATGCTGCCAACTGTTTTCATGTTCGAGGGGGCCCAGCAACGAGACGGTGGTCTGAACGGGGATCTCCAGGGTAGCCGGTTTGCCGGGGCCGAATACCTCTTCCCATGTTCCCGACTTTTTATAACCGTTTGCTGCCCAAACCTCACGAAACTCGGGGATCAGGGTTTCCTTGTGGGATTGAAGATAGTTCATCAGTTCCGCGGGAACCTGCCCGGCGAATGCGCGGTTGGCAACTGGAGAACGGTCGCGAGTATCGCGCAGGACGCCGACTTCATTCTCGACCTGCATCATCACCACGGTGTGCTGTGTCCCATCGACCTCTTTGATGTGGCGCATCAGAGCGGTGAAGGCCCGGGTATCGGCGTCGCGCGTGGCGTCGCTCAAGGTGCTGAGCAACTCAACAGGCCCGGAGACTGAGACCGTCTTGCCTTCCCCGATCTGGATGCGGGGAAAGCGGAGATAGTCCTTCTTGACCCAGTAGGGCGGATAACTTGAGGTGCCATTCTTCCAGCAGCCAAACCACAGAAACACGATGTGCAGATGGCTCTCCCTGGCCTTGGCAATAACGCCATCCACCAGTGAGTAATTGAATTTACCTTCCTCCGGCTCGAACTGCGCCCACGAGACTCCCACAAGCACAGTGTTCAGATTGCTGGCTACGAGCTTGGGCCAGATGGTCTCCATGGGTTCGAGAGCGGTAGCTGCGTTGTTGGTCAGCTCCCCGGAGAGAATAAGGAAGGGCTTCCCGTCGACGATCAATTGCGTAGCGTCGCCGTGCCTTTCGAGGTGTGGCGCGTCGTTGCGGTTTTGTGCCTGATTTGAAATCGGCAGGCAGGCAACAGAAAACAACAGAGCGAATAGAGACAGGCGATCGATGCGCATTCAAGCCTCCAATTGTCTGGTTCAACGGGAGATTGGCCGTCCAGATATCTTCCGCTCGTCTGAAGACCCGGTAGGCCGCACCAGGGAAATGCTATTCCCTGATAAGTGGGTGATAATTCCCCGAAATTGCTTGTCACCAGATTCTGACGATCTGTACAGGCAGCAGGCCAATAATCGAATCAAACACCCTATATTCTGCATATTACAGGTTCTCCCTCGGATTACTCCCCGAAAGTCGGCCAGGGTCCGGGAATCCGCCCCAAAAGAATCCCATCTTTTACCAACAGGCCAACCCGCTCATTGATCAGGTTGGGACAGGTTGCCCTCGATGCGAGGGTCCCATTAGTAAAGCGCCACCATTGGCAGAATTCCACTTGTATCAATCGGTGAGAGACTCGGCTCAGAACAAGGAGCTGTAACAATGGTTCTCGACGGATCTCGATACCTCGGATGAAGAAAGCGAGCTGCGATGGCAACCACCCGCCGGGAGTTTCTTTGGAACAGCCTGGGAGTCGTGCTCAGTACACAAGGTGCTTCGGCGCTGCCCGGAACACGATCGGTCCTGCCGGTTCAGGAACGAACGACAAGCAGCGTCCCCTTCGGATCCGGCCACTTCGGGCACTGGGACGAGGATGAGCTCGGTTTGCCGATCTTCCACTACACGGCCAATCAGACCACCGACCCACACGCTGTGACCGATGTGCAGCCGGGCATTCTCAGTTCGACCGAGCACATTCATCAGGTGGGCAATGATCGCATCACCGCGCTCGTGTCGAACTACGGAACTGTGCGCGTCCGGCAGGATGAAGGTTGTCCGAAGATCCTGAACGATATTGATCCCGAGACGAGCCAGTTCGGCGGAGGCATCGGCTATCTGACAGATGGTCACGAGACACTCAGCACCTTCTACGACGGAAGCCAATCGAAGTTCGAGCGTATCTTTGGCATGGGCTACTTCCGCAAGCGTGTAGCGGGCGCGCGCTATGCAGTCGACCAGGTAATCGTCGCGCCATTCGGCGACGATCCCGTGCTGCTGTCCCAGGTAACCATCACAAACCGCATCAGCGCAGCCGCTCATCTGCGCTGGGTGGAATATTGGGGCTGCCAGCCGTATCAGCTGTCGTTTCGTGCGTGGATGGAGGCGTTCTCCGATCCGGGAAGGGCTACGAGGTTTCGTCGCGCTGTCGGTCGCCGGTTCAGCCACAGGCTCTCGACGCTGCCCGGCAAGCAAGGATTGCGGGACCGCAAGCAGTTCGATGGGCGGCCGCCAGAAGAAGAATCCGCGTGGGAGCATATGCTCCGTCACGGCAATCCATACGGATTCATCACTCCGGTCCAAGAGCTGAAGCCGGGCACAGAGTTCGAAACGACCTCCATTCCCGAGACCTTTCTTGTCTCTCTGGACGGGCCGGTGAGCGGAATGAGTTCGGACGCTGCCATGTTCTTCGGCACAGGTGGTTCCGCGCATCCTGATGGATTGCACCGCCCCTTTCCCAGCGTGTTGGAGAACGTAACGGCGAAGGCAGGCATGCTGCTGGAACACTCGTTTGAACTTGCGCCGGGAGAAAGCCGCACGCTGCACTTCCTCTATGGCTACCTGCCGGAGGGTCTTTCACTGGATGCCTTGATCGCGAAATACCAGAAGCCTGCCGCGAACATCTGGACGCAAACGCGTGAGTCCTGGAAGCGCAACGGGACGCGTTTCGAGATCGCCAGCCAGCCATGGATCCGGCGCGAGTCGGCGTGGAATCACTACTACCTGAGAAGCGCGCAGACATACGACGACTACTTCGGCGAGCACATCCTGAATCAGAACGGGTTTTACCAATACACGATGGGCTTCCAGGGCGCGCCGCGCGATCCACTGCAACATGCACTGCCGCTCCTGTTCAGCGATCCGGAGATTGTGAAAAGCGTTTTGCGCTACACGCTGAAAGAGGTGCGTGATGACGGCTCGCTTCCCTATGCGATTGTCGGGCGTGGCGTGGCCGCCCCCATGCTCTCCGACCGGGCCAGCGATCTGCCGCTCTGGCTCCTCTGGGCTACCAGCGAATACGTCCTGGCCACCCGCGATGAAGCATTCCTCAACGAACCGATCAAGGCGCGGCTTTCGGCTGAAATGGGCAAGATTGATTCCGTCGCCAACCTCCTGCGGCGCTGCTACGAGCACCAGGTCCGCGATGTGAGCGTAGGCACGCACGGCATCGTTCGTATGCTAGTCGACGACTGGAATGACGGCCTTATCTACACCTGGGCGCAGTCAGATCTGAAGGCGTGCATCGATACCAGCGAGAGCGTGCTGAACGCCGCCATGTCTGCATGGGTCTTCGACAAGTACGCGCAGTTGCTTGCTTGCACAGGCGACTCTTCGGGGCTCATCGAGCAGTGCCGTGGCCGCGCGGAGCAGAGCCGTAACGCCGTTGCCGCACAGTGGAACGGACGATGGTTCCGGCGAGCATGGCTGGGCGAGAAGCTTGGCTGGCTCGGCGAGTCCACGATGTGGATCGAACCGCAGCCATGGGCCATCCTCTCTGGTGCGGCCAGCCGGGAGCAGATCGATGCGCTGATCCGGACTATGGATCAACTGCTGCGGCTGGGACCGCTCGGCGCCCGGCAGATGAGCGATGGTCCTGACATGAAAGGAAACGGGCCAGCCGAGCGTGGCACGCTGGAAATGGGTGCCATCTGGCCGTCTCTCAATCAGACGCTGGTCTGGGCTCTCGCCGCCAGCCATCCGGCCATGGCTTTAGAAGAGTGGAAGCGCAACACGCTGGCACATCACGCCGAGGCCTATCCGTACCTTTGGTACGGCGTGTGGAGTGGCAACGACTCCTATAACACACCGGCAAACAGCAATCCCGGCGGTGCCGCGGACCAGCCGTACTTCCGCGGGACCGATTTTCCTGTTCTGAACCTCCATGCCCACGCCTGCTTCCTCTATTCAGCAAGCAAGCTGCTCGGGCTGGAGTTCGACGAGACGGGACTGCGGCTGAACCTGAACTTGCCGGAGAATGAATACCGCTTCGATTCCCCGCTGCTCGGCGTAGTGAAGACCCACGATCGCTTCGAGGGGTGGTACAAGCCTTCCAGGCCGGGAACGTGGACACTCCGAATTCGTCTGGAGAAAGACGCCCTCGCCACGATTAGGCATGCCGAAGTAAACGGCAAGCGCGTCGAGGTACGCCGTCAGCCGGACGGCTCTGTCGTGCTCACCGGTACCAGCACCGCCGAAACTGCACTTTGGTGGAAACTGTCCTGAGCGAGCCTGCCGATCATCCATCTCTCGCGATCTCTGACAGACCACCCGAGTCGATGGGCGCTCGGTGATTTGTCATGAAGCCAGAACTCTCCAGGTGCAATCGGCGTTTTAGAGGATCTATCCTGTCCACAGGTAAACCAGGGCGACGAGTACTTATCCCCGAAGCAAACTCAGCAACGGACGCCAGCATGAGGCGGCAATTACAGTTTTGTCATCGCGTTGCGAGGGTCGGCATGCGTAGCGTCACGCAAGTTCCTCGGCCGAGGTGACTGGTGATTTCCGCGCTACCGCCATGAAGAGTCAGGATGCTCTGCACGATAGCCAAGCCCAACCCTGTGCCGCCCGATGCCTTCGAGCGCGATGGGTCGACGCGGAAGAAGCGATCGAATACTCTGGGCAGCGCTTCGGCGGGAATGCCGACGCCGGTGTCGGAGACGTCGATGCGAATCGCGGAGTCACAGTTCGTGGCCACCAGCGTCACAGTTCCTCCCGGCGGTGTATGTGCAATGGCGTTTGAGACCAGGTTGCTCACCGCCCGCAGCCAGTTCGCCGGCGATCAGCTTCACCCCAATCCCTTGTCGACGTGTTCTGCCATCGAGGTCAGGTCCGTGAGCCCTCGCCATCGTTGGAACAAGCGGCCTATAATCCGCGTACCGTCCCTTGGAGGAATTAGATCATGGTCAAAAGATCGACCTGGTGGGCAACTGCTGTTGGGACCGCCGTCGGCACTGGTGGTTGGTTTTTGGGAATAGGTAAGTATGTCTCGCCCACCCATCCGGGTTGGGCACTATTCTGGATCACCCTCGCCGCCACCATCATCACCCGGATCATCGTCGACGAAGAGATTCGTCACAAGACCTCCCGTGCGCAAGCTACGCAGCCTTCCAGTGCCCCAAGGAACCCGCAGCTCTAAGACACTGACGGATTCAGCTGTGATGTCGATGCTGTCGTCCTGGAGCGCCGGTGGCCTGTTCTGTGCGCCTCCTATACAGGAATTTGGTGCTTTTCAGTTGGCAAGTGACTCACGTGGATGTCGGTCACTCGCTCCGAACGGGCCCCTAACGACCCGGGATCAGAACTTAACTTCTCCCTGAAACTCGACTCTTCTAAAGGACGATTGCCGGCTGCGACAGAACGGGACGGCGCTAGAACACCGTCATGAGTATGGCTCCAACGTCAATGAGCCAATGTGCGATGATCAGCGGCGCCAGACGGCGCGTGCGGATGTAAATCAACATCACCACTGCGCAACCCGGAAGGTAGGCGAGGAATCGGCACAGATTCGCCCGCCAATCGGGCACAAAGCCCAGCGCACAATGTTGCGCCGCAAAGAAGAAAGCGACAATGGCAAAGGCAATGGGTGTGCGCCTCGTGAGAGCCTCGAGCCGCGGCAGAACAAATCCCTGGTATGTCAACTCTTCGGTGGCCGACTGGATAATCCAATAAATTGAGAGGCTATAGATGACCGCCCACAGCGGAAGCGCACGTGCGTGGAGGATGTAAGCGTTAGGGGCCACGCCGGAGACGCCGTAGAAGAGCATCTGCGTCACGAATCCGCCGACGAGGAAGAAAGGGAATATCAGTACGTAATAGCCGAGTCCGAGAAAAATGTCGTGTCCATGGCGCATTCGGATCGGACCGATCAGGTCGCGCATCCGAATGCCTTCCCGGCGCGTATAGTGGCGCATGACGGCGAGGCAGAAGATATCGCTCAGCGTAAAGCAGATGCTCCACCAGTAGCAGGCGTCGTGCCAGGGCCGCTCAACGTGCCGCGCGAGGAAGACGAGCGCCACGATGCCCTGGGCGGCCATCCACATCAATCCGCGCCCAACCACAAGCAGCAACGGCCCGGCCCACGGAACCTTTCCTTCAGCAACCCTCCTGCGGATGGCTGCCACAGAGTCTGAGTCGAGAGTAACGGCGGATTCGCGGATGGTCGTCATCGCGAACTACCTTTGCCGCTTAGCCTAACACGACAGGCGCGCTGCCCCAGCGACGAACTCGGAGCGACTACTCCTCGCCGTGCCGGGGATGGCCGGAGACTCAAACGAGCAACGGTTCCGCGTCCTCAGTCGGGTCGCCACCACTGGTAATTCCCGTATTGTCGCTAGCCTACGTCGGTTCGCGTGGTGGGCGAGGTGTTGACGGCGGCTACATGATCGGAAGTCAAATTCCTCAAGGATCCCAATCATGCATAGTTGATAGCGCGTTTCCATCTGTTGAGGATCTTGTCTCAACCTGTCGTGTTCAGCTTTTGCCTTGTGCCGAATCTCTGCAACCAATGATCTGAGGCGTTCCGACTTCACAACGGCTGAAGCCAACTCCTCCGCCTCCGTTGTCATTTCGAGCAGCGTCTTTAGTTTCTGAAGAGCGTCCACGCACCCCCCGTCTAAATACAGCATTCTAGTTCTCTGGGATCCCTCCAGACATGGTTCTGAAACACTGCTCCCTTCGCGGTTGCGCTAGACCAGCAATCTCGCCGTAACGTAACCTTGAATCATTGACCTTCGTTCTGAGGCGGAAGGGCAGCATGACCGAATTGCTCCTGTCTGGTCTCGAAGAGCTGAGAAGAATCAAAAAACGAATGCAGCTTTGATCTCGTCTGCCACAGTCTGCAGGTTTTCATCCAGGACGAAGTGCCCAGCATCGAGCCAGACAAGCTTGGCGTCTGGCAGATCCCGCAGGTATGCCTCAGCCCCGGCCGGAATGAAAAAGGGATCCTGGTTGCCCCAGACGATCAGCGTCTTCGGCTGGTGTGCGCGGAAGGCTGCTTGCCAGCTGTCGTAGGACGCTACGTTGGTTTTGTAGTTCTCCAGCAGATCGATCTGGTAGGTCTGCGTGCCCGGGCGGTCGAGAAAGGCCTGATCAAGAACCCAATTGTCAGGGTTGATGTTCTCTTCCTTGCGCGCGCCAACCGTCCAGTGGAACTTGGTGGCAGCGAGGCTCAGGAACTCCTTTGCGGGCTCCTCTGTCTTGGCGTTCCGGTTTTCCCAGAGGGGTCCGAGCGCCTGCTTGGGAAGATCGCCAACTCCCTCGATGTAGGCGTTTGCATTCTGGATGATGAAGCCCTTCACCTGTTCCGGCCTCTCTGCGAAGAGCCGGAAACCGACTGGACCGCCGTAATCTTGCATGTAGAGGATGTACGATTTGAGGCCAAGCTGATCGAGCAGTGCACGAACGTGTGCTGCGAGATTGTCGAAGGTGTATGCGAAGGTGTCGCGCAGGGGTGCCTCGGAGTGACCGAACCCAATGTAGTCAGGAGCGATGAGATGAAATTTGTCGGAAAGTGCCGGGATGAGCTCGCGGAACATCTGGCTGCTGGTCGGGAGCCCGTGCAGCAACACAATGGTTGGGGAAGCGGAGTCGCCAGCCTCGCGATAAAAGACCTTGCGTCCGTTTACGTTTGCCGTCCGATAGCGAGTCAGACGCGAATCAAGTTGCGCCGTTGTTGCTGCCATACGTGAACTCCTAGTCATGGTGTGAGCCGGACTCGAGCCTTGGGGCGCTTGTCCTGAATCCATAGATGGCAGAACACCGTCAAAAGATTCATTAACGGTGTTACGAAGAAGGGAGAATCGGTGACCGAATCTTCACAAGACTGGATGGACGGCTTCCTCGTGGTCGGTAATCAGCCGGTTCTGGACTTCCTGAATACCCAGCTCGCAATGGACGACGAGGAACAGGAGATGCTGGCGGACACTGGCGCGCTTGTGCGTTGGTTGCCCGTGTCTGGTCTGGTAGCCGCGCCCGGACTGAAAAGCAAACTGAAGGGCTGGAGCAAGCAGGCAGCGGCACGGGCATTTCTAGGTGAGTTGCGCGTTTTTCGTGAGAAGTTACGTGATACCGTGTTCAGGCTGGAGGAGGGTAAGCAGCCGAGTGGGCCTTTTCTGGCGGACCTGAACGCGCGACTCTTCGCTCATCCTTTTCGTGCTGCCGTCATTACAAAGCGCGGAAGCATAGAAAGCGTGCAGGTTGAAGGGGCTTCGGTGGCAGAAACTCTGTGGGCAGCGGTGCTGCATGAGACAGTGAAGCTTTTGATCGACACAGACCCGAAAAGAGTACGGAAATGCGAAAGCTGCGTTGCGCACTTTCAAGATATCAGTAAGAAGAACGCTCGGCGGTGGTGCAGCATGCGGCTGTGTGGAAACAGGGTTAAGGTCGCAGCGTACCAGGAGCGGCGGCGTCATGCCGGGGAAAGCAGCCTGAACGGTGCAAGAGCAGCCCTGTGAAGTCTTTGGACCCCTGCTGCAAAGCAGCGAGGCTCGGCCATGCACCGCAGGCTACCGTCAAACTCCAATTAGCGTCGAGGATGAAAGTGGATGGATAGACCGTCTCGCATCTTCGAGAAGATCAGCCAGGGCCACGCTGATCGAACTACAGCGAACGAAATCTTGACTCGGATTCCGGCACAATAGCGGCCCTTCGGGCAGCCACGGCAGTTTTGGGAGTAAGTCCACGCAATGGCAACGAAAACGGGCCGAACTTCGTGCGACATTGCGCGGTGTCTGACGTCGACTATTCTTTTCCCAGGATTTCTAATAATTGTCGCCCGTCAGCATGGCACAGACGGGCGCATGTCCGCCTGAGATCGTGGGGCGCGAGGGCAGGAATCTCTGAGGCCTTTGCCTTCTGCTTCACAACACCCCAAATGACCTTGGGGCTGAAGCTTGTTCCCCAAACTATGCCAAACCATCCTGCTCCACACAAGGGATGTTTGCCCGGTGAACTGGCTTGTTATTCCGAGTAGAGATTGCCATGTGATCAGAGCCACAGACTGCTGTTCGGAGATTGATTAGATTGCGTGCGGTTCGCCTCGTGGCGTAGCGCAGGGTCCGCCGTGAGATACAAACACATTGTCGTCGTGAAACGAGGTCCGCCGGAAGACCTGCGGATCGAGGAGTGCGATCTGCGCGAACCCGCGGCCAGGGAGGTCAGGATCAAAGTGCTGTCCTGCAGTGTTTGCCAGCCGGATGTGCAGAATCGCTACGGACGGAGTCCGTTCCCGCCCAAAGTGCCCTACGAACCGGGCTCGGCCATCGTGGGCGCTGTGGATGCGGCTGGATCAGAAGTCCGGCAGGCCGTGCCGGGGACGAGAGTTGCGGCATGGCCGTCGCAAGGAGGCTACGCCGAGTATCTCTATCTTCCGGAGAGCCGGCTGATTCCTGTTCCATCCTCGGTCGATCCAGTCGAAGCGGCTCCGGTGGTGCTGAACTACGTTACGGCGTACCAGGTATTGCACCGGAGCGCGAAAGTCAAGACAGGCGACAAGGTGTTGATCATCGGCGCAAGCGGCGGATGCGGCACGGCATTTCTCGACCTGGGCAGACTTGCCGGTCTGAAGATGTATGGCCTTGCCTCTGGGAGCAAGAGTTCGGTCCTCACCCAGTTTGGGGCCATCCCGATCGACTACCGGCGGGAGGATTTCGTGGAGGTGATGCGACGCGCCGAGCCGCAGGGGCTGGATTTCGTCTTCGACGGGATGGGTGGAGACTACATCGACCGGGCTCTCCCGCTGTTGCGGCGCGGCGGTGTGCTGGTGACATATGGCAACCCACTGAGCCTGCGCGGCGTGCTGCGCCTTCTGGCCAGGGCTCTGATGGTTAATCTTCTCCCCGGCGGCAGGAAGCTGAAGGGCTACGGGGCTGGCGCCGCGCTCTTTCATCGCAAGCCATTTCTGGACGACTGGGCCATTCTGTTCCGGCTGCTCAAGGAGGGCAAGATCCGGCCTGTAATCAGCGACCGCTTTCCATTGCTCGAAGCGGCGCAGGCGAATGCGCTGCTGGAAGGCGGACTGGTGGTCGGCAACCTGGTCCTGGTGGCGCCCAATCTGATTCGGTGAGTGCATCATCGCCAATTTGCTTATCGAACGGTCGGGGTTCAGAAAACTGAACCGATTTCCCGGCGACGGAGCCTGCTTCGCAGTTGCAGGCCTGCCAGGCCTCGGACCGGCGATGCGGCGCAGCAGAACAAACCAGAGGCTGAAAATGAGCAACGCTTCCGCAAACCATAATGGACCGAGGATGAACTCCTTGCGATGCCAGAGCCATTCGAAGGTGGGCCAGAAGCCGTCTCCCTGAGCAAATGTCACGAGCGCGGCGGTCAATGGGCCAAGGATCAGGCCGAAAGCCAGAATAGGGATGCCAAGGCGAATGAAGCGGTCGAGGATGAACTGGCCATAGCCTTTGCGGTCCAGGGACGCGGGTGTGAAATAGCCGGCCAGGCTCACGAATTCGGCATCGCGGGGGCAGAGGAAAGGATTGCGCGTCCTGCCAAGCCCGGAGACGTCTCGACGGATTCTTTGGGGGCTGCGCTATTTCATGTCCAGCACTTTTCTGATGGCGGGCGCGGGAGCGCCGGAACACAGAACCGCCGCGCGCAGATCATCGGCCAACGCCTGCAACTCGTCGGGCGCCTGCTGGCCGTGCGTGGCCGCCACCCGGCCCATCCGGGAGTTTAAAAACAGACGAAACAGAAATGCCAGTGCGAAGACGGGCGTCACGGCAAGGACCTTCTGGCTGGCGGGCACGATCTTGTGTCCAAGCGCCTTCAGCACTGTCTGGGTCTCACGTAACGCCGCGGCGGTGAGCTTGAGTTCTTCTTGCGAGGGGGCGACGGGCTCGGTCGCGGTTCCGTACTTGATCCCCAGGGGCGCGATGGCGCCAACACCGGCGGCATGCGTGGCGAGATAATCGACGACGTTGCGTGAGGCCTTGGACCTGAGACCGGCCTGATTGAGCAGCTTCACCAAACGCGTGAGACGCGGCGTGATCGTTCCGTCGATCTCGCCGAAGTGCGGCGGCACGAGGGCATGATCGAAGGGGCCGACTGCGCGGATGATCTCGCCGTCGCGTCTGCCGCCGGCGAAGACGAAGCCCAGCATCGGCCGCTCGGCGCCCAGCGCCGCAACCATCTCGGCGGGGCCGTTGAGATTGTTGTTCATGAAGACGACGTTGGGCGAGCGGTTGGCGGCCAGTGCAGGCAGCAACTCGGCCACCTGGTTGCGCCGCACCACCACGAGGATGTAGTCGTAGGTGTCGCCAGGCGCAAGTTCGGCAATAACCCTGACCATGGCGACTGTGCGTTTGTGGCTGAGCGCATTCTCAATTACGAGACCGTTGGTCTCGATCTCGCCGATGCGCTTGCCGCGCGCCAGCATCGTAACATCGACGCCGCTCTTGGACAGCCATGCGGCGCAGATGGAGCCGTTCACTCCGGCGCCGATTACGAGAATTCTGGCGTTATCGCTTGCCATAACGCACTTCCAAACGACGCCCGTGAACCGGGATTTTCAACTTGGACTGCCGGCACGCCGCCATTATACCGATGCCAGGCCAAACAGGTGCAGAAAACGGGCTTCACCGATCTTCGCTGGTCAACGAGCGCGAAATCTCTAGTGTCGTATCCACAGTGCTCCGCAGGCGGAGATTCAGCGGCCGCCGTTTCTTCCGGTACGGAGCAGTGTGGATACGGCGATTTGCGGTAAGCCGCTAGCGCGGTGGATGTATGGGGATTGGATAGCTCCTTCGGAGAGCCGACACGGTCGACCGGGCACGAGGGAAGGGGAAGTTAATCGAGCCTGACCGAAAATGATTTAACATCCTCATTCATGCACGCTCCCTCTCCCGAGATGACTGCGGACCAGGTCTGCAGGCCTTTCGCCGCGAACGTCTGTGGGACCTGTTGCCGTTCGTGCAGCGACACAAATACCACCCGAAGTTTCGAGGGACATTCTCAATCAAATCCGTTCTTCCTGCATTGGTTCCCGAGATGACCTACGAGGGTATGGAAGTCTCTGAAGGAGGGCAGGCTGGTCTCGCTTGGAATCAGCTGATTCGTTGCGGGTTTGATCCCGTCGAGCATCAAGGCCTGAGGAACGCGCTCTTGAGCTACTGTCGACAGGACACACTGGCGATGGTGAAGATCCTGGAATACCTGCACGGCCTGTGATGGTTCATTGTGACGAATTCCCGTGGCGCTGGCTGGCGGCATCAACTATGCGATGCGCCTTTGTAAGGTAAGTTCGATTTTGTAAGGTAAATCGGGGGGAGAGGGCGTACCAGGGCGCACTGGGCGCGCACGACGCACATCTCGATTCGTAATGTAAACTGCTTATTATGTTGTATTTGCAAGAAACAAAAGGAAGTGGTTTTGTAAGGTGGCGGAGAGGGAGGGATTCGAACCCCCGATAGCCTTACGACTATGCCTGATTTCGAGTCAGGTGCATTCAACCGGGCTCTGCCACCTCTCCGCTGCTGGTAGAAGCACATCTCGTGGAATGCGCTGGGGCCCGGCGGCCGGCGATCCGATTCGAGAAGCTGCCGGCATTCGCGATGATGTGTCCGGCATTTCCATCTCCTGGGACGATCCCCAGGCTCCTGGTTGCGGGCACAATGCGAATGCGCATCTTAAGTCTACCGGGCTTGGTGCTTTGGTGGCAATTCTGCGCGCGGCTCTGGAGAATTCCGTTGCATGTTGGGTGATACGTCGGTCGACGGGAGCGGCCTTCGGGCTGTGAGATACGGGCTGAAGGCTGTACCCTCCAAGCTGAAGCTAGTGCGCTCCAAAGCCATGCCTTTTCGTTACACCGACTCCTTCCAGACCATTTGATGCGGGGTCCGGCTCAGGAGACAATGCTCAGCAATCCTTTGGCCCGGGGTGTTACTTTACTGTCTGGCCTGGTTCGCCCCTGCGAAAGGGTCGGAAAAATCACCGAAAAGCAGACCGCCGGGAGTCAAATTCAGGTCTTGCACGGTGTTTGCGTGGGAGCTTGATTTCTCAATGATGGAGTTCCACATCTCTCGGAAGGCACGCGAACGCTACCGGTTCGCGGAGTCGCTTTTCTCTTATAACGGCAACGTGGTGTTTGCGAGCCTGGCGGCGTGCCGCGAGTTTGCCCACCAGATGAACCAGGTGCGAGAGGCGGATAAGAATCCCGACCAGGCAGTGCACGCCGGGCAGTTGTTTGCGATGGGGCTGATCGACGAGGCGAGCCACGTGCTCATGGCGCGCTATCGCGAGCAGTTCGACCCGGAGGTGATGACCTCGGCGCTGGATTGGTTTGCAGGGCGCGTGGGGTCGCGCGAACTGGACGCGCTGCTGCTCACGTTTGTGGAACATTTCCCTGGGCAGAGCGTGATACGGGGGCAGGAGACTCCGCGGCAATGGCTCAAGGGCAAGACGGGGAATATGGCGCATCGGGCCGCCGCACTTGAGGAGCTGCTGCTGCTGTGGTCGGCGAATCGCAACGAGGCTTTTAAAAAATTTGAAGAACTGTTTAAAGACAAGCCGCTTGTGGAGAAGACCGTCTATCGCCAGGTGACGCAGGAGCTGCCGCAGTACTTCGCAACGAGGCCGCTGATCCCGGTGGAGGGGGCGAAGGCAGTCAGCCTGTTCGACCTGCTGCGGGCTCCGGTGAGCGGGGCGCCTGCTTCGCTGAGCGAGCAACTGGCGCTGATTCGCAAGTTGTGGCGGCCGCTGCTCGGCGATAGCATGGACCGCCTGCTGATGATGGGCGGAGAGGTGCTGCACGAAGAAGAGCTGGCAATCTGGATGATGTTCAATCCCGATGCGGCCAGGGCGCGCGCCGCTGCGGAAGAGGCAGCGCGGCGCCGGCGTGAACAGGGCACCCAGCAGTGGCCTTCGATTGTGAGCGAGTCGCAGGTGCCGGTGTTTGGCGATCCCGCGCATGAATACGAGAAGTTCAGCCCCGACACAGCGTGGATGCCGAACGCCGTTCTGATAGCGAAGAGCACCTACGTGTGGCTGGCGCAGTTGAGCAGGAAATATGGGCGGCACATCTACCGGCTCGACCAGATCCCGGACGAAGAGCTGGCGACGCTGGCGCATCGCGGTCTTAATTCTCTATGGCTTATCGGCGTGTGGGAGCGCAGCCGTGCGTCGAAGACCATCAAGCAGCTTTGCGGAAACCAGGATGCGGTGGCTTCGGCCTACTCGCTCTTTGACTATAAGATCGCCGAGGACCTGGGTGGGGAACCGGCGTACATCACTCTGCGCGACCGCTGCTTTCACAAGGGAATTCGCCTCGCGAGCGACATGGTACCGAACCACATGGGCATCGACTCGCCGTGGGTGATCGAGCATCCGGAGTGGTTCATCTCGCGCTGGGAGTCGCCGTACCCGGCGTACAGCTTCAACGGTCCGGACCTCTCGCATGACTCCCGCGTGGAGATCAAGATCGAGGACCACTACTTCGAGCAGAGCGATGCGGCCGTGGTCTTTCGCCGCCGCGACAAGTGGACCGGCGAAACACGCTACATCTATCACGGCAACGACGGGACCAGCTTTCCGTGGAACGACACGGCGCAGCTCGATTACCTGAACGCGGCAGTGCGCGAGCAGGTGATTCAGACCATCCTTTATGTAGCGCGTCTGTTTCCGGTGATTCGCTTTGACGCGGCGATGACACTGGCGAAGCGGCATTTTCACCGGCTGTGGTTTCCGGGACCCGGAACGAGCGGGGCCATTCCGTCTCGGGCCGAGTACAGCATGAGCCAGGCGGAGTTCAACCAGCACATGCCGCATGAATTCTGGCGCGAGGTGGTCGATCGCGTTGCCGCTGAGGTGCCCGGGACGCTGCTGCTGGCGGAGGCCTTCTGGCTGATGGAGGGCTACTTCGTCCGCACGCTGGGCATGCATCGGGTCTATAACAGCGCGTTCATGAACATGCTGCGGGACGAGAAGAATGCGGAGTATCGGTCGGTCATCAAGAACACGCTGGAGTTCGATCCGGACATCATGAAGCGCTACGTGAATTTCATGAGCAATCCCGATGAAAGGACGGCAATTGACCAGTTCGGAAAGGGCGACAAGTGCTTTGGCGTGACGGCCATGATGGCGACGCTGCCAGGGCTGCCGATGTTCGGGCACGGGCAGATCGAAGGGTTCACCGAAAAGTACGGCATGGAGTACCAGCGGCCGCGCTACGACGAGACGCCGGACCACTGGCTGGTGGAGCGGCATGAGCGCGAGATCGCTCCGCTGCTGAAGCGGCGGTGGGTGTTTGCGGAGAGCCACGACTTTTTGCTCTACGACTTCTTCGAGGCATCGGGATCAGTGGATGAGAACGTCTTTGCCTACTCCAACCGCACCGGCAATGAGCGCGCGCTGGTGGTTTATAACAATCGTTACGGCGAGGCTCACGGGACGATCCACAACTCGGCGGCGTACGCCGACAAGGCCACATCGCAGCTTCGCCAGCGCAGGATCGGCGATGGGTTTGGCTTCGCGGGCAATTCCGGCGCCATTCTTGCATATCGCGACGCACTCACGGGGCTTGAATATCTGCGCCGGGCAAATGATTTGTCGGAGCGCGGACTCACCTTCCACCTGCATGCCTACCAGTGCCATGTCTTCATGGACTGGCACGAGAAGTGGGCCACGCCTGAGAAGCCGTGGGATCGCCTTTGCGACCAACTCAACGGCCGCGGCGTGCCGAGCCTGGAAGATGCGCTGATCGATATGGAACTGCAGCCGGTGCACCAGGCCCTTTGTTCGCTGCTCGAGCAGGACATGATCCGGCTGCTGACCGATCTTGCCGAACATCCGCGCACCACGGCGGGGAACGGCACGGTCAGCGTGGCCATCGACCGCAAGCTGAATCGGAAGAAGAGCGAGTTGTCCAACGTGGCCTGGGCGAAGTGCGAAGCGTTCCTGCGCATCGCGCAGCCTGCCTACCGCTTGCGCACCGGTGCACAGCAAGAGATGACGATGCCGGGACTGCTGGGACCGGCCTTCCGTGAACGCTTGGCTGCTGCGATGCGCATCCCGGTCGTCGAAGCGCTGTCGCCCGAGCCGTGGACGGCTGCCGCGCGGCGCGTGTTGCCCAGCCCCAGTCCGCAGATGACCGCCACCGCGATGTGGGCGCCGATCATTGGCTGGTGCGCGCTGGAAACGCTGGCCGAATCCATCAGCGCAAAGACGCCGGGAATCATCGCGCTCGATTTGTTCGATCGTCTTCGCCTGCGCAAGCCGCTGGCTGAATCGTTCAACGCGCTCGGTTTCGAGGGCGAAGCCGGCTGGCAGGCCGCAGCACGCATTAAGGTTCTGCTGCTGGCCGAGTCGAAGAGCGAGGTTCCGACGCAGACGGAGAAGGATGCATCGGTAGAGATTTTGCCTGCCACGAAGTCCGAGGAGGCCGAGCCTACCGTTCGCGATGCGGAAGCTGCGAGTGGTGCAGCGAGCGTAACGTCGTCCGTTGTGCCGATCGTCGGGGGTATGCCGCGCGGAATCTGGACCGATCCGGATGTTCGATGGCTGACCGGCGCACACGACGCGGGCGACTATACCTTCCTTGTGCTCGAGCCCTACGAGGCGTTGCTCTGGTGGCTGCAGGTGCCCACGCTGTTGCGCATCGCCGGCATCGCTGCACCCAGCAAGGTCGAGGTGCAGCGGATGAGCGGCAGGGTGCACGCGGCGCTGGCGGAGGCCGAAAAGGCCGGGTATCGCCTGCAGGCGATGCTCGGAGTCGAGGAACCCGACGTCCAACAGGATGCAGCCGGAACAGGGAAGCCGGAACAATCCGGGGCTGCCGCGGACACCACCGAAGACGCCGAATCGACAGCAGGGGAAGAAAAGCCCGTCTAGCGCAGGAGGGAAGGCTTCGGGTTTGCGCCGTTTGCCGCTTTCATAATTCGAGCCGACTCTCTCGCGGAGAATCCATTTGACATACTGAACTGAACCGTTCAGCAGTGAATCACGCCCCGGAGGCCGGTCGCATGATCAGGGTGCAAGACCTCGTAAAGACATTCGGCTCGTTCACCGCCGTCAACGATGTCTCGTTCGACGTGGCGGCGGGCGAGATCTTCGCCTTCCTCGGTCCCAACGGGGCAGGGAAGACCACCACCATCAAAATGATGACCACGCTGCTGCGCCCCACCAGCGGCGCCATCGAACTCGACGGCCTCGATCCGCGGACGCATCAGAACGAGGTCCGTCAGCGCTTTGGCATTGTCTTCCAGGATCCGAGCCTCGACGGAGACCTCACCGCGCTTGAGAACATGGAGATCCACGGCGTTCTCTACCACGTTCCGCACAAGGTGCGAAAGCAGCGTACCGAGCAGTTGCTGAAGTTGTTTGAACTGTGGGAGCGCCGCAAGGACCAGGTAAAGAAATTCTCGGGCGGCATGAAACGCCGGCTCGAGATCGCTCGCGGATTCCTGCATACGCCGCGAATTCTCTTCCTCGATGAGCCGACGCTGGGTCTCGATCCGCAGAGCCGCAATCAGCTCTGGAACCACGTGAAGCGCGTCAACGAGGCCGAGCGTGTCACCGTCTTCCTCACCACGCACTACATGGACGAGGCGGATCGCGTGGCGCATCGCATCGGCGTCATCGACCACGGCAAACTCGTCATGCAGGGCACGCCGAAGGAAATCAAGGAGAAGACCGGCACCGAGACGCTGGAGGACGCATTCCTTAAGCTGACTGGCTCGACCATTCGCGACGAGAGCGCAGACAGTGCCGACCAGATGCGGCAGTTCGCAAAAATGTGGAGCGGAGGGAGACGATGAGCGCAATCTATATTCTCTGGCTGCGGGAACTGAAACGCTACACCCGCTCGCGCGCGCAGATTGTGGCGTCGCTCGGCAATCCGCTGCTGTATCTGCTGGTGCTTGGTTTCGGACTCGGCCCAGTCTTCCAGCGCGCAGGCAACGGGAATTACCTCCAGTTTGTCGCGCCGGGCGTGATCGGGATGACGGTGCTGTTCTCGTCGATCTTTTCCGGACTCGGCCTGCTATGGGACCGGCAATTCGGATTTCTGAAGGAGACACTGGTCGCACCGGTATCGCGCCTGCAGATCATGATCGGACGAACGCTGGGAGGCGCAACCGTTGCAGTTCTGCAGGGACTGCTTGTAACCGTGGTCTGTCTCATCGCCGGATTCCGCCCCGTGAATTGGGCATGGATTCCGATTGCACTCGGATTCATGGTGCTCATCGCGCTGTTGTTTGCTGCGCTTGGCATGGCCATCGGCTCGGGCCTGCAGGACATGCAGGGATTCCAGCTCATCATGAATTTCCTGGTCATGCCTATTTACTTCTTGTCGGGCGCGCTGTTCCCGCTGAAGGGGCTGCCCAAGGTGCTCGACTACATCACCAAGGCCGACCCGCTCTCGTACGGCATCGACGGGATGCGTAACGTGCTGTTGGGCCGCGCATCGGCCTCGTTCGCGCCTTCACTGGATCTGACGGTACTCGTCTGCGTTGGTTCAGTTCTGCTTGTCGTCGGCGCGTGGCGATTCTCGAAGATCGAAATCTAACTATGGTTCGACCACGAAGTATCGAAGCACACGAGAAGGTTCTCGATCCAGAAGGCTGGAATCGAGAAACCAAACGCAAACCGAGCCGGTCAACAGCGAGTAGATCCAAAGACTGATGACTGACAACAGAAAACTGATAGCTCTCCTTCAGAATCCTGGCGGACGTTCCGAGGCTGCAGCGAATGCCCGCTCCAGCGCCATGCCCGCCTCGCACAGCGTGCCTTCATCGAAGAGCCGGCCGATCAGCGTGATGCCATGCGGTACACGGCGCGGAGGAGAGAACTTCGGCAGCGGATGCTGCGGGTCGGGCGCCCAGTCGCTGCGTGCCTCCGAGACCTCGACGAATCCTGCGCGGAACGTGAGCGAGGGATGGCCGGTGTTGTTGGTGATGACGAGGATTTCGTCGCGCAGCGAAGGCACCAGCAGCAGGTCAACCTGAGAGAAGATGCGCGCCATCTCCTGGGCGACTTTGCGGCGCATGCGATCTGCCTGAACGAAATCGACGGCGGACAAAAAGCGTGACTGCCGGAACGTGTTCGGCCACGCGTCGGGAACCTGCGCGCGCAGCTCGGCCTCCTTGTGGCTCAATGTCAGTTCTTCAAACGCTGCGGCACTTTCAGCAAAAAGAATCAGGTTGAGCGAGTCATAGGGCCAGTCGGGAAGCGAGACTTCGACGAGTTCCATGCCGAGCTTTCGCACCACGCCCTGCGCCGCGCGATCCACGTCGGTCGCCGGATCTTCCTTCATCCATGCAGGAATGTAGCCGACGCGCAGGCCTGCGACCTTCGCTTCGGCGTCGAAGGATAAAACACTTGGTACGCTGGCAACATCGCCCGCGTCGGGGCCGGAGATCGCGCTGAGCACGAGGATCGTGTCTTCCACGTAGCGCGCCATCGGCCCGAGCTTGTCGAGCGACGAGCACAGCGTCATCGCACCGGTGCGGGCCACGCGTCCGTAGGTGGGCCGCAGGCCGGTAACGCCGCAGCGCATTGACGGGCTCACGATGCTGCCGCCGGTCTCGCTGCCGATCGCAAAGCCGACGAGCCCCGCTGCCGTCGCAGCACCGGGGCCGGCGCTCGACCCCGACGCGCCTTCTTCGAGCAGCCACGGATTCATCGTCTGCCCGCCAAACCAGATGTCGTTGAGCGCCAGTGCTCCCAGGCTCAGCTTGGCAACGAGCACGGCGCCCGCGGCGTTTAGCCGTTCCACTACCGCGCTGTTCCTCTTGGGAACGCGATCGCGGTACGGCTCCGCGCCGTAGGTGGTCGGAATGCCTGCAGTATCGAGCAGGTCCTTCGCGCCCCACGGGATTCCGTGCAGCGGCCCACGATAGTTTCCCGTAGCAATCTCCCCATCCGCGCGCCGAGCCTGCTTCAGCGCATGATCCCGCGTCAGCGTAATCACGCAATGCAGCTTCGGATCGAACTTCTGCAGGCGATCGAGGTAGATGTTGGTGAGCCGCTCGGAGGTGATCTGCCGCGATTGGATCCAGCGCGCGAGCTGCGCGACGGAGGCAAAAGCGATGTCCGCGTCGTTCGCGGGCAGCGGCGAATGCGTGTCGGCGCTGCGCACCAGGTGATTGCCCTCGGAGCCAGACTTACCCGGCGATGCGCCCGGCAGCATCGGATTCCACACCGTCGCGGGCGCCAGGTCTGCTTCCAACTCCATCTTCCGCGGTCCGGTTCGGCGCTCGTACACCGGAGCCATAGATTCCCGCCAGTTGCTTGCGGCCTGCGCGCGGTCGGCCGGTGTCATCTCGATCTGGACGAGTTTCTCCGCTTCCACGAATGTTCCGGCCGTAACCGCGGGACCGACCGGCGCTGCGGTGCCGAAGGCCGGTGGCGCGCCGGGCGTCTGCTGGTTGTTGGGAGCGGCAGGAGTCTGCGCGGCGTTGAGCGGCAACGCCGTGCCCAATGCTCCAAGTGTGCTGATGGCGAGGAAGTCTCTTCGTGTCTGGGTCATCGTTCCCTTCGTCCGATCTTCAAAAAGGATTCGTCTGCAGGCGAGCTAGAAGAAATATACTCCGCACGTGGCCGTTCACCCCAGCGACAAAGACCTGTCGCTGGGGACCCGGATGAATGCACGGATCACGTCCTGAAGTGCTGAATCCAACCCCGGTTTGTCCCAACTTGGCTGCGACCCGGTAGAATCTTAAGAGCAGCAGGCAGGACGGGAGGGTCGCTCATGTCCCAGGCGCTGCCAACTAGCGATGACCGAACACGCATCAGGTTCACCCGACGTCCCGCAGCCCGTTTCACCTGCGTGGCAAAGAATTGAGACGGCCCGCCACCCGCAGCGGCCTTACCCCATGGACTTTATTGAGCGGATCTTCACAGATTTCAGCGAGATTCACGGCGATCGCGCCTTTGGCGACGATGTTGCCGTAGCCTGCGGGATGGCCCGCCTGGGCGATGACGAGGTGTTGGTCATCGGCAACCGCAAGGGCGGCAGCACCAAGGAGCGCGTGAAGCGCAACTTCGGTATGCCGCATCCAGAGGGCTATCGCAAGGCGCTGCGCTGCATGAAGATTGCGGAGAAGTTCGGCCGCCCGGTTATCAGTTTCATCGACCTGCCCGGTGCCTACCCTGGTCTCGGTGCGGAAGAAAGAGGCCAGGCGGAGGCCATTGCGCGCAATATCCGTGAGATGTCGCGCTTGCGCGTGCCCACCATCTCCATCATCAGCGGCGAAGGCGGATCAGGCGGGGCGCTTGCGCTTGCCGTCAGCGATCGAGTGCTGATCCTCGAGAACGCGCTCTATTTTGTCATCACCCCGGAATCCTGCGCGGCCATCATGTGGCGCGATGCGTCGCACAAGCAGTTGGCCGCCGAGGCCATGCGCATCTCCGCGCCCGAGGTCGCCGCGCTGGGCTGTGTGGACGAAATCATCGGCGAACCGCCGGGCGGCGCCCATGTCGATCATCCCGCCGGAGCGGGCATCATCGGAACCGCGCTCAGGAAGCACCTGGCTGAACTGAAGGCCATATCCATCGATGCGCTGATCGCGGCCCGTCAGAAGAAGTTCCGAAATATCGCTCAGTGTTATACAGAGAGTTAGTGCGCGTGCCGCATCCTCGAGCTGTTCCGTACAATCACGCGTGCTCTAATCACCAATCCCCGATGCCTGCATGCCATGCACAGCCGCTTGATGATCGGAGTTCACGATGAGCACGCCCGCACGTGTGAACAAGGCTCGCGCCTACTTCGAATTCATCGCCGCAGTCCTATACTTCTTCGTGGTGCGCTCGTTCGCGCGTCATGCAGCCGTCGGGATTCAGAATGATGCCTGGGCCCCGCTGCTCGAGCAGTTTCTGCTGGCCCTGCTGCTCATCCTTGGATACGCGGCATTCGGCGCGCTGTTTGATCGCCAGACGAAGTCGATCGCAGTGCAGGGTCTTCCATTCCGCGCCGGATGGATGCGCGAGGCTGCCCTCGGCATGGCTCTCGGTTGGGGGGCGGTTGTGGTCTGCGTCCTGGCCATGGTGCTGGTCGGCGGAATCGCCATCGTCATCTCCACGCAGGCGTCTTCATGGGGCTGGCTGCTCGCCGACGCGGCTTACTTTGCATTCTTTTCGCTGGCTGAAGAGGTCACTTTCCGCGGATACGGCTTCCAGCGCTTCTCCCTTGTTGTCGGATCCTCGGGCGCAACGTTTGGCTTTGCCCTGTTTTACGCCATAATGCAGGCGCTTCTGCCCGGCGCGACGAACGCCAGCATCGCGCTCTCCGTGGTTTTCAGTTTCCTGTTGACCACAGCTTATCTGCGCAGCCGCGCTCTCTGGGTAAGCTGGGGTCTGAATCTCGCCTGGAAGGCGTCGCAGGCCCTCATCTTCGGCTTGGCGGTTAGCGGCATCAGCAGCCACTCACCCATTGTGGAAGGCAATCCGATGGGGCCTTTCTGGCTGACCGGCGGAGGGTTTGGACTGGACGCGAGCTGGGTCGCGTGCCTCGTGCTTCTCGCAGCATTTCCGGTGGTTTACCGGGCCACCCGCGATCTCGATTTTCGTTACAACGCGCCTGTGATCGTCCCTGGCGGTATTCCGGTCGATCTTGATGCAGCCGCCCGCAGCCAGCACGAGGCTGCCATGGGGCCTGCGGCGGAACCGGCTCCGGCCCCGCTTGTGCAGATTCTTCCCGCAACAACGCCATCCGTGCCCGCTCACCCCGCATCAGAGTCAGCAACGGGGCCTGAAGAATCACGCTGAATCGTGCCAACCGGCTCGCGGGTCCAAGGTGCCGGTTCGCATCATCGAGTTGACCTTTCTGGTTGATTGGAACTACTGTTGGCACAACGCCAGCTGCATCCATGGGAGGACGCCCATGATCAGGCCATCACTCACTCTCCCCACTCGGTCAGTCCAATCCCACGCTGTCCATTGCATTTACCGCCATCTTGCGTTTCTCATTGCGGGTGCCGGGATGCTTGCACTCGCCCTCGGCAGCTCTCTTGCATGCGCCCAAGCCATCACCATTGACACGCACAGCGGAGCCAACAAGGGAAACGGGACCGTCGACCGGCGATTTGCACAGATTGAGCCCACCAACGTTCCGCTCACCAAGTCCGAGCTGGATGCCAAGACCCGCCAGGAACTGATTCGCGTCCTCCAGTCAGAGCAGGGGTTTGCCATGCGCCCGTTCCCCATGGGCCACAAGGGGCTGACACTCGAAGCCAACGGCAAGCTGAACCCCGCCGGCGAGGCCTACCTCGATATGGCCACTGAGTTCGGAATCTGCGCCAAGCCCGGTGATCGCGTCGTCCTGACCGACCTGAAAATCGAACACAACAAAATCATCTTTGACTTGAACGGCGGCCCCGACCTGAAACACCGTTTCCTCCGTCACGTCGAGATCGGCGCGGGCCCCGTTTTGAACCCAGTCGTTCAGGACAACGGACAGCAGCCGACCGGGGCCCGCCTCACCCTTGAGTTCAAGGGTCATATTCCCGAGGTGACCGGATCGCAGGTAAAAGCGCTTCTGGCGCCGCTGATTTCCTTCGATGTCAAAACGCCTATCCAGGCCTTTACCGATACGCTTCCACCCAAGCTGAAGGAAGCCATCCTGAATCACGATGTGATGGTGGGAATGTCCACGGACATGGTGCTTTTCGCCAAGGGACAGCCCGTACGCAAGGTCCGCGAAACCCACGATCAGATGCCGTTTGAGGAGTGGATCTACGGCGCGCCGCCCGATCCGGTGGAGTTTGTCCGCATCAACGGCAACCGCGTGATTCGCGTTGAAATCGCCAAGGTCGGCGAGCAGCCATTGATCTTTACCAAGGATGAAGTCGAAGGCCTGATGCGCACAGACGGCACGCCCGTCATCGCCGCCAACCAGGGCGTCCGCACGGTTCAGATGGGCGACGTCCAGCGCAATCCCGACACCCAGGCTCCGGCGCCGCCACCCACTCTTGCGAAACCGGGAGAGAAACTGCCCGACAACGCGCAAACCGGCGCAGGCGCGATGAAACCCGTCGAGTTCCCGGAACAAAAAACGGATGACTATCCGGACGCAACCAACCTGCCCCGCGACCATAAACAGGCCGAGGAGGCAGACCAGCAGCAAAAGCCGGACGCCGGCGGACCTTCTGGCTCGTCGCAGCAGAAGGCTGCGGGCCAGGGAAGCGCTACGCCTTCGTCTCCGCCGAACACAGCGCCGCCGCCAGACGCAAGCCAGCCGCACTGAGTCCTGATGTAAACTGGAGACAGCGAGTCTGCTGCCTCCCGCAAACAACTTTGAGCAGGGTGAGTTGGGAGAATGTTTGCTCGCGCCGTCGAAGCCGCGTGCAGCCTGTCTGCGCGTGTGTGCAGAGACAATCTTCGAAGGAGAACACCCGACCCATGGCCAAAATTGCCAAAACTGGTGATCGCAAGAAAGCAATGGACACGACGAAGTCCACCGACTGCCCCAAGTGCAGCAAACCGACGCGTATCGTCAAGCGCGTGAAGGACCGCGAACGCGGCGTGCCTGGAGGAGTTTATATCTCCTGTTCAGCGTGCGACTTCTACGAGAAACTTTAAGTTTTTCAGCAGGTATCGGCAACTGGGAAGCCCGGCACAATGCCGGGCTTTTCGCTTCTGGACAGCACTGTCAACTTGAGTTAGCGTAGCGAGTCGAAAGATCTGCGGCTGCAGAGTGCCCCATCCATGCGGCGCACTATGCCGCATGGGTGGGAGGACCTGATTCGTTAAAGCGCTTCCGCCATCTCCTCCAGAATCGCGTTGGCCGCTTCGGCCGGATTCGGCGCCTGCGTGATCGGCCGGCCGACAACGAGATAGCTGGCGCCGAGGCTGAGCGCCTCTGCCGGTCCCGCCACACGCTTCTGATCACCGATGGCAGCGCCCGCCGGACGGATCCCGGGAATCACCAGCACCCCCTCCGGCCCGGTGAGCGCCCGAACCGCTGCAACCTCCAGCGGCGAGCACACGAAGCCACGAATCCCTGCCGCAAGCCCCATCTTCGCCAGCAACTCGACCTGCCCGGAAGGCGCGCGATTGACGCCGATCAAATGAAGCTGTCCTGCATCCATGCTGGTCAACACGGTCACGGCGAGCAGTTCGGGCGGATTGACGGCTCCGGCAAGCGCAGCCTTGGCCGCAGCCAGCATCGCCGGTCCGCCGCCAGCGTGGACAGTGAGCATGCGCACGCCGAGCCCCGCGGCCGAACGTACTGCCCCGGCAACGGTATTCGGGATGTCGTGCAGCTTCAGATCGAGGAAGACGTTGTGGCCGCGCGCGACGATGGGTTCCAGCACCGCGGGACCGGCGGCCACATACAGTTCGAGGCCGACTTTGAACCATTTGCAGGTGTCCTCAAGCTCCGCGACGAGGCGCATGGCCGATTTCGCGTCCGGCACGTCAAGAGCGACGATCAGGCGCTGGCGTGCGAGTTCAATCGGATCGGACTGCGCTGCCTTGGCTACTGCGGCAGGAGCGTCGGTTGTTTGGAAGCCGGACATGACTCCATCGTAGCCCAGTTCCAGGCCAATCGGACCCAGGTAAATACGGCGCGCCGGCGTTCGTACAGTCCCGGCGATTTTCCGCATACTTCCTGTTTGACGACAATCCTCCCACAACACTGAAGCGGCCCGGAAAAACATCTCAGACTGGCGATAGCAAAACCAGGAACGATCTATCCCGAAACCGCAACCCTCAAGTCGACGCGACCTCCAGGGAGCGGCGACCCTCCAAAGATCTCAGCAGGACACAGCATCCCTGGTTTTGCCGCAGTCGAACCACTTTCCAGCGCGAAGAGAATAGAACAAGGATTCGTCAACACTCGGCGACTCTTCGTTCCGTATTCACGCTCGACGAGTGCATTGGCGGAACTAGCGCGAAATCGGTAACAGGAATCACAGCGTTTATCGGTGGTCGTAGCTGATGACGCGCACAAGCTTCCAGGTTCCACTCTCTTTGCTCCATACATTGGTAAACCGTGCGGTCGCGTCCAGGTGATCCTGCCCGTCCTGACCTCGTGAGTAAAAGCGCTGGATTCCTGCCTGAATGGCACCAAATCCGGGTGCGGCATTCACAAGGAGCGAATCTTCCTCCAGTTCTCTACGTAGTCGTATTCCCTCGGCGCAGCGATCCTGGAGCGCCTTCAGATTCTCTTCGTAACCGGTCTTTCCCGTGTGGTCCTGGTAGAACTCCAGATCTTTGCTGAGAAAACTCGCATATCCGACGACATCGCAATTCCCAAACGCCTGATTGAGCTGCCGGTCCGCCGTCATGATCTCCTGCTTGAGCTGCTGATGGGGTAAGAGCCCAGGCGCCGGTTTGACGTCAATCTGAGCCTTGATACTCTGGCTGGTTGCGGTGCCCGTCAGACGTCGACCCAGCAGGGTCAGATTGACGTTCAGACCGCCCGCAGCATCGAGATGAAACTGCAGCTGGTCATTCTTGAAACTCCCGTCAACCCATGGTGTCAGCTGATCTATCGTCCGGCCCAGACTTCCGTTGACCTTGGAACTGGCCTGCCCGATCACCAAGACAGCGGTGTCGTGGCTGATCCTGCCGTCTGGATTTGAAAAAGCAATGCTTCCGAACCAGGTTCCCTCAATCATGCTTGATGCCTGTGCGCTGGCTGGTTGCGTCCAGAAGCCAGATGCAGCAAGCACTGTGGCAAGAAACAGAAAGATCTGTCCTCTCATGATGTTGTTCCTCTCAGGCTCATACGCACCAAATTGAAAGCGGGTTCCCCGCAGCCCTGGTTAATTGCTCCTGCGCCATAGGACAGCGGAGATCGCCAGCGCATTCGCCGGGCAGGCGCTTCTCAAGCCGCAGATTGCGTACGGCCTCGCAAGCGGCGAGTGTCTGGCTAGATCGATTCACTTTGAAATCTGCTCCTGAGATCGTATTCTTCTTCCATTCCATGGAGAGCGCGTGACACACAAGGTAAGTCGGCCAATGCGAGGGGTCGTATCGAGTGAGACCGCTCGCGAGATCAATCGCGATCTTGCTGAAGTGGAAACTCTACTGGGATCCCCTGTAATGGAGCGCTTCAGAAACGACGATGAGGCAACAGCATGCTGTGGCGACCGCAACGTGCACGGTACATGCTGGAATGAGGGAGTGTGATGACGATGACACGGCGTGATGTTGTGATTGGGCTCCTGGCGATGCACGGAATGAGTACAGCAGGCGTGGCGGTGGACCAGGAGCCAGTTCTCGGTCCAACGGTGTTCAACTGGGAAGACATGAAGCCCGTCAAGACTGCAACAGGAGAAGTGCGACATGTCTGCAAGAGTCCGACGGCAACGTTGGATCAGTTGGAAATCCACATCACCGCGCTAAACCCCGGAGAGGCCTCACACGCACCGCATCGCCACGTAAACGAGGAGCTGATTATCCTGCGTGAGGGTGAGTGCGAGACGCTGTCGAACGGTAAGTGGATGAAAGTTGGGCCGGGTTCGATTGTCTTCAACGCCTCCAATTGCTTGCACGCTTTCCGGAATATCGGAACAGTGCCCGCCGTGTATGACGTGATCAACTGGAGCCCCAACAAGGATATGAAAGGGACAAAGTAGCGCGATGAGGGCAACCCTCCGTAATTCAGGAGTTGCTTCGTTAGCGAGCTAGCTCTTCGCCGCCCCAAGCAGTTCGTTTACCTTCGCCATCACCTTGAAGGCGTCGGCCACATACACCACGTCGGCCTTGCCGCGTGCCCATCCACAGTTGGGATCGAGCGAGATGGCGCGACGATCGCCGATAAACCGCCAAC
>Ga0326727_10005110_pt1 | contig 38020 bp, 27 predicted proteins | sample MB2enrmetagenome_FD_207643 | JGI IMG/M metagenome (GOLD analysis project Ga0326727, IMG submission 207643) | Lab enriched peat soil microbial communities from McLean, Ithaca, NY, United States - MB29MY | ecosystem: Environmental > Terrestrial > Soil > Wetlands > Peat | place: USA: New York... | reverse complement strand
GTCTGGCCCTGCCCTTCGCAGTACATGATCAGCCCCTGGTCGTTGCTGCCCGCCGCGGCATCAGGGTAGCCCAGGCCGTTGACCACCGAGAGCAGCGCGCCATTCTCCCAGGTCACCCGTCCATGCGACCACAGGTAAGCTTCGTTCCCGTTGGGAAATTTCCCTTTGACGCCCTGCACGGAAACTTCCACCGGCTTCAGCCCGGTAATGAAGTAAACAAGGTCTACATAATGACAACCGATATAAGTGAAAGGGTCAGTGTTATTGCAGGTAAACCAGTTCTGAAAGTTCGAGTGGCGATAATAGTAGGGCTCGATCAGTTTGGCCTCGCCCATAACGAACGCGCCGAACTGTCCCAGCCCATATCCCCGCCTCGCCATCAGTGATCGGCGGTCAAAGCGCTTGTGGTACTCAATACCCACCAAGCGCCCCTTTTCAGCAGCCAAGTCCTCGATTTCGACGGCATGTTCGTGTTTCAGAACCAGCGGCTTCACACACAGCACGTTCTGATCGCAATGCAGGGCGTGCCGCACCACCTCGTTGTGAAGATGGTCGGGCATCGCCACCACCACCATGTTGCCCGGCGCCATCGCTGCCACCACCTCTTTGTAAAGCTCGGGGAACTTCTTCTCCGGCGGTTCTCCCAACGATGGATGCGGTGTGAAATCCTGCCCCGGAAAAGCTTCCTTGAAATCTCCGCTCTCCGCCAAGGCCTTCAAGGGAGCACTATCCAGGGCGCAGATGCCGATCTTGCGGACGACGCCCGTTCTTTGCAGATGGTATAAGCAGGGAAGGAGTAAATCGTTGGTGATCATTCCCCCGCCCACGATCGTGACGTCAAGAACACTTCCGGATTGTGGAGTCACGGACTCCTCCTGGGGCTGGCCGTAAGCTCGATGACAATCCACTAGACTACCATGGCGAGAGAGAAGACTCCACTCACAGTTTGCGCTTCCAGCGCCCGCTTCAGTTTGTCAATAGCGCCTTGCGGCGTTGGCGCTGGGCAGCGATTGCGCTCATGGTCAGCGGGGTGTATATTCGATGCGACTTTGAGACTCCGGCCAGGGGGACTGCCTTGGCCAACCGTAACATGGGCCGAGTTGCACTAATTCTCACGCTCTTCATGCTTGCGCCTCACCAACGCCTGGAGGCACAGGTACCTGAGTCCCACGGCGCCCCAGAGACCTACGTAGACATGACGCCGGCTGAACTCGCCAAGCAGGTTTCCGAACTCAAGCATCTTATGCCGGCCTCCAGCCAGGAGATGTTGCCGGAGATTCTGCGGCGAGTGGGAGCGACGGTCGCAGACTTCTTCGACAATTTCTCGAATACCACCTGCACCGAGCACGTCATCTCGGCGGTTGATGTTCCGGGGGAAACGCTGGCGCTTCATTACGATGCCACGCTCAATTATGTAGCCTTGGTTAAGCGAGGGGGAGACAATACTCGCCTCGAGGAGTACCGCACAGACTCCAAGGGCAAAGTCGTGCATCTCGAGGCTCAACGCACCGTAGTAACCATCGGATTTGTTTCGATGACAGTCCATTTTCATCCTCGCTTCCAGGCGGACTCCCGTTTTAGCTTCTTAGGGCGTGAAAAGGTTGCGGGGCAAGACGCCTATCTCGTCGCCTTCGCCCAGCGACCGGGTGTGGCGCGGCGAACCAGTCTCGTAGTCTTCAAGGACAGGACGGCGAGCGTATTGGTGCAGGGTGTGGCGTGGATCGATCCACTGAACTTCAGGATCCTACGCCTGCGTACGGATATTGAGCGGCCGGACTCAACGGTCAGTTTGGTCCGGGAAACCACCGAAATCGATTACTTCCAGGTGACTTTCAAACAAGGTGGCAAGTCGCTGTGGTTGCCGCGCCGGGTGAATGTGAGTGGGCAAATGGGCAGGTATACGTACCAGAACCTTCACAGCTACTCCAACTACCGGCTCTTCGTCGTGCAGACGGAAGAATCGGGTTCGCGCCCCCCGTCTTAGAATGTGGCGGTCATTCGGAATGACAGGGTTGAATGAAGAAGGTAGCGCGGACCTTCACTTTTGAGGTCCGTGGCTCTTCGAGGCTGAGCAATGGGTCGCATCGCCCCCGTTATCCGAACGCTCCGGTCAGGCCGAGGGTTTCTGACAAGTGCCGCAGACCTAAATAGCAGGTCCGCGCTACTGGCGCTAGCGCTTTTGGTGTTGGCTGTCAGCCTCGCGACTGCCCAGCAAGAAGCTAACCCGCCTGAATTGCAGGCGCACGAGACCACACCGCAATTCCGTATCCGCGCGGAACGCAATCTGGTGTTGGTGAGGGTGGTGGTGCGCGACGACAGAGGCCGGACGGTGGGCAATCTCCATAAGGAAGACTTCCGGCTGCTTGACGACGGAAAGCCGCAGGAAATTGCGGACTTCAGCGTCGAGGTTTCTAACCCGAAACCGGAAGCGGCTCAGCCTCTCGCTGCGCCCGCCGCCCCGGCCGCAACCACCGCTCCGCCGGCCGCTGTCGTTCCCCAGCGATTCGTAGGTCTCTTCTTCGACGACTATCACACCGAAACCGAGGGAATCATGCGGACGCGCCAGGCCGCTTGGCACTATGTGCGGACCACGGTGCGGCCTCAGGACCGGGTGGCGATCTTCACCGCCACCGGCAAAGACCAACTCGATTTCACCAGCGACCAGGCCAAACTCCACGATGCGCTGTATCGCACGCTTGCCCTTCCTCATTCCCCCTCAGGTTGTCCCGCGATTGATGAGTACGAAGCCTACTCGGCCCACATCCTCAATGACCCGGACGCCCTCGTGGTCCTGCACACGGACGCCATCGGATGTGTCTGCGGCGAGACTGCGATCGGGGAGAGTCGGCCGGTGGCCGGCATGGGCTCCGCCCTGGAGGCACCCGGACGAGGGGCTGCCGATCCCTGTCCGCCGCAGGCGGAACGGCAAGGGGAACTCGAAGCTGCAGCCGTTTGGGCCCGCGTCGAGGCGGAGTCACTCCGTGCGTTAGACGCCATAGAACGATCGGTTCGCCGCCTGGCTGCTATGCCGGGCCAGCGCAGCCTGGTGCTGGTCTCGCCCGGCTTCTTGACTGAAACCGAGAAGGAGAAAGTCGACGCCATCACCGATCGTGCTTTGCAACAGCAGGTAGTTGTCAGCGCCATCGATGCCGCCGGGCTGGTCACGGGACTCCCCAATGAGATAACCAATGCGGCCCTTCAGAGCGTCGAGGCGATCAGGATGAGGCTGAAGAGGACCGGTGTGGTGGCCATGAGCGGTGTGCTGGCCTACCTCAGCTCCGATACGGGCGGCGTGTTTTTCCACAACAGCAACGATTTTGCCGAGGGCTTCCGCCAGGCCGCAGCCGTTCCTGAGGTTTACTATCTGCTTAGTTTTTCGCCCCAGGACGTCAAGCTGAATGGGAAATTCCATTCCCTCAAGGTCAGTCTCACGAATCCCGGTCATCTCACCGTCCAGGCGCGGCGCGGATACTTTGCCTCGGAAGCGACGCTGGTGGAGAAGGCGCCGGGCGCGAGCGAACTCGAGCGGGCCGTGTTCTCTCTCGAAGAGGTGCACGGTTTGCCCGCGGACGTCAGCGCGAAAATGGAGAAATTGAGTGATCAGAAGGCGAAGTTAGTCGTCTCCATTCATGTGAACATCGCCTCCTTGCGCTATCGCCAGGAGGCCGGCCGCAGCGTGGACACCCTGATTTTCGATACCGCACTTTTCGATCGCGACGGCAAGTACGTCGCCAGCAAGGAAGCGTCGATCGATCTGCGCCTCACCGACGCAACGCTTGAGAAGTTCTCCAAGTCCGGGATTGTCGCCCAGACCAATTTCGAGGTGGGTCCGGGAACGTACCGGGTGCGCGAAGTGGTGCGGGATAGCCAGTCTACAGGGATGTCGGCGCTGAACTGCGCTGTGGAGGCGCCCGGCGGCTCACCGTAGCCGGCGGCCGCTGTCCTGCTTCCCTAAGAATGACAGGACTACAGCATCGGAAATAGTGTTACGGCATTCGTTCATGGCCAACGAAATCGAGTGCGCTCTGCTTGGCATCGACGTGGGAACCAGCGGAGCGCGTGCGGTTGCCGTCAGCCCCAGCGGCAAACTCCTGGCGGAGGCGGAAAAGCCCATCCGGCAAGACCGCCGTGCCGCAGGAGGAATCCATGAGCAGGACCCTGGTGAATGGTGGCAAGCTGTCTGCGCAGTTGCGCAGAAGATTGCCCAGAATCTAAAGCAGGAATCGGGCAAGGCAGAACTGCGCGGCGTGGCAGTGACCTCCACATCGGGGACTCTGGTCGTCGCGGACGCGCAAGGCCGCCCACTGCGGCCCGCCATTCTTTACGACGATGGCCGGGGAGTGGAGATTTCCGAGGAGCTAAACCGCCAAGGCGGCTCACCGGGCGTCCGCCTGGGGCCGTCATTTTCGCTGGTGAAAGCTGCCTGGGTGAAGCGGCATGAGCCTGCATTGTGGGAGCGCGCTCGCTTCCTCCTCAGCCCGGCGGATTGGATTTCCGGAAAGCTGAGCGGCGAGTTTGGAATTTCCGATTTTACCAACGCGTTGAAACTCGGCTACGACCCCGAGAGCGCTTCATGGATAGAAAGCGTCCGCGCGGCGGGTTTGCCCGCTGACCGTCTGCCCGTGGTTCGCCGCCCAGGCCAGCCCATCGGACAGGTAACCAAAGCGGTTGCGGCCGAGACAGGCTTGCCGCCGGGCACACCTGTCCTGGCGGGCGCCACTGACGGAATGGCCAGCGTGATTGCCTCAGGCGCTAGCGCGTGCGGCGACGCCAACACAACCCTCGGGACGACGCTGGTTTGGAAAGTGCTCCACAACGGAAAGCCTGCTGCGTATAGCGGCGTCTACTTGCATCTGCATCCGGGAGGCTTGTGGGTGCCCGGCGCAGCCAGCAACACCGGGCTGGGAAGCATTCTGCCGGCTGCCACGTTGCCGGGAAGCTCGCCCGCGGAAATGGATCGTCTGGCCGCGCGCTACTTTCCGACTCCGGTCGTGTGCTACATGCTCTCCGGCGAAGGCGAGAGGTTTCCCTTTGCTCATCCGAAGGCAACATCGTTTGTGGAAGGCAGCCCGCGCGATGCCGCGGAGTCCTACGCGGCGCAGTTGCAATCCATGGCCTTCGTCGAACGCTGGGGTTACGAAATCCTCGAGAGTTGCCGAATCAAAGTCGGCGGTAAGGTTTTTTCAACCGGGGCGGCCGCCAGAAGCCCGATCCTCTCGCAATTGCGCGCCAGTGTTCTCGGCAAGACTGTTGTCTTGCCCCGCTATCCCACCGCGGCCTTTGGGGCAGCGATCCTGGCGGCTACCGGTACAGTCTTTGCGGGGGATGTAGTTCGCGCCATACAATCCATGTCCGCCATCCTGGAAACCTACCCTCCTTCGTCTGAGCTAGTCCCGACGTTCGACGCGGTCTACAACTCATTTCGCGACGCCTGTGCCCGGCGGGGTTACGGCGCGCCGCTTGCGTAAACATGTCCTGACGACCGAGAGATGTGGTGCGGGCGTCCCGCCCGCTGTCTCGCGGGCAACCCCCCGCGACTTGGCGGGGTGTGACGCCCCCCGACAGCGGGGGAGACGCCCGCACCACCACCCTCAATGCGGTGATAAGATGAGATGCAGGGGGCGAAATGATAGGAAACCGTTGTTTCGGCCGTCGAGGTCGCCATCTAGTTTTCACGCTGCTTTGCGGCGTCCTTGTCCTCGCAGCCTGCCACGGACAGGCCCGGGAACGCAAGCAAGAAGCCGACAAGTTAGCGGCGCTGCTGAATTGGCAGCCGGGGAGCGTCGTGGCTGAAATCGGCGCGGGCGATGGCAGCATGACGCTGGCCGCCGCCGAACGCGTGGGGCCGACAGGCCGCGTTTACACAACCGAATTGGATCCCGATAAGCTCGCCAAGTTGCAGTCCCTGGCTGCCGAACAGAAGAACCTCCACATCATCGCCGTCAAAGCAGGCGAGGCCGAAACCAACCTTCCGCCCGCGTGCTGCGACTCAATCTTTATGAGGCGCGTTTACCATCACTTCACCGAACCGCAGAAGGAAGACGCCAGCCTCTTCCAATCGCTTAAGCCGGGCGGCCTTCTCGCGGTCATAGATTTTCAACCCGGCGAGGGGCCCGGCGATCTCAAGCTGCCCAAGGGTGTGCCGAAAAACCGCGGTGGGCACGGCATGCCAAAGCAACTGCTGACCGATGAACTCACGGCCGCAGGATTCCAAGTTGTGGCCACGCCCTCGGACTGGGCCGCGCCCGATTACTGCGTTGTCTTCAAGAAGCCCACAGAATAGGCTCTAGGCAAAGGATGAAGGGCAAGAAAGGAGGAAGGGTAAAGTCTAAAGTTTGAACTTCAAACCAACAGCCCTGCAATTTGGGAAGAGAGTCGCTCTCCCAGGTTTTCGACATTACCCTTTATCCTTCACCCTTTCGCTGACACCCGGCACCCGCCTATGATAATCTCGTGCGTGCCGCATTGCAGGGCACACGGAGGAATATGGCAGGAATATCGGGCACTCAGGCACCAACTTCTAACCGCATCGCTTCCATCGACGCGCTGCGCGGCTTCGACATGCTTTGGATCACCGGCGGTGAGGAGATAATCCACAGTCTCTACCGGCTGTATCCGAATTCTTTTACGCACGGGCTCAGCATGCAATTCGAACACGTGGCCTGGGCGGGTTTCCGTTTCTACGATCTGATTTTTCCACTTTTCCTGTTCATCGTCGGCGTGGTCCTGCCCTTTTCCATTACCAAACGACTGGAAGCGGGCGCCAACCGGGCCCAGCTTTATACGCACCTGGTCCGCCGGCTGGTGATCCTGTTTTGCCTGGGGCTCGTGTACAACGGCTTTCTGAATTTCAACTTCCACGAGCTGCGCATCGCCGGGGTTCTGCAGCGCATCGCGGTGTGCTATTTCCTCGCGGCGATTGTGATGATGAACACCGGGGTGCGCGGCCAAGCGACAGTCGCAGGCGGCCTGCTGGTAGTTTACTGGCTGGTGATGAGGTTCGTGCCGGTTCCGGGCATCGGCGCCGGCGTGCTCACTCCCGCCGGCAACCTCTCCGCATTTGTCGACCAGCACCTGCTGCCGCATCCGTTCTGCTGCTACATCTTCGGTGACAATGAAGGCATCCTCTCCACTATCCCGGCCGTGTCCACTTGCCTGCTGGGCGCCTTAGGCGGGCATTGGCTGCGCACCTCGCGGCCTCCCGCGCGCAAGGCCGCCGGGCTGGCTCTGGCGGGTGTTGCTTGCCTGCTGGTGGGATGGACTTGGGGTCATTGGTTTCCCGTCATCAAGAACATCTGGTCCAGCTCGTTCGTCCTGTTCGCGGGCGGATGGAGCCTGCTCCTTCTCGCGCTCTTCTACTGGATCATCGACGTTCGCGGCTTCAAGCGCTGGACTTTCTTTTTCACCGTCATCGGTTTGAATCCCATCACGATTTATGTGCTGCGCAGCCAGCTCGATCTTGGGGTCATCGCGAATGTTTTCATCCATGGGTTCATCAACTACCTCGGGCCGTATAAGCCGCTGGTGTTTGACCTCAGCATCTTGGCTGTGGGGTGGCTATTCTTGTATTTCCTTTATCGGCAGAAGATATTCCTGAAAGTGGGATAGCGAAACCGAAGCGCGATTTCGCCACAGAGGCACAGCGCGGCGAAGCCCCAACCAAATGCAGATTCTTCGCTTCGCTCAGAATGACATGTCATCCTGAGCGAAGCGAAGGATCTGCTTTTCTTCGCGCGCCGCGAAGAAACTCACCCTTAATTAGTATAGAGACACTTATGTCGAACTCGCGAATCTGCATTTACTGCGGCTCCAGCCGCCAGTGCGACCCTGCTTATCTCCGCGCGGCGGCCTGCCTGGGCCGCGAACTGGCGCGCCACGGCGCCACGATCGTGTATGGCGGGGGAGCGGTGGGGTCGATGGGCGCTCTCGCCGACAGCGCGTTAGCCGAGGGCGGCAAAGTGGTCGGCATCATCCCCGGCTTCATGAATCAGCTCGAGTGGGGGCACAAGGGCATCACCGAACTTCGCATCGTGAGCGACATGCACGAGCGCAAGCGTCTGATGCTCCAGGATGCGCACGCGGTGGTCGCTCTGCCGGGCGGTTCGGGAACCTTCGACGAACTGCTGGAGGCCATTTCCCTCAAGCGCCTCGCCGTTTTCCTAGGACCCATCGTTCTCCTCAACACCCAGTCGTATTTCGATCATCTGCTTCTGGCGCTCGAGCGCTGCGTCTCCGAGCGCTTCATGGACCCGCGCCACAAATCCATGTGGTCGGTCGTGAAGGAGCCGGAAGAGGTTTGGCCCACCATTCAATCCGCCCCGCCGTGGCATTCCTCCAGCCTCAAGTTCGCGGGTGTCTGATCCCGACATTCCGTCTCCTTGACGCTCTGGGAGGTATACCCTAGAGTAAAGTGGTTCATGCGGTTCCCACGCCCGAGCTCCGGAAGGTCGGGGAGCATCGGAAGCGCATAGGCGGCGTCCGGCAATTGCCTGAGGCACCATGTATTTCAGTCTGCGTACAAAGCTGTTTCTGGCCCTTGTGGTGTTGGCGTCCGCGCTTACGGCGCTTGCCTTCACTCCGGTGGCGGGCCGGCACGGAATGGTGGCCTCGAGCGAGCCGTTGGCCTCCGAGGCGGGGGTGCAAGTCCTTCGCGAAGGCGGGAATGCCGTGGACGCCGCGGTGGCGGTGGGGTTTGCGCTCGCGGTCACGCACCCTGTGGCGGGGAATATCGGCGGAGGTGGCTTTATGCTCATCCGCCTGGCGAGCGGCGAGGCAGTGGTGGTCGACTACCGCGAGGCTGCCCCGGCCGCCGCTTCCAGAAAGATGTACGTCAACTCCAATGGGGAAATCATTCCGCAGGCCAGCACCGTGGGGGCTCTATCGGCCGGCGTTCCGGGCACCGTGGCCGGTCTCGCGTTGGCCGAAGAAAAGTACGGAAAACTCGGGCTGGCTCGGGTGATCGCCCCTGCGGTTCAGTTGGCGCGCCATGGATTCGAGGTCAGCTACCACTTCAGCGAGTCGCTTAGGCAGGACGGCGACCGGCTTTCGAAGTTCGATGCTTCGCGCCGCATCTTCCTGCGAGACCGGCGCTTTTACCAGCCGGGCGAAACTTTCAAGCAGCCGGAACTGGCACAAACGCTCGAGGCGATCGCGCGCCAGGGAGCGAAGGGTTTTTATTCAGGAGCCGTGGCGAAGGCGATCGCCGCCACCATGCAGAAGTATCATGGCCTGATCACCGAAGAGGACCTCGCCCGCTACCGTCCGATTCTCCGCCCGCCGCTCGTTGGCCATTTTCGAGGTTACGAGATTGTTTCCGTCCCGCCCCCAAGTTCGGGAGGGGTGGCCTTGATTGAGATGCTGAATATCCTCGAGCCGCTCGACCTGGGGCCGCCCGACTCGTTCGAATCCATGCATTTCATGGTCGAAGCCATGCGGCACGCGTATGCCGACCGTGCGGCTTACCTGGGAGACGCCGACTTCACGCCGGTGCCCGTGGCCCGGCTGACCAGCCAATCGTTCGCGGCCAAGCTGCGCGAGGAGATTCTGCACTCCAAGCCGGACGCGCCCATTGCTGCGGGCAACCCGCAAGCGTTTGAAAGCTCCCAGACTACGCACTACTCCGTGGTGGACGACAACGGGAACGCGGTGGCAAATACCTACACGCTGAACAACGGTTACGGCAGCGGCGTGACAGTCGAGGGCGCGGGTTTCCTCCTGAATGATGAGATGGACGACTTCGCCGCGAAGCCGGGCACCCCCAACCTCTACGGTCTCGTGCAAGGCGAGGCCAACGCCATCGCTCCCAACAAGCGCCCGCTCTCCAGCATGACCCCGACTCTGGTGCTTCAAGACGGAAAGCTGCGGCTGGTTCTCGGCTCCCCTGGCGGAGGCACGATCATCAACACCGTTCTCCAAGTGCTCCTCAACAATCTGGTCTTTAAGATGGACATCCTCCAGGCCGTCTCCTTCCCGCGCTTCCACCACCAGTGGATGCCGGACCGGCTGATCCTCGAACGGGTCGGTTTCTCGGCGGACACGATGCAGAAACTGCGGGAAGCCGGCTATCAGATGGATTTTTACGGCGGCATCGGCGACTGTGAGGCGATCGCTGTCGATGCCCTTTCAGGATGGAAGTTCGGCGCGTCCGACCCGCGCGCCGACGGAAAGGCGGTCGGATACTAATGAACTACGGTCTCTCCACTTCCCTTTTTGCTGCGGAAAGGCTCAATTCCCATATTCTGGATAAGATTCTGGCCGTGGGCCTGCGTCATCTCGAAATTATGGCGGCCCGCCAGCACTTGGACTATCACGATGTGAACCAGGTGCGGGATGTGGCGCAATGGTTTAACGACCATGAGGTCACTCTGCACGCTCTTCATGCTCCCCTGTTCAGCGACTGGAATTGGGGGCAGTCGGGAGGGATGCTCATTTCGGTTGCCAGCCTGGAGCGCCGGGCGCGCATCCTCTCCATGGATGAGATCAAGCGTGCCATCGACATCGCCGAGCACCTCCCCTTCCGGTATCTCGTGCTTCACCTGGGCGTTCCGGGTGAGGAATACGACTTAGCGAAGTTCGATGCCGCCTTTACCTCCCTCGAACATCTGCATCTCTTCGCTAAAGAGCGGGGTGCGCAGATTCTGCTGGAGAATATTCCCAGCGAGTTAAGCACTCCCGAGCGCATGATGACGTTTTTCCAATACACACGCTTGGACTTGAAAGTCTGCTTTGATACAGGCCACGCGAACCTGACCGGAGGAGTGGAAGCGTCCTTCCGGACGCTCCGGGAGCGCATTGCCGCCGTCCACCTTCACGACAATCATGGTGAAAAGGACGAACACCTTTTACCATTCGAGGGGAAGATCGAATGGGCCCAGGCCATCCGCAACTTCCGCTCCGCGGACCCGCCCTACCCGATCCTGTTCGAGGTGAACAGCGAGCGCCACGATCCGGGCATCCTGGCGCGGCTTCCGGAGGTGATGGCGCGGCTGGAGGAATTTCAAACTTGAAATTTGAGATTTGAAATTTCAGATCAGAGCAATTTATGAAAACCCAAAAACCCTGGTCACGGACTCTGGTCATCGCTGGCGGCATCGCCATGCTGGCGGGGGCCCTTGATCCGCTCGAGGGGTCGGTCGTCATCCTGGTGGGCAGTGGACTCGTAACGCTCGGTACCTTCCTAGGCAATCCCGAACGGAGCTTGCTCGTTCACTGGATTTGCATCTTCGCCCTGATTGCGGCCGGTGTCGGTGCGATGTTTGCGTTGAGCGTCATGGGCGGTTTCGGCGGCACGAGTGGACGCTCGATGTGGTGGGGAGTCCCGATTCTGCCCTACCCTGTAGGCTGGATTATGGGTATGGTCAGCCTCGCGGCCAGGCTGATCAGAAGTTTTCGACATGGTCATGCGGTTTCGTAACGACGTTGGGTCCGGCCTTTTGTTCACCCGATCATCGGATCACCTGATCACCCGATGATTAAGGAGATCACCCTTGGTTCCTACAGTTGAAATTCGAAACGTCTCGGATTACGTTGGCCAGGAAGTTCTTGTGCAGGGCTGGCTCTACAACCTGCGGGAAAGCGGCAAGCTGTTGTTTCCTCAGTTCCGCGACGGCACAGGCCTGATTCAGGGCGTGGTGGTGAAGAGCGCAGTCTCGCCCGAGTTGTTCGAGCGGGTGCGCAAGCTGACCCAGGAATCCTCCTTGCGCGTCACCGGCAAGGTGCGCGCGGACCAGCGCGCTCCGGGCGGATTCGAACTGGATGTTACCGGCCTCGAGATCGAGCAGTTGGTCCCGCCTGAGAATCCTTACCCTATAACGCCCAAGGAGCACGGCACGGAATTCCTGATGGACCATCGCCATCTCTGGCTGCGCTCGCTGCGGCAACGTGCCATCCTGGGCGTTCGGCACGAGATCATCAAAGCCGTGCGTGACTTCTTCGACGGGCGCGGCTTCACCTTGGTGGATACTCCCATCTTCACTCCCTCCGCCTGCGAGGGCACCACCACGCTCTTCGAAGTGAACTACTTCGACGCCAAAGCTTACCTGACACAGTCCGGCCAGCTTTACAACGAGGCCGCGGCCATGGCCGTGGGCAAGACTTACTGCTTCGGCCCGACCTTCCGCGCCGAAAAATCCAAAACCCGCCGCCACCTCACGGAGTTCTGGATGGTCGAGCCGGAAGTTGCCTTCGCCCATCTCGAAGACGCCATGGTGCTGGGCGAAGAACTGGTAGCCTTCGTGGTGGGGCGGGTTCTCGACAATCGTCGCCCCGAACTGAAAACTCTGGAGCGCAACATAGCCAATCTCGAAAAGATCAGGCTGCCTTTCCCGCGCTTGAGCTATGACGAAGCCGTGAAACTGCTCCAGGCGAAAGGCAGCGAAATCCAGTGGGGCGGAGATTTCGGCGGGGGCGATGAAACCATCATCTCCGAAGGCTTCGATCGGCCCGCGCTCGTCCACCGCTACCCCAGCCAGGTGAAAGCTTTCTATATGGCGCCTGACCCGCAACGCCCGGAGGTGGCGCTCTGCGTGGATATGCTCGCTCCGGAGGGTTACGGCGAGATCATCGGCGGGGGAGAGCGCTTGGCGGACTACGACCTGCTCCTCAAGCGCATCGAGGAAGAAAAACTTCCTCGCCAGGCGTTCGAATGGTACCTCGACTTGCGGCGCTACGGCAGCGTGCCGCATTCCGGCTTCGGCATGGGCATCGAACGCGTGGTCGCATGGCTCTGCGGCCTCGACCACGTCCGCGAGACCATTCCGTTTCCGCGCATGCTCTACCGCTTGACGCCGTAGCTGGGGGCTGGGGACTGGGGGCTAGGGTGATTTTGGATTTTGGACTTGGGATCGCCCGCCGGTTTGTAGGATTTCAAATTCTCAATTTCAGATTTCAGATCAGCCCTTGTGCCGAGGGCCCGCTGCCAGTGCCTACTCGCAGCCGCCTACCGCATTCCCCCAGCTCCTAGCCCAAGCCCCCAGTCGCCAATCATTGACGTGCGGATGTCACATTGACATGCTTTAATGCATGAGAACTACGATCCGATTTGACGAGCAACTGCTCATTCGGGCCAAGAAACTTGCGGTCGAAAGAGGCATCACGCTGACAGCGCTTATCGAGGAAGCTCTGCGCGAAACTCTGGCCCGCCGTAGAGCCCCGTCTCGCCGCTCAAGAGTCCGGTTCGCTACGTCTGGACGTGGCGGCGCAAAACCTGACGTTGATTTGAATGACACCGGCTCGCTGGTCGATCTCATGGAAGGGCGCGACGGTACTGATTAACATCGACGCTTATCTGGCGGCCCTTGCGATCGAAGCGGGCAGCGATTGGATCACGGCCGACCGGGACTACAGCCGCTTCCCAGGCCTCCGCTGGCGGCCGCCTCAATCTAGCGCCAACCAAGCTCGATGATCCTTCCGTCGTTTGACCCTGAACCGCTTGGGCTTCTTTTCTCTCCTGTTGACATTCTACAGAGACGGGCGTATACTACGACCTGTTGACGTCCTAAAGGAGAACCGCGCGATGGATCGAACCAAGGGCGAGATTTTGCAGGGCACTCTGGACCTGATGGTGCTCAAGGTTTTGGAGGGCATGGGACCTATGCACGGGTACGGGATCGCCCGCCGTCTCGAACAGGTCTCCGAGAACCTGCTCGAAATGAATCAGGGTACGCTCTACCCTGCTCTGCTCCGCCTCCAGCAGCGGGGTTGGATCAGCTCCAAGTGGGGCGCCTCGGAGAATAATCGCCGGGCCAGGTTTTATTCGCTGACCAAGGCGGGACGAAAGCAGCTCGCGACGGAGGAAGAGAGTTGGGAGCGCACGTCGGCGCTGATGGCGCGGGTGCTCGCGGGATCGTGAGACCGTTATGCCGGTGTTGTGGCGCGGGCGTCCCGCCCGCTGTCGCAGGGGTGTCTGGCCCCCGCAAGAACTCGCGGGCAGAATGCCCGCTCTACCGCGGGCGGGACGCCCGCACCACACGAGGTGACTTTCGACAGATTGGCAACTGAGGACTCACCATGCGAATCCTATGGTCGCGTTTCATGGGACTTTTTCAGAAGACCCGGCTGGAGCAGGAACTCGACGAAGAGGTGCGTTCGCACCTGGAAATGCTGGAGCGAGAATATCTGGGAAGAGGCATGTCGCCGCAGGAGGCGCGCTTCGCCGCGTTGCGCAGCTTTGGGGGCGTCGATCAAACCAAAGAACGCTACCGCGAACAGCGTGGCCTGCCTTTCGTCGATTCGTTCCTCCGGGACATCCGTTACGGCCTGCGCGGCTTGCGTAGGACTCCCGGCTTCGCCGCCGTGGCTATCCTGACGCTGGCTTTGGGAATCGGCGCCAACACTGCTATTTTCAGCGTGGTCCACGCTGTCCTGCTGCGTCCTCTGCCCTATCGCAACCCAAGCCGCCTGGTCTACATCTCCGAGTTCTGGCCGCACGAAACCCCCGTCAGGACTGTGCCGAATCCCGATTTCGCCAACTGGAGCGAGCACGGTCAACTCTTCGACGGCCTTGCGGCTTATGGTGGCGGAGCGGAGGTCAATCTAACCGGAATGGGGGAACCGGAGCGTTTGTCGGGGGCAATGGTCACTGCGGATTTCTTCACCCTCCTGGGAGTCGAGCCATTTCTGGGCCGGAGTTTTCTGCGTGAAGAGGATCGGCCGGGCGGCAGAAAGGCGGTGCTGCTCAGCTACGAACTCTGGCAGCAGCGCTTTGGTTCGAACTCGAAAGTCATCGGCTCAACCATCCAGCTTGACGGCGACCTGTACACGGTCGTCGGGGTTACGCCGGCAGGCTTCCGGTTTCCTGACGACGACTTTCATGCCCAGGTGTTCCTGCCCATGCTCGTGGCCCGCGTCGCTGACTGGAAGTCGCCGGACCCGAACCAGTTCAGGTTGCTGAGGGCTCTCGCCCGCCTCCGTCCGGGCGTCACGCCGGAACAGGCCCGCGCCGAGTTGACCGCACTGGTGCGAGCCGAGGCCGAACTGGAGCCGCCACAGTTCAAGCGGATGCGGGCGGGAATGGAGGTTCTGATCACTCCGCTTTCTGAAAGGCTGGCCGCACCCGCGCGCCCGATCCTGCTTATTCTCCTCAGCTCGGTGGCTCTGCTTCTCATCATGTCATGCGTGAACGTCGCCGGCATGCAACTTGCCCGCGGCGCCACCCGGCAGCGGGAACTGGCGGTGAGGGCGGCCTTGGGGGCTCGAAGGTCGCGCCTCGCCGCGCAGTTGCTGATGGAAAACTTCATGCTGCTGATCGGTGCGGCGGGCGTAGCCGTCTGCTTAGGATTTGCAGGCCTGAGAGCCCTGCAGGGCCTTGCGCCACCCCAAATTCCGCATCTCGAGCCGGCGTCACTCGATTGGACCGTCCTGCTCTTTACCTTGATCGTTGCCACCATGACGGGCATTCTCGCCGGCCTCACTCCGGCCCTGCTCGGCTCTCGTGTGGAGTTGAACGAAATCCTGAAGGGCAGCGGGGCGCAAACCGGGTCTGCTCAAAGACAGCATCGAGTTCGCAGCATCCTGGTGACCACGGAGATCGCGCTGGCTCTGGTGCTTTTGATCGGCTCCGGCCTGCTTACCCGAAGCCTCATCCATCTTATTTCTGTTGCTCCGGGTTTCAACACTCACCGCCTGCTGACGCTTCGCCTTACCCTTTCCCAAAGAGCTTATCCAAAGCCTGGGCAGAAAGACGCCTTCCTCAGCGCGCTGCTGGTGCGCCTGAGGGCGTTGCCCGGCGTCCGTTCCGCCGCGGCGGGCAGCGGGCTGCCCACACTCGGTTGGTGGTCTCTCGCAGGAACGGACATCGAAGGCCAGCCGCAGATGGCGCCGGGATTGCGCCCCGACATTCCTCACGACGTGGTCACCACGGACTACTTCCAAACGCTGGGCATTCCGCTGCTGGCCGGCCGGACGTTCAGCGAACTGGACCGCCCGGGCACAGTCCCGGTGGCGATTGTCAACCAAGCTTTCGTTCACCAGTATTTTCCAGGGCAAAATCCAATCGGCAAACATGTTGGGAGAAGAACTTCTCCAGGCGTATGGGGCGAAATCATCGGAGTGGTAGGAAATGTAAGGCAACTCGGCCCCTCCCAAAACGCTTCACCTGAGGTTTACACGGCGTACCAGCAGGAGCCCGAGGGAGATGTGAATCTGGCGCTGCGAACGGACGTAGACCCGCTGGCCCTGGTCGCGCCGGTCAAGGCCGCAGTTCAGGCCTTAGATCCCGCCCAGCCGGTCTACGACGTCGCCACCATGGATCAGCGGCTCTCGGAATCCATGGCGCCGCAGCGCTTCAATGCATTGTTGGTGGGGGTGTTTGCTTTGGCCGCGCTGGGACTTGCGGGAGTTGGCACCTTCGGCGTGCTGGCTTATTCCGTGGCGCGACGAACATCTGAGATCGGCGTCCGCATGGCGCTGGGAGCGAATCGCGCACAAGTCACGAGGCTGGTCGTAGGCGAAGGCTTGCGGCTCTGCGGTCTGGGTTTGGTCTTGGGACTGGCAGGTTCGATCCCTCTAACTCGCCTGCTTGGCGGTGTGTTGTTTGGCGTCGGCCCCTCTGATCCCGTAGCCCTGGCTGCGGCCTCCGCAGCGCTGGTTCTGGTAGCAGTGCTGGCTTGCTACATCCCCGCTCGTAGGGCGCTCCTGGTCGATCCCATGACCGCGCTGAGACACGAATGAACGTAGGGCATTCCGGGCCGCGAGGCAAGGGCAGCGCTTCTACGGCAAGGTCACCACGGCCACGGCCAGTCCGCCCAGAGTTACGTCATCACCGCCGAGTTGCGACGCGGCAGGCGGCCGGAAAGCCGTCTGCTGGTCGACGACTTCGAACTGTCCCCCCGAGGCGCCGGGAATGGATGCTACGACTGTCCACATCCGTTTATTCACCAGTAGCACCTTGCGTTTGCCGTCGTGAGTGACGAATCCCAAACCATAGACCGAGGGGGTGGCGATATTCGTTGCAACGAGTTTGTCACCCGGCCCGAAATTCGACCGCAGCAATTTGAGCACCCAGAAGCGCGCGTTCGGCTGGCCTGTGTTCCAGTCCACCATGCTGACCGAGGGCCACTGGCCGGGATAGCCGACCATCTGCGACTCGCCAATAATCTCGATGCCGAGCTTGGCCACTTCGCCAAAAACATAGGCGTACATCGCACCGGAGAGATTCCAATAGGAGTTCGGAATGGACGGCGCCACATAGCCGGCCGGCATTCCGGTGCCGTCGGTTCCGGTTTGCGACCCGACTTCATCGAGGTCCGTTTCGGTCTGCGGCGAAAGACGCTGGCGGACGGACTCGACCCAGCGCACCACCGCCAGAAATTGATCGGCCTGGTTGAAGAACGTGTACTGCTGAACTTCCGGCGGCTCATTCTGCGTTGGCTTGGCGTAGAAGTGATAACTGATCACGTCGCGCGGAATCCCCGGCTTGTGATGATGCGGGTCCAGGAAATACTCCATGAGCGGCATATGGCCTTCCGCCGAATCGAGCGCCAGCGCCACGAATTCCATCTTGGGCGCTACTTGCCGGATAGCCGCGACGATGGCGTCGTAACTGGCCGTGTAATCCTGCGGTGTCATGGAGTGCTCGTCATCGACTTCGTTAAAGACTTCCCAGTAGTCGAACTTGTAGTGATGGCCGGACTCGTGACGCTTCCCGGCTTCGTCGGTGAATCCCCCTTGCGTGTACCAGCTCACCAACCGGGCGTAGTACTGAGCCAGTTCCTTCCGGCTCGGATCTCGCAGGTCCTTCCCATGCTCGTAGGTCCAGGTTATCTCGTCCGGGTCAGCCGGATACGATACTGGCTTTTCGGTCTTGTACATCCACTGGGGAATCGTGCTGAAATTGATGATCACCGAATGCCCGGCTTGGGCGTTCATGAAATCTTCCATCATCGGGTCGATCAAGGAAAAGTCCCACGAAGTGTGGTCGGGAGTTGGCGGCTCAAGCTCCGCCACCGCCAGCTTGGGGTACGGCAGCCACGGCACGTAACGAACGTATTCAGCTCCCAAATCGCGCAAAGCCTCGAAGACCCGGTCGTGGATTTTCGAGCCGCGCCGCAGGGGCGGCATCGCCACCACTTGCAGTGTCGGCGTCGTCTTGGAAACCGTGATCACGTTGTCCCAGGCGAGTTTGACGGAAGCTTTTTCCGGCGCGGGCGTTTTCACGGTTTCTTTTCGCGTACACGAGACTACGGCGAACAATAAGCACATCAAGAATGGAAGTAGGGTTTGGACGGCGCGCGAAGGTCTCATGATGCTCCCTCTAAAAGGCGGTTGGCGCAGCGCTCGGCGATTGAGATTAAGCAGCTAACGCGGAAGGCAGTGGCGGTTCGCGAACCTCCCCTACTTCTTCTCGATCAATCGCCCCGTATCAGTCCAGAAGCCCTGAGCACGTGGCGCACACTCGGTTGAAGGCGTGGAACCCGGTGAGTTCGACGTCGGGCGACAGATATCCGTCCCGCTTCGGCTCGTCGCGCAGCAGGTCGGTGCTGAGGTATTTCTTGTTGTCGTCGGGGAAGACAGTAACGACCACGCTGTCGTGGCCTAACTGGTTCTGCACCTTGAGCGCGCCAACGAAGTTCGCGCCAGAGGAGATTCCCACGCCCAGCCCCAATTGTGCGGCCAGTTTCTGCGCCATCAGGATCGCGTCGCCGTCATGCACGGTAACCACCGCGTCTAATTTATCCAGTTGGACAATGGGCGGGATAAACTCGTCCGAAATGCCTTGAATGCGGTGCTGACCCACTCGATGTCCCGTCGACAACGTGGGCGATTCCGCCGGCTCGAGGGGATGAACGCGCAACGAAGGAGTTTTCGAACGCAGAAATCGCCCCACGCCCATGATTGTACCGCCCGTGCCCACGCCCGCAACGAAGGCATCGGCAGCGAGCGAGTTGGCGTTCAACTGCCACCAGATCTCCGGGCCGGTAGTTGTTTCGTGGGCTCGCACGTTCGCTTCGTTGGAGAACTGATGGGGCAGAAATAGGCGCGGTTGCTTGGCAGCCATCTCTTCCGCCATGCGGATGCTGCCCAGAAATCCTCCCGCCCCCCGCTCCACCAACACGATGCGAGCGCCAAAGCTGCGAATCAGCTCTATTCGTTCGCGGCTCATCCATTCCGGCATGAAGATGGTCACCGGATGGCCCAGAGCGCGACCCAGCGCGGCGAAGCTGATTCCCGTGTTTCCGCTCGTCGCCTCCGCAATCCCGTCGCCGGGAAGGATCTTCTCGTCGGCGTAGGCATGTTCGAGGATGTAAAGCGCCATGCGGTCCTTGATACTGCCGGTCATGTTGAGCTGTTCGGATTTGGCGTAAAGGATTCGTGGCTTTCCAAGGTAGGTGAATTCGATAGCCAGCAGCGGTGTGTTACCCACCATCCGCGCCAGCCCTCTAAAGCGGCTCGATAATACCGGTTCCAAAGTCCGCATTCTTACAGTCCTGTCGTAGGGGCGGCCCTTGTGGCCGCCCTGCCGCTCGCCTTTGGCCCCAGCCTTCCGACTGCGAAGGGCGGCCACGAGGGCCGCCCCTACAGTTCTTATTCCCCCAGGACCTGTACGACGTACACTCTCTCCAGCGGCCCATCATACTCCATAAAGTAGATGGTCTGGCGCGAGCCCCGCACGATTTTGCCGTTTTCGATCGGGAACATGCACTGAATTCCGCCCACGATGCTTTTCAGGTGGGAGTCCGCATTGAAGCCCATGCGGCCGTCGAAGTCAAGATAGCGCCGGTGATGATAATCTTCCTCTTCAGGAAACAGCCGCGAGAAATGCGTGAGAATATCTTCCTCAAGGCAAGGGATACCCTCCGTCACCAGCAAACCCGAGGAAGTGTGGCAGGTCATGACGTTGACCACTCCGTTCTTTACCCCGCTCTTCTCCACGATCTCATCCACTCTCGGGGTGATGTTGATCGCCTCTTCGGACTTGCGGCTTTGAACTTTCACCCTTTCTAGCTTGATGATCATTGACGCATCCCCAGCAAGCGTTCCGCGTTCGTTGAGAAAATCTTCTCCAGACACCCATCCGTCAGCGACAACGACTTGAGCGCCCGAACTATGTTCTTGATCTCGACGCGAGGGTAATTGGAGCCGAATACGACCTGGTTTCTGAGACTCCGTTCGATCAGCGTAGTCGGAATTTGCCGGCTGAAAACAAACTGGAAGAACTCCGTCGGACCGTCGTAGTACAGGCATGAGGTATCGAGGAATACGTTGGGATACTTCAGGGCCAAAGCGGTAGCATCCCAAACCCAGGGCCAACCCCAGTGAGCCAGCACAAAGCACAGGTTCGAAAATCTGCGAAGAGCTTTCTCCAGCAGGAGCGGTTGCCCTTGCTCGAGCGGAGTCCCCGGCGCCCAGCTCATTCCCGTATGAATCAGCACCGGGATTCGTAGCGAGGCTGCCGCTTCGTAGACATCGAAAACCGCGGGGTGGTTCAAGTCGAAATCCTGAAGCGCCGCGTCGAGCTTCAGGCCCTTAAGGCCAAGCCCGGTGATGGCGGATTCGAGTTGCTTCGGCGCGTTCGGCAACATCGGATCGACGCTTGCGAACCCGATGAAGCGGTCCGACATGCCGCAAAGCTCAGCCACCTGTTCGTTGCTGCTGACCGGATCTCTGCGCGCCCTTTCGCAGGCTATGGGGAGCAGCACAGCCTTCTCGATCCCCGCCACATCCATCTGCAGGAAGAAAGTCTCCAGCGGCTGAAAGTTGTTCCCGATATTGAAGACTTCTCGCGCCACGCGTATGTAATTCGGGTATTTTTCAGTGAACTCACGGATCAGGACTGGATGCGTATGGAAATCAATCGTCACGGTCGTTTACCTTCAGACTTATAAAGGCAGTCTTTGCGGCTGCTTTGGCCAAACACCCCGCGACTGGCGGGACACCTGTGTAGCGCTGACCTTCAGGTCAGCTTGTGCGGGCCTGAGGCTCGCACGTCACGAAAGAAATCGTCGCAGCGCTTCCGGTCGCGGAAGGCTTCCGTACCCCCGGGGCGAGTTGTAGAGAATGCCCCGGCGGTGTTGCCGTGCGCGACGCAGTCGGGCAGCGCCGCTCCTCGCACGTACTGGTGAACGAATCCCGCGTCAAAACTATCTCCCGCTCCCACCGGGTCAACCACCTCGACGGCCAGCGCCGGGCATCGTACCTCTCCGGACGGGCCGCGAGCCAGCGCTCCCTCTCCTCCCAGCTTCACCACCAGAATGGGAACGAGTGGCGCAAGTGCGGCGATGGCCGCTTCCACGCTCTCGGTGTGCGCAATCTTCTGCGCCTCGCGCTCGTTGGCGAAAAAGACATCCACATGCTTCAGGACTTCAAACAAGTCGTCCCCCCAACGGTCCGCAGGATCATCATTGGTGTCCAGCGATGTGGTGAGGCCTTTCTGTTTCATCCCCGCGAACAATTCCGGGATACGCGAACGGAGGGCGCGATGCAAAAAGAAAGACGAAAGGTGAAAGTGCCTCGAATCCGAGAGGTACTCAAGGTCCAGATCCTCCAAACACATCTCGTCCATCGTTCCGGGATAAGTCAGAATGTTGCGGCAGTCCGTCCGCGGCAGGATGACGGTAAGACCCGTAGTTGTCGGGCCACTCACCCGCCGCACTTTCGACACATCGACTCCCCCGGCCGCCAGCCGATCAAGCGCAATCTGCCCAAGCGGATCGTCTCCAATGCGGGAGATGAATCCGACCTTGCTCCCCATTACCGACAAGTTGTGGGCAAATATAGCCGAAGAGCTTCCCAGGGTGAGCGCCAAACAGCTGGCCAACAATTCACGTTCCGGCTCAAGCTGCTCCGGAAGTCCGTAGAGGATCAGATCCAGGTTCAACTCGCCCACGACTGTGACATCAAAACGAGGCACTTGAGATAACCCCTTCCACTCTGGAGGTGTGAAAAAGCCGATAGGCTCTCATCCTGCGCACCTTGGCTGTCATCCTGAGCGAAGCGAAGGATCTCCGAAGTGGTTTGCAGGTCGTCCACGTTAAAATCAACTGCCGAGATCCTTCGCTTCGCTAAGGTTGACGGACTTCCCAGCTTTTCACGTTCTCCCGCTGAGGATCACGGCCCTCGACAGATTTCGCGGCCGGTCGATATCGTAACCTTTCTTCAATCCTGTGTAGAGCCCCAACAACTGGCAGGTCACGAGGTAGGCGGCAAGTCTTGCGCACTCGGGAACCTCGAGCTTGAGCTCGACGAGGAAATCCGCGTTTCTTCTCACCACCGCATCGGCCTGGTTGGTAATCACCAGCGTCGTTCCACCCAGTTCTTTCATCTCCTCCAACACTTCGCGCTCCGCGGCATACCCCGTTTCCGAAAGAAGAAACGTGATGAGGGTTTCCGGTCCCACGATGGCCTTGGGGCCGTGGCGGAATTCCAGTGTATGAAAGACCTGCGCATAAGAACACGACATCTCTTTGATCTTGAGCTGGCCTTCCGAAGCAATGCCGAAGAACGGCCCCTGGCCAAGGAAGACGTAATCGGCAAAAGATCGGGCTTGAACGAATTCCTGAATACTGGGATTGACCGAATGCAGGATCGGCTGTACTCCGGCCGGTAGCCGCCGGAGCCCGTCGGTGACTTCCTTCCGGCGCGCCACATGCGCGGCCAGGGACTGCAAACCCAGCAGCATGGAGGTGAACGATCGGGTCATCACCACGCTTTTTTCGTCGGCCGGCAGAAGGTGGATCGTGAAGGCGGAGATCTCCTCGAGCGGGTGACCCGTGGAGCAACTGATGGCCAGCGTGCGAATGTTTCGGGTGCGCTCCAGGTACTCCGCCGCCCGAACCACCTCTGAGGAGTGGCCGGACCGTGACACCAGAACGGGTTGGCACTTCGCCGGCCCGTTCAGGACCAGGCCTGGGTAAAGAAGCACCTCGGACGCCGGAACAGCCCAAGCGCGCCTTCCGGTGATCAATCCCCAGCTTGCCGAGGCCGCCTGAGAAATGTAGTAGCTCGAGCCGCAACCGATGAAGACGTATTCAGCGTCTTTGGCGTCCCGCTTTGCGGCTTGTTCGAGCTGCGCGCCTTCGTCCAGTGCCTTAAAGCATTCTTCCCAGCAACCCGGTTGGGAAAGAATCTCGTTCTGCGTCTTTGCTTCGACAGCCTCGCCTCGTGAAATCATACAGCGCTTCTCCCAGTTGTTCTCTCGACCTCTTTCCATTTATAACGTTTCGCTTCGTTTGTCAAACAGAATAACACGGTGGAGCCCCGCCTTCGAGGCCGTGACCAAATGAGGCCATCAATCCCCGCCCCCCTCAGTACTCGCAATCATAGACATTTACGCTGTTTTTTCCGACTTGACACGCTGCTCTGCCGTGTAAGAGTGTAACCCTGCGAAATGTTCCGAAACTGACAAAGTGAAACTGGCATTACCCCCCCGCAGAATCTTATGTGAAAACGCGGTTCACTGGCTGCCGGAGATCTTGTAGGGGTAGGGCTTGCCCTACCCCCGTTGGGTAAGTGGCATAACCGCGAGGGGACGGCAAGCCATCCCCCTGCAATCGCCGTGCCGGTTGTGTGAAGCGTGACACGGCAGGCGACCCACCGAGCTCGTGTCCGACCCATAGCTAATCTTCTCTAAGCCCCCTCGATCCTTCGATAAGGGCACCTTGTCACATCGAAAACATCGAGATTTCATGCATTTTTCTCTTGTAGTAGATGATCTATGGGAGTATAACCGTTCCATGCCTAAGAAAGGTTCACCACCGCTGGAAGGCGAGCTGCTTCAGGGCACGCTCGATCTGCTGATCCTACAGACGCTGGTGCTCGGCCCCGCGCACGGCCACACCATCGCCTACGCCATCGAACACCGTTCCGAAGATGTCCTGCAAGTTGAGCACGGATCGCTCTACCCGGCCCTGCACCGGCTCGAGGACCGCGGCTGGATTGCCTCCTTCTGGGGCACTTCGGAAAATAACCGTAAGGCCCGCTACTACCGGCTGACGTCCACGGGCCGCACCCAGTTGGCCCAGCAAACCGGCCGCTGGGACGAACTTGTCCGCGCCGTCAATCGCGTTTTGCGACCTTCTGAAGAGGTTTCATGACGGAGTAGCGCGGACCCCCGGTTTTGGGGTCCGCGGCTAGTTCACGAGCCTGAAAAAAAACCGCGGGCCCCAAAACCGGGCGCCCGCGCTACCGGAGTGAATCATGAGTTGGACTCGCTTTTTCCGACGCCGCCACTGGGATGAGGAACGCGCTCGCGAGCTCGAAGCGTATCTCGAATCTGAGACCGACGAAAACATCGCGCGCGGCATGTCGCCTGAAGAGGCGCGCTACGCAGCGCGACGCAAGCTCGGCAACATCACCAGGATTCGCGAGGAGATCTATACCATGAACAGCCTGGAGTGGGTGGAAACAATTTGGCAAGACCTGCGGTACGCAATTCGAATGCTGGCGAGGAATCGCGGCTTTACGGCGGTGGCGGTCGTAACCCTCGCGCTGGGCATTGGCGCCACCACGGCCATCTTTACGGTGGTCAATGCGGTGCTTCTTCGTCCCTTGCCTTACCCGCATCCCGAGCAACTGGTTTACGTCAAAGAAAACCTCGGACCTCCGACCGGGATCATCCCTTTTGGGTTTACTACGGACTTTGTGGCTTGGAGGAACCAGAGCCGCACATTGAGCCCAGTTGCCGCCTACATGTATTCTCAGGTCAACCTCACTGGAGGGCATGAGGCTGAGCGGGTTGTCTGCGGCGTGGCCAGTTCGTCGTTTTTCTCGCTGCTCGAAGTTCACCCCGCCGTTGGGCGCGTTTTCCTTCCCCAGGAGGACCGTCCCGGCGCCCCGCCCGTAGCGGTCCTGAGCCACGCTTTGTGGAAGCGCGATTTTGACGGCGATCCTTCTGTGGTCGGGAGGGGCGTGACCCTGGATGGCAAGACTTACACCGTTGTGGGGGTGCTTCCGGCGACCTTTGTCATTCCCGATGAGTTCAAGACTGAATATGCCCTTTGGATGCCACTTACCCTGAGCAATACTGGGCCGGCGCCATTTCCGGTGGTTCGAGTGATCGGCAGGCTCAAGCCAGGATTGAGCATGGAGCAGGCCCGGTCCGAACTGGACTCCATTTCCAAGTCGACCGTAAGGATAAGGAAAGGCTTCACGAAGAGCGTCGCCATCTCAGCCTGGCATGAAGAGATTACCTCGCAAGCGAGGCTTTCGTTGCTGCTTTTCCTGGCCGCGGTCGGCTTACTACTCCTCATCGCCTGCGTCAACGTCGCCAACCTACTGCTCTCCCGCTCGGCCACCCGACAGAAAGAAATGGCAGTGCGGCTGGCCGTAGGTGCAGGGAGGGTCCGAATCGTCCAACAGCTCGTGACCGAAAGCACGCTGTTGGCGCTGCTTGGGGCTCTCGTCGGGTTGGCTCTGGCACGCGGCGGAAAGGACCTGCTGGTCACGTTCATTTCTCCCAACTTGCCGGCGCTGGAGCCGATAAGTCTCGACTATCGAGTTCTGGGCTTTAGCTTGGCTTTGGCCATCGTCACCGGAGTGGCCTTCGGACTGGCTCCGGCGCTCCAGGCATCCAGGGTTCCGTTGAATGAGACGCTTAAAGAAAGCAGCCGCGGCGCCCTCGAGTTTCGATCCCGCTTCGGTTTCCACAACCTGCTCATCATCTCCGAGACCTCCCTTGCCTTGGTGCTGCTGGTGGGAGCCGGGTTGCTCGTTCGGAGTTTCATGCGAGTGCGTGGGATCGATATGGGCTTCAAGTTCGAGCACACCCTAAGCATGGACATAGATCTGACGCCGTCCAGATACCCCACTCCCGGAGACCAGTCAAGGTTCTTTCAGCAGGTGATGGAGAGGATCAAGGGGCTGGGAGGGGTCGAGTCGGTAGGCGGCAGCAGTGGCCCGCCATTGGGGGGGTACACGTCGAGCATCTCCGACCTGACGCTCCAGGGCCGCCCGGAGCAAATTCCCACCACTATTTACGCAATGGTAAGTCCGGATTATTTTCGCACCATGGGGATTCCTCTCATGCAGGGGCGCAATTTTACTGACGCTGACCGTGAAGGCTCGCCCAGCGTCGTCATCGTCAATGAGACTTTCGCTCACCGTTATCTCCCCGGCGAGAATTGTCTGGGCAGAAAGATCGAGAGTTGGATTCAGAAGAATGACTGGCTGACCATTGTGGGGGTCGTAGGTGATGTTCGATCTTCGGCAGAGAGCGAGCCGACCCCGGAAGTGTACCTGCCGTATTTGCAGGTGGGAAGCCCGCACATGACCCTCCTTGTGCGCACGGCGGGGGACCCGATGCATTGGGCCGCGGCCCTGCGCAACCAGGTTGCGACTGTCGATAAAGACCAACCGCCCCATGACCTGGCGGCCTTGGACGAACTCCAGACAGCATCCCTTACCTCGCGACGCGTCAACATGCTCTTGCTCAGTGCATTTGCGCTCTTAGGTCTAACCCTCGCGTCGGTAGGCATCTATGGCGTGGTGTCTTACTCCGTAACCCACCGCACACACGAAATAGGCATTCGCATGGCCTTGGGCGCCGGCCAGCCTGCAGTCCTCAAGCTCGTAGTCCGGCAAGGGCTCAGCCTGGCTTTGATCGGCATCGTTATCGGGTTGGCGGCTTCCTTGGGACTGACTCGGTTTCTGCAATCCCTGCTGTACGGGGTCAGGCCCATCGACCCTGTCACCTTCGTCGCGGCCGCATTACTTTGGACCGCGATCGCCCTGCTGGCGTGCTTCATTCCCGCACGCCGCGCCACCAAGGTCGATCCCATCGTGGCGTTGCGATATGAGTGAGAGCTAGGGAATAGGGAACAGGGAATAGGGAACAGGGAACAGGGAATAGGGAACAGAAAATAGGGAACAGGGAACGGAGAACCGGTGTCTAAGAACTCTGAAGGTGACGCTCCTCCTTAGCCAAGGACGGGGGGTGGTTGGTCGATGTTCGGTCCGCTGCCCACAACCTCCTGATCCCTCATTGGGGAGGGGGGAGTCATTTTCGGATCAGGTTCAGCCAATTCACGGTTCACACTTTATTTTCTTCAGTTCAACCGCGCTCATGTTCACGAATCCCCACTGTTCTTTAGCTTTTCTCCTCCGTACCCTCATCGCTCTTTGCCTTATCCCTCAAACCTCCGTCAGGGATGCTCCCAAGAACCCCGCCCAACCCATTCCCCTCGATCCGACACTGGATATTGCCGTGCCCACGCTTCAATCCAGCGTACACACTCCCTTGCCCGAGCAGTATATCTGGAGCTCGCAGCCCGGAAGCACCAGCGAAGGCGTGTTCAACTGCCTCCGCAAGACTTTTACGCTGAAAAAAGTTCCCCCGGTGGCAACGCTCTATGCTGCCGGGCCTCACTACATTCGCGTGTATATCAATGGAAAGCTTCTGGCCGCGGCGGAGCGTGACGCCAAAGACAGGCTTCGGCCCTTCTTACTGGCGATCGATGTCTCGGGTCAGTTTCGCATGGGGCGCAACGTACTTGCCTTGACTGTCAGCGGCGACCGACTGGTGTTGAAAATCATCCCCGCTCCCCTCCAGGTCATGAAGCCCGCGCTGCTTCTGACCGACGCCGCCTGGAAATGCGGCGACGGATCGAGCAAAGGATGGGAAGCTCTCGGCTTCGACGACCGCTCCTGGCCTCAGGCCGTATCGCTCGGAACCATCGAGTCCAGCAGCGAGTTCTTTCAAGCTTACGCGGACGCGGGCATGTACCGCTGGCCGGGCTATGATGGCATCTCACCTTTCCTCGCCCACGCCATTCTGAAGGCCGAAGAGCTGACCTACGGCTTCGAGGGCATGGGGAAATTCTCCAACTCTTCGGCGCTGATGGGATACTACTGGCGGGAGCGTTCCGCTCCCGCGCGCGGGCAGAGCCTGTCCCGAGCGGAGCAAGGGAATGCCCGCGCTACAGCGGGCGAGACGCCCGCGCCACAGCGGTCGGAGGAGTTCGCCGCCGCCTTGCCCGCCAAAAAACTTCCGCAATCGGAATACCCGTTCCTGGTGTTGGGGTTCAGGAAAGAATGTACGGGACGCCTGCGCATCGTCTCTGATTCGCCCGCGCCCATGCGCCTCGAGGTTCAATACGGCGAGTCCGCCGAAGAAGCGTTATCGAATCCCTACCTGGGGTCGAATGAAATTTACGTGCCGCCTTTCGGCACCGTCTACGGCCCCAAGAGCGCCTTCCAGTATGCGCTGGTGAGATTTCTGGCGGGAACGTCGCCACTCCGGTTCAAAGCCATCGACGCGGATTTCATCTACTACCCCGTGAAGCAGATGGGTTCCTTCGAGTGTCCCGATCCCACGCTCAACAAGATCTGGGAAACGGGCGCCTACACCGCCCACCTGTGTATGCAGGACGCCATTTGGGACGGACCGAAACGCGACCGCACCTGCTTGGCCGGCGGGCTCGATATCAGCGCGCGCGTGATCAGCGACGTTTTCGGCGACCGCTTTCTGATCGATAAATCGCTGAAAGAGCTGATTGCGGCCACGGGCAATCCCGTTAAAAACGACGTCAACGGAATCCCCGGCTACTCGGCTCTTTGGGTTATGACGGAGGCGGATTATTTTCGCCACAGCGGAGACCTCGAGCATCTCAAATCGGTCCAGGATTCGCTCCGCGCCTTGATGGACTACATGGCCACGCAGATTGATGAGAAGGGCCTCTTCAGAAATTCCAATAATCGCTCCACCTTCGTCGATTGGTCTCCCGATTTGGATCAAGACTCCGCCGAATCGCGCCGCGTGACGCTGATGCAATTCCTGCGCGCTTTCAACGAGGGCGCGTGGCTTCTCGAGCAGGCTAGCGACGCAACATCGGCGCAGAAATTCCGGCAGATCGCCGAGAAGTTGCGCGCCGACACGCTCCGGAACTCGCTTGATCCCGCCAGGAACATTTTTGGCGACCGCTGGCAGACCAACGCCATGGCCATCTACTCGGGACTGGCCGACTCCGCCCAGCGCGCGGCCGTCTGGGAAAACATCCTCTCGCGTCCCTACCGCTTCAACGTCACGCCGCACTTCAACTATTTCGCGGTTTCAGCCATGGCGGAGGCCGGGCGCCGCGACGAAGCCGCGGATTGGATAATGGATTACTGGGGCGGAATGCTGCGGCCCGACACAACGACCTTCTGGGAAGGCTACGACTCGCGCTGGCCGAAGGAGCACTTTCATGCTCACCTCCAGACTGACCACGGCGAAGGTTACTTTGTGAGCCTCTGCCACGGCTGGTCCAGCGGGCCCACAGCCTGGCTGATGGAGCAGGTGCTCGGCATTCAGCCCACGGCGGCAGGGTTCAGCCAAGTCAGCATCCGCCCCGACCTCTGCGGCATGAAATACGCCCGCGGCGGTCAGCCCTGCCCGCACGGCCTCCTCAAAGTTGACTACCGCCACGAGGACTCGGATTTTCAGGCCGCGATTGAATTACCGGAGGGAGTCACGGCCCAGGTTTCCTTGCCGGTGGACAAGGGCGTTGACTCGATTCTGGTGGATGGACAAGCCGTGCCGGGAATGCCTGTCGAAGACGGAACCCGGCTCTCCGTGACCTTGAGCAGCCCGGGAGCGCATGAGCTTCACGCGCATGCAAGTCCGCCCTAGGGACAACGAAAATGCCCCTCTCCCCCTTGGGGGAGAGGGTGGCCCGCAGCCGGCGCTTTCATCAGCCGGGGCGGGCCGGGTGAGGGGGTCCACCTGCCATTTTCATGGCAGCCTCTCACGCCCGTCGAAACCATGAAAATGCGCGAAGCGCCTTGGAGTGCGGCGGCTCGACGCCGCCATCGCATTGCGCCGACCGAGTTTCAAGAGCTTTAAAGGGCGTCAAGGGTGCCTCGTGTAACTCCGCGTCCCGCGATAATCCCAAGGCGGCGTCGAGCCGCCGCACTCCAAGGCGCCTTCGGCGCACAGATTCTCAAAGCAGCGCCGGATCACGGCACTTCGTATGGAGGGCAAAATGGATTTCCGCAGAAAAGTATTACTCGGCATGTTTGGATTATCGGTCGTTGCTCTGCCATTGGCGTTTGCCGTGGCGTACACCGCACAGAACCTGCCTGCACCGCAAAGCGAGACCACAGCCGCCGCGGGACCAAGATTCGAAGTCGCTTCCATTAAGCTGTACGCATCTGACCCTGTCGGGTGGCGCCTAGGGCACACCATTGCCGATTCACCTAACGAGGGAACCTTTGAGGCCACGGAGGTCACTGTCGAAGGGCTTGTTGAGATGGCCTACGGAGTTCATCACTCTTGGTTGATCCAGGGCGGCCCGAGCTGGTTCCTTTCCGAGAAATTCGATATTCAAGCGAAAGCGGGCAGCGCCGCAAGTCAAGAACTGAGTGGGCTTAGCGGGGACCAGGGAGCGGCAATAAAGCACCGCATGCTTCAGGCGCTCTTGACAGACCGCTTCAAGCTGGCGGTTCACCGTGAAACCCAAGCTCTTCCGGGATATGCGCTGGTCATCGCAAAGAATGGTCCCAAACTTCGGGAAGCCAGCGGAGTCGGAGGCGTCGAAGGCCAATGGGGCGGCAATGCACAGGGCCTGCTTTCATTTCGGAAAGCGCCCATGGCGACGCTGGCGGAGTTTTTGTCAGACAGCTTGGGCTGCACCGTGGTGGATCACACCGGGCTCAAGGGAGACTATAATTTCACATTTCAGTGGACATCCGTACAAACCGCGGCTGAGACATCCGCAGGGCAGGAAGGCGGCAAGCAGGCCGCCAACAACCCGCACATGCTCGAAGCTTCTGAGCCTTCGATCTTCACGGCGATTCAGGAGCAGCTTGGCCTGAAGCTGGAACCAGCCAAGAACCCGGTGGAAGTCCTCGTCATCGATCATATCGAGAAGCCGGCGCTGAATTAGCGGCGGGACCCGAAAGCGCACCGGGCACAAGAAATGACGGGGCTAGGCGGCTGGCAGCGCCTCTGTCGAAGCGCATGCATCAATAAGTCATTCGGACACAGAGTCGGGCCCCTGACATAACCCCTCACCTGTCGCGCTCCGGCTGATGAAGACGCCGTAGCCCGACTCCCTCTGCACCGGAGCATAGACGCTAGTTTAAGACACGAGAACTGCCTTTAAGCCACGACAGTGGCGCCATCATGTAGCCCACGGTGTAAACCGTGGGATACGTTGACAGCCAACTGCTTTCCAGCCCCGTCAGGGGCGACATCGATGGCGAATGGGCTCGTGTCACGCTTTTCGGCGGACGGATATCGCCCCTGACGGGGCTCAGAAACTCACTGCGACACCCATTTCCCCCACGGCTTGCGCCATGGGCTAAATGACTCCGCCCGCTACGCGGGCTTACAGGCGACCAGGCGCTCATTCTCGCGCTTACACCCCCCGAGGAACGGGCAGTCCATTCTCAGTCCCGTCGGCATCGAGGGAAGGATTTGGATCGCGCTCAACCTGCAGCAGGCCCAGGACGACCTTCTCATTTGTCGTCCCGGGCGCGGCGAGAAGCTTCTCGATGCTTTTCACTTGACATAACCCTCGAGACATGATAGCCTACTATAGTCTGTCACCTGATGGACCATTTGTCGCAGGGGAGAGCCCGGTGCCAAGGTTGCGTGAGAAAACACGTTTACTTCTCGGGTCTATCACGAGTCGATGTAGCGCCGACCGTTAGGTCGGCAAGTGCTGACCTAAAGGTCAGCAATACAGGTCATCGCAATTTCCGAACGCCACACTAGCTGGCGGAAAGGAAAAACCGGATGGGTCGGGGCGCAGGCAGAATGGAGCGTCGCAGAAAACACAAAAACAGTGGGAACGAACTCTAAGAAGTCGCTGAAAACAAAGGAAGTTGTGTTTTCATGTTGTGCAAAACGAACTCAGAACGAACCCAAAACGAATGTATTATTGAGTGCAAATGCTCGCATTAGACCCGAAAACGAATTCTTTCAAGACGTGCGCCTTCCAGCTACCGGATTCGCCCGAGGGAGTCAGGCAGGGCGCGAGATTGTCCGGCCGGGAAAAAGCCGAAGCAGCGCGGAAATTAGAAAAATCCTGGGAACAAAGCCAAGGAGTGCTTGAAAACAAAGGACATGACTTTTTGAAATGCCGCAATTGGGGAGGTTTCTGCACGCTGACGAAGGCAGATCGAGTCCTGAAAGGAGCCATAGACCCCCACATCGTACAAAACGAGGCGAAACCTCCGAGTCGAGAGGCCATGGCGCCCGAAATGACAAGAAGTCGGCTAGATGGATGGTGGGCAACCACCCCTAACCCCTCCTCACCAAGGCGGGAACTGCTTTTCTGACGGCTGAGAGCTGACTGCTGAGTGCTGTTTTTGAACGAACGAACCGGGAATGTGTATGAAGACAAACAGTTGAGGAGTCGAGGGGTTGAGGAGTTGTCGGGCCAATTCAAGAGGTCGAGTCGGATGGTGACGGTTTGTCACTCCTCAACCCTCGACTCTCGACTTCTCGACTTGAATTCGACGGAACAAAGCGAGAATGTCTATGAAAACAAAGGAGCGGGAAAAGTCTAAAGGATGAAGGCTGAAGGGTAAAGGACAGGCGCAACTGTCACCGTATTAGCCTTTAACCTTCAACCTTTACCCTTTAGACGGCTACAACCCTCGCTCGCCCATCTCGAATGCTTTAAGGACGGCTTGGGCTTTATGGAGGCATTCCTGGTATTCGCGGGCGGGAACGGAGTCGGCGACGATCCCGGCCCCGGCTTGCAGGTAGGCGCGATGGCCTTTAACCAGCACGGTGCGGATGACGATGCAGGAGTTGAGATTGCCGGAAAAGTCGAGATAGAGGACCGCGCCGCCGTAGAGCCCGCGGCGTGTAGGTTCGAGCTCGTCGATGATCTCCATGGCGCGGACCTTGGGCGCGCCGGTAAGCGTGCCGGCAGGGAAGCAGGCGGCCAGCGCGGCGTAGCTGTCGGTGTCCGAACGCAGGCGGCCGCGAATCGAGGAGACCAGGTGCATCACGTGGGAATAGCGCTCGACGAACATGATTTCCTTGGGGCGCACGCTCGAGAACTCGCACACCCGCCCGATGTCGTTGCGCCCCAGGTCAACCAGCATGATGTGTTCGGCGCGCTCCTTTTCATCGGCGCGCAATTCTTCTTCGAGCCGCTTGTCCTCGTCCTCGGTTCTGCCCCGCGGGCGCGTTCCGGCGATGGGCCGGTACTCGACTTCGCGCCCGGTAACCTTGACGAGCATTTCCGGCGAAGAGCCGAGAATCGTCGAGTCGCCCATGCGCAGGTAGTACATGTAAGGCGAGGGGTTCACGGCGCGCAGGGCGCGATAAATCTCGAACGGGGGAACGCGCACCGGCGCCTCGAGGCGTTGCGAGATCACCACCTGGAAGATGTCGCCGGCGCGAATGTATTCCTTCGAGCGCTCGACCATGCTTTCGTAACGCCGCTGCGTCAGGTTGTGGCGCACGCGCCAGGGGCCGTGCGGTGGACGGCGGCGCGGCAGTTCGAGCGGACGGCGCAGCAGGCTCTCCATGCGCCCGATCTGGCGGACGGCGGCGTCGTACTTGGCGCGCAGGGTGCCCGTGCCTTCCTCCGTAAGGACATTGGCGATCAGGAAGAGGCGATGCTGGACGTGGTCGAAGGCGACGAGGTTCGAAAAGTACATGAAGGCCGCGTCGTCCAGGTCAACGTCCATCTCGACGCGGGGCGGAAGCCGCTCCAGCCTGCGCACCGCTTCGTAAGCAAGAAAGCCCACCGCGCCGGCGGTGAAGGGCGGCAGGCCGGGCAGCGTCACGGAGCGGTAACGCGCGCCTTCCCGGCGCAGGCATTCGAAGATGTCGCCGGTTTGCTCCGTCCGGTGCGTGCCCCGCGTGATGGTGACGCGATCGCCACGCGAAGCAATGACCTGAAACGGATCGATGCCGAAAAATGTGTACCGGCCCACACGCTCGCCGCCCTCCACGCTCTCAAGCAGGAAGCTGTAAGGATGCGCCTGGGTTCCCGTGCCTCGACTGGCCGCCCGGGCGGTCTCGGGGGAAAGCCGCAAATAAGCAGAGACAGGGCTCAGCAGGTCCGCAACGATGGTGCGGTAAACGGGCAGAACATTGCCGTGGCGCGCCAGGCGCTGAACTTCGGCGAAGCTGGGTTGAATGTCGGGCATAAGAAAAGTGTTCAGTCGTCAGTTTTCAGTTATCAGTTCAAAATAATGAAATACCATGAATAGCGATAATGTAGTTTGAACTGATAACTGATAACTGATAACTGATAACTAACCTCCCGGCCGATCCAGGACTTGCCGCACCGCCTGTTCCATCAAGGCGCGCGGGGCGTTGAGGCCGGTCCAGATTTCGAATTGGCGAGCCCCTTGCGCCACCAGCATTTCGAGCCCGGAAATCGTGACCAAACCGCGCCCCCGGGCTTCGTTGATGAAGCGCGTTGCGAGCGGATAATACACCATGTCGAAGACCACGCGGGCGCGCAGGCGCGCCAGGTCGAGCGGCGACTCATCCGTGTGAGGATACATGCCGACGGGCGTAGCATTAATCACCGCATCCACTTCCAGCCCCTCGGCCCTCGCCCAGGGGACCGCTTCGCCCTCGACCGCGCGCGCCAGGCGCCGCGCCATTTCCTCGCGGCGAGCGGCCACGATCACTTGAGCGCCCTCCGCGCGCAAGGTGTAGGCGGCGGCGAGGGCAGCCCCGCCCGCGCCCAGAATCAACATGCGGCTTCCGGAGAGCCGCAAACGCTTGGTGAGAACTTCCACCACCGCCGCGGCGTCCGTGTTCCAGCCCATCCACTTGCCGCGCTGGACGGCCACCGTGTTACACGCCCCAATGCGCGTGGCCATCGGATGGGCCCAATCCAACGCCCGCAGAATGGCGCGCTTGTAGGGCATGGTCACCGCGAACCCCGACAAGCCCGCCTGCCGCGCAAAGGCGATGAAGTCCGGAAGGCGGCCGGTCTCGCAAGGCAGGAAAACAGCATTCACGTGCTTGGCTTGGAACGCTGCGTTCTGCATGGCCGGTGAGAGTGAAATCGAGGCGCGTGAGCCGACGACGCCATAAAGCTGAGTGCTTGGGTTCAGCCGCTCGACCTGGTACACGGAACGCATCAGGTCCACCGCAACCTGTCCGGGAACCACAGCATGGTTTCCAGGAGACGCGTAAGTGATCGCCGATCCCCAAAGCAACGCCAATAACCGTGAGGGAATGCCCGATGCACCCATCGCCAGTGCCACCAACTTCGGCGTCCGGCGGCGATGAGACCTGAGGAGTTGGCGGATCTGAAGGTTGTCGCGCAGATGCTGTGCCTGCGTCGCTATCTTGACCGTATCCACGGGAAGCCGCACCAGTCGGCGATAGACACTGCCCAAGGATCGCGTCTGCCGGAAGTTGTGATAGGAAGCGATGACTTTGGCGGGATCGAATTGCCCCAGTAGAGTGGAGCCGCCCTGCTTGATGGACTCCAATTCGAGATCCACCCACTGGCAACCCGCTCGCACGGCGGCGGCCAGGACCGCGGCTTGCTCCTCGACGCTGCCTTTGAAGGCTCCTCCTGCCTCCTCCCGTCGGCACGTGGCGATAACCTGCGGAAAGTGCGTACGCAAGAGTATCTGATGGAGCGAGACTTCGAAGTCGGTGAAGTTCTGAAGATAGTCCAGGCGCAACTCGTAGCCCACACCCGCAGAACTGAATCGGCCGGCTTGAGCTTCCATCGCCGTCAGACTGGGCCCCGACAGCGTAATGAAGATGCGCCGTGTGGTGGGTTTGGCCAACAAAGATTCCCCGTCCCCTGAGGGGTTCAACGAGTTGACTATAAGGGTTTTGACCGAACAAACGCAAGAATATTGCGGCTGTTGGCGTCTGCTTCTGGTCCCGCCATCGCGGCACAAGCATCGCGCTCTGTGCATCTTCACCGTTTCCGGGACGACCCTGAGCTCCGCTTGAGTTCTTGCCTCCGGCATCTCATCTGCTATAGTCAGAGAGTGCCCAGCCCGCAGGCGCTGGGCCGCGCAGCGAAGCGCTCTCGCCGCCGGAGGATTTCGAATCGCCCCGGCTTGGTCGCCTCAGACTATGGGTGATTTTCAACACACGTCTGCTGCACGTCGGTCGCGGGTTGGAATTCAGCCGCTCGGCGCGCTGCTGTTCGTGGCCGTTCTCTCTTTTCCCGCCTTCGCTCAAACCCCGCTTGATGAACACCTCCGGGCGATCGCTTGGCCGCCCTACCAGGACGAGACAGTGCAGTTGATGCGCGAGTACTTGCGCATCAACACCTCGAATCCGCCTGGAAACGAACTGGCTGCGGCGGAGTTTTTCCATCGGCTGTTCGAGCGTGCTGGGATCCCCAACACGATCTATCCCTACGCCGCCGGGCACGCCGATTTCTGCGCGGTCCTCAAAGGTGATGGAACGCTTCGGCCCTTGATCCTGCTGAACCACATGGACGTGGTGCAGGCGGACCCGCGTAGCTGGCGGCTGCCGCCTTTTTCCGGCGAGATCTTGAACGGTGAAATGTATGGCCGCGGCGCGCAGGATATGAAGGACGAAGGGCTGCTTCAGGCAATGGCGCTGCTGATTGCAGCCCGGCAACGCTTGACCCGGAAGCGCGACTTGATTTTCCTCGCCACTTCGGACGAGGAGGTTGACGGCACGGGCAGCCGCTGGATCTTGGAAAATCATCCGGAGTTGGTGCGTAACGCGGAATACCTGATTACGGAAGGCGGCTCGAACCTGATTATCCAGGGCCGGGGGACAATTTACGAGGTGGGCGTGGGGGAAAAGGCCCCTTATTGGCTTCGACTCACCACCACCGGCCGAGGCGGCCACGGGTCCATCCCCATTGCGGATTCGGCGCCGAATCGGCTGGTGAAAGCTCTTGCCCGCGTGGTGGACTGGCAACCGCCCGTCCACCTGCTTCCTTCGGTGGAAAAGTACTTTCGGGTCATCGCCGCCCTTGAACCGGAACCCCGCGCCACACAGTTCCGCGACCTCCGCAAGGCGCTTCAAGATCCTGATTTCGCCCGCAGCATCACTCGGGATGAACAGTACAACTTTCTGCTGCGCGACACGGTCTCTCTCACCGTCCTCCAGGGTGCGGCTCAGACGAACGTGATTCCGGATACGGCCTACGCCGAGCTTGATGTGCGGCTGCTCCCGGATGAAGATCCCAGGATTTTTCTGGGCCAGTTTCGACGCGTCCTGGCGGATGATTCCATTCAAATTATCTCCGCCAACCGCTTCAAGCCTCCCAACTCTTCCTCCACGGACACCAGTCTTTACCGGTTGATCGAGCAGGTGGTGCACCAATACAATCCGCGCGCGATGGTTGCGCCGGCCCTGGGCGGCGGGTACACCGAGAGCCAGATGTACCGCCCGCTGGGAATTACTTGTTACGGGTTCAACACTTTGGAAGTGACGCCGGAAGTGGACGCCACTGAGCACGCCGCCAATGAACGTGTGCCCGTCGAGCAGCTCCGGCGTGGGGTGAAGATTCTGTATGAACTCGTAGCGCGGGCGGTGAATCAGTAGACAGGATGAAGCGCGAATATCCAGATCGTCCCATCGTCGGCGTCGGCGGAGTCGTCATCCACCGCGGGCGGGCTCTCCTGATTCGCCGCGGTTGCGAGCCGCTGAAGGGCCAGTGGTCCATTCCCGGCGGCATGCTCGAACTCGGTGAGGAACTGGCGGAAGGCGTGCGGCGCGAGTTGAAGGAAGAGACCGGCCTGGACGTCGAGCCCTTGCAAATTGTCGCGGCGTTCGACCGCATCACGCGCGAAGCGGAACGCGTCAAGTACCACTATGTGATCGTGGATTACGTCTGCCGGCTGAAGGGCGGAAAGCTTAAGCCCGCCTCCGACGTCACCGACGCCCGCTGGGTGCGCCGCGAAGAGATGCCCCAGTATAACCTGACCGACATGGCAACCAAGGTGATCCTGCAGTCGTTCGAATTCTTCGATAAAAGACGAAAGGTGAGCTAAACGCGCACAGTTGTCTCGACTTTCAACCCTCGACTCTCAATTCTCGACTCAGCCCAAACGAAAAGCCCCTGGCCATGCGCCGACCGCACGACCAGGGGCCCGGGATACTGATTGGGTTTGGCTTTTCTCCCTCCTTCGTCGGGGAGAGGCGCCGCACAGCGCCCTTGCCACTAACCCT
>Ga0326727_10005108_pt1 | contig 38026 bp, 28 predicted proteins | sample MB2enrmetagenome_FD_207643 | JGI IMG/M metagenome (GOLD analysis project Ga0326727, IMG submission 207643) | Lab enriched peat soil microbial communities from McLean, Ithaca, NY, United States - MB29MY | ecosystem: Environmental > Terrestrial > Soil > Wetlands > Peat | place: USA: New York... | reverse complement strand
ACCGGCCCGAGGGGCGCGAGAGGAGAAAGCCCCACAGCCACAACACCTGCAAGCAGAGCTCCGAGCACCACCGCGCCCCCGATGCCGATCAGCCCATCGGTGGAGGTCGTCGCCGGCCCTGCACCGATGGCGCGCAGCACCTCACGTTCCCCCGCCCCCAGGCGAAGCTGGCGGCTTATCACCTGGCCGGCGATGAGCAATGCGGCGAGGGCGACTATGGCGCCGAAGACGCCAAGGGCGACGGCCTCAGGCTTGATCGCGCGCTGCGCCTTGCCGATGACACTCGTCTGAGCGTCGGAAAGGGCAGGGAATCCCTTGGGAACAAGACGCGTGAACTCAGTTGCGACAGCGGAGATGTCACGAGCGCCGCCGCTCACCCTGATGCCGCTCTCGGTGTAGTTGACACAGCAGCGCAGGAGCGGGCGAGTGAGCGCCGGGGTGAACAGGTTGTTGGGCGAGCTCGAGGCGTCCACGTCGTCTTCGATGATCGTGCTGTTGAACACAACGATCCCGACCACCTTCTCGTCGATCACCCGGAGGGGCTTGACGCTCGCCGTGCCGAAACCGGGCAGCTGCGTCTCGGCGTTGGTGTAGATGCCCACGGGGAGCACGCTACCGACGTGGACGCCGAGGGCGGCGGCCCCTTCGGGGCTCAACATGAGCTGGTCCGCCCGGTTGGGGTCGGCCATGCGACCCTTGATCACCGTGACCCTGTCCTGATCGAAGTACAAGCCGTCGACGCTGCCGTAGCCATTGCCGGCAGCCGGCGAGTAGAAGTTGGGGGCGTTGAGCGGACGCCCGTTTCTCTGCAAGGGCAGGAAGTCGATCCCGGACTGGCTCTCCACCTGGGTGACGTGGGGCAGGTGAGCTATCTCGTTGACCAGCGCCGCGTTGTAGCCGGAGTAGCTGCCGATCGTCGGATTGAGGACGGCGGTCGCTCCGACCAGGTCCGACGGGTTGGTGCTGGCCCAGAACACCGAGAACGACGACGCCGTGCGTCGGGCGGCCGCGATCGAGCCCATCGCCAGGCCACCGACCAGGCCCAGCAGGAGGACGATCGAGAGATAACCGCTCCAGCGGCGCCTGAACGTGGCCCGGAAGCGGTACCAGGTCAGTCTGATCTCCGGCCGCGAAGTCATCCCCCGTCGTCCCACTCGGTCTGTTCTCGCAGAGACGCGGTCGTGCCACCAGCAGGCCAGCACCCCCATGGGCCTAGGTGGTGGCCGCCGCCTGCTTTCCTAGCGAGACCGGGACGGGCGGTCGCGTGCCCCACGGGCGAGGTCGGGCGTGCGCTCGCGATCGCAGCGACCAAGCCCGGCATGACGGGCACGATGGTGGACGCGCGCCGTCTTGTGAGGTTCTCTTGACGGGCTGGCGCGTCAGGCGGCCTCCGGTTCGCGGAGGTGCCCGGCTAATGACGCACTCTCAGCTGCAAGCCGAAGCCCGGCGACCAGTCCCAACAGGCCACGCCGGCATTTCATCGGGTCGATGGTGGTCGCCAGGCCATGCGCACTAATCTGAAGCAGCACCGCGGGCGTAGTTCAGCGGCAGAACATCAGCTTCCCAAGCTGAGAACGCGAGTTCGATTCTCGTCGCCCGCTCTAGAGGAACTACCAGGCCAGTCGGGATTTATATCCCGGCTGGTGCCGCGTCTGGGGTACTGTCCGAGCCTTCCATCGCGCGTGCATCGCGCGGGTGGATGCGAGTCACCGGTGCGAGCTCCGCCAGTGCATCAGCAAGCGCCCGGTCGCGGTCCTCGGTGGCGTGCTGGTAGCGCAACGCAGCGGCAGGACTCGCGTGGCCGCCACGGCGCATCAGTTCGGCGACGCTCGCGCCGGTGGCTGCGGCCCAGGTGAGTCCGGAATGCCGAAGGTCGTGCAAGCGGAGATCGGGGCGGCCGATGCGGAGCCGGGCCTTATCCCATCCGATCCCGAGCGCGCGCGAGGTCACTGAGAGCACCAGCGCAGCAGGCTCCGGAGCGACATAGTGAGCGAGGTGGTCCTCGAGTACCGGGAGTATGTTCCCCGGGATCGCAACCGTCCGGCGACCCGCGTCGGTCTTCGGTTCCTTCTCCACCGTCTTGCCTGCCATCGTCGTCGTCCGAGTGACGACTATCGAGACGGCGCCCCGCAGTATGTCTATGTCTCGCCGGCGCAGCCCGAGTAGCTCACCACGGCGGAGCTGGCACCAGGCGGCGAGCAGCACCGCGACCCGGAGGTGTTCGGGCATGGCCTCGGCCAGTGCCTCGACCTCGGCGGTGCTCACGACGGGGCGCTCGGGCGCCTTCTCCACGGCAGCGCCCTTCACCTGGCAGGGATTCCGCGCGATCACCTCGTCGGTGAGCGCGGTGCGCAGGATCGACGAGAGGAGCCGGTACGCCTTCGCCGCGGTTGTCGGGCGATCTACAGCAAGCCCAGCGTGCCAGGCGCGCACTGCCGAAGGGGAGAGATCGGCAAGGGCCATGTCACCGAAGGTAGGCAGGATGTGCCGGTCGAGGAGCCAGCCATAAAGTTCGCGGGTCCGCACCGCAAGGTCGGGGCGATGCGCGAGCCACTGGCCGGCGTACTCCTTCAGCGTGACGCGGGCTCGCCTCGGGTCCACCACGACACCGCGCAGTTTGTCGGCCTCCGTCGTGTTCGCGTAGACGTCGGCATCCTTGCGGCGCTTGAAGGTTCGGGTGACCACCCGGCCGGCGATGCGGGTCCGCACGTCGTAGCGGTTCTCACCGGTTGCGGTAGTGCGCTTGATGAGTTGGGCCACTTTCCTCCCCTACAGTCCAACCGCGCCGGCGACGTTCTCACGAAAGAGTGAGCCCTCGCGCATGTACCGGCGAAGCATCGCCGTGCCCCTGTAGCCCGTCTGCTCGGCGAGGACGGGCTCCTGGACTCCGGCAGTAGCAGCCGAGGTCGCAAGGCCAGCCCTCAGCGAGTGACTCGCTGCGTGTTCGGGGTCGAGCCCGGTTCGCGCAGTGTGGCGCTTCGACACGAGCACCGCCGTCTGCGCGGTGACACGTGTTGCGCCGATGTGGCCATGACGGTTCACGGGGTCGCAACGTCCTGGCGCCGATAAGTGCGTCGCAGTGGTCGCCCATCGCGCTCCATGTTCCTAGTTCGTCCGTTCTCCTGCCATTGACTGACATCATGCCAGCTGGCTGTAATTCGCCGTCTCCCGAAGGTAGGTCGCGCAAGGAGCAGGCTCCGATTGAGAGAAGATCCACCGTTACGCTGCCCGGATCGTCGGTGACGGGCACTGGCGGCTCGGTTTGGGAAGGTTCCTGGACCGAACTTCGGTGAACTACAGCGGTGTCTTACGGCAATTCAGAGCCTTGTCCACATGCCGGCGAACGCTCACGAATGGCGACGTCCGCGGGATATTCGCGAAATGCATGGTCCGCTGACCAGTGATCGCGGCCACCCTGTCGTATTCGGCATTGGAGGAACGCCAACAAGCAACAACCGGAACGGCTGGCATGATCAACTCACGAGTTCGAGATCCGGATCCGGGGTCAGATCCACAGTCGTTTCAACGTCGATCCACCCGAGAAGCGCAAGACCACGTACCGCCGACGCAATCTCGTCAGACTCGAGCGGAGGTCTACGCCGCAGTTTCCACCGCACTACTTCTTCTACAACTTCGCGCTCGGTTGGGCGAGTTAGGTTCTTGCGCCGATTACGTTCGAACAGCTCAGAGGCGACGAGATGCGCAGAAGCGAGCACTTCAGCGCGACGCGTGTCGGCGCGAAGGAGCAAATCAGCGACTCGTTCGATTGCCGGGCGCCACTCCTCAAGCTCGCCTTTATAGCGCTCTACGGCATCTCGGTACGTCGGGCCAGTGCGGACCTCAAACATCCGGCCAAGTCGTGACTCAGTCACTAGGCCATTGTTGACTAGCCGCGTTTCCAGCCGCTTAAGGTCGTTAGCGAATGGTCCATAGCTGCCCCGCCGGTAATCGAGTCCCGTGGGAATGGATGCCTGGGTGGCGAAATATGCAACCTTCTGGAAGGTCGTACGCCCGACCGGCCAGTGATAGGGCTCTCTCTCCACCAGTCGCAGAATGACGGCGATCGCGACGGCCGCCACCGACAGTCGTGCCGGTACAGCGGCCGCTGGAAAATCCGTGCCTGGAAGATCGGCGCCATCGGTGGTGAGGAAGTCGGGCGTGAGTTCGGCGTCCGGCGTGTCGAACGGCGCGTACAGCTCAACGTCGATGTCGAGGTCGGCGAGTCGTCGATAAAGAGTACGCCCGACAACTCGCCAGTCGAGTTGGCCCTCTCCGCACCCGAGCGGAGGAACGGCAAGAGACTCGATGCCCCAGCCTTGGTAGTTGGTCGCGAGGTAGTCCAAACCCGCAGTGATGTCTGCGAGCCGAGCGACTGAGCGCCAGTGATCTTTCGTCGGGAAGTTGAGCACCCAGGGAGGGAGGAGCGAACGGTACAGGTAGGGCTCGCCGAGCTTCACCTCCCTCGCGTCGCATCGACGCGCGTAGTCCGCGTACATCTCTGGGAAACGCTTCTTGAAGCCAAGCGCGATTCCCTTGCCCATGACGCCGACACAGTTGACAGTATTGACAAGTGTCTGTGCGTTCGACTTGAACAAGTCACCTTTGACCACCGTGATCATCGAGTCTCGCACCTCTCCTCACTTGAAGAACTTGTACAGATCGAGTGTGACGGGCAGCCCCTGGATGACGGCTGCCACGCTTTGACGGGCAGTGGTGCTACCCACGTATACGCCGATGATGCAGCTTGGCTCCACCGAGTCCGGGACGAGCACTTCGGCACACATGGCCGACCTGTGACGCCACTCGGTGATCTGGTCACCGGGGTGGAGCCAGGACTGAGCGAAGACAGTGGTGTGATCGATGAGCGCAAGTCCCACTGGAGCATTTGCAAAACGAACGTAGTCGCTGGCTGCGTTCTGATCGGCGATGGCCACGTCTTCTAGGTCCAGCACGTCGGTTGTCACCCGAACTACACAGACCTCGTGGATCGACGTGTCGTGGAGAACCTTCGAGAGCATCACGTTTCGCGCGTTGATGTAAAGGTTCGCATAGTCATGAAGCGGGCGTCCGCCCGGCACTCGCTTCTTCGACCGCCGGTCCTGGATTGCTTCCATGGCGACCGACCGATGCGAAACACGTGCTGCTAGTCGATGCGACAGCAGCCCCCGCCGATGCATTGACGGGAGGTTCTCGATCGCCGTGATGTAGTGCAGCTCCGTGAGCTGGCTTCGATCCATTGCAGGTCGACTCAGACCGACGGGCCAACGGTGAAGGCAGCAGCGGTGCCCCGCGCCGCACCGATGTCGCCAGCGGCGACACCGTCGAGTCGGTGGCGTCCGGCGAGAGAACGTGTGCGCGTTCGTAGCCACTGGCCAACCGCCCGAGGGGTCATAGAGTCGTCGAGCAATGGGACGATTCGCCGGATTGTCTGAGGTCGTGGACGGAGCGGAGCGTTGTGAGCTTTCCGGCGCAGCGCAGCCGGCTATCCCTATATCGGGTGGTAGGCGCCGCCCAAGGTTGGAGCGTCAACACGGCTTTCACCTCTTCCTCTTCCTCCATCCCTCGATGGTAGGTCCGCCAGCGGTTCGGGACCATGGTGAACGGGGCACCCGTCTGATCAGCCAGTTCGCCCACGTCGACACGTGCGGCGTCCGCTTCCCACGCCGGTAGTCGGAAGCGGACGCCTTACAACACCCGGCCGCCTCCATGACCTCGGCTAGGGGCATGTTCCCGAGCCGCGCCCGCCGGAACAGCTCCGGGTCGTAGACGGGCCGGGATTCGCCGCTTCCCACTCTGAGAGCCTTCGCTTCCGAGCCGCGATCGCGGCGCCACGCCGGCCCCTGATCTCGGGCGTCGAGGCAGGGTCGGCGTCGATGCGCGCCTCGCAGCGGACGTGGCGCGGATTTGTCACAGTTTGTCCACAGTCGGGACAGGTCCACGATGGGCGAGCACTGGTGGCAGCTGGCTTCTGAAGCGCTGTCGATGACGCCGCTGCATACCGGGCCGATGTCTTGCGCGCTTTGACCATTGCTTGCGCCGCACGCGTGCGCACTCGTGTGAGCGGGGTGGCAGCCGAGTAGGTGCCTGCCGTCGCCTTGCCGAAGACATGGGTTACATGCTCGGCGATCGGACCCAGCCACTTGACCCACTGCGGCATCGTCTCGGCCAGCTCGTGCGTGAGTGGCGAACGCAGCCTGACCTGACCATCGGAAGTCTCCGTGAGCTCGACTTTGCGGAACGTGGCTTTGACGGACTCTGGGGGACGTTGGCGGACCATCAGCGCAAATCATTGATTCATCCGCGCCGCGGTAGACGGCACGTGGACGACGGCGGCCGCGGGATGACCGCAGGATGAAGGATGAAATTCGTGGCCCGAAGACCCTGAGGGGACTCGCCCGTTGAATCTGGGCGCCTGCCGCCGAAGCAGTCGAGCGCGACACCGTTTCCGGCGTCACATGACTCATGTAACGTGCGTCGGCTGACCCGCAGGCTCCTGCCGCGCTCCGCACACCAGAGCGCGAGAGCCGTCGAGCCAGACCTGGAAGCGTGGAATGTCCAGGCAGAACAAAGACTTTCCCGCGTTGGTGCTACGAAACGTTGCCGACAAGGTTCTCGAACCATTCGGCACTCGTCGCCAACCAATCCCTGAATCGGCTATAACCGAGTTGACAGCCCGACCTGCCAGTCGGGCGTGAAGTGGCGTCCCGATGATGAGATTGAGCAGCCGCGTGTCACGTTCCTAGTACCACGGTCGCCCTGGCCAGTCAGCAGGGTAAGATATTCTACTAGTTTCGTATAATTGATGGGAATAGTCGGGTCTACTGCTCCGTTGGGCTGGTAGAAGAAGCCACCTGGAGGCCTACGCGACCATGGCGCCAACGCCTTACACGAAAGTATTGCTCGGGCCAGGGCGAGAAGCCCGCTCGGTCATGCTCCGTCGGAGGCGCGCGCAACGAGGCGTCCGGGCGCCTGTCTCGGTCTGGGTGCCATCACCCAGACGACCGAAACGGTGGGTTGTTTGCGCCCTCGCGGCCTTCGGACTCGCACTGATCGTCATGCCGTTTACTTTCCAGATGTTCACCCGGGCACCTCAAGGAGCCCACATGATCGCCGGCTTTCGCCCTTACATGACGGCCGCCCGTTTGGCCGGCTACCAGGTCGAATTGCGCCAGATCGACGCCGGCGTCAAAGAAGGTGACACCACAGTGGCGGCGGCACTGTTCGGGACACCGGCCAGCGCTAACCAAAGGCGCTTCGCCGCCAGGTTTCCTGATTTCGTCGCTTTCGAGGATCAGTGGAGCGGCATCTACCCGGACATGAGCGGGATGCTGGCCACTATCCGGAACAACCTCGGCAACTACAAGGCTGTCGCCGCCCTCCCGAATTTCATACTCTTCCCATGGTTCTTCGTGGCTCCCGGTGCCATCTTGTTGGGAGCATTGGGCCTCGGGCTCTCACGCCCGGGCTGGTGGCGAGCATGCCGCCGAGTTCTCGTCGCCCTGGGCCTGGGACTCGTACTGGCGCCAGCTGCCTTTCAGATGTTCTCGCGGGCCCCGGCGGGTGGTCGCATGATGACCGCCTTCAAGACAATCGAGACACGCTCCCGGGTCGAGCGGATCCAGGGTTACTTCGGCGACATGGCAGTCGGCCAGGGGGCGGTGCAGCTCGAGCTGATTCCGGCGCTGCAGCGCTCTGGCCTGAGCCTGGGTGAGATCAGCAGTCGGTACCGGGGGCTGACAACCTTCGACAACCAGTGGGTCCACATCCTCAACGACATGACGCCGATGATCGGAGCGATGAGCGACAACGTGGGCAACTACCAGGCGGTTGCCGCCCTTCCGCCCTTCCCCCTGTTCCCGTGGTTCTTCGTGATCCCGGGCCTGCTCGTGATCGGTCTCGCCGCCGCAGGCGGTCCTGGCCGAGCGCCTCGCGTGCTTTACGCACGCTCATCCGTTGTTCCCAATTCCCTACCCAAAGGAGTCAAATGAGACAAGCGACTAGTCGACTCGTGCCGCGCATCGTTACCTTGGCAGCCCTGGCGTTCGGTACCGCTCTGGCCTTGGTTGCCGCCGCGACCACCGTCTCCGCCACACAGCCACTCAATGGTCTGTTCCGCGTGGCGACAGGCTCGTACTTTCGCATGATCTATCCCGGTGGCGGCAAGTACTTCAAGAACCCCTATTCGAAGGACGCCAACAAGACGTATACGTTGATCAATGGCGGCACCGACGGTGGACTGCGCACGGGAGTACTGCAACCTGCCCCTGCGCCGGCCTTCGATCAACACGGCAATTCCCTGGCCGGTCGCATCATCCAACCCACCGATTTCACCGGGATCAACTTCGGTCTTGCCACCGAGGGCATCGTGCCTGAGATCTCCGTCAGCGGGACCCGGCTCAGTGGCCAGGTCAAGGGATTCACCGCTGAGTGGAACAAGCTCAGCTTCAGCCAGGGCGGCCAGGTTACGGGCTCCTACAACGCTAAGACACATTCCTATGTCTTGACATGGTCGAGCAAGATTTCCGGGGGGCCTTTCAACGGGTTCACTGGCTCCTGGTACCTCACGGGCAAGTTCGTTTCTTAGCGGACGCCAGAGCTGCCAGCCTGGAGTTGCGGCAACAGCTTCAGGCGTCAAACGTGTCGACGCCGGTCCGACACTGAAGTGCCATGACGGAAGACCTCCCCCGAGGAGGACGGGCTTCCTCCGTTCCGTGGTTTCCCTTTTGGACGTCCTTTCCGGGCGGTGCCCCTGATCGTGGATGTCCGTCAAAACGGAGGAAGCCCAGTGTCTACTCGGCATCGGTTGGAGTCTTGCGGGACTTTGACAATCCTTACTAATTCCATTAGATTAGGAGAGTTACCATGTCCGACGCCGCCAGACTTGCCTCTGCAGAGTGAGGTCGTGCGGAGTAGAGAAGGGAATCGAATGCACCACCGTCCTGTCATGTTCGTCGCCTCCGGTGCGGCGGCACTCGGCTTGCTCATTGCCGGCGCGGCCGGGGCCAGCACTCCGAACCGCTCGGCGCCGCTTGCGAGAGCTGCGAGCGCCTCGAGCACGCTAGTGATCGATACGGCCTTTGACCTCGCAACAGCGGACCCGGGTCGGATGTTCGAGTTCACCGGCCAGATAGTCGACCGCGCGATCTACTCAACGCTGCTCACCTACTCAAACGACAACCTCGTCCTACAACCTCAGCTCGCAACTGGCTACAGTCTTTCGGCTGGCGGCGACCGGTACACCTTCACGCTCAACCCGAAAGCCGTGTTCTCCGACAGCACGCCGGTGACGGCTGCTGACGTTGTCTTCTCATTCAAACGGCTGCAGAACCTGCAGGGGAACCCGTCGTTCCTCCTCAATGGAATCACGGTGTCAGCACAAGGGACGAACAAGGTCGTTTTGTCGACCAAAGCCCCGAACGCAGCCATCCCTGAGATCGTGACCAACCCGGCCCTCGGAGTGCTCGAGGCGAGCGTCGTCGAGGCGCACGGTGGAACTGACGCCGCCAACGCTGCGACGACGGACAAAGCTGAGAACTGGCTGAACACTCACTCGGCTGGCAGCGGACCCTATGAGATGTCCGAGTGGAACTTGAACGGTCCTGTCAAGCTCACTGCCAATCCTCACTACTGGCTGGCAAAGCCGAAATACCAAAGCGTCGTGATCCAAAATGCCCAGCCCGAGCAGCAAAAACTGGACGTTGAGACGGGATCAGCACAGCTCGCGCTCGACCTATCGCCGTCACAAGCACAAGGCATCACGGGTGCCAAGGTAGCCAACCTGGCCTCGACCTTCACCGTCTACACCTCGCTCAACACTGACCCGGCGATTTCACCGGCGACCGCTAACCCAAAGATCCGTGAGGCAATCCGGGATGCAATCAACTACAACGCGCTCGTGCACCTCGCCGGATCCGGCGCCGAGCAAGCCGCAAGTCTCATTCCGGGAGGATTTGCCGGTTCCCTTCCGGCCAGTAACGACCTGAAACAGAACGTCATTGAAGCCAAACTCCTCGTCGCTCAGTCTGGGGTAAAGAACCCCTCGCTGACAATAAGCTTCGCGGACGACGATCCCGTCAATGGTCTTCAGCTCGGGGACATCGCCGCGCTGCTCCAGGCCAACCTTCAGGCCGTCGGAATCCAGGTCAAGCTGCTCGGTCAACCGGTGACAACCGCGACCGAGCTGCGTCGCGCCGGAAAGGCGCAGATGATCGTTAACTACTGGGGTCCGGACTACCCAGATGCCAACGACTACCTGCCTTTCGTGCCTGGCGGTGAGATAGCAGAGCAGGTCCACTGGTCCGCCGCGGACGCGCCTGCCATCCTGGCGACTGCGAATGAGGCAGCAACTGCCTCGAGCGAGAGCCGCCACAACGCTCTTTGGCAGCAGGCGATGAAAACGATCAACACGAGCGGCCCGATCATCCCCCTGATACAACCAGCGCAAGTACTTGTCACTGCCGATTCGATCTCGACCGCCTACTCGAACCCGGCGTGGCGGATCGATGTCGCCAGCGTCAAATAGCGAGGCTGCGCCCCTCGTATGGGATCACGGCTTCGTGTCGCACTAAGCCGGGAAACTGACAAGCCGCGGTCGCCGCAAACGAGACATCGTACTCGTGGGGGCGGCCGCGGCTTGTCCAAGCTGGTGGCGCGCCGGCTCGGAGTCGGACTCCTGCAGGTGCTCGGGGTGTCCCTTGTCACCTTCTGCATCGTCGCAGTCGTGCCAGGCGATCCCGCCGCCGCCAACCTGGGCCAGGCGGCACTCGGCGACCCGACCATCGTCCGGGCTTTCGATCGCCAATATGGACTGAACCGCCCGCTACCTGTGCAGTACGGCCTGTACGTGTGGCATCTCCTGCACGGCAACCTCGGCCAGTCCCAGCTCACTCAGCGCCCAGTGGCGGCCGATCTGGCCCAGTACTTCCCGGCCACTCTTGAGCTCGCCCTTTCCGCCATCGTGGTCGCGTTCGTCCTCGGCGTAACGCTCGGGCTGGTCGCCGCTTTCTTCCACAATCGGCTGCCGGACCGCCTGATCCGCTTCTTCTCCCTCGCCGGTATCTCAGTGCCCAACTTCTGGCTCGGGCTCGTTGCCTTCTACCTTTTCTTCTACAAGCTGCGCTTGTTGCCAGGGACCGGGCGGCTGTCACCCGAGCTCAACCCGCCACGGACGATCACCGGGATGTACACGGTCGACTCGCTCCTCACCGGCAACTGGACCGACCTTGCCGACTCTCTGCGTCATCTCGTGCTGCCGGCGTCGGTGCTCGGCTGCTACACCCTGAGCCTTATCACCCGCTTCAGCCGCGCGTCGGTGCTCGATGTGCTCGGCCAGGAGTACGTGCTCGCCGCCGTCGGAAAAGGGCTGCCCACTCGGACCGTGGTCCTCCGCCACGTGTTGCGGCCCGCGTTGCTGCAGATCGTGACGATCGTCGGCCTCGCCTTCGGCTCTTTGCTCTCGGGGGCCGTCCTCGTCGAGCAGGTGTTCTCCTGGCCCGGTCTCGGCCAGTACGCGTACCGCAGCGCGACATCGCTGAACCTCCCCGGCGTAACAGGTGTGTGCATCCTCATCGCCGTCATCTACATCTTCGTCAACCTCGCCGCAGACATCGTCTACGTCCTCATCGATCCAAGGCTGGCACCGCAGTGAGTGCGATCGCTCACGACGGCGGCTCGGTGCTGATCGGGGACGGCGCCATCTCGAATGGGCCGCGTGAGCCAACTGGGACCGGCTCAGAACGCACCCCGCTCAGCTCCTTACGTCGCCCCGGAGCTCTCTTTGGGATCGCAGTGCTTTTGAGCTGGCTACTCATCGCAGCGATTGCCCCGCTAATCGCGCCGAGCTCGCCAACAGCGCCGAGCGCCGGCACCCTCCTTGCCCCGTCCGCCGCCCACTGGTTCGGCACAGATGAACTGGGTCGAGATGTCTTCAGTCGAGTTCTGTACGGGTCGCGGCTCTCCCTTCCCCTTGCGCTGCTCCTGGTCACGTTGGCGAGCATGGTCGGCTCGTCGATCGGTGCCATTGCCGGCTTTGCGGGCGGCGTAATCGACTCTGTGATCATGCGAGTCACCGACATGTTCTTTGCCTTTCCGAGCATCGTGTTGACGATGGCCTTCGCTGCGGCCCTCGGGCCCTCGCTACAAAGCGCAGTGCTTGCCATCGTCATCGTGAGCTGGCCGCCATACGCACGCATCGTGCGCGGTCTTGTCCTCGCGATGCAGAGCTCGAATTACGTCGCGGTGTCTCGCCTGCTCGGCGCTTCGAGCGCGCGCCTGCTCGTGAGGGACGTCCTTCCCAACGTCGTCGGACCGGTGCTAGTTGTGGCAACCCTGGACATCGGCAGTGCAGTGCTGCTGCTCGCGGGACTTTCCTTTCTCGGTCTCGGCGCCCAGCCCCCGGCTGCAGAGTGGGGGGCGATGGTCGCGACGGCAACTGAGTTCTTTAGCAACTGGTGGATGGGTCTGTTTCCGGGTTTGGCAATCGCGTCCGTGGTTTTCGCGGTGAACATGATCGGCGACGCGCTGCGGGATTACTTCGACCCGCGCAGTCTCGTACGGCCCGGGCGATGAGTGTTACCAGATCATCGACGACAGACGAGCTTGCGGCCGATACGAAGACGCCCTTGCTCGAAGTAGAAGGTCTTTCGGTCACACGACGGGATCGCCGCGGCAGGGTCAGTTTGGTGGACGAGGTGCATCTTGCGCTCGCGCGTGGAGAGGTACTCGGTGTGTGCGGTGAGAGCGGCAGCGGCAAGACGCTGACGTCCCTGGCGGTGCTCGGCCTGTTGCCTGCTGGTCTGAGGGCGACGGGGAGCATCCGCTACCAGGGCGAGGAACTTGTCGGTGCCTCGCGAAGGCGGCTTCGGACCTTGCGGGGCCGTGAAATCGCCGTGGTCTGGCAAGACCCCTCGACGAGCCTCCATCCGCTCCTAAGCGTCGGTATTCAGATCACCGAACACGTTCGCTATCATCTCGGCCTCGATGCCGCTACGGCCGAGCGTCGCGCCATCGAGCTGCTTGATTCGGTACGTGTCCCGGACCCCGCCTCGGCGTTGCGGGCGCGACCGCATGAGTTCTCCGGCGGCTTGCGCCAGCGCATCGCCCTCGCGATCGCTCTCGCCTGTGAACCGAAAATTCTGCTTGCCGACGAACCGACAACCTCCCTTGATCTGACGGTGCAGGCGGAGATCCTGCACCTGCTGCGAGACCTGGTCGACGAGCGGCAGCTTGCGGTTGTCTTGATCAGCCACGACCTCGGCGTGGTCTCGTCCCTCGCCGACCGGGTACAGGTCATGTACGCCGGTCGCATCGTCGAATCCGGTCGGAGGTCACAGGTCATCGGTGCCCCGCGTCATCCCTACACCAGGGCCCTACTGGCGGCGCTGCCTGGATCTGCGGGCGCCCAGTCGCGGATACGACCGATCCCAGGATCGCCTCCCCTTCCTGGGCACCTGCCTAATGGCTGTGCCTTTCATCCGCGTTGTGCCTTCGCTGTGCCCAGCTGTGGCAGCGAGCGGCCGAACCTAGTGTCAGTTGAGGATTCAGTCCTGCTCGCGTGTCCCGTTGACCCCTTCCTTGCGAGTGCGTCGAAATGAGCGCGCCCAGCAGTCCTCAACAGTCGGTTCTCCATCTGGACAACGTTGAGGTGACTTACCACCGCCGCGACGGGGCTGCGGTGCGAGCCGTTCGCGGCGTCGACCTCGTGGTACACGCTGGCGAGGTAGTCGGTCTCGTCGGCGAGTCGGGTTGTGGCAAGTCCAGTCTCGGACGCGCCGCAGTAGGCCTCGAGAAGCTAGCTGCAGGCTCAGTAACCTTCGGCGGAAAGCCGGTGCAGACCCTCGGGCGACGTGCTCGTCCAGCCGCGCTCCGTTCGCTGCAACTGCTGTTCCAAGACCCCTATTCTTCGCTGAATCCGAGGCGAAAGATAGGACATCAGCTCGCGGACGGCTTACGGGCATCGGGCGAGGCGGCAACGAGTGCTCGGATCTTTGAGCTGCTGGCCATGGTCGCGATGCCAGCGAGCGCGGCCGACCGCTACCCGCACGAATTCTCCGGCGGTCAGCGCCAACGGCTAGCTATCGGTCGTGCTCTCGCGGCGAAGCCGTCGATGCTTGTGGCCGACGAACCGGTAAGCGCCCTTGACGCTTCCGCGCGGGCGGCGATCGTGACACTGCTCGGCGAGCTGCGCGACGAGACAGGGATCGGCCTCCTCCTTATTTCCCACGACCTCGGAGTCGTCCGCCAGGTAGCCCAGAGGATTGCCGTTATGTACCTCGGCAAGATCGTCGAGAGCGGACCCATCGACGCTCTATGGCGCGATCCCCGCCATCCCTACACGAAGGCTCTGATCGCGGCAGCACCCGTGGCTGATGGCGCCGGACGGATTCCCGTGGGCCTCGCCGGGGAGGTGCCCAATCCCTCTGACCCACCACCCGGCTGCAGTTTCCATCCTCGCTGTCCGATTGCCGAGGCACAGTGCGCGACGACGGACCCACCGCCACTCGCGGTCGGCGGCGATCAGGTCGCCCGCTGCCTGTTCGCTCTGCGCTCCTCCGAGAACGAGTCGCTTCACGAGCCAGCCGGCGCGAGCTTCCCGGCCGAAGACGTTACAAGGAGTCGAGTTCGTGACTAGCCCCGCCCGTGACCTGACCGTGCCATCGCACGAGATGGCCGCCTTTGTTGCCGACTGGGAGGCTTGGCACGACCAACGCATTGCCGCACTCAGCGCCCGCGATGGTCCGCCGACGCTTGTTGCCACCTACTGGCTGGCGGAGACGAGCGTCATTCCCGGAGTGAATGGGACTTGGCGCGAAAAGGACGGCGGCGTCGAACTCTCGCTCGCTCTCGGAGCGGACGCACTCGTCGACGGCCATCGCACGTCGGGCCGGGCGTTGGTGCTGGCACCCGGCGAGCTCGTCGGCCGACGAATTGAATTTTCCTCCATAACGGCACAGGTGACGACACGCGAAGGGCAAAGAGGCGTGCGCGTATTTGACCACAGCCGCGCCAGTCGGCTCCAAGCCCTCGGAGCCTACCCGCCCGATCCCTTGTTTGCGGTTGAGTGCAGTTACGAACCCCTGCCGGAACGGTCCAGTGTCAACTACAGCTACGCTCTCGAGTCCTCTCCGAGGGAGGTCGAGGTGCCCGGTGTCGTGCGCTTCTCCCTGGGCGGTCGGGACCATGCCGTGAGCCCATTGCTCGATGAGGAGTCGCTACTCCTGGTCTTCGCGGATCGCACGACAGGGAGCTCCACCCGGCCCCCGAGCCGGTTCCTGCTCATTGCGCCACCGTTGAAAGGGGTCGATCGCCCCGGGACTGTCAGCCTCGACTTCAACAGGGCGTATCTTCCCCCGTGCGCTTTCTCTGACGAGTTCAATTGTCCGTTGCCGCCGAGCCATCACCGATTCGACGTGGACGTACTGGCCGGTGAAACGTGGGCCGAGTTCAGTGACGCGGCGCCGCCGGCCGTCGCTCCGGCCGAGTTCCCTTAGCCAGTCGTCGAGTCCATACAACAACACGACTATTCCGCTGGTCGACGACGCTCATTCGGCCCGAGAAGCGCGGCGTCGTGCCATGAGGTGAGACGCTCGCGTCGGTTGGTTGCCACGACGCGACCGTCTCGCGAATCACCCAGGAACCGAAGGCCAACCCTGCCAAGCCGCTCGTTGAGCAGGCCTGGCGCGGATGGCGAGGCTCATGCCCGCCCTTTGACGCGCGCTAGCGGCGCACGCCGGCGTCCGCGGCAAGCCTACGCAGCGCAGCGACCAACAGGTCGACCTCGGCGTAGGTGTTGTACATGGCCAGCGACGCCCGGACGGCCGACTCGAGTCCGTAGCGGCGCAGGATCGGCTGGGCGCAATGGTGACCGGCCCGCACCGCGATTCCTTCCTTGTCCAGAGCCGAGCCGACCTCCTCCGGCCGGTAGCCGTCCAGCACGAAGGTGAGCACGCTGGCCTTCTCCGGGGCCGTGCCTATCATGCGCAGGCCGGGCACGCTGCGGATCTCGGTCATGGCGTACTGGAGCAGTTCGTGCTCATATCGCTCGATGATGGGCAGGCCGAGCCGGCTCAGGTAATCGAGCGCCGTGCCCAGTCCGACGGCGCCCGCGATATTGCCCGTTCCTGCCTCGAACTTGGCAGGCGGACCTTGATAGAGGGTTCGCTCCAAGGTGACGTCCGAGATCATGTTCCCGCCGCCCTGCCAGGGTGGCATTTCCTCCAGAACCTCGGACTTTCCGTAGAGCGCTCCGATGCCGGTTGGTCCGAAGATCTTGTGTCCGGAGAACACGTAGAAGTCCGCGTCCAGCGTCTGAACGTTGACGGGCATGTGTGCGACGGCCTGCGCCCCGTCGATGAGGACCCGGGCGCCGACGCGGTGAGCAGCCCCGATCACCTCCCTGATCGGGACGATCGTCCCGAGCACGTTGGAGACCTGGGAGACCGCTACAAGCCGGGTCCGCTCACTGAGCAAGTCGCCGTAGGCGTCGAGAAGCAGCTGGCCGTCATCATCAACGGGGATGACTTTCAGCTTCGCCCCGGTTTCTTGAGCCAGCTGTTGCCACGGCACGATGTTGGCGTGATGTTCCAGGTGCGAGATCACGATCTCGTCGCCGGCGCCGACATGCCGCCTTCCCCATGCCTGTGCGACAAGGTTGATCGCTTCGGTGGTGCCCCTAGTGAAGACGACGTCCTTGGCCGACGCAGCGCCGAGGAAGTCCGCGACCGTGGCCCGGGCGTGCTCGAAGGCGTCACTCGCCCGCGCCGCGAGAGTGTGCGCGGAGCGGTGAATGTTCGAGTTCTCGTGCGCGTAGAAGTAGGCCAGCCGCTCGATTACCACCTGGGGTTTCTGTGTCGTGGCGCCGTTGTCCAGCCAGACGACCTGGCGTCCGTGAATTCGTTCCTGCAGGATCGGAAAGTCTCGTCGCACCGCCTCGACATGGAACGTCATGTAGGCGTCGGCCGGCCCCGCTGCTTGTGGGTCGGCCGTCCGCGACGGTTCGGTTGTCGGCAGCCGTTCCTCGACGAAGTAGAACGACGGCGTACCAGCCTGGCTGACGCCCGGCAACTGGAATGCCTCCAGCTGATCCGATCTGGTGGCGGCGAGGATCGCGGCAACGGTAGCCGGCGGTAAGCCCGGGACGGAGGCGGCCGGCGGCCGGCTCACAAGAGCCCCGAGCCTTCCCGGGACCGATGCTGCCCGGTGGTAGTCGGACAGCTCATCAGGTGGCTGGTACCCGGGCACGACCACGGCAGGCTGGTAGTCGCCAGCTTCACCCGGCGGCTGGGCCGTGTGCCCAGCTGGCGGCGAATCGGCCGGCGCTAGCTGTCTTGGCTCATGGCCTGGCATGGTGCCGAAGAACTCGGTCGCGAGCCGTGTCAGCGTCGCCTCGTCCGGCATCCACGGAGGAAGCGCGCCCACGCCGTCACCGGTAGGTGTGGGCGTATTCATGGAACTTGCCTACTTCGACTTCGTCAAGCACCGCGAGCGCATCTGTCGTGAGCACGGCCAGGGAGAGGTACAACGAGACCAGGTAGGAAGCGATCGCATTGCGGCTGATGCCCATGAATCGCACCGAGAGCCCGGGCGACTGCTCGCCTGTCAGGCCTGGCTGATACAGGCCGATCACCCCCTGGCGCTGCTCGCCGACGCGTAGCAGGAGCACCTTCGTCTTGCCGCGGTGGACGGGCACCTTGTCGGAGGGAACTATCGGCAGGCCGCGCCAGGTGAGGAACTGCGAGCCGTGGATGCTGACAGTGGCGGGCGGGACCCCGCGACGCGTGCACTCCCTGCCGAAGGCCGCGATGGCAAGCGGGTGAGCCAGGAAGAACGCCGGCTGCTTCCAAACCTTCGTGATCAACTCGTCGAAGTCGTCCGGGGTCGGCGGGCCCATGAGGGTCGCAATGCGCTGACCGGCATCGACAGTCGCCAGCAGCCCATAGTCCGCATTGTTGATGAGCTCGCTCTCCTGCCGCTCCTTTACAGTCTCCACGGTCAGCCTGATCTGCTCGGCTATCTGATCGAACGGACTGCTGTACAGGTCCGAGATTCGCGTGTGGATATCGACGATGGTGGCCACCGTGTTGAGGAAGTACTCGCGGGGAGTCTCGTAGTAACCGACATACGTCGTCGGAAGCTCGGACTCGTCTCGCGGTGGTGTGGCAACCGTGACGGACTCGGGGTCCTTGACCCGGTTCAGCCGGTAGATACCTGCCTCGACCGGCACCCACTGCAGCATGTGAATCAGCCACCGCGGCGTGATCGTGTCGAGCTGTGCCGTGCTCTTGGTGGCATTCGTGAGTTGACGCGCCGCCGCGTCGGTCAGCGCGAGATTCGTCGGTCCGTCATTGGGTGTTGGTGCTTTTGGCATTGCTGAACCTTTCTTTGATGAACTGGCTCGTACCGCGTACACGAAAGGTGCGGGTCAGATTGAGGCCGTCATGTGTTGCCGGACGCGCATTTCAAACGCTGTAGTGCATCACCCCCTGAGGTTTTCACGGTTGTGCCCGATGTGAGGAACGTATATCGGACCGGTCGCCGCCGCACCACGGGCCGCGGGCTCGCCCCCGCCCTTGCCTCACGCCAGACCAGATCGAGGTCGCGCGCGAGGGCCATCGATGAACACGCCCTGGCCGAGCACAGCATCAGGATGGATGTCGACCTCGTAACCATGCGCGCCACACTCACGCATGTGCGTGCCAACAACTTGAGGTCTTTGTGCCACAGGTAGTGGCTGATCCGGTGAGTCCAGATGGCGTCCACTCCCGAGTGACAGATCGCGATCTCTATCGACGAGCGCGCCACCGGATCGCGCTCGCGTTCCAAGCGCAGATCGCGCCGCAATGTCGCCAGCATGCTCAATCGGTGAGACCTTCGAACAGCGCGGTCGAAAGGTAGCGCTCGCCGAAGGACGGGATGATCACGACGATCAGCTTGTCCTCGTTGCCCGGGCGTGCTGCCAGCTGGAGCGCGGCCCAGATCGCCGCCCCCGACGAGATGCCCACCAACAGGCCCTCCTCGCGCGCTGCCCGGCGGGCGAGGTCGAACGCATCTGCGTTCTCGACGGTGATGATCTCGTCGATGATGGCGGTGTCCAAGATCGCCGGGACAAAGCCTGCGCCGATGCCCTGGATCGGGTGGGGCCCCTTCTGGCCGCCCGAGAGCACGGGCGAGGCGGCCGGCTCCACCGCCACGAGCTTGACCGAGGGCTTGCGGGCCTTGAGCACCTGGCCGACGCCGGTGATGGTCCCTCCGGTGCCGACTCCTGAGACCAGGATGTCGATCTTGCCGTCGGTGTCGTTCCAGATCTCTTCGGCGGTCGTGGCACGGTGGATGGCCGGGTTGGCCGGGTTCTCGAACTGCTGGGGGATGAAATAGCGGGCGTCAGCCTTCGCGAGCTCGATCGCCTTGGCAATGGCGCCCGGCATGCCTTCGGGCCCGGGCGTCAAGATCAGCTCTGCCCCGTAGGCCCTGAGCAGCGCCCGGCGCTCTTTGGACATGGTCTCGGGCATTGTGAAGGCGCACTTGTAACCTCGCGCCGCGCATACCATCGCCAGCGCGATCCCGGTGTTCCCACTCGTGGGCTCCAAGATGATCGTGTCAGGTCCGATCAATCCGGCCTCCTCGGCCGCATCGATCATGGAGACGCCGATGCGATCCTTCACACTGTGCGCCGGGTTGAAGAACTCGAGCTTCAACACGACCTTCGCCCCGCCCTCGCCAGTCAGGCGACGCAGCCGCACGAGAGGCGTGTTCCCGATGAGCTGGGTGATGTCTTCCGCGATCTTCATGGTCATGACGCCTTTCTCGAGTCCCACCTGTTGGGCGAAGGCTAGTTGCCGATCAAATCCCTCGCAATTATGGAATTACCCGCAATTAGCGAACGGCTCAGGGCAACTGCTGGAGCAACCCTTCCAACCTGCGGCCCACAACTGAGGCACACCCAAGTCGTACATCAAACGCAGCGATTTAGCACTTAGTGAGCAGGGTAGTTCAACCGGCGAGGCAGCGAACTCTGCGTCCCGATCCGACGACGCCGCGTGCCAGGGCGGCCCACTCGTCGACAATGAGGCCAGCGTCGCCGTCAGGAGCCTTCCTGGCCTGGGCAATCTCCCAGGTGACGACAGCCGGATTGCGAAGCTTGCTCCTATTTCTCTATAGTTGATGGTATGAGTCAAGATTTCGGACGAGCACGGTGATCCAGGTGACGAGGTCGTCAGTGGTGCCTGAGATCAACGAGCCTCAGGGCGCTCCACTCTTCGCCCCAACTGCAGGCAGGTCCAGAGCAAAGAGTGACCTTGTGTCGGCGGACCATGCCCGGCTCGTGCACCCCCAGCACCATCCCGGCGAGCACGCCGACCCACAGCTCTGGGTCTCGGGCGACGGGGCGACGATCACGAACATCGAAGGCAGGACGTTCCTAGACGGCCTGAGCGGAATGTGGAACGTGAACCTCGGTCACGGCCGACGCGAGCTAGTAGACGCTGCCACTGCGCAGCTCTCGAGGCTCGCCTTCGCCACGGCCTACGCCGGCTCGTCGACCATACCGGCCATCGAGCTCGCCGAACGGCTTCGAGAGGTGATCTACCCCTCGATCGAGGCCTTCTACTTCACAAGCGGCGGCAGTGACTCGACCGACGTGTCGATCAGGACGGCGCGGTACTTCTGGCGTGCCCAGGGAATGGCGCAAAAGTCCAAGATAATCGCCCTCGAGCTCTCCTACCACGGCTCGAGCGTGGGCGCGGCAAGTGCAACCGGGGTCGAGGAGTTCTCCGTAGTCTTCGGCCCCCGGCTTCCCGGCTTCGTACACATCGCCTCACACCACCCGTACCGGTTCGTCGCCCCGCCCGGGATCAGCCCGGGCATCGCCGCGGCGGACCTGCTCGAGCGGGCGATCGTGCGGGAAGGCCCCGACACCGTCGCCGCCTTCATCGCCGAACCCGTCCAGGGCGGCGGCGGAGGCGTGATCGTTCCCCCGCAGGACTACTTCCCGAGGATCCGCGAGATCTGTGACCGCTACGACGTCCTGTTCGTGAGCGACGACGTCATCACCGGTTTCGGGCGCGCGGGGCGCTGGTTCGGCCTGGAGAACTGGGGTGTCGAGCCAGACATCGTCCAGTTCGCCAAGGGAGTCACGAGCGGCTACATACCCCTCGGCGGGATTGGCGTGTCGGCCCGCATCAAACAGGTCCTGGATGAAGCTCCCTCTGCCCGGCGCTGGTGGCATGGCAACACCTACTCGGGCCACCCGGTGGCCTGCGCCGTGGCCCTCGCCAACCTGGACGTCATCGCACGCGAGGGCCTCGTCGCCCGCTCGGAGCAGCTCGGCCGACGCCTGCGCGACCGGCTCGTCTCAGACATCGGCGACCACCCGCACGTGGGCGAGGTTCGCGGTCTCGGCCTGCTCGCAGGCATCGAGGTCGTGGCCGATCGCGACACGAGAGCCACCTTCGCCCCTGAGGAAAGGGTCACCTCGCGCCTGCGGGCAGCGCTCATGGAGCGGGGGCTCGTCACACGGGTTCTCGACACCGCCATCTGCCTTGCCCCACCGCTGGTGAGCAGTGAGCCACAGATCGACCGCATCGCCGAGATCGTCTCCGAGTCCGTCTCCGCCGTCCTCGGACAGTCGCCACCGACAACCTAGAAAGGAACCTCAAGATGGCCCGAGTCCGCCAGGTCGAATACGCCTCTGCTCCCGCCGAGACCCAGGCCCTCTGGGACGAGGTCTCAAAGGAGCACTCCATCAGCAACATGAAGGCCACGGCCCTTCACTCGCCGGCCGCGACCCATGCCATCTTGGAGTGGTACGTCCTCTTCGACACGGTCAAACCCTTCCTCGGCGAGCGCCTGGCGGTGCTGTTCTGCCACGCCATCTCGCGCGAGAACGCCTGCAAGCTGTGCTGGACCTTCATGCGCAAGGAGATCATCGACGGTGGGGAGGACCCCGAGCAGTTGCCGCTCGACGAACGGGAGGCGGCTGTCGTCGAGTTCGGGCGCCAGCTCGCCGCCGACCCGAACCGCGTGAGCGACGAGCTCTTCTCCAAACTGCACGAGTTCTTCACCGACGCCGAGATCGTCGACCTGGTCACCTTCGGTGCGCTCATGGTCGTCAACAACATCTTCAACAGCGTGCTCGAAGTCGAGCTCGACGATCACCTCGACAGCTACCGGATCAATCCGGAGCAGCTGACAGCACAACCGTGAGCGAGCGGGAACTCGGTTTCGACACGTTGCAGCTGCACGCCGGCCATACACCCGATGCGGCTGTGCGGGCACGGGCCGTCCCGATCTACCAGACCACCTCCTTCGTCTTCGAGAACTTCGAGCAGGCAAGGCTGATCAGCTCAGTCGAGGAGTTCGGCTTCGACTACACGCGTATCACCAACCCGACCTGCGAGGTGCTGGAGAACAGACTCGCAGCACTTGAAGGCGGCACCGGCGCCTTGGCGCTGGCCTCGGGCTCGGCCGCGACCGCCTACTCGGTACTCAACATCACCCACAGCGGCGACGAGATCGTGGCCGCCAAGACCTTGTACGGGGGCAGCTTCAACCTGTTCCAGAACACCCTGCCCAGACACGGCGTCCGCACCCACCTGGTCGACGGCGCCGACACGGACAACTTCCGCCGGGCGATCAACGAGCGCACGCGGGCCATCTTCGTCGAGACGATCGGGAACCCCGACATCAACGTGCTCGACTTCGAGGCGATCGGCACGATCGCTGCCGACGCGGGCATTCCCCTCATCGTGGACAACACCTTCGCGACGCCGTATCTCTTCCGTCCCTTCGACTACGGCGCCAACATCAGCGTCCACTCGGCGACCAAGTACATCGGAGGGCACGGCACGAGCATCGGGGGACTGATCGTCGACGGGGGAAACTTCAACTGGGCGAACGGCAAGTTCCCGGACTTCACGACACCCGACCCCGCCTACGCAGGCTTCGTGCACTGGGACAAGTGGGGGGACTACCCCGGAGTCGGGAACATCGCCTACGTCATCAAGGCCCGGCTCCACTACCTGCGCGACCTCGGCGCCGCCATGAGCCCTTTCAACGCCTTTCTCTTCCTGCAGGGGCTCGAGACGCTCTCGCTGCGCATGCAGCGCCAAGTGGCGAGCACGCAGCTCGTCGCCGAGTACCTCGAGGGCCACCGTGAGGTGGCCTGGGTCAGCTACCCGGGACTCAAGTCGAGCCCCTACCACGAGCTCGCCAACAAGTACCTCCCCAAGGGACCCGGGGCCATCCTCACCTTCGGCATCAAGGGCGGCCTGGAACAGGTGAAGGCCTTCATCGAGTCGCTCACGATCTTCTCCTTCCTCGCCAACGTGGGGGACTCGAAGTCGCTCGTAGTCCACCCGGCGACGGTTACTCACGCCCAGCTCACCGAGCCCGAGCTGCTTCTCGCAGGTGTCAAGCCCGAGCAGATCCGGCTCTCGGTGGGAACCGAGGACGTCGACGATCTCCTCTGGGACCTCGACCAGGCCTTCGACAAGATCCGGAAGTGAGACGCTGCGCCGGTTCGGTGCCGGCGCAGCGTCTCACCGATCGGCCCTGATGCCGGGCGGCCCGAGCAGCGAGGGCCCGTGCCGCCCGGCCGGGGCAGTGCCGCTAGGCGGACTTGAGACCGCCGAACTCCTCTTCGAGCTCCCTCAGCTTCGCCTCGTCGCCCTGGCGGTGCGGGCCCTTGAACCACTTGCGGGCCGAAACCAGCCACCACGCTCCGGAGAAGACGAGGACGACGCCAACGGCGATCGGGGCGTAATTGAACGTGTCCCAGGTGACCGGGCTCACCTCCGGCAGGCAGAAGAGTACCGTGATGCAGGCAACCCAGACGACGGCGACCCAACCGACGATGCCACTCCACCTGCCGAGATGCCAGGGGCCCCGCTCGAAGTTCTCCGGGTGGATGCGGCGCAGCAGGATCGGCAGCCCGTAGGAGATGTAGAGGCCGATGGTGGCGATTGAGGTGATCGCCGTGAAGGACGTCGAGTTCCACAAGTAGGGCAGGCCGAGGATGAAGGCGAAGATGGCCGCTACCCAGACCGCGTTGGTGGGCGTGCCCGTCTTCTTGTTGATCCTGCTCCAGATGCCCGAGCCGGGAAGCGCCCCGTCACGGGAGAAGGCGAAGATGATCCGCGAGTTGGCGGTCACCGAGCACATCCCGCAGAAGAAGGCGGCAACAAAGGCGATGACGAAGAGCAACTCGCCTCCGTGACGACCCAGCGCGTCGAGGAAGATCTGCAGGGGTGGGACACCGGTCTTCGACCCGATGGCTGCCGCGTAGTTCGTCGTGGCATAGGTGACAGTCGTCATCAGGATCAGGCCGGCGACAAGCGAGATGACAATGGACCTAACGATCCCGCGCGGCCCAGCGAGGGAGGCGTCGTGGGTCTCCTCGGTCATGTGCGCCGAGGCGTCGTAGCCGGTGAAGTTGTACTGCGCGAACAGCAGCCCGAGGAAGAACACGTAGACGCCCGAGCGGAAGCCCGTCTGGTTCTTGAACGTCGCGAAGACATAGTGCAAGGAGGCGTGGTGGGCGGGCACGAAGAGCAGGACGAGCGTGATCACCGCCACGCCCGCGAGGTGCCACCAGGCGCTGACGTCGGCGAGGAAGGCGACGACACGGTTCCCAAAGGTGTTGAGCGAGGCGTGAACCAAGAGCGCCAGCCCGTAGACGATCAACTGGTGGTGCGTCGTCACCGTCAAGCCAGTAGTGAGGTTCAGGAATGCCAAGAAGAATGTGGCGAAGCCGAAGTCGATGCCGGCGGTGACCGCCACCTGGCCGAGCACGTTGAACCAGCCCGTGAACCAGCTCCACGCCGGCCCGTTCTTGCCGCCCAGGCGACCCGCCCAGTAGTACAGGCCCCCCGAGGTCGGATAGGACGAGCAGATCTCGGCCATCCCGCAGCCAACCACGATAACGAGGACGCCGACAAGGAGGTAGCCCCAGACGAGGTCGGCCGGCCCGCCGGTGCCCAGGCCGTAGCCGTAGATCGTCAAAGCGGTCAACACCGAGATGATCGAGAACGACACCGCGAAATTCGAAAACCCCGACATCCTCCGACGTAGCTCTTGGGCATACCCAAGCTGGTGGAGGCGCACGATGTCACGGCGGCCGACATCGTCTATGTCGTCTAGATCGGGATAGGCCCGGACTTGCTCGTCGATGCTCACAAATGCCCCTTCCTCTCGAAATCGGAGGGCGACGCCAGAACGAGTCGGCCTCACAATTGTTGATGAATCCTATTGGATTTATCGAAATAGTTTCAAGTCCCGACCTGCTTCACGCTGAACGCTCCGACGGCGACAGCCCTTACGCGGTCGACAAGGTCGAGGTGCCTTGAGAGTGGGCACGATCCCCTTCAGGTCCCGCCACCCCGTTGGGTTCTCATGTCGGGGTCCACTGCGAGCACCGCTCAAAGCCGGGCCTGCCTTGGTCGGGCCCGGGACTCCGGCGAGGCTCGATGCGAACCTGGACGTCCTGGCCGGCGCACATCTACCGGTTCACGAAACGCCGCCAGGAGTTCCTCCATAGCAAACGCGATGCGACGCTTCGCCTTCTTTTTGGGCGAGCACCTGGCGCAACTTACGACCTGGCCCGATGCTCCCGTGTTCACGGCTGACTATGAAGGCCGCTCGTGCACAACCCGTTGGGCCATCGTCTTCGGCAAAGCAGCCACGGCAGCTGGTGCTTGAGGGTTCCACCCCGTGATCTGCGCCAAGATGCCGGTACGGCCGCCGGCGCGCCAACAAAGGAGCTGATGGTGCGGCGCGGCTTTCGACGGTCCGGGCAACCCTCAGCTATCGGCACGCGACGGCCGAGGGGATACTCCCGTCATCACAACACGAACGTAGGGTCGCGGTGAGCCAGCCGGTGCGGGGAGCAGGAAACAGTTACCAGGTCCCGCGCTCAGGAGAGGGCCTGGGCGATGAACTTGCCAACCTGTTCGACCTCGATGAGGAAGCCGTCGTGGCCATGCTGCGACTGAACAACCTCGAAGTTCGGCTGCCCCGGTAAGAGCATGGCCAGATGTTCCTGCTGGTAAGGCGGGTAAAGCCGGTCGCTGGTGACAGCGATGACGGTGCTGCGGGCCTGCACCCCCGCTAGTGCCGCGGCGACGCCGCCGCGCCCGCGGCCGACGTCGTGGTGGTCCATCGCGCGGCTGAGTACCAGGTACGAGTTGGCGTCAAAGCGGCGGGCAAGCTTTTCGGCGTGATGGTCGAGGTAGCTCTCGACGGCGTAGCGCCCGCCCCGGAGTGGGTCTTCATCAGCCTGAGGATGACGACCGAAACGCTCGGCGAGCTCCGTCTCGCTGCGGTAGCTGATATGGCCGATGCGGCGGGCCAGGCCTAAGCCGATGACAGGCGGAGGCCCGCCGTAGTAGTCGCCTCCGCGGAAGTTCGGATCGGAGCGGATGGCGTGTGCTTGCATCGCGGTGAGCGCCACCTGTTCGGCACTGGCGGCCGCTGTCGTTGCCAGGACGACCAGCCGCTCGACCTTACTCGGGTGGGCAACGGCCCACTCCAGGGCGCGCATGCCCCCCATGGACCCACCGATCACCGCCGCCCAGCTCTGCACGCCCAGCGCGTCTGCGAGCGCATCTTCGACCGCGACCTGGTCGCGCAGGGTGATGTCCGGGAAGAGGGACCCCCACGGCCGCCCGTGAGGCCCGCACCGCGACGGGCCAGTGGTGCCTTGGCACCCGCCGAGGATGTTTGCGCAAACCACCCACCAGCGGTCGGTGTCGATGGCTAGTCCAGGACCGACCAGCCCATCCCACCAGCCCGGCGTCGGGTGACCTGGACCGGCGTCCCCGGCAACGTGGCTGTCCCCGGTGAGGGCGTGCTCGACCAGTACCGAATTGGAGCCACCAGGGCTTGGGGAGCCCCAAGTCTCGTAGGCCACGTCGATCGGGCCTAGCCAACCGCCCAGATCCAGCTTTAGGGGGGTCTTGCTGAAAAGGCGGACGAAGCGTCTTTCCCCGGGTGGGTCTCCCGGTTGCCAGGCGGTGGGGGGCAAGGCCCTACGCCTCTTGCACGTCGGCCAGGTCGGCCCCGACGTGATGATGGATCATGTTTGTCCTCCGTGAGAAGGCAGGCTCCTTCCCTCTGTCATTCTACTAAATAGATGGGAATGATAAGAATTCCCTGGCGGGCTACTTCTAGCTCGGGGCGCCAGGGGGCGCGGGCACAGACTGCGGTTGTCGGGCTTGGGTCATGTTCTCTTGCCATGGCTGACCGACGCGTTCCTGCTCATGTTGGGCTGCCTTGGGCCTACTGAAGCTTGCTCACAACACGTGGGCGGGCCAGCAGGTCGGGCCTGTGCGGTCATAAGCGGCAGGGCGATGAGAGTGATGTTTGGCTCGGCCCCGGACCCTGCGAAGGCCTGGTCGAGGTCCCAGATGAGGCCGTCAGGTCCTCGGTGCCGATGGACTGAACCGCACCAGGTCCGGTTTGACGCCGGCCGGCAACAGCTCGGGTTCGGTCAGCCGCCCTCGTTGATCGTCGCCAGGTGGCTTGGAATTGCAGACGTTTGCAGGTCTGGAAGATCGGCGTCACGACGGCACCATCGCCGGGATTGGGCGCCTACCCTGCGTGCGCCGCGAGCGGCTCGAAAGCGACCTCCTCGCCTGGGCCGCCGCCAGCCTCGTCACCGCCCCTGCGGCCGGCCGGCAGCGCGGGGCCGGTTCACCGCTGCCCTGCCAGGTAAGTCAGTAGGTCCGAACGAGTGAGGATGCCCACTGGATGGCCCCGGTCGAGGGCAAGCACCGCCGGGCTTTCGCGCAGCGTGGCGGCTACGTAGTCGATCGTCTCGCCGGTACCCACCGTCGGTAGGGGCGAGTCCATCACCGAGGAAACCGGAAGCTCGATCGTCGTCGGGTCGCGCAGCACCTGTTCCAGCAACGCCCGGTCGGTCACCGAGCCCACGACTTCGGCGAGCGACAGGGGCGGTTCAGCCTTCACGACCGGCATTTGCGAGACTTCGTACTCCTGCAGGATGGCGATGGCGGCACGCACTGTCTCGTCCGGGTGGACGTGGACCAGCGGTGGCAGCGTGCTGGCTTTTGTCGCGAGCACCTTGGCGACTGTGGGGCCTGACGCTTGCAGGAACCCGTGGTCGGCCATCCAGGCGTCGTTGTACAGCTTGGAGAGGTACCCTCGGCCCGAATCGGGCAGCAGTACGACGACCACGGCGTCGGGACCGAGCTCACGCCCCACCTCGAGCGCGGCCCAGATCACCGTCCCGCAGGAGCCGCCGACGTGGAGCCCCTCTTCGTGAGTGACGCGACGCGCCGTAGCAAAAGAGTCGGCGTCCGAAACGGCGATTACGCGATCGACCACGCTCGGGTCATAGGTCGACGGCCAGAAGTCTTCCCCAATGCCTTCGACCAGGTAGGGTCGACCGCCACCACCCGAGTACACCGACCCGACCGGGTCGGCCCCAATTACCTGAACGGCCGGGTTCTGCTCCTTCAGGTAGCGCCCGGTCCCGCTGATCGTTCCCCCGGTGCCGACGCTGGCCACGAAATGAGTGACCCTCTGCGCGGTCTGACGCCATATCTCCGGGCCGGTCGAACGGTAGTGAGAGGCAGGGTTCTCCGGGTTGCGGTACTGGTTGGGCTGAAACGCCTTCGGCGTCGAGGCTGTGAGCCTGTTGGCGACCGAGTAGTACGACTCGGGGTGCTCGGGCGCCACCGCTGTCGGGCATACCACGACTTCTGCGCCGTAGGCGCGCAGCAGTTGCATCTTCTCCGGTGCAATCTTGTCGGGCATAGTGAAGATGCAGTGGTAGCCCCGCAGGGCGGCCACCATAGCCAGGCCCACGCCTGTGTTGCCCGACGTCGGCTCGACGATCGTGCCGCCGGACACAAGCAGGCCATCTCGCTCCGCCGCCGCGATCATGGCTAGCGCCGGGCGATCCTTGACGCTCCCACCAGGGTTGAGGTACTCGAGCTTGGCCAGTAGATGGCAGGTGAGGTCCCGGCCGGTTCGATGAAGCGCGAGCAACGGCGTGTTGCCAATCAGGTCGAGGATGTTCTCGGTTGTCTCCATCTGCGGGCCCGGGTCGTTCGCCGGCTGGACCTCGATGCCAGGCGCCGCCACGACTTCCGGGTCAGTGGTGATCAGCACTACCGGGATCCCCGCGTCGTGGATGCGCGACGCCACGGCCGGGCCCTCGGTGCTTCCCCCGTAGACGGCGACGAGCCTGGGGATCCGGGCGCGGAACTCGCCGAGCGTCTCCGGCGTCACTACTGCGGCCGGGAGGCGTACGACGCGCCTTGCTCGTGCGATGAAACGGTAGGGAGGTTCAGCAGGTGGGACAATAACGAGTATATCGATGTGAGCAATGGACATAGTAGAGATAAATCTTCGCACATCTACATGCTCGACCTCGGGGGGGGTCTAGGACGGTGTTGATTTATGCGGTCCCAGCGACCTTCGAGAATGCTCGCGATTTCTTCTCCTACCGACAAGAATTGGTCTGTGCAGGGAAAATCCAACTCAGACCGCCAGATGCTCGACGCCGCCGCCTTCTGCCGGGGCCTTGTCGAGCCGGGCAGCATCTACGCCTTCCTCGCCGATCACCGCCACGAGCTGTTCCAAGACGAGGACTTCGCGGACCTGGTCGCCTCGGGGAGGGGACGTCCCTCGATCCCGGTCGATGTCATCTGCTCGGTGATGGTGCTTCAGGCCCTCGAAGGTCTCTCCGACCGCGACGCCATCAGGTCGTTGCGGACCCGCATCGACTGGAAGGTCGCCTGCGGGCTCGCCTTAGACGACCCGGGCTTCGACTTCACGAACCTCACCTACTGGCGCAGCCGCCTTCGCAACTCAGGCCGTCCCGACCGGATCTTCGAGGCCGTCCGCGCCGTCGTCAAAGCCACCGGGGTGTTGGCCAAAAGACACCGCCGGGCGCTCGACTCGACGATCCTCGATGACGCCGTCGCCACCCAGGACACCGTCACCCAGATCATCTCGGCTGTCCGCCGGGTCATGAACCTCATCCCTGCCGCCTCGAGACTCGAGCTCGGACACGACTACGCGGTGATCGGCAAGCCCGTCATCGACTGGTCGTCGCGCCCTGAGCGCGAGGGCGTCATCTCATTGCTTGTCGCCGATGCCACCGCGGTCCTAGACGCCGTCGCCGCCAGCAAGCTCACCTCAGAACAACAAGACGCCGTCGGCATGCTCGCCCTCGTCGCCGCCCAAGACGTCGAGCCGGGAGATAAGGACGGGACCTGGCGCCTGGCGCGTCGCGTCGCCAAGGACCGCGTGATCTCGACTGTCGACCCTGAAGCACGACATGGCCACAAGTCGATGGCGGTGAGAAAGGACGGCTTCAAGGCGCACCTTTGCCTGGAGCCCGACACCGGCCTCGTCACCCAGGCAAAGATCACGCCGGCCAACACGCCCGACGGGCCGGCCGGGCTCGCCCTCATGGCAGACGAGCCCTCCGGGCTCGAGGTCCTCGCCGACTCCGCCTATGGATCGGGAGCGACGCGGACCGAGTTACAGGAGCAGGGCCATCACCTCGTCATAAAGCCCATGCCGTCGCATCCCGCCGTCCCGGGCGGCTTTGCTCGCGACGAGTTCGGCGTCGACCACACCGGTCGCACAGTCACCTGCCTGGCCGGCCATGTCGCCCGTCTCTCGCCGGGCGGGGTCGCCAAGTTCGTCCCCCACTGTGGGCCGTGCCCATTGCGATGGCGCTGCACCACGGCCAAGGCCCGCTCGTTCAGTGTCGGGCCCTACGATGCCGAGCTCGTCGCGGCGAGAGCCGCCTGGCGCGACCCGGGGCTCAAGGCGACCTATCGCCGGCACCGCCCGATGGCAGAGCGCTCGATCTCCTGGCTCGTCGCCAACAACAACCGGCGCCTGCGCTATCGAGGTCTCGAGCGCAACGAGGCCTGGCTGAAGGTCCGCGTCGCGGCTTTGAACCTCCGGCGCTTGCTCGCACTCGGGCTCAACTACAACGGGAGCTGGGCGCTGACGACATAGCGGGTCCTCGGGAACGTCCCAAGGAGGGAACGACACCTGCGGTCAAAAGACCTACCAGCGCGACCGGTTCTCACCCTCTACCCCGGCTCTTCGGTGCGGGCTTATCCCCGAGGACCCATCCACCAGGTTAGGCCCCGGCTTGTTCAGCTGAAAGGGGTTTGTCCAACACCGTCCTAGGGCCTGCGGAGGCGGCTTGCATCGGCGTCACAACAAGGGGCGTCCGGGCAGCACACGGTATGCACAGGGGTGCCAGGAAGAAGGCTGGCGACGACGCCAGGTGCGGACGTTCGAGCGTTGCGATACTCACGATCGCACCGTGTTTCGCGGAGCGCAGCCACTACGGTACCTGGACCCCGAACCGCTTGACGACGTTCACGAGCGGCGCCTTGACGACGTCCGGCTCGGACCCGTCAAGGCAGCGACCTTCTGATGATCGGCGAGATGTCCGCGCTCTGTCTGCCACGCCTGACCTAACGCCTGTCCGGCCAGATTCCCTGACACCGTGTCCAGCAAGACCAGCAGAAGGTCGCCTCTCGTTTCTCACGACGACTGGGGGCACCTGGGAATGAGCGTTCGCACGGCTCGCAATAGCAAGCGTTCGATGGGCAGTGGACCGCAACGTGCCCCATCCATCCGGCGAACTGGGGCACGTCCAATATCAATGAGGCGAGATGCTTATTGGCATGGCGTCGGAGGGGCAATCACGCGAGCACCGGCCAGCGAATAAGGAACCGCACGCCACCATGGGTAGCCGAACGGATCGCTTCTGGACTAGAGCCGAAGCTGTCAAACCAACGGCGCAGAGCGCCTCGATGCGGCCCCTCCAATCGCCATCACGGAGGGCGTAGCCCTCTCCGTCACGCCGTTGCTCCCCCAAGGTCGCCTCGGATGTTTGAGCGAGTCCTCCCTAACCTGGTTTAGCTTAGTACTTGACAATACATAGTACATGGCTTAGTGTGAACGCATGCCCCCGACTCACGATCCTCAGCTCCTCAAAGGCGTCCTGTCGCTGTTGTTGCTGCGCCTGCTCGCCGACCGCGAGTCCTACGGGTACGAGGTCGTTCAGAGCCTGCATCAACTCGGATTATCCGATATCTCCGACGGCACGGTCTATCCCGCCCTCGCAAGGCTCGAACGCGAGTCCCGAGTCAGCGCCCGTCTGGTTTCGTCGCATTCGGGTCCGGCCCGGAAGTACTACCGACCCACCAAGGCCGGTTATGCGGCACTCACCGATGGCGTGTCCTCCTGGCTCTCGCTTGCTGGCGTGGTCACTCCGGTGTTGTCACGCCCTTACCCGCCCCAACCAGTTCAACCTACAAAGGAAGTGTGAAATGAGTGGAACCCTGATCTGGACAGACCGGCTCCGTATCGAGCGGGCTGTGTGGACTTTCAACAGCTACTTGCAGGCTCTGCCATGGCGTTCCCAGGTCGCGAAGCGCCGCGAGCTGCGAGTCAACCTGCGGGCGGCCTCCGCCGACGTCGGCACCAAGGAAGCCTTGCGTCGGTTGGGCAACGTCCGCACGATGGCCGCCGATTACATCACTGCTGAGTACGGCGGACCGAGACCTTCCTGGTGGGCAGCAATCTGCGTCTTACAGGCGTTCTGGTTCATGTTCTGGTTGTCAAGTGCCCGAATCGACGCCTTCAAGGGGGGCGTAATCGCGGCTAATCCGCACGCCACTGGACTGTTCCACTGGCACGGTGTCGCCTATGTCTTCACCGCTGCGACGTTCACGTTCGTCAACGGGAAGGCCACCGAGGTGGGCGGCACTTTGCTGCCACTCGTCTACGCGTGCATCTTTGGGCTGGCGATCCTTGTCGGACGGCTCTGGCGTATACGCCCGGCATCGCGCCGCCAGTTCGCGATTGACTCGGACCTCAAGTAGCAACCCTGACAACCGGACAGTGGACAGTTCAGCTGCGATCAAGATCGCGGTCGACCCACCTAACATCGGCAGACTTGTCCACACGCCCAAAAGTGCCGTTCATGGGCAGGCAACTACCGCGAGAACGGACATGGCCGGCCACCGCACCCGCTGATACCCGAGAGCCTGATTGGGTCACTCCTCTTGCGCCAGGTCGGCAAGTCCCCTCAAGGCACGCGAGCGAACCTCACCTTTCACGCCCGGGCTGCGCACCACCCCGTAACCGAGGAGCAGACGGCGACTCACCGCTTCTACCTCGCGCGAGCACCGCGGCCGTCGCCGGGTCGAGCAAAGGACCGCCGTTCACGGCCCGAGCACGCTCGGTCCCCTCGAGACCAAGGTCGCGTCGCACCGCCACAAGGTTCGCGACGACGCGCCGGCGCCTTCGGCCTTCCCAACCCTCGCTCGGCGGGCCGAGCGCACGCGTCCACGCGTTCGGCGAGTCTGAGCCATCGACTACGCCAAGCGAGCGTCGCCAGTCCTCGATCTCGACGGTGCCCTGCTGCCACCGCTGGGCGCGGCCTGAATCGGTCGGGCGGAGTCCAAGCAAGCCGACGACATACTCGGGTGGCTCCGAGCTCCACGCCGCAATCTCGCGGCGTCGCAGCGTGGCGAGCGCAGAATCGACGATCTCGAGGCGGTCGAGGGCACTGCGTACGTCAGTTCCCAGAACGGCGCGCACCGCCTGTTGAGCAAAGAGCGCGGCGTCAGCCGCCTCGCTCAGTTCGGCCGCTTCGGTCACGTCGCTCTCCGCGCGTAGAAGGCGGCGTCGCGCGGCTGTGTAGGGACCTTGCAGGTTGCGGCGCTCGACGCCTTCGCTGGTGGCACTCATCGTCGCCAAAGCTCCCGCTTCCTCATGCGCCTCGTCGCGCTGCACGAGGGAGACGCCAAGCTCACGGGAGGCGTCGGCCTGGCGTGTCGTCAGGTCCACAGCTGGACCGGCGCCGATCAACGAAACGAGCGTGTCGCGCTCTTTGCCGAGCGCCTCCCGAGGCTCTCCGGCAAGACGGGCAATCTCAGCTCGGGTCTCGAGCTCGTCGAGCGCGAGTCGCTGCTGCTCGCTGCGGCTCCACGCCCGGCCCAGCTCCTCGTCCCCATCGCCTGTGTTCCCCGACTCGTCCGGCTCGGTGAGCACGAACAGTTCCGTCGAGTCCGTCGCACGACTCGCCGCAACGAGCGCCGCCTCGGCGCTGAGGCCCTCCGCGCCAAAGACGAACGCGCGACCCCGGCGTCGCGCGACCTCGCCCATGTCGTTCCGCTGCGCCTGCCCGACGGTCTGGCCCTGTCCTTTGTGCAGCGTCCACGCGTAGCCGTAGTCGGTGGAGCGCTTGACGTAGTCGGCGGGCAACCGCACGCTGCGGCCGTCGCTCGTCGCAAGTGTGACCTCTCGCGACTGGCAGTCGATCGCCTGGACGGTCCCGCGTGTGCCGTTGCGCACGCCCTTGCCGGACGGGTCCCGTGCGGCGCCGAGGCGCGACCGGTTACGCAAACAGCACAGCTCGTCACCCACCCGGTAAGTGCGGGGCGCAAGGTCGGCAGGCGCGAACTCCTCGACGACGAGCTCGGGGCCGAACAGCCGATCAGCCTTTTCGACATGGCGACGGGCAAGGCCGTTCAGCACTCGGACCGCGTCGCGGGCGTAGGCGTAGAGGACGGCGTCATCGCCGGACTCGCGCGCCGCCCACCACCGCTCGACCATGTCGCCGATCAGCTCGGACGGGTTGGTCGAGCGATGGACCCGTCCGTGATGGGAGTAGGCCGCTGCCGCCTCGCCGGCACGGCCCTCGCGCAGCGCATCGAGCGCCGAGCGCTCCCACTCGGCCACCTGGCGCGCATTTATGCCGAGCCGGGTCGCACCGAGCTCGCGACCCAGCGCGCCAAAGCCGCCGCCTGCCTCGACCGATGGGAGTTGGCGGTCATCACCTGTGAGCACGACTTTTGCACCGGCGCGTTCCGCGATCTCCAACAGCCGCACGAGACGGCGGGTGTCGACCATGCTCGCCTCGTCGACGACCACGACACTGCGGGAATCGAGCGCGCACTGCGACAGGTGCTGCGGCGCGCTGAGCTCGTAGAGAAGGCGGTCGAGCGTCACCGAGGGAATCCGCGATCCCGCTTCGAGTTGGGCGGCGGCCTCCGCGGCGAGCGCGGCGCCGTAGACGCGGTAGCCGGACGACTGCCACGCCCGCCGGGCCGCGTCGAGGGCGAAGGTCTTCCCCGAGCCGGGCACGCCGATGACGACTTCGACCCCGTTTCCCGAACTGCAGAGCGACCGCACCATCGCCGCCTGTTCGGAAGACAGGTCTCTTCGCTCCGCGAGCACCGCCTCGAGGCGCACCGCGTCTGCAACCCCGCACGCTCCCTTAAGGCCCGCACGCCCGAGGGCAAGGAGGCGAGATTCGGTGTTCAGCATCTCGGTGGTCGAGTAGCGAAGCGCACAGGTGAGCGTCGCGATCCCCGAAGCCGGCGCGCGCACGAGGCGGACGATCGTATGGCTGTCACGGGGACGGTCGGTCGTGAGCGGCCGTCCGGTCTCGTCCGCGACGACGAGGGGGACCACGGCAGGATCAGCGAGGGTATCGTCGGCGAGCCCTTCGAGCGCGGCACGCCGAGCGCCCTGGGAGCACCGCTCGGCCCACGCCACGATCACGTCGTCGCGGGTGAAGGCGGCCTGTGCCTGAGTGAGCCCAGCGGGTCCGACGAGCTCGCGATGAACTACTGCCATTTCGGCGGCGGTTGGCGCGACGCGCCGGTCAGTTCCGTCCAAGAGCGCGGTCACACCTTCACGGGTCACCCCGAGCGCGCGGGCACGTTCGGCCCAGGTGTCGCGCAGCTCCACGAGCTCGACATCAAGCTTGTCGCGTCTCGTCTTCAGACACGCCGCCTCGCTCGCCCTTGGCCCGGATCGACCGGTGCGCTCGAGCTCCGCCTCGATCGCGTTCCTTCGCTGCGAAAAGCTGCGCAACACCTCGCGGTCAAAGCCCTCGAGCTCGGACAGGCCGCGCCGGTCCGGCGTGAGCCATTTGCCACCGAGCTCGGCGACGCGTTCGCGAAGCTCGGCGCGATAGATCGAAGCCGCCGCGCGTCGGTGCATGTAGATCATGCGCGAGTCGAGAGCGGTCCATCGCCCGTCGCTTCCTTCTACAACATTGCAGACGATCCCATGCGTATGGAGCTGCGGATCGAGCTCACGCGACGCGGGGTGGACGAAGCAGGCGATGGCGAGCCCAGCAGAGACGTGCCCGTCGCGGCCCCCGAACCCGCGCCGTGCCCGGCCGCCCTCGTCCTCGAGGAACGAGAAGGCCGCCTGAACCGCGCCACGGTGCGCCTCGGCGAGCGCGGCACGGAGCGGTTCGTCGGCGAGCGCCCAGGCGAGCGAGACCGATTTCGGCGCCGACAGCGTGAAATCCCAGCCCGGTGTGTGGTCGGTCGCGACCCGTTCCAAGAGCCGACCACCGCCGGGGTGCTCGCCTTTCGCGAGGGCACGGAACGCTGCCGGGTCGACCGCACCAACAAGGCCAAGTGACGAGGCGGCTTTTCCGAGCCAGTAGCCCTCCGCGCCGCGCCCGGCATAGGAGACGTAGTACTCGACGCCCTTCGGGCCGAGCTTGTGCGCGCTCAGCACGGCCGGCCGTAGAGACGACGGAGCTCGACGTGGCCTTGGGCGGCCAGGAGCACGAGGCGCGCGTCGGCGAAGCCCTCCGCGAGCTCGGACTCACGCGAGAGCGCCGCGCCGAAACCAGCTGCGAGATCACCGGTGGAGCCCGGCGGCGGATCAGTGCGGGTTGGTTCCTCGTTGCGCATTCTCGTCGCTCCTTTCTTGCGGGACGACGATGATGTTGCGCCCAGGGACTCACAGCACTTCTCACAGCAACACTCACAGCAACACTCACAGGAGGAGAAATTCTGCGCGGTTTCCTGAGCCCCGGCCTCCGCTGACAACCCGATCATGAGCCGCGACGATTCGATCGAGCCCTTCCACTCACAGGGCTACGACCAGGGCCTGTGAGTGTTGCTGTGAGTAGTCCTGTGAGTGTTGCTGTGAGTGTTGCTGTGAGTTGCCGGAGCGCGCAGACCCTTCCACTCAATGCCGCGATCTCGTCTGTGAGCACTGCTGTGAGTACTCCTGTGAGAAGTGCTGTGAGTCGGTCGGCGCACGATTGCGCCATGATTCGACTCCGCTCCACCCATAACGATCACCTGACGTCGTTGTCATCGCGAACAACCCGGCACCTCGCCACCGTCGAGGCCGTTCGCGACCGCCACAACCTTGACGACGTGGCTCGGCTGGCCTCCCATGGCCACTTCGAGCGCTCCCCCTCGTTGCAACTGCATCTCGACGACGGCATCCGGCACTGCTTCGGCTGCGGCCAGAGGGGTGACGTCGTCGAGTGGCTGTGCCAGAGCAAAGGTGTGGGATGGCGCCAGGCGATCCACATCCTCGACTCGGGCTGCGCGCCCACGCGCGCGTGGGCCGCACCCGAATCGTCGCCTTCCCGCAGGGACTCTTCTTCAAGCCGACTCCCGGTGGGAAGGTGCTTCGCGACTCACGCCGCGGCTGTCGAGATGACCCCTGACCCAGCCCTTCTGGTGACCGCTGACGGGCCAGCACTGTGACCGTCCGGGAGGAGGCCCTCATGAACGAGTCCTGCATCACCGACGACCAACTGCTCGTGACGCCAGAAGAGGCCGCCCGCCGACTGTCGGTCGGACGAACGACCATCTACGAGCTGATGGCCAGTGGTGAGCTCCAGTCGGTCAACATCGGCCGCTGCAGGCGTGTGCCGGTGAGCTCGCTGTCGTCGTTCGTCAACAGGTTGATCGGCGACGCCGTCGTTGAGCCACGACGACGGTGATTCGGAGCCTCGCCCATCGCGCGCCCATCGCGCGGACGCTGACGTGCGGGGTCGTTTGCCAGGGTACGTATAACTTATCTACCAGCCATAATATATCGCTGTAGTTCGCTGAAATACGGGTCGGCCAGCTTCCCAAGCTGAGAACGCGAGTTCGATTCTCGTCGCCCGCTCCACTTAGTTCGGAAAGAAGTAGCTGGTAGAGGGGCTATCACCTTCCAGATGTGGCAGTCCATACGCCAACTGTGGGTGCCA
>Ga0326727_10005107_pt1 | contig 38034 bp, 37 predicted proteins | sample MB2enrmetagenome_FD_207643 | JGI IMG/M metagenome (GOLD analysis project Ga0326727, IMG submission 207643) | Lab enriched peat soil microbial communities from McLean, Ithaca, NY, United States - MB29MY | ecosystem: Environmental > Terrestrial > Soil > Wetlands > Peat | place: USA: New York... | reverse complement strand
TTCCTCCCTATCGGTCGGCGAGGGGCTCGGTTCGAATCCCCCGCGTTACTTCGGTCAGAAAAGGCTCACCGGAGAGAGAGGGATTCGAACCCTCGAAGTCCTTACGGGCTTAACGGTTTTCGAGACCGTCCGATTCAACCGCTCTCGCATCTCTCCAAAAAAAGTGAGGCAAAGAAGATTCGAACTTCCGACCTTCAGATCCGCAATCTGATGCTCTATCCAGCTGAGCTATTGCCTCAAACAATAAAGATAACTCCGGAGAGGGGGGGATTCGAACCCCCGAAACCCTTTAGGGGTTTAACTCCTTAGCAGGGAGCCCGATTCGGCCGCTCTCGCACCTCTCCAATTCAATAATCGATTCCCGGAGCAGGAGGGATTCGGTCCTCGTCGCCTTCATCGTGAAGGCTTCCTCGGACCCGGTTCCGCCCGCTTCCGGCGGCATCCTGCCGCCTCTTCCTCGCTTCGCTCGGCGCGGGCTCCGCTTCGAATCCCTCGCCCTACAGTTTTAACTATCCCGGAGCAGGAGGGATTCGAACCCTCGGTACCTTGCGGCACAGCGGTTTTCAAGACCGCCTCCTTAAACCCCTCGGACACCGCTCCAAAGCGCGGTAGCAAAACATACGCGAAAGACGCTCTATTGTCAATATGAGCCTCGGGACGACGATCCCCACTCGGGCCGAAAAATGTCATGGGTTTTTAACGGGAATACGGCTGAATTCCTCATGCGACCCGGCGATTATTCACGGCACCAAGGGCTATGAGGTGACAATAATGCACTATGGATATATACAGCGGATAGATATCAGGGAACGCCTTTTGTTCCTTCAGTATGCGATGAAGCTCGGGCAAGGCGATCGCATAGTGGGACAGGTTTTGTATGACGTGGATGACTATGCATACGACCACTTCAGCGACGAGGAAGAACAGTATGGCCGCTACCTGTTCCCCGAGGACGAAGAGAAGAGATGCGCGCAGCGGCAGTTCCTAAAAAAGATCACAACTCTCCTCGCTCGCTACAAGAAGGGCAGCCAGGTCAGCCCCCTCGAACTATCCACCTTCCTAGAGGACTGGATAATGGTCAACATGCACGAAAAACGGGAAGAATTGCCGATCGCGGAGCGACGCTTTCAGGGCGGCAGGTAGACTTACTTCGCGCCGTCGGGAGCGGAGGAGAGGTTCGCAAGCCTCGCTTGCAGCCTGATTTCCTTGGCTTTGAGCTTTTTCTCGAGCTTCACTCGAGCCATAGCCTGGTCGAGAAAGTTGATCGCCTCGTCACGGGCCTCGGTCAATTCGCCGATCTTGGCTTTGAGCTGTTCCAGCTCCGTCTTTGTCTTCTCGGCGTCCGCCAAGGCGCTCTGCGCCAATTTGAGATTCAGATTCGTCTTCGCGTTCTTTTCGAGGAATTTCTTCGCTTCTTCGATTTTCGCAGAAATCGACTTGCTCATAGAGTTCGCCTCCACATATGCGATGAGAGTATCGGAACCGTACCTTGGCTAGCAAAAGGCTTTATCAGTTAATTAACAAACTATTAACAATGGGGGGGCGCTCGGCCCTCAAGCGAACTAAAGGAATAATAACGCTATGCATATCAATTTAGAACATCGTCCGGGCTAGTATTTACTTGACGATCCATGCGCTTCCCTGGTTCAGAATTCGGAGGAAAAAATGGCTATCACGTACTGTGGAGAGCGAAGGCTGGACGCGGAGAGCTCGAGCATCATCTATAATGTGCTCGTGGGGAACGACACGCTATACTGCACGATCGATACGCGAGTCCTAGAAAGCATCTGCAGTGAAGGCAGCGGGGCGATCGAGCAGTTCAACTCCTGCCGAATGTTCATCCTCGCATGCACCTATGGCAAGTATAACCACGCGGACACTATCCTCAGCGATCACATTAAGATCGTCAGGCAAGCGGAGCTGATCCCGACTTACGACCGGGCGGCTATTCCACCAAGTACCGCCCGATCTCTTTGAGCTCGGGTATCTGACTGTAGACAGGCCCCTTCGCGCCCGCGCTCTCCTTATCGATCGCCACGACCTTTACATAAAGCTCGTTGACTTTGTCGGCGAGGATCTTGAGGTTGGGCCCGAAGTTGGCGATGGCCATGTCGCGGAACACCGCGTCGGAGCCTCCGACCTTGTCGCGGCCACCCGAGGCCAGGACGCGAAGATTGGGCGCGAGGTCGCGGCGCGCCTGATAGATGAAGCGCGACATCGCGATGATCTGGGCGTAGAGCTCGTCGGGATGGTAGCCTTGGTAGCGGTAGTTCTCGACCTTCTCGGTCATTTCCTCGATCTGGCTCCAAGTGCCCGCGTCAAGGATCATCGACGAGATGGCGCGGCGGGTGAATCGATTGGATATATTGCTGCGATAATGCTCGCCGATAGCTTCTATGGCTGAGAATATCTCGGCACTCTTGATCTGCATCTAATCCCGAGTATAGCGCACTGGAAGGGAAACCGCTACGCCTGCCGAGCGCGGGATATCCCACGCTTGAACGACTAATCTTCAGGCGCCGAAAGCCAGCGCGCGAAGAGCGCCTCGAACTCGCACACAGTGCAGGCCAGGACGCCCACCTTGCGGAGCTCGGCGCCGCCGACCGAGCCTTTCGTGTAAGAGCAGAACTGCTTGCGAAACTCGACGCAGGCAGTCCTCTCGCCGAGGAAGCGAACCGAGAGCTCGAGGTGGCGCCGCGCCGCGGCGACGCGCTCCGCCACGGTCGGCTTCTCGTCGGGCAGGCCGAGCATGGCGAGCTTCGCGCGGCGGAAGATGAAGGGGTCGCCCATCGCGCCCCGCGCGACCATAACGCCCGCGCAGAACGTCTCGCGGACCATGGCAGCGGCGGACGCAGGGGTGTTCGCATCGCCCGAGCCGAAGACGGGCACGGCCAGACGAGAGGCAAGATCGGCTATTTTCGCCCAATCGGCCTTGCCCTCGTACTGCTGCGAGCGTGTGCGCGCGTGCAGGGTCACCGCGGCCGCGCCAGCCTCGACCGCTGCGACGGCCGCCTCGCGGTAATTGATGCTGCCCTCGTCCCAGCCCGAGCGTATCTTCACGGTCACGGGAATGCCGCTCGGGCCCAAGGCTAAGGCCATCGCGCGGACGATATCGTAGATTCGCCCCGGGTCCCTCATGAGACTCGAGCCAGCCCCGTTGCGCACGACCTTGGGCACAGGGCAGCCGCAATTGAGATCGACGAGGATAGGCTTTCGCTCGGAGGCGATGAGGGCGGCACGGGCCAAGACTTCCGGGCTCGAGCCGAAGAGTTGGATGGCGTAGCGGCTTTCGTTCTCGGCTCTGTCCATGAGAGTAGGCGTCGCCGCGTGACCGCGCACGAGGGCTTCGGAGGAGACCATCTCGGTGTAGCAGAGATCCGCGCCCAAGCCAAAGCAGACCGAGCGGAAGGCAGCGTCGGAATAACCCGCCACCGGCGCGAGGAATACGTTGCCGGGCAGCTCGACGCCGCCGACGATTACCGGGTGATAGAGGTTCACATCAATTCCCTGGATACATCAGTTGGAAAGACAGGCACAGAGTTATCGAAGAGCACGGAGAGAAATCCTGGAAGATGGAAAATTAATATCGCATCTCCTCAATCTATTCTCCGTGCTCCCCTCTTCCCTCCGCTATCTCCTTGTCCTCTTCTCGTCCGACAGACTCAGCTCAGCGTCGGAGTCGGCGCCTGGGCTGGGACCGGCAGCTTGAAGAACTTGCAGGCGTTCTCGAAGAGCGCGCGCGACACTGTCTCGGGGTCCATCTCGAGGATCTCCGAGAGAAAGGCGCAGGTCGAGGGCAGGTACTCCGGCTTGTTGCGCTTGCCCCGGAAGTCCGCAGGCACCATAAAGGGCGCCTCGCTCTCGATGAGGATGCGGTCGAGGGGCAGTACGCTTACCGTCTCGTGCAGGTTGCGCGCGTTGCGGTAGGTGAGATTCCCCGCGAAGGAGAAATATATAGGCAAGTCGAGGGCCAGCACGCGGCGGGCGTACTCGGCGTCCTCGGAATAGCAATGGAGGACCGCTCCCGAGGAGGGGATCCTGTCACGCAGGATGTCCATAACGTCTTTGCCGGCCTCGCGATTGTGCACGATGACCGGAAGCTCGAGTCTGGAAGCAAGGTCGAGCTGATCTATGAAGAGCTCGATCTGGCTCTTGCGATCCCCGAATTTATGGTAGTAGTCAAGACCGATTTCGCCTACCGCGACGACGCGAGGAAGCTTGACCGCGTCCTCTATGGTATGGCGCCAGTCTTTGCCGGGGTTCTGCACCTCGGAAGGGGATACTCCGACGGCGTGGAAGACGTGCTCCATGGTCTTGAGGTTTTCGTACACCTGCTTGAAGTCCATGAGACTGTTGCAGATGCTGATTATCCTCGAGACTCCGGCCTGCTTCGCCTCTTGGCATACTAAAAGTTGTTCGATCGGGTCATCAAAGATGAGCCCGATGTGGGCGTGCGTGTCGAAATACTGCATCTGACTTTCCGTTGAGTAACTGGTGGTGATATGGAATCCCAAACGGGGTAGCATAAATGTAACACGTGACCGGCTTGGCGTCAACCAAATGTATACGCCGATAGGCCTAGCGCAGAGTGGGGGAGGAATAAATCGCCCTATAACTTTTTACCTAGCCCGAACTATACCAACTCAGACAAGAACGCGTCAATAACTCCTCCTGGAAATCGGGCTTACATAGTGAATTCTTCTCCTAAATAGATTTTACGAGCCGTCTCGGAAGCCAAAACCTCATCCCGATCGCCCGAGACGACGATATTGCCCAGGTTGATGATATGGGCTCTGTGGGTTATATCGAGAGTATCACGAACATTGTGGTCGGTAATGAGGACCCCGATGCCCGCCTCCGAGAGCTTACGAACTATGCCTTTAATCTCGTGCACTGCTATGGGGTCGATGCCCGCGAAGGGTTCGTCGAGGAGGAGAAATTTCGGTTCGAGAGCCAGGGCGCGGGCGATCTCGGTGCGGCGCCTCTCCCCCCCTGAGAGGGTATAGGCCTTCTGTTTACGCAGCCGATCGATGCCAAACTGATCGAGGAGGCTATCGAGGAGCTCGCGCTTGCGGGCGTCGCTTATATCGGCCCTGGTTTCGAGCACGGCCCGAAGGTTGTCCTCGACCGAGAGGCGACGAAAGATTGAGGGCTCCTGAGGCAGGTATGCGATGCCCAGGCGCGCGCGCTTATACATAGGCAGCTCGCTGATAGCGACCCCGTCGAGCGCGACTTGTCCCGACGTCGGTCTTATGAAACCGACCACCATATAGAAGACTGTGGTCTTGCCCGCGCCGTTCGGCCCGAGGAGGCCCACGACCTCGCCAGTCGTCATGGAGAATGAGACGTCGGCTACGGCTATCTTCTTGCGGTAGATCTTACGCAGCCCGGAGGCCGAAAGCACATGCTTCGCGACGGCCACGCCCGCAGTCTCGAGGCGCGGAATCTCGTCCTGCTCGAGAGAGGGCTCCATCTCCTCGTCTGAACTCATGGTTGCGCCTCCTCGCTCGGTTTCACCGCCTCGGGAGGCGTTCGGTCCGTGGGCGGCGGGCCCTTCTTCTCGCCGGAATCCTTCTTCGAGTTTCGATCCGTCACCTTACCCGATACTTCGCCCTCAAGGTGGATGTCCTCGGTGTCCGTATTCACGATGATGCGTGTCGCTCTGTACTCATCCCCGTTCTTGGTAGCCGAGGGCGAGCCCGTAAGCTCGAGCTCGTTGTCCTTGCGGCGGTAGAGCGCGTACTCGGCACGGCAGGCGAGCTTGTCCTTGACGATGCGCACGGCCACCTGAGCGAGAGTCACTTCGTTTTCGCCATTGTTCTCGATCCACTCTGCCTTCAGTACCAGTTTGTTCTTGTCGTCTTCGAGAGAGGAAGGCCCCTGGGCCCGGGCGAGCTTCTTGTCGCGGTCGTAGTAGAGGTTGGGCGCCTCGAGGCGTATCTGGCGATCGCTATCGACCACAAGCACATCGCCGGAGCAGTCGAGAAATGTGAAGTCTTTGCCCGAGAGCTCGATGCGATCCGCATTGATGGAAACCGAGCCTGTCTTCACGCGGGCGCGCCCCGAGAGGACAGTCCTCTCCTTGCCTTTAGCCAGGCTGGACTGCACGCTGTCCGCACTGAAGGAGACGGGATCGGCCCAGACCGCGATAGTCATAAGCACAAGCGCGGCAACGAAACTGCCGCGAAACGCGGCGCCGCGGAGCACAGCGCCGAGGCCGCGGCTCAAGGCGCGCCCTCGGCGGACTCTTTCTTGGGCTCCTCGATACGGCCCTCGACACTGTCCCTAAAGGCGAAGGAGCGCGAGCGCGTATCCGCCTCGAAACCCGCGCCGCTCACCGCCGAGCCGTCCGACCGGCTGATCCTGACCATGGACTCGAGGCCGCCCTCGAGGCGCTTGTCCTTGTCGGACCAGGCGAGGTACTCGCCCTCGAGTATGGCGTCCTGGCTCTTCGACTCGAGCCTGACCGAGCCGGAGAACTCGGCGTCCTTGGTATCGGTGTGGTAGACGGCCTTATCCGCGCGGCCGGAGGAGACGATCTCGCCGGTCGAAGTATCGTACTCAGAGAAGACGACGTCCGTGAGGACCATCTTCTTGCTCGAGTCGTAGACCGCGGCGGTGGCCGCCTTGAGCTCGAGCTTGGTCTTGCCGTTGTCGACCACCGTATGCGAATAGTGCGAAAAGAGAGCGGTGGGCATTTCCTCGTCGTTCTGAGCCTGGGCGCCGTAGCCCGAAAGACTGCAGCCCGAGAGCGCAAGAGCGGCACCGAGAAGGACCGCCAGGGAAAGGAGGCGCCGGGCCTCAGTTCTCAGCATTCTTCACGCATGCTCCAATGAAGCTCTTAAACAGGGGAGCGGGCTGGACAGGGCGGGACTTGAACTCGGGGTGGCACTGCACGCCCAGGCCCCAGGGATGGTCGGGCCACTCGACCGCCTCGACGAGGCTGCCGTCCGGCGTGTTGGCAGTGATGAGGAGGCCCGAGCGCTCGAGGTCGACGCGGAACTTGTTCGACACCTCGTATCTGTGCCTGTGCCGCTCCCAGATCGACTCGGTCCCGTAGATCTTGTATATGAGGGAGCCCTTCTTGAGAATGCTCTCGCACTTGCCCAGGCGCTGGGTGCCGCCGTAGTTCTTCACGTCGATCTGATCCTCGAGGAGGCTGATGACGCCGTGGGGATTGTCGGGACTGAACTCCGTGGAGTCCGCGTCCGCCCACTGCAAGATGTCACGGGACCACTCGATCACCATGATCTGGAGGCCCAGGCAGATCCCGAAGTAGGGAACCTTCTTCTCGCGCGCATATCGCGCCGCGACCGTCATGCCGGTGGTCCCTCGCTGGCCGTAGCCGCCGGGCACGAGGATGCCGTCGACCTCGCCAAGGATAGCCGCGATATCCGAGCCGGCCTCCTCGAGCTTGCCGGAATCGATCCTGACGATCTCGACCTTCGCCTCGTTGGCTATGCCGCCATGGTAGAGGGCCTCCCAGACTGACTTGTAGGAGTCGTTGAGGTCCATGTACTTGCCTACGACGCCGATGCGCACGGTCCTTTTCGGCTCGCGATACTTGCGTACCACCTCGGTCCACTCGCGCAGATCGGCATGCCTTGACTCGATCCCCATCTTCTTGAGGAGAAAGGTGTCGAAGCCCTGGGCGTGGTAGATGAGAGGCAGCTCGTAGATGGTATTCTTCGCGTCATAGCCCGAAATAACGCCCTCGAATTCCACGTTGGTGAAGCTCGATATCTTGCGTCGCATCTCGTCGTCGATAGGCTCGGCCGAGCGTATCACGAGGGCGTCGGGCTGGATGCCGACTTCCTGCAGCTCCTTGACCGCGTGCTGCGTGGGCTTGGTCTTGAGCTCGCCGCCCGAGACCGCAGGCACCAGGGTCACGTGCACCGACAGCGCGTTCTGCCTTCCCACTTCGTGGATCATCTGGCGCGCGGCCTCGAGGAAGGGGATGGATTCCATGTCGCCGACCGTACCGCCGACCTCGACGATCGTGATGTCGACATCGGGGTCCTTGCCCGGCGCGAGGACGCGGGCCTTGATCTCGTCGGTGATGTGGGGAATCACCTGGACCGTGCGGCCGAGGTACCGACCCTCGCGTTCCTTGTTGATGACTGCCTGGTAGACCTGCCCTGTCGTGATCGAATTGACCTTGGAAAGCGGAGAATGGGTGTAGCGGCCGTAGTTGCCGAGGTCGAGGTCGGTCTCGGCCCCGTCGTCGGTCACGTAGACCTCGCCATGCTGATACGGACTCATCGTGCCAGCGTCGACATTAAGGTAGGGATCTATCTTAACCATGCGCACGGAGAGCCCGCGCGCTTCCATGAGAGCGCCGATCGAAGAGGCGGCCACTCCCTTACCGAGGGAGGAGCACACGCCCCCCGTCACGAAGATAAGCTTCTTCATGGGGCTTCAGTATCCCCATTGGGGGGCTGACTGTCAATTGAGGGAGGCGAGCGAAGGCTACCGTATCTGCCGTCCGTCGACCCAGACCGAAGCGATATTCGGTCGAGTCGTGGTGTAGACGAGCTTCTGAAGAATCTTCTCCCCCATGTCGAGGCCCTCCCACAGCCGGATCGAGCCTTCCTTCACCGTAGTGTCGACCGCGATGGCATCGAAGTAGAACCCAGGAGTGAAATTCCCGACCGGAAGATCGAGGGCAATGCCGCCTCCTGTCGTGGCTATGTAAAAAGCGTCGCGGAAATCGATCCTGCTGTTCGGACGTCCGCGGCGCTCCTCTGGGAGGAAGGCGGGGTCGTTGCCCGTCTCAAGCATTCGCGAGACGGCGATCGATTGCCGCATCGCCTCGAACATTGAGCCGCTGGGGCCGCCGGAAATATCGGTCCCGAGGGCGACATGGAGTCCTTTCTCGAGCACGGACCGCAGAGGAAACACGGCGCTCGCGAAATAGGAGTTCGACAGGGGGCAATGCGATATCGCCGATCCCCTAGCCTTGAAGATATCAATATCGCTCGAGCAGAGGTGGGGAGCGTGACCTAAGACGCTCTTCCGTCCGAGGAAGCCGAATTTATCGAGACTCTCGGTATCCGTCATGCCGAATCGCTCGATGACGAAGCGATGCTCCCAATCGCTCTCGGAGCAGTGAGTCTGGACGTGGCAGTCGAGCTCCTTCGCCAGGTCCCCCAGGCCCTCCAAAGCGGCATCCGTGCAGGAGGGGATGAATCGCGGCGAGACTACCGCATCGATCCGGCCGTCGGCGTTATCGGGATTCGAGCGCACGTAGTCGAAAAGATCTGCGGTGCCACGGACCGCCTCGTCCGCGGAGGCGTCGCGATAATAGTCGGGGCACTGATCCCTATGGTCCATGGCCACTTTACCGATGAGCGCTCGCTGCCCCTTCTCCAGGCAGATATCGGCGAGGAGCCTGGTGGCGTCCTGATGGATCGTGGCGTAGTAAAGCGCCGTCGTCGTGCCGATGGAGATTAAATCTTCCACCAGGAGCGAGTAGCTACGGCGCGCGAAGGCGATGTCGGCGTAGCGAGCCTCGAGCGGAAAGGTGTATTTGTAAAGCCACTCCTCGAGGGGCACGTCGAGCGCCTGGCCGAGCTGCGGGTACTGCGGCGCGTGCACATGCGTATCGACGAGGCCGGGCAGGAGATACGTCCCCTCGGGAAGTCGGACCAGCTTCCCGCCGTCGGACGCGGCGCGCCGCTTCTCCTCGTAGCCCGACTCCTTTGGCCTGAGGAGCGACTCGATCTTGCCGTCCTCTCCGACGGATATGAGCGCCTCGGCGAGGACATCGACCACTTTGCGCGTGGGCATGTGGAAGCCGTTCGCTAGAATAGTCTTGCCCTTCACGTGATTTCCCAGATTCATCCATCCTCCGTCCTCTGTTATTCCTCGTTGGAACCATACATTGCAGTGCTTGGGCCTGTCACGTCGGGTGGGCGCGCGTAGGTGACCTAGGACCGAAAATATCAATAAAATGTAATTTTCCAATTAAGAAAAGGATAGAATCCCCCCGCCACAGGCCCAATAATCATGTGCATGATAGGACGAGCGACGCGAGACGCCAGCCTCCCCGAACAGCTCCTCTTCCTGGGGCCCGCATCGATCTTCTTCGCCATAGCGGTCCTTCTGCCTTTCGCTTTCAGCATCTTCTACGCGTTCACGAACTGGAACGGAATTTCCCAAGAAGCAGCCCTCGTCGGGCTCAAGAACTTCAGGGCGGCATTCGCCCCTCGCTCGGACTTCCTGAACGCATTCTGGTTCACGCTCAGGATGGCCCTCGTCAACATCGTCCTCGTGACCGCACTGGGCACGACCCTGGCGGTCGCGCTCACGACTTCCATGAAGCTCGAGGGCGCCTTCAGGGTCGCGTTCTACCTTCCGCAGACGATGGGTGGGCTCATCCTCGGCTTCATCTGGCAGTTCATCTTCGTCTCGGGATTCCCGTCGATAGGGAAACTCCTGTGCCTAGGCTACTTCACGCAGCAGTGGCTCGGCACCGAATCTACGGCGTTCACAGCCCTCGCGATAGTCAGCGTCTGGCAGGGCGTGGGCTACGTCATGCTCATCATGATCGCCGCGCTGTCGGGCATGCCCAAGGAAGTGCTCGAATCGGCGAGGATCGACGGCTCCGGAGCCCTGCGCACCTTCGTCAAGATCAAGCTCCCACTCTGTATGCCCTACATCAGCGTCTGCCTCTTCTGGACAACGGCCAACGCGCTCAAGATGTTCGAGCTGAACTTTTCCCTCACCAAGGGAGGCCCTTACGGCTCGACGGTTTCCATGGCCATGAACATCTACAACGACGCTTTTTCGAAGAATAAGTACGGCCTCGCCACCGCAGAATCCCTGATCTTCTTCGTCATCATCCTGGCCATCACTTCTCTACAGATGGGCTTCACGAAACGGAAGGAGAAAGAGTACCTATGAAAGGCGCCAAGAAACGGCCAGTACTTTTCATCGTCACCATGCTCTTCGCGCTCCTCTTCCTCAGCCCGCTCTTCATCGCGTTCATGAACTCCTTCAAGCCGCTGTCCGAGATAGTCGCCGCCCCGCTCTCGCTGCCGCTCGAGTGGGCCTTCTCGAACTACGCTCGCGCGTGGGAGAGCATCAAACTACCTTCGGTGATGTTCAATACGACGCTCATCACCGTTTTTTCCGTATCCGGCATCGTCCTCCTCGCCTCGATGGTGGCCTACTGGTCGGAGCGGCATCCGAGTTGGTACTCACGGCTGCTCACCAAGGCTCTCGTGCTATCGATCCTCATCCCCTTCGCCTCCATCATGATACCCCTGGTGAAGGTGCTCCACGGCATCCATCTGAGCAATACGCTCCCCGGCGTAATTTTCACCTACTGGGGGATCGGCCTGGCCTTCGCGTACTTCGTCATCCGAGGGGCAGTGCTCTCGCTCCCGCGAGAGCTCGAGGAGTCCGCGAAGATCGACGGCTGCGGCGCTGTCGGGATCTTCGCGGTCATCGTGCTGCCCCTGCTCGCGCCGACGGCGCTCAGTGTCTCAATAATGGATCTTTTCTGGATTTGGAACGACTTCATGGTGCCGCTCATCGCGCTCAACAACGTGGATCTGAGCACTATCCAACTGGCGATCAACCGGCTCTTCAGCATGTACAACAGCAGATGGGACGTGGCGCTGCCGGCTCTCGTCATGAGCCTCGTCCCGATCGTCGCGATATTCCTGGCGCTGCAGAAAAAGATCATGGGCGGAATTTTGATGGGTGCCGTCAAGGGCTGAAAGCCTCGGCGGCAAAAGGGGGAAGAAGTATGAAGAAGGGACTTGGAACCAAGGCGATGCGTCTGGGCTGCGCCCTCGCGCTATTCGCCGCATGCGCGGGTGGGATGTGGGCACAGTCGGCCAAGACTACGACGATCCACATCTATCAGACAAAAATCGAGATCGACAAGGCGCTCAAGGAAGTCGCCGAGATCTACAAGCGCCAGCACCCGAACGTCGACTTCGTCATCGATTCGGTCAGCGACAATTATACCACGGGCCTCAAGACAAAATTCGCGGGGGGACAGGCCCCGGACATATTCGTGGTGCTCGGAGGCTCCGATCTCGAGCTGTGGCAGTCGAACCTCGCCGATCTCTCCGATCAGGCCTGGGCGAAGGACATGGACGATCTCGCACGAACCGGCATCACCGGCAAAGATGGGAAGGTCTATGGCATGCCCGTCTCGATCGAGGGCTACGGCTACGCATACAATAAAGCACTCTTCGAGAAGGCCGGCGTGAAGACGACGCCTAAGACCCTCTCCGAGCTGAAAGCAGCTGTCGCCAAGCTGAAAGCAGCCGGCATCCAGCCGATGACCGGCGCCTACATGGACTGGTACCAGGCCGGTATGTTCATGGTAAACATGGGCATCGCGAGGCAGCCGGACCCCGAGGCCTTCATAGCCGCTCTCAACGACGGCAAGGCATCCTTCGTCGGCAATAAAATCTTCAAGGAAGTCGCCGAGTTCATTCAATACGATTTCTCCAACTGCGCCAGCCCCATGAACACTGGGTTCAATCAGCAGACTTCCGCATTCATCGGCGAGAAGGTCGCCATCACGCTGAATGGAAACTGGCTCCAGCCCTCGATCGACAGCACAAATCCTAAGATGCGCCCCGGGCTCATGCCGATGCCGATCGACGATGACGCTAAGGCCAACGACATGCTCTACGCAGGCGTGACCGGATACTGGAGCGTCAACAAAGACTCTCCCGCCAAGGAGGAGTCCGAGAAGTTCCTCTCCTGGCTCACGACCACGAAGGAAGGTAGGGCCTGCTTCACCGACAAGCTCCTCTTCATTCCCGCCTTCAAGTCCTTCTCCGCGAACGCGAAAGTTATCGGCGCGCTCAACACCGACCTCTCCGACTACCTCAAGCAGGGCAAGGTCTATGGCATCTACAATTCGCGCTACCCCTCCGGCGGAGCGGAGCTCTTCGGCCAGGCCGTGCAGAAGCTCGTCGCCGGGAAGCTCGATGTCGATGGATTCCTGCAGGAGCTTCAGGATCGCTGGACTCAGTTGAAGAATTAATTGGTAGAGGAACCAGGCGCAGCAGCATGAGCGATACAATAGATCGAATCATCAGAACCATGTCCCCCGAAGAAAAGATCGCCCTGTGCACGGGCTCAGGGTCATGGAGGACAAGAGGCTTCCCCGAGCGTGGGCTCGGGTCCATATTGATGAGCGACGGGACGAGCGGAGTCCGTTTTCAAAAGGGCTCAGACTCCGCGCACGCGCCTGGTTTCCTCGAGTCTATCTCCGGAGATTTCGACAGCGAGGCGGCCCTGAGGAACACCTACGAAGCCACCTGCTTTCCATCGGGATCGACGATCGCCTGCTCCTGGGACCGGGCTTTGGTGCGACACATCGGCAACGCGATCGCCCAGGAGTGCAGGCTCCTGGGCATCGATCTTCTGTTGGGGCCGGGCATGAATATCAGGCGCCATCCTCTGACTGCTCGCAATTTCGAGTACTATTCGGAAGACCCTCGCCTGACCGGGGAGCTGGCCTGCGCCATGGTCGACGGTGTCCAGGAGATGGGGATCGGGACATCGGTCAAGCATTTCGCCTGCCATAACTCCGATACGCGCCGCACGAGAGTCGACGCGATCGTGGACGAGCGTGCGCTCCGGGAGATATACCTCGCAGCCTTCGAGCGGGTCGTGCGCCGTTCGAAGCCGACCACGGTGATGACCGCCTACAATAAAATCAACGGCGTCAAGGCTTCGGAAAACAGATGGCTCCTCGACTCCCTGCTCAGGAAGGAGTGGGGCTTCGAGGGCGCGGTCGTCAGCGATTGGGGAGCGGTCTCCGATGTCGTCGCCGCGACAGAGGCTGGGCTCGATCTCCAGATGCCCGAGTCGCCGAGCTCGTCGCGTCGCCTAGCCTCGGCGTTGGGAAACGGCGCTCTCTCCGAGGCGGCCCTCGACAGACGAGTCAGGAATATACTTCGTCTCGAGGAGAGGCTGGCCGTCCTGGCCACGACGGCGAAGGCCAAGGCAGGCTGTGTGCCCGATGCCGAGGCCCGCCACGAGCTGGCAAGGCTCGCGGCGGAGGGTTCCATCGTCCTTCTAAAAAACGAAAGCGGGCTCCTGCCGCTCGAGCCACGGAAGGGGCTCAAGAAAATAGCCATCATCGGGCATCTCGCGATCGAGCCGCTCTATCAAGGGACCGGCTGCGCCATCGTTCACGCGAGAAGGGTCGACAGCCCCTGGGAAAACCTCGTCGCGGGAAAACCTGAGGGGATCGAACTCGATTACGCCGAAGGCTACCGCAAGGACGACAGCACCGACGAAGGGCTTCTGACCGCGGCTACCACGGCCGCGGAAACCGCCGACGTCGCGATCGTCTTCGCGGGATCATTCCTGCCCGAGGAATCCGATCGCTACAACCGAACGACCATGAACATAGAGAGCGGCCACGAGCGGCTCATAGAGACGGTCTCGAAGGCCGCCAAGCGCGTGATCGTCGTGCTAGCCGCGGGAGATTCCGTCCACATGCCCTGGATAGGCTCAGTTTCCTCCGTATTCCTGACCGGCTTCGGGGGCGAAGCGATGGGATCGGCCTTGGCGGATATCATATACGGGAGGAAGAATCCTTCGGGAAAACTTGCGGCCACTATGCCGACGAGGCTCCAGGATTGTCCCTCCTTCCTCTCCTTCCCCGGGGACGAGTTCCATCTGCGCTACGACGAGGGCCTCTACGTAGGCTACCGGTACTACGACGCGAGGGGACTCGAACCCCTCTTCCCCTTCGGCTTCGGTCTCTCGTATACCCGCTTCTCGTACGCCAATCTCAGGCTCTCGACCAATGCAGTGGAGATGCCGACTGGACTATCGGCCTTCGTCGACATCACGAACGAAGGCGAGCGGGAGGGCTGCGAAATCGCACAGCTGTACGTCTCTCAGCGTCGCCCGAGGCTTCCAAGGCCTCCGCGGGAGCTTAAGGGCTTCGAAAAGATCAGCCTTTTGCCCGGCGAGACGAAGACCGCCGAGTTCAGGCTCGAGGCAGGCGATTTCGCCTATTTCGATTCCGAGGCTCGAGCTTGGGTCGTCGACTCGGACCAGTTCACGATCGAAATCGGAGCCTCGAGCCGGGACATACGTCTCTCCGCGCCCCTCTCCGTGAAAAGCGCGAACGCTCCCGCCAGGCGCTTGGACGTGGCTAGCGGCTTTCAGGAGCTTTTCGAGGACGAAAGGGCCAAACGGATGTTCTTCGACTTCCTCGTGGAGAAGGGACTCCTCTCGAAAAGAGACATAGACGAGCGGCTCGAGAGAAAGCTGGAAAAATCCTTCTGGGGCCTGTTCTCGTTCATGGACATGCACTCCTCAGGCCAGGTCGGCTACGACGAGCTGAAAGAGCTTATTGGCCGCATCAACGCCGAAATCAGCCGCTAAAGGCGGACTTGTGATAGTCCCGCAGCTCCGGCTCGAGGGATTTTCGGTACTTGAGCGGAGTCATGCCGTACCTGCTCTTGAATGAACCGAGGAACGACCTGCAATCGGGAAAGCCACAGCGAAGGGCGATCTCCAACTCAGTGAGATCGGTGTCGATCAAGAGCCGATAGGCATAATGCATCCTGATGCCTGTCAAGTACTTTTTCACGGTCGTTCCCATGTACTGCCTGAAAAAACGCGAGAGGTGCTCCTTCGTGATGCCGCTCTCCTTCGCGACGGACTCCAGCGTGATGCTGTCGCTATAGTGCTGATCGATGTAGGAGATGAGCTTCTTGCAGCGCTCCCAGTGCTTCTTTGACCCGACATTCGGAGCGAGAGTCTTCACTCGCGCGAAGCGGGAGAGAAGCATATAGATGATGTCGTAGGCCGCGCTATTCAGCTTAAGCTGATAGAAAGGCTTCGACTCACGGTTCTTGAAAATAGGATAGACGCGCCTGATGACTCGCTCGAGATCGCGCCGAGAGGCCTCGGATCCGAGCTCGAGGTTGAAGGAGACGGAGTCGATCTGCGGACAGACGCCCTTGAGAAAATCGTAGGGGAAAATGATCGAGAGCGCGTCGGTATCGGGCTCTCCGTCGAGCCTGCAACTGTGGAGCGAACCGCTGTTTATGACGAGAATGTCGCCTTTCTCGGCCATCATCCGCTTGCCGTCTACGATGTAAAGGTATCGTCCCTCGAGGATAAGCGTGACCTCGAGGCTTCTGTGCCAGTGCGTAGGCACGAAAGTAATCCGGTTCTCCGAGTGCAGGTAGAACCAGGCCAGGAGCCGTTCCGATACTTTGATAATCTCGTGCGTGTATGCCACTCCGCCCTCCGTCTTCCCGCGGATATAGCTCCATGCTATCCTAGATCAGTGGATTACATCATCAGCCGCCAAGAGGACGCGATTCAGAGCGCTGCATATTATACTCTGCGTTGGTCCCCCTTCGCCAAGGCGGACAAGTACGAGATAACCCGATCGGTGCCCGCCATCGGGGGCATAGCCGAGCTCTACTATAAAGACACCGAGGGCAAACTCAACCTCTTCTGCCTCCAGCGCTCCTGGTACGGCGGGCTCCGGGCCATCCTGCGCGAGAGGTGCGACGCCTCGCTAGAGAAGGACCCATGGCGCCTGTCCATCCTCGTGAAGTGGCGGGAGAGGATCTACTATCGCTGGACCAACTGCGAGTCGGCCGCAGACATGGCCGATGTCATGTTCTTCCTCATGGAATGCTCCTGCCCAGGCGGCGGGCCTGAGAGCTCGCACCGCTATGAGAAGATCTTCGTGAAGGAAATCGACGCGGAGAAGCTTGTCACGATCTAGGCGAATAACTCCAGCGCCGTCTCGGAGAAACGCCGTCTCACGGGATTGATGTCGCGGGGCCGCTCTTCGTGGAGACGATTAGTCAGCAAGGCGATGACAAGCCCGGCCTTGCGGCTTACGTACAGATAGCTTCCGGTGAATCCCGCATGCCCAGAGCCGCCGCCCGGATAGTTTTCGCCGAGCTGGAAACCCAGGCCTCTGCCGCCGCGCCGCTCCCGCAAGGCAGCGGAGGCGAGTTCAGGATCGAGGAAAGCTCCGCGCGCCGTCCTGCCGCCATCGAGGTAGAGCCTGCCCAGAGCACACAGATCGCGAGCGTCGGAGAAGACGCCGGCATGGCCCGCCGCTCCACGGAAAAAATAGAAGCAATTGCCGTCGTCAGGCTCGCCGCTGATCGGCGCGGACTCGTCACGCCATCCGTCGAAGGAGAGACCGAGATTGGCGACCATCTTGCGCTCGATCCGGTTCCCGAACTCGGTGGACGCCGCAGGGCCGAGGGGCCCGCGGTACGAAGTGCGTGCAAGGCCGAGCGGCTCGAAGACAAGACTGTGCATCGCGTCCGGCAGCGGCCGAGCGGCGAGAGTCTCGACAAGGCGCCCGAGGATCATGAAGTTGAGGTCCGAGTAGACGACCTCGCCGTTCGGCGGATGGGCCTCGAGCACGTCGGCGAGCTGTTCCTCGAAGCTCCGAGCGCGCTCGATGTAGAAAGGATGCCAATAATGAATGCCAGAAGCGTGCGAGAGCAGGTCGGCGACGTCGATCTTTTTAAGTGAAGCCTGCAGACGGACAAGAACCCCTTCCTCGGCGTCTCGCCCCGCGTATAGCCGGCGGTACAGAGACGCGACAGTTTCGCTCAATGAGAGCTCGCCGAGGCTTGCGAGGCGCAGGACCGCGGTAGTCGTGAAAAGCTTCGAGACGGAGGCGAGATCAAAAATCGTAGAAACGGCCATAGGGACGCGGTCGCCCTCGGCGAACAGAGCGTCGCCCCACGCACCTTCGAAGAGGAGAGCCGATCTTCCCTCGACGCGCAGCACGGCACCGGGGAAGGCGCCTTCGGCAATGGCCCCTTTCGCCAGCTCGCCGAAACGGTCCTCGGCCGGACTCACGAGAGGGGCCCGTGAGGCTTGACCATGAGTATCTCGGCGATGCCCGCTCGCGCGAAGTCCGGGAGAGCGCCGACGCGCCGATAGCCGTGCTGTTCGTAGAATGCTTGAGCCTTTTTGTTGAAGTCAGAGACGAGGAGGCACCAGTCGCGACTGACCCAGCGCGTCCGCGACTCGAACTCCGCGAGAAGGGCCGACCCGACGCCCGAGCCTCGGCTCGACTCGCTCACGGCGATGAGGCGCAAGTAAGGAGCGGACGCGAAGGCCCCCTTAGGCTCACCCCAGGCGAAGCCGACGATGCCGCCCTCGGCCTCGGCCACGAAAAGTTCCCCTCCCGATGCGATAGCGGAGCGCAGGCTGTCGGCCATGCGCTCGGGCTCGAAGCCGTAGCGCGAGCCTATCTCGGAGTCGCAGGCTATCAGGGCGCAGAAACTCGCGTCCTGAGCAGTCATGGAGCGTAGAGCGATCTGCATCCGCGGCATCGTCAAGCGCCCTTATACAGAAAGCAGGACACTTCGTGACCGGCTTCGGCGGGCTTTAGCGACGGGGCCTCGCGGCCGCAGCTTTCCATGGCGTCGGGACAGCGCTCATAGAATGGGCAGCTCTTCCGCTCGACGCTGGGCGACGGGACGTCGCCCTTGAGGATGATGCGATGCCTATTCCTCTCCTTTCCCGGGTCGGGCAAAGGCACGGCCGAGAGCAATGCCCGCGTGTAGGGATGGAGCGGTTTCTTGTACAAGGTCGCTGAATCGGCAGTCTCCACGATATGCCCGAGGTACATGACCGCGATCCTGGAGCAGAAGTACTCGATCACCGCTAGGTCGTGGGCGATGAAAAGGAATGTGAGATCGAATTCCTTCTGGAGGTCTTTGAGGAGATTCAGTATCTGGGACTGGATCGAGACATCGAGGGCCGACACAGGCTCGTCCGCGATGACAAGCTTGGGGCGCAGGGCGAGGGCCCGCGCGATGCCGATACGCTGGCGCTGGCCGCCCGAGAACTCGTGCGGGTAGCGACCCGCGAAAGAAGCCGAGAGGCCGCAACGCTCCATCAGCGATAGGGTTTCGCTCCGTATCGCCTTGTCGTCCATCGCAATGACGCCCCTGCGGGCGAAGATCCGCAGCGGCTCGGCGATAATATCCTCGGCCCGCATCCGCGGGTCGAGGGAGGAATAAGGATCCTGGAAGACTATCTGGAAGCCGGTCCTCGTGCGCTGGAGTTCGGCGGGCGAAAGGGTGCCGAGATCCTTCCCCTCGAAGAGAACTTGTCCTTCGGTGGCCTTCTGCAGCTGGGCGATGGTCATGGCCGTCGTTGACTTGCCGCAGCCCGACTCACCCACAAGGCCGAGCGACTCGCCCTTTCGAAGATCGAAGCCGATGCCGTCGACCGCTCGCACCCAACCGACGCGCCGCTTGAAAACGACGCCTCTGTCGATCGGGAAGTAGACCTTGAGATCGCGCACGGAGAGCAAAATATCGTCGGGCATCTTTTCAGTTCTCCTTCGCGTGGAGCCAGCAGCTCACAGTCCTTGGCGATCGGCCCGCCAGACTCGTCTCCGGGGGATAGGCCCTGCGGCAAATATCCATCGCGCGCGCGCAGCGGGAATTGAAAGGGCAGCAGGGAGGCATCGCGATAAGGCTGGGCGGCGATCCGGGGATAGAGTACAGTCGTTTGCCGCCCACCGTCCCGTACTCCTCCGCCCTGTCCAGGCGGGGTATAGACTCGAGGAGCCCTCGGGTGTAAGGGTGCTTCGGGTCGTAGAAGAGATCGTCGACAGAGGCGCGCTCCACCACGCGGCCGGCGTACATCACGCAGACCGAGTCGCAGATCCCCGCGACGACGCCCAGATCGTGGGTGATCATGATGACCGAGGTCGAGCTCCTCGCCGACAGGTCCTTGATAAGCTCGAGAATCTGGGCCTGGATAGTGACGTCGAGGGCGGTCGTCGGCTCGTCGGCGATGAGTATCTCGGGGTCGCAGGACAAGGCGATCGCAATCATGACGCGCTGTCTCATCCCTCCCGAGAACTGGTGAGGGTAATCGTTCGCTCGGCGCTCGGGGTCGGGAATGCCGATGAGACGCAGCATCTCGATCGCCTTGGCCTTGGCTTCCTTCTTTTTCAGTCCGTGGTGCAGCTGCAGCGCCTCCATGATCTGCAGCGAGACAGTGAGGACCGGATTGAGCGAGGTCAGTGGGTCCTGGAAGATCATCGAAATGTTCTTCCCCCTGAGAACCCGCACCTCTTCGTCGGAAACTTGGAGCAGGTCGCGCCCCTGATACAGGACCTTCCCCGCCACGGTCTTGCCCGGCGGCGACTGGATAAGGCGCATGATAGAGAGATTTGTTACGGACTTGCCGCAGCCGGACTCGCCGACGAGGCCGAGCGTCTCCCCGCGCCGAAGGTCGAACGAGACGCCGTCGACCGCCTTAACGAGGCCGTAGTCGGTGGAGAACTGGGTCATGAGTCCTTCGACCCGGAGGATGATTTCGTCGCTCATATCCGCCGCCTTAGCCCACGTTCCTCATGCGAGGATCGAGGATGTCGCGCAAACCGTCGCCCAAGAGGTTGAAGCCGAGGACCAGGAAGACGATCGCCAGTCCCGGATAGACCGCAGTCCAAGGAGCGATGACCATGACCTTGCGCGCGCCCGAGAGCATATTGCCCCACGACGGCGCGGGCGGCTGCACGCCAAGGCCGAGGAAGCTCAGCGAGGACTCGAGGAGGATGGCTACCGAGAGGGAGAGCGATATCTGCACGATGAGCGGCACGAGTATGTTCGGCAGGAGGTGGCGGAAAAGGATGAAGCCTGAGCTCGCGCCGTTCGATTTCGCTGCTCTCACGAACTCGTTCGACTTTATCGTGAGGACCGAGCCCCTGCTTATCCTGGCGAATTGCGGGATATAGACGAGGCCGATCGCTATCACCACGTTGACCGTCTTCTCCCCGAGGATGGACATGACGAAGATAGCGAGGAGCAGCGAGGGGAACGAAAAGAGCACGTCCGCAAGGCGCATGAGCCAGTGGTCCCAGCGTCCCCCTTTATAGCCGGCCCAGATGCCCATAAGGGTCCCGAGGACGGCCCCGATGGCGGTCGCCGCGATGCTGATAAGGAGCGACACGAGAGCGCCCTTCATGATCCTCGAGAGGATGTCGCGGCCGAACTCGTCGGTGCCCAATAGGTGCCCCGATGAGAGGGCAGGCGCCTCGAGCACGTGCTCGGTGTCCATCGCGACCGGGTCGCAGGGCAGCCAAAAAAGCGACACGACGATTCCGACGACATATACCGCTATGATGATTATTCCGACAAGAGCGATGCTATTGAGCTTGATCTTTCGGGAGGCCATGGCTATCTCCCCCCTTCGTCGAGACGTATTCGGGGATCGACGAGAGCGTAGATGACGTCGGTGAGCAGGTTGACGAGCACGAAGATCGTGGCGATCACGAGGACGACGCCCTGTATCACGGGGTAGTCGCGCTGGTAGATCGCGTAGAGCGCGAGCCTGCCCATCCCGGGAAGGGCGAAGACCTCCTCGATGACGATGGAACCGCCCAGGAGATAGCCGGTGTTGAAGCCCACCACGGTGATTACGGGGAGGATGGCGTTCTTCAGCGCGTGGCGGCCGATCACCACTCGCTTCTTGAGGCCCTTGGCCTTAGCCGTCCGTATATAGTCCATCTGCAGCACTTCGAGCATGCTGTTCCGCGTGTAGCGCATGACGACCGCGGCGAGGCCTATGCCGATGGCCAGGGCAGGGAGAAAGAGCATCTTGAGGTTTCGTAAGGGATCGACCGTGAACTTAATATAGTTGCCCATCGGGATCCAGCCCTGCGTGTTGGAGAAGGCGAGGACCATGAGCGCCGCGAGCCAGAACTGCGGGAGCGAAAGACCCAGAAGCCCAGCGATCCTATTCGCGAGATCGGCGACGGGATTCTGCTTGAGCGACGCGAAGATGCCCTGAGGGATGCCGATCGCCAAGGCGATGACGAGGGCGAGGAGCGTGAGCTCGAGGCTCAAGGGAAGGCGGGACAGGATATCGGGCAGCACCGGCCGACCCGTCCTGAGGGAATAGCCGAAATCGCCCCGCAGGAGCTGGCCGAGCCATTCGACGTAGAGGACGGGCACCGGCTTGTCCTCCCCGAAGATTCGCTTGAGCTCCTCCATCTGCTGCGGCGTGGCTTCGACCTGCGTGCCCATGTACATTTCGAGCGCGGACCCAGGGATGAGACGCACAAGGAAAAAGACGATCAGCGAAACCCCGAAGAGGACCGGTATCAGCGATAAGAGCCGCCTGGCGATGTATCTACCCACACACTGCTCCGATTCCTTACAGTCGGAGCTCCGCCCTTTTGGGCGGAGCTCCGCTCGAACGAGAAAGCGACGGGCCCGAAGGGCCCGCCCTAGCGTCAGCGCGAGACGGTCGTGTACGTCAAGTAGAAGAGACTGCCGTTGCCCACGATCTTGAATCCAGAAACCTTCTTGCTCACCACCTGATTCTCGTTGGGGCAGTAGAGGAATACGGCCGGGGCCTTCGCGACGAGAAGAGGCTGCAGCTTATCATAGGTAGCCTTCCGCTCGGCTATCTTGGTCTGGATCCTTCCCTGGTCGAGGAGCTTGTCGACGTCCGCGTCCTTGAAAAGGAAGTTGTTGACGCCGCCCGTGCTGTAGAAAGTGCGGTAGAGAAAGCGATCAGGCTCGCCCGAACCGCCGCGCAGCTCGATCATGGCGTCGTAGTCGCGCTTCGTCCATTTGTCGATATACACACCCCACTCGACGACGTCGAGCTGCGCGTCGACCCCGATCTTTTTGAGCTCATTCTGAGCCACCTGGGCGACGGAGAGGCCGCCCTCGTAGGTGGAGGAGCAGGTGATCTTAAAGGAAAGCCCATTGGCATAGCCTGAGTCCGCAAGGAGCTTCTTGGCCTTGTCGAGGTCCGGCGCGGCGAAGGGCAGCTTAGCTACGGGAATTGCCCACTGCGTCGCGGCGACAGGAAGCGGCCCCGTGGGCTTGCCCATGCCGAACTCGGCCAGAGCGAGAATCTCCGAGCGATCGAGGACGCTGGCGACGGCCTGCCGGACGCGCACGTCGTCAAAGGGTTTCTTACTTGTATTGAAGCTGAAGAGGCGCATGTTGAGGCCAGGCTTGCCCATCACGACGACCTTGGAGTCCTTGCCCGCCTGCCTGATGACCGCGCCATCGTTAATAGTGGCCATATCGAGATCGCCAGACCTCACGCCGGCGAGCAGGGAGGTCTGCTCGGGGATGACGCGGAATATAACCTTGTCCAAGAAAGGCGCGCCTTTCTCGAAGTAGTTCGGGTTCTTCACGAGAGTCATCGAGTTATCGGCGACCCATTCCTTGAGCATGAAGGGGCCGGTACCGGCGTCCACCTTCTGGAGATTCCCGTTGGCCTCGACGACTTCCTTGGCGACTATCGAACAGTTATCCGAGGTCAGGCCATCGAGGAGGGACGCTAGCGGCGCGGACAAGTGGAGCTTCACCGTATTGCGATCCACGACATCGATGGACGAAACTAACGAAATGTAGGACTTGCCCGGCGAAGCGGTCTTGGGGTCGAGGATGCGATTGAGCGAATACTGAACGTCCTCAGCAGTCATTTCCCTGCCGTTGTGGAACTTGACGCCCTTGCGAAGGTGAAAGACATACGTGAGGTTGTCGGGGATGTCCCAGGACTCGGCTAAGTCGGGGACTACGACGAAGTTCTCATCGAGCCGGACGAGTCGATTGTACAGAAGGTCGATGCGCCTCATAGACGAGAAGGCGGTCACGACGTGAGGATCGAGCCCGACGGCCTCTTGGTCCACGCCGATCGTGAGGACCTTCTCGGGCAGACTGGCAGCGAAGGCCCCGTTGAGAGACGTCATCGCGATAAGAGCGACGAGGGCTACGGATATTCTCTTCATTAATAAGCCTCCTAATGCGAGGAGCCTACTTGCCCCTACTACCCATGCGGACATTATTCTCCCGTTTTACGAAACACGCAATATTTTTTTCCGGTATTCACCGATATTTTGCAAAATAATATTACACTCAGGAAGGAATCGTGCTACACTTATTCCGGAGCGCCAGATATGACCAGCGGCATCGCAGTCCTGAAAGAAATACTCGATTCCTGCGGAGAGGCCGAGCGTAAGGTCGCCGAATACCTCATCGATGACCCGAGAACGGCCGTGTTCTGCACGATAGCGGAGCTCGCCCGCCGGGCCGAAACCAGTCCGCCCACCGTCGTGCGCCTGTGCAAGCGCGCTGGGCTGTCGGGTTACCGCGAGCTGCAGATCCTTCTCTCCCGCGACCTCTACGCGGTCTCCGGCGCTGAGGCACCCAGCCCCGACTTCGAGCTCGACTCGGGCCAGAGCGTCGAGGCAATAGCGACCAATGCGGTGGAGAAGACAAAAGAAGCGCTAGACAAGGTCCTCACGATCCTAAAGCCCCAGGCGATCGAGGCGGCGGCCGCGGCCATCGCCTCTGCACGCTCAGTCGCCGCATTCGGCATGGGCGCCTCGGGGGTAGTCGCCTACGACCTCTCACAGAAGCTATCGAGGCTTGGCATAGTCTGCGGCTTCTCCTTCGATCCCCACCTCCAGATAACCTCGGCCTGCGGGCTTTGCGACAAGGACGTGGCTGTAGTCATTTCTTACTCGGGCAAGACGAGCCAGGTCCTGCGCGCCGCCCATGAGGCCAAGCTATCGGGCGCGCGCATAATAGCGATCGCGGGTATGGGCTCCACTCCCCTCTCCAGGCTGGCCGACATTCTTCTCGCCATCCCGACCACCGAGCCGATCTTCCGTCAAGGCGCGAGCCTCTCGCGCAGCACCCAGCTCATCGTCGTCGATATACTCTATGGAGTACTCGTCTCAAGGAACATCGAGCGCGCGATTCCCCTCCTCGAGCGGAGCATGCGCGCCACGCACGAAGACAGGGAGGCCCGTCCTCAATGATCGAGATCCGCGGCATCGACCCGATAGCGAAGGCCATATCGATAGTCTCTCTCTGGAACGGCCGCGCGGCGGCGGAATTCCCCCTCGACGAGCGCCTCCTCGCGCAGCAGCTCGGCATGGAAAGCGGGCCTAAAGAATGCCTCGGCGCTTTTGACTCAGGCGTAGACCTTGTCGGCGTCGCCCTATTCAAGGCTCCCCGGGAGCCGCTCGCCGAGTCCTCCCGCGGCAGCCTATCCTTCATCGTTGTCGACGAAAAGCGATCCCGCCGTGGCGTAGGAAGCCGCCTCCTCGATGCGGGAGAGCTTTGGCTCGCCGGACGCGGGGCGAAGGGGTTGGCCTTCGGGAGGGACAGCTATCATTTTTTCCCCGGGATGCCGCTCGACGACTCTCCCGCCTCCAGAGCCCTCCGCTCCTTCCTCGAAGGGCATGGCTTCGTTCGCGACGAGGAGCCAATCGAGGAAGACCTCATCGCCGACCTAGGAGAGCTCGACCTGCCTGCCCTCGCGTCCCGCTCGCCGCTCGCCCCCGGCTACCGTTTTGTCCTTTACGATCCGGCCCTGCGCCCCCGCGTCGAGGCTTTCTTCGCTTCGGAATTCCCAGGCCGCTGGCGCTCGGACACTTTCGAGGCCCTCGACGCGGGGATGAGGCCATGCGACCTCGGCATCCTCCTCGACGAAAACTCTGGCGACGTCGTCGGCTTCTCGCGCATATACGATGAGCGCAGCCCTATCCTCGGACCGGGCGTTTACTGGCGCGCCGCCATGGGTCAGTCGCCTGGGGGCCTCGGGCCGATAGGCGTCTCGCGCTCCGTCCGCGGCAAAGGTCTCGGGCTCGCCCTCCTCCGTCTCTGCCTCGAGGAGCTCGCCTCCCGCGGCGTACGGCGGACAGTCATCGACTGGACCAGCCTCAGCGCCTTCTATGCAAAGATGGGCTTCGCCCCTTGGAAGGCTTATGGACTGTGTTCGAAGGCGCTCTCGCGGAAGGGACGAAACTAATGCTCGACGACCTCACGACCGAACAGCAGAACCCTGCCTCGCTCGATATCGACGCGAAGAGCTCCCGCGAGATTCTTGCCATAATCAACGCAGAAGACAAGAAAGTGCCGGCCGCAGTCGAGGTTTGCCTCGACGTGGTGGCCAGCCTCGTCGATGACGTAGTCGACACTTTCAGGAAAGGCGGCAAGCTTATTTATATAGGCGCCGGAACCTCGGGCAGACTTGGCGTCCTCGACGCCTCCGAGTGCCCGCCCACCTACGGCACGCCCCGGGAGATGGTGCAGGGACTCATCGCGGGCGGCAGCGAGGCTCTAGTACGATCTATCGAGAACGCGGAAGACGACCCCGAGGCCGGGGTGCGAGACCTCGAGCGGATCGGTTTCGGCCCGAGCGACGTCCTCGTCGGCATCACCGCCTCGGGCCAGGCGCCCTATGTCCTCGGCGCCATGGAGCACGCGAGGAAGCTGGGCGCGGTGGTCGCCGCATTGTCGTGCAACGCGTCCTCGGCGACCTTCGGCCTAGCCAAACACAAGATTTACGTCGATGTCGGGCCCGAGGTGGTTGCGGGCTCCACGCGCATGAAGGCTGGTACCGCGCAGAAGCTTGTCCTCAACATGATCACCACTGCCTCGATGATCCGCATGGGCAAGGTCTACCGTAATCTCATGATCGATCTCGTACCCGTGAACAAAAAGCTCATCGAGCGATCCAAGGGCCTTATAGTGAAGGCCACGGGTTGCGATCGCGACGCCGCCGCCAACGCTCTCGAAAACTCGGGCAATAGACCAAAGATCGCCATCCTCATGGTCCTCCTCGACATAAGCAAGGAAGAGGCGGAAGCCCTCGTAGCATCCCACGACGGTCACCTCTCGCTCGCGGTCGACGCCTATAAAGGCGGAGTTCGCCCATGAAAGCACTGACAGACGCGCCATTCCCCGCCGGCCGCTATCTCGCCATCGGCCTCATGTCCGGCACGAGCCTCGACGGCATCGACGCGGCCCTCGTCGATGTCGACCTGCGCGGAAGCGCCGACCTCTCGATCGAGATACTCTCCGCCCTCACCCTCCCCATGCCGTGCGGCCTTCGCGACTCCATCGCAAGCATGATCGCCGAGGGCAGCGCTAAACTCGAGACTCTAGCCCTCCTCGACATGCGCCTCGCGGGCATTTTCGCGGAGGCCGCCCTCGCCTGCCTCGATGCCGCGAAAAGGAAGCCGCAGGATGTCTTCGTCATCGGCTCCCACGGGCAGACTGTCTGGCACGTCGCGCGCCCTACCGAATACTGCGGCGAAAGCCTACGCGCGAGCCTTCAGCTGGGCGACGGCTCGCGGCTCGCGATCCTTACGGGCATTCCCACGGTCAGCGACTTCAGGACGGCGGACATAGCCATCGGCGGCACCGGGGCTCCGTTCGTCCCCTTCTTCGACCGCATCGCCTCCGGCCGCTTCGATAAACCTATCGTGTTCCAAAACTTCGGAGGCATAGGCAACCTCACGTACATCGACAGAGAAGGCGGCCTCCTTGCCTTCGACACCGGTCCCGCAAACATGATCGCCGACGCTCTCGCCGAGCTAGCGTCTGGCGGGAAGCTGCGCTACGACCGCGACGGAACCTTGGGTGCGCAAGGCCGCGTCCTCCCCGAGATCCTCGCGAAGTGGCTCAAACATCCGTTCCTCGCCGAGCGCCCGCCCAAAAGCTCGGGACGCGAGGAGTTCGGCGCCGCCTTCATGCGCGCCGAACTCCTGTCACTCCTCGCCGCCGCCCCGGATGCCCGAGAGAGGGAGAAACTCAGCCTCGACCTCCTGCGCACATCCGAGGCCTTCACCGCGGCCGCCACCGCGGCCGCCTACGCCGACTTTCTCCCCGAGACACCTAAGCTCGTCGTAGTCACAGGAGGCGGCGCGCGCAACCCCAACATCATGGGCGACCTCGCCGCGCGCCTGCCCGAATCGAAAGTCGTCATAGGCGACGAAGTCGGCGTGAGCGTCGATTACAAAGAAGCCGAGGCCTTCGCCCTCATGGGCCTCTTCTCCCGCCTCGGCCTGGCATGCACCGAGCCTAGCGCAACGGGAGCCAGTCGCGCGGTAGTAGCCGGCAAGCTCAGCCTCCCATAATCGCCTAAACTTCCCGTCTCCCCTTCCGATATTCCAAGGGAAGGGAGAACGAGAGCGTGATTCGAGGCATCTACACCGGCGCGAGCGGCATGAACGCCCAACAGATACGGCTCGACGCCATATCGAACAACCTCGCTAACGTCGACACGGACGGCTACAAACGCGACGAGGCGGTGCACAAGTCCTTCGCCTCCCTGCTCTTACGGCGGCTAAACGACGATGGAGTCACCTTGAATCCCTTCGGTTCGAGCGACATGGCCCCCGTGATTGGGAAAATAGGCACGGGAGTCGAAAACAACGAGCTCTTCACCGAGTTCGAACAGGGCGCTCTCAAAGCCACCGACAACGACTTCGACCTCGCTCTCGACGGCAAAGGCTTCTTCGCCATCCAGACTCCCGTAGGTGAACGCTACAGTCGATCGGGCGCCTTCGTACTCGGCAAAGAAGGCTTTCTCGAGACCAAGGAGGGCTATCCCGTCCTCGGAGAGAAGGGCCCCATCCAAGTCAAGGCCAACAACTTCAAGGTCGACAAGGACGGCAATGTCTTCGTCAACATGAACTATCAATCCGATCCTTTCAGCCTCGTAGGCCGTGAGCAGAACGACTGGGCCAACACCCAGAAGCTCGACACCATCAAGATCGTCGAGTTCCCCAAGGACCGTTTCATAGCCAAGCAGGGCGACAGCCTCTGGCGTTCAACCGAGCTGTCGGGCGACGCCAAGATCATGGCTCAGGGCGAAAGGCCTAAGGTTATCCAGGGCTTCGTCGAGGCGAGCAACGTGAACCCTGTCCTCGAGATGGTGCGTATGATAGAAGTCAACCGCGCCTACGAGGCCAACCAGAAGACAATCCAGACCGAGGACTCCATGCTCGGAAAGCTTATCAATGAAACCGCGAAGGTCGGCTGATGAAGATCTCTGACTCGCAGGAGGAACGCTAATGGTTCGCAGCCTATGGTCCGCGGCGAGCGGCATGATCGGCCAGCAGGCGAGCATCGATACCATCTCGAACAACCTCGCGAACGTGAACACCTCGGGCTTCAAGAAGGTGCGCGCGGACTTCGAGGATCTCATATACCAGACCACCCAAGTGGCCGGCACCCCTGCCACCGAGGACACAGTTGTTCCCGTGCCCATACAGATGGGCCATGGCGTCAAACTCGCCGCCACTCAGCGCGAGTTCACCCAGGGCGCCCTCCAGAATACCGAGAACATATCCGACATAGCGATCCAGGGCGACGGCTTCTTCCGCGTCCAGACCTACGACGGCAGCTACGCCTATAGCCGCGATGGCTCCTTCAAGATCGATTCGAACGGCCAGTTCGTCACCGCGGACGGTTACAAGCTCATGCCCGAGCTCACCCTGCCCCAAGGCTTCATCCCCGAGACCCTCGCCATCTCCCAGGACGGCCGCGTCAGCGTGAAAGTTCCGGGCCAGGACAACCCCATCCAGGTCGGCCAGCTCGAGCTCTACCGCTTCGCCAATCCCGAAGGACTCACCTCGGTAGGCGACAACCTCTACAAGCTCTCGAATGCCTCGGGCAATCCCATCGCCGGGCGCCCCGGCTTCGACGGCATGGGCAAGACAGTCCATAAGTTCTTGGAGATGTCGAACGTCTCCGTCGTCCGCGAGATGGTCAACATGATCGTCGCCCAGAGAGCCTACGAGTTCAACTCCAAGGCCATCCAGACGAGCGACAACATGCTCGCTACGGCCACCAGCTTGAAGAGGTAGTATGAAATGCAAATCGACTCGGCCCTTATGCAATACAACAACCGGCCTCTGCGCGTACCCTCGGGCGCGCCCCAGGTCCAAGCTACGGGCGCCCGCGTCGCGGACGCTTCCCATATCGACAAGAAGTCCAAGCTCTACGAACAGTGCCAGGAATTCGAATCCATCTTCCTTAAAATGATGCTCTCCGAGATGCAGAAGACCGTCGACAAGTCCGACTCCCTCATCTCCGGAGGCTGGGCCGAGGAGATATACCAGGACCAGCTCAACGACGAGTATTCGAAAAGCATGGCCAAGACCGCTAACTTCGGCCTGGCGGACCAGCTATATAGACAGCTGTCGCAAGTGTAATTCCGCCTTTACAAGCCTTGCGGACCTCTTCCCTTAGTGTAAAGTAATTTGACAGGCGTGTCCAAATAACTCCATTTTCTTTACACTCTCCGAAGAAATAAACTCTGTTCCTTTGCTCCCCCAGCAAACACAGGGCAGAGTAAGCGCAATAAATCATTACATCAGTATTAATTAGAAAATACAGACAAGTTATGACCGATATTCATCACTCTGGCACTCTCCATGCTTACTAATCAGTAGCGCAGGACTTATTCATAGCGGCGTACGGCATAAGCCAAAGGAGAGTCCTATGTTCAAGAAAATCAAACTCGCGCAAAGAATCGCCCTTTCTGTCAGTGCCTTGGTCGCGGTACTGCTCATCGCGACTATCGGAATAATCACCATTCGCCTCAGCTCGGATGTGAGAGCGCTCGCGAACGGCGAAAGCATCCAAATCACACTGGCACGCGGCGCCGAACTCGGCAGACTCCTCGAGACGCACTACCGGGAGCTCAACCTGATTGCGCAGCAGGATCAGTTGCGCAAAGGGGATCGAGCGACAGCAGAAGCCTATGCTCACAACCTCAGCACAGTGGTGAGCCCCGACATCTCTGTGGTCCTCCTGGCTGGCCCCGATGGACAGGCTATTGCTCCGGACGGCAAAAGCCATGTCGACATCAGCGGCAGGCCTTATTTCAAGGCGATAATGTCCGGGGGCAAAGACTATATGATTTCTGACCCGGTCATTTCAAAGGGCACAGGCATGCCGAGCGTCATCCTCGCCAAGGCGGTCAAAGGCGTCGACGGCAAGACGAGGAGTGTTGTCGCTTTCGAGATGCAGCTCGACAGTCTCTCGCAGATCATAAAGGGGATACTCCTTGGCAAGACCGGTTACGGCTGGGTCGTCGACGGCGGCGGGACATTCATCGCGCACCCCAAGTCCGATGTCCTCATGAAGATGAACATCACTAACGCCGACAAGGACGGGTACAAAGGACTGGACGCGCTCGGCAAGCGCCTGCTCAGTTCAGACTCAGGCTATGGCAGCTATGTGAACCTGGACAAGAAGGCGGTCACGTCCTTCTACTCGATAGTGCCGAACAGCCCGGGCTGGCGCCTAGGCCTCACGATCGAAACCGCGGAGCTTGACCGCACCGTCGCGACCCTCGTCAGCCTTCTCCTTGTCGTGCTCGTCATCGGACTCGTCCTCGCCGTCATCGTCTCCCTCCTCATAGCGCGCACGATCGTCAGGCCGGTCGAGTCCGTCATGCGCCAGATGGGCAAGCTGAGCGGAGGCGACCTTGTCGTCACTGCCTCGGATTCCGAGGAAAACGGCAGGATCGAAGCACGGGGCGACGAGATCGGCGAGCTCGGCAGGTCAATTGCCAAGCTGCGCGTATCGCTGGGCGAAGTCGTCGGGAATATCCGCGACGCGGCCAGCCTTGTCGCGAGCGGCTCACTCCAACTCTCGGGCACCGCACAGGGCCTCTCCCAGGGAGCGAACGAACAGGCGGCGACCATAGAGGAACTCTCTGCGTCGACTGAGGAGCTCTCCGCCACCGTCAAGCAGAACAACGACAACACCAGCCAGTCCGGCAACCTCGCGCGCCAAGTCGCCACGAACGCCGAGGAGACAAAAGGTTCGGTCGAGAAGACCATCGTGAGCATGAAGGATATCGCCTCGCGCGTAACCATCATCTCCGAGATAGCCAGGCAGACCAACCTCCTCGCCCTCAACGCGGCTATTGAAGCGGCGCGGGCAGGCGATGTCGGAAAGGGCTTCGCGGTCGTCGCGAGCGAGGTGCGCAAGCTCGCGGAAAACTCGCAGAAGGCCGCGGGCGAGATAGATGAGCTCTCGCGGGCGAGCGTCAGTGTGGCTGAACAGGCAGGCAAGCAGCTCGAAGTACTCATGCCCGAAATTCGCAAGACCACCGACCTCATCCAGGAAATATCCGCCGCCTCCGCCGAGCAAGCAAGTGGCACCGAGCAGATTGCCAAGGCCGTCAGCCAGATGGATTCAGTCGTGCAAACGAACGCTTCCAGCTCGGAGGAACTGGCCGCGACATCGGAAGAGCTCGCGGCTCAGGCCCAAAACCTTACGTCGATAATCGAATTCTTCAAGGTCGCGGAGGGATGAAAAGACGTGTAAATCGATAGAGGATGCCGCGTAGTTAGGCGAAATGGGAAAGCGCGCCGCGGACAGTACGCGGCGCGCTTTTCGTCTAGGTTTAATTCACGCAATGATATATAATACCTCTTTAGGGGGTATGATGGACTCCAGCAGGTCGGTTGGCAATACAGTATTCCAAAAAAAGGCTAACGAAGCGCTCGTCCTGTCTGTATTGAGGCATCGAGGCTCGTGTTCGAGACTCGAGCTGGCGGATGCGACGGGTCTCCGCCAATCGACGGTGACGTATATAGTGGATCGCCTCCTTGACCGCAAGATCGTCAAATCAACAGAGTCCCCCCTTCCGTCCGGCAAGCGAGGCCAGCAGCCGATCCCTCTGGCCATCGACAGCTCGTTCGGCTGCGTGCTTGGGATCGACATATGCAAGGGCACATGCCGATTCGCGATAAGCGATATAGTCGGGACGATCCTCCGCTCGGGCAATATCGCGCTCGACGAAAAGCTCCCCTTCTCCGAACGTTTCAGGGAATGCCAACGCGCGGTGAGGGTGGAAGCCAAGAAGCTCGGGCTCAAGGTGATAGCGGTCGGACTTTCCGTATCGGGCGTAGTCGACACAGCGGGCGGCATTATTAAAAGAAGCTGGGCCGAGAGGCTCGTGAATTACGACATTGGGGAGGAACTGTCGCCTGGCCTCCGAGTCCCGCTTATAGTCGAGAACGACGCGAAGTGCTGCGCTTCTGCGAAGCTGTGGGAAGCCAACGGCTCTCCTGAAGCGGACACATTCCTCTATGTCTTCATACGTTCTTCGGTCGACTCCTCACTGGAGAACGGGGGGCTTCCGCTGAGCCTTTGCATGGGCTTGGTCGTCAACGGGGCCGTCTATCGAGGGGTCTCCGACTACGCGGGCGAATTTCGCAGCGCTTTCCCGACCCGTTCGGGGATGTCCCAGCTCAGCCTCTCGAACGAAGAGCTGAAAAGTTTTAATAAGGATCGCGCGGTCACCAGAAAAGTCGTGGACGAGATAGTCTCCAATCTCGTCCCGCTTATAATACTCTTGAACCCTAGCCGACTGTTCATCGGCGGCGACATCTCCGCCGACCCGGAATGGATAGCGAGTGCCGTGGAGGAGGACCTCCAATTGCAGAGGCACTTGCCGCAGATCGGCGATTGCGCCGTAACGATATCGCAGACCGCGCAGCTCGATCCCGCTTATGGAGCCTGCGCCAGCGTTCTGTCCGCAATATACGCCATCCCCGCGATCGGACAGCGGACGCCCCGTGCGGACCTTAGCTGGGATGCGTTGCTGAGCTGAGCGACAGGCATCGCGAAGCAACCTCGCAGCGCATGGGGACCACGCGCTGCGGGGAAATGTTCGTCAAGCGCGATGACTGGACCTAAAGTCCTCGATATCTACGAGCGCCCCGCCCTTGAGCCTCGACTCCTCGGCGGCGAAGGCCATCACGTGGCTCTGGATGGACTGAAGGAGCGAAGTCCTGCCGCTGCGGCCTCCGGCCTGGGCGAGCCGCGCGAAATCCGCAATGAGATTCGGATCTCCGCCCGCATGTCCCGATTCCAAATGCGTTACAGTAATCCGCTCGATGCTGCCGGACGAGAACTGCCGGACCTCGATACTGTTGTCCTCCATGTCTCCGAGTATCTCTCCGTTGGTGCCCACCAGGCGAATGTTCCGGTGCGTAGTCATGGAGAAGGCGGTCATGATGAACGACGCGGTCACTCCGTTCGCAAAACGCAGACTCACACTCTGGTGGTCGACGACATCGTTATCGCAATGGAAGACGCACCGGCCATACGGACTTGTCTTGAGCGCGCTCAGCCTTCCCTCAAGCGAAAGGTCGTTTGATATGACATTCACCGGCCAGCCGGTCCATTTCCCGAGGTATATCTTTTGGGCGTTGAACGGGCAAGATTCCGCGCACGGACAACCGTCCAGGCAGCGCATCGGGGCCCCTTCGGGCGCATGCTCCGCATTGAAGTAGTTCAGGGAACCGAAAGACGTCAACGACAGGCAATCCGCGCCGGCGAGCCAGAGCAGAATATCCATGTCGTGGCAGCTCTTAGCGAGGATCATCGGCGACGACTCTGCCTTATTGCGCCAGTTGCCGCGAACGAAGCTATGGGACATATGTACATGCCCGACGTTTTCATTGTGCTCTATACCGATGAGCTTCCCGATCCGTCCCGAATCGAGGAGGCCTTTGACCGTCGTGAAGAAATTTGTGTAGCGCAACACGTGCGCGATTACGAATACTTTGTTGTAGCCGCGCGACGCGGCCTCGAGCCGCATGCATTCCTCCAACGTAGGAGCTATAGGCTTCTCGCAGAGGATATGCAGATCGCGCTTCATGCCCGCGATTATCGGCGCGACGTGCATCTTGTCTTGGAGGGCGATGATGACCGCGTCCGCGGGTACTTTAGCGTCGAACGCCTCTTCCCAAGATGAGAACGAATATCCATCCGAGATGCCATGGGCATCCTGGACGGCCTTGCGGCGGACCGGGTCTGTATCCGCGACCGCTACGATCTTCAGCAGTGTCGGATTGTTCTTCGCGAACTCGGCGTACGTAAATTGTCCGCGGCTTCCCGCGCCTAAGAGAATCGCCCTAACAGGTTCCATTCTACAAGCTCCTAAAGGTCACCCCGTACGGGGTGACCTCAATTGTTCACTTCGCGATTTGAGCGTTGATGACGCTCTGGACATTCGCAAGGCCGGTACCAACCTGAGGATTCGCGTAGACCTTATCGAGCTCGTTCCCGAGCAGAGTATAGACCTGGCCAGCATTCTTCCCGGATATCGGAAGGGCATGCCCGTAGGTAATCGCCTCGGTGATGTACTTGGTATCCAGCCAGCTGTACTCCTTGAAGTAGAGCTCTGCGCTGTCTTTGAAACAGGGCGACCAGACCTTGGAAAGGATCTCGGCATGGCGTTTCGAGGCAAGGAAGGCGAGAAAGGCCTTTGTCTCCGTGGGGTGGGCCGTCTTCGCCGAAGCGGCGTAGGCCAGGTTGTGGTACACGCTCGCCTTCTGCTTCTGTTTAGGCAGGGGGGCGACGCCCAAGTCCTTGCCGAGCACTTCGGCGTACTGCTTCAGGTTCGCGGAGATGTAGGGCATCATCGCGATGAGCCCCGACTGGAACATAGTCGAGGCGCCCGACTCTCGCACTTCCTGGATCGGAGGCGCGTACCCGTACTTGTAGATCAAGTCGAGCTGGTTCTGGACTGTCTCCCTGTTCTCAGGGCTATCGATGACGCATTTCATCTTATCGCTCGAGAATATTGAGCCGCCGTTCTGGAAAATGAAGTTGGAAATGCCGCTCTGTGGGTCGGATTCCGCGATCGTTCCGTATTGCGTGGTCTTTCCGTCCTTCTTGACGGTGAGCTTCTTGGCCGCGTCGAAGTAGTCGTTCCAGGTCCACGAGTCGGTCGGGTACTTCACGCCGGCCTTATCGAAGAGCGCTTTATTATAGAAAAGGACTATCGAATCGTAGAAGAGAGGGACGCCGTAGCGCTTTCCATTGCTTGTGAACGGAGCATAGAAGTTCTTCTCGAAATTCTCGAAGTGGATCTGGCCCGCGGCGGGCTCGAGGTCCAGAAGGAGCCCGGTAGGCATGTACGTCACCGCGTTGGGATGGTTGAGCCAGAAGACGTCAGGGCCGGTGCCCGTCGGGAGAGAAGTCTGCAGCTTCGTCCAATAGTCGCTCCAGGGAATAATCATCATGTTGATCTGGATGTTCGGGTTCACCTTCTCGAACTCGGTGATGGCCTGTTTATAAACTTCCTCGCCGTTCTGGTCCCAATACCAGAAATTTAGGACGACGGACTTCTGTCCCTGGGCGAAACCCGCGGCTGCCAGTAGAGACATGACCAACGCTGCGATGAATAACCTGATCCTCTTCACCATGAACCTCCTTATGATAATTAAGCGGCCCACGCGGCGCGCGTCCGCTATTCTTTCAGTCCGGTCATTGCCACACCTTCCACGAAGTACTTCTGCAAGGAGAGGAAAAGGATGACGATCGGGAACGAGACCAATATGGCAGCTGTCAACAGAAGGTTGTCGCGCGTCAGGTTCTGTCCCTGCAAGTTGGCCACCGCGATGGAAAGCACGTACTTGCCCTGGCTATTGAGGACGATAAGAGGCCAGAGAAAATCGTTCCACGCAAAAACTACGCACATGATCCCCATCGCGAGGATCGAGCCCTTGCAGAGGGGCAGGAGGATCTGCCAGAAGATCCTCCAATGCCCGGCCCCGTCGATTACGGCCGACTCGTCAAGAGACATAGGAATCGACAGCATCTGCTGGCGGATGAAGAACGTGGTCGTAACGCTCGGGATGCTCGGGATGATCACGGCCCAGAACGAGTCGAACCATCCGAACTTGATCATCATGCTGTAGCGGGGCATGAGGATCATTTGCATAGGGACCATGAGCGCGACGAGGAGGGAGATGAAGATCGGCTCCCGAAGCGGAAAGTCGATGCGAGCGAAGGCGTACGCAGCCATCGATGAAAGGAAGAGCTGGGGCACGAGTATACCCAGCGCGACGATGACATTGTTCTTGTAGTAATTCAGGAAGTTCAGCCTGACCAATAGATCGCTGTAGTTCGAGAGGTTTGCGAAATTCTTCGGCAGGAATTTTATTGGAAGCTGTACCGTCTCCCTATACGTCTTGAACGACGAAAAGAGGACCCACGCGAAGGGCAAAAGCATGAGCAATGAAACCAAAACCAGGACGAAGAAGCTTAAGTAGTCGCGCTTGCGCAGTGTAATGCCCATCGTTAGCCTCGCAGACCTAGCTGTAGTAGACCCATCGCTCTTGGCTCATATTCTGGGCGATCGTTATTATCAGCATGAAGGCGCCCAAGACGACTGCCTCGGCGGAAGCGAACCCTATATCCAAAAAAGTAAAGCCGCGCTCGTATATTCCGTAAGCCATGGTCCGCAGGCTCTCCCGCGCGTAGAGATTGCTCTTGCCGAACACGAAGATGAAATCGAACATCTTGAAAGCGCCTATCGTCGCCATCACGACGGAGAAAAAGAGCTGCGGCGTCAGGAGCGGAACGGTCACGTTGGTCAACTTGCGCCATGCCGAAGCGCCGTCGAGCTCGCAGGCCTCGTAGTATTGGCGCGGTATATTCTGCAGCCCGGCGAGTAGGATAATGGCGTAGTAGCCGATACCGGCCCACAAGTTCATCAGCACGATGACAGAGCGGACGAGCCATGGATCAGTCAGCCACTGCACGGCCGGAACCCCGAGCCACGCGAGCCACTGGTTTATTATCCCAAATTTTGAATTGAACATCGTCATCCCGATCTGCGCTGTGACGACAGGCAACATCACATAGGGAAGAAAGAACACCGTCCTGAAGAAGCCCGTCCCGGGCAGTCTCTTATCAAAGGCCGAGGCGAGAAGGAGGGCCAAGACGACAGTGATGGGGACCAGCAATACGATGAAGAACGCAGTATTGAAGAGCTCCTTCCCCACGGTCGGGTCCGAAAGCAACTGCACATAGTTGGCAATCCCTATGAACTGAGGGGAACTCAGACCGTCCCATTTCGTCAGGGATATATAGACCGACTTGAACATCGGATAGATGAAGAATAAATACAGCCCGAACACCGTGGGGCCCGCGAAGAGAAGAGCCCAACACATGTTTTTCCAGCGAATATGCCTATTCCTTATAGAACTCATCGCATAACCCCTGAAAAGCGCATAATGCATTTTATGATTCATTGAATGATATGTCAAATAGTTTATTGGTATTTTTCTAAACAAAAGACACATCAAGGTACCTAGTGTGCCGTCTAATACAGACAACATGATAATAGCGTGATATAATTTGATGATGGGACGAGAGATATTTCCGAATGCGACAGATGCAGATATTGTGCTTATGGATAATATCCTTGCAGTGGGGA
>Ga0326727_10005106_pt1 | contig 38043 bp, 39 predicted proteins | sample MB2enrmetagenome_FD_207643 | JGI IMG/M metagenome (GOLD analysis project Ga0326727, IMG submission 207643) | Lab enriched peat soil microbial communities from McLean, Ithaca, NY, United States - MB29MY | ecosystem: Environmental > Terrestrial > Soil > Wetlands > Peat | place: USA: New York... | reverse complement strand
GAATTTTGTCGAGGGGGTCCGGGGGGCATGATGCCCCCCGGCGGGGTCTGGGGCGGAGCCCCAGGAGATTCCGTCACCAAGGAGGAGAGCATGCAGCCGAAACGGGTCAGCGAATCGAGCATTTTCAGCGCGCACATGATGTTGCCGCAGGACACCAACCCGGCCGGCAACGTCCACGGCGGCGTCATTCTCAAGTACATCGACACCTATGGCGGCATCGTGGCCATGCGCCATGTCCGGGGTAACGCTGTGACCGCCTCCATTGACCGCATGGATTTTTTGCGTCCGATTTTCGTCGGGGAAATGGCCACCTTCAAGGCCTGCCTGAACATGGTCGGCAAAAGTTCGATGGAGGTCGGGGTGCGGGTGGAGGCGGAGAATCTTTTCACCGGCGAGGTGCGCCACTGCGCCTCGGCCTACCTGACCTATGTCTGCCTGGATGAGAACGGCAAGCCCGGCCAGGCCCCGCCGCTGCTCCTTGAGACCGACGACGAGAAGCGCCGCTTCGACGAAGCCCTGGCCCGGCGGGCCATGCGCAAGAAGGAAAAAGAGCGGGAAGGCCCGTCCTCGAAATGAACTTTATCGGGGAGGAGATCGGGGGAGGAACCTTTTTTAAAAAAAAGGTTCCTCCCCCGGACCCCCACCTCCAAAAAACTTTAATTTTTTTGGGGTAAGAGGGGTTTCTCCCCGGATTCTCTGTTCCCAATAATAAAGTTTCTAGTTCGGTTTCTGCCAGGAAACGACCGCATAGTTCTTTTTGCCGCGGCGCACGAGCATGACCATGCCGCCGATAAAGTCTCCCGGGGCGGGTTTGAAGGTCTCGTCGGCGATGCGCCGGTTGTTGATGTAGATGCCACCGGCCTTGATGTCTTTTTTGGCCTGCGACTTTGATGGAGCCAGGTTGAGCTCGACCAGCAGGTCGGGTAGGGCCGGGACATCCTCGGGGCGCGGGTAGGCCTTGTTCGGCGCGTCCCTGCCGGCGGCGAGAAGCGTGAGCGGATCGACGTTATGAAGATCAGCGTTGCCGAACAGGAATTCGTTCACCTTCACGACTTTGTCGGCCTCGGTGGCGCCGTGGATCATCTCTGTGACCTGGCCGGCCAGGGTCTTTTGGGCGGCGCGCAGATGCGGGCTCGCGGCGAGTTCGCGTTCCAGCACGACGATTTCGTTTTCGCTTAAAAAGGTAAAATATTTAAGATAATTGATCACGTCGCGGTCGTCGGCATTCACCCAGTATTGATAGAAGGCGTAAGGCGAGGTGCGCGTCGGATCGAGCCAGATCGCGCCTTTTTCCGATTTGCCGAACTTGGCGCCGCTGGCGGTGGTGATCAGCGGGAAGGTCAGGGCGAAGCACTCTTTGCCCGCGAGCTTGCGCCGGATGAGCTCCAGGCCGGCGGTGATGTTGCCGAACTGGTCGCTGCCGCCGATTTGCAGGCTGACGCCTTCCTGGCTGGCCAGATGGTAGAAGTCGTAGGCCTGCAGGATCATGTAGCTGAATTCGGTGTAGGAGATGCCGGTTTCCTCGCGATTGATCCGGCCTTTGACCGAATCCTTGGCCAGCATGTAGTTGATCGTGAAATGCTTGCCCACATCGCGCAGAAGCTCGATGGCCGAGAGCTTGCCGAGCCAGTCGTGGTTGTTGACCACCCGGACCTTGCAGGCGGCGTCGCCGTCCAGGCGGAAGAGCGGCATGACCTGCTGCCGGATCATCTCGGCCGAGGCGGCCACTTCTTCGGCGGTTTTGAGCTGGCGCTCCTTGTCCTTGCCGCTGGGGTCGCCGATCAGGCCCGTGGCCCCGCCGAGCAGCACCACCGGCGCGTGTCCGGCGCGCTGCATGCGAAACAGGGCCAAAAGCGGCACCAGGTTGCCGATGTGCAGGCTGGAGGCGGTCGGATCGAAACCGCAATACATGCCGCGGCCGGGCGTGGCCAAATGCGCCCTGAGCGCGGCGTCGTCCGAAGTCTGATTGATCAGTCCACGCCAAGTAAGATCGTCGTAAATATTCATGGGAGGTCCAGATTGTGCTGGCGGGCGGCTATGCCGCCCGCCAGCTCGAATTTACTTTGCGAAGACCACGGCGCGGCGTTCGCGGATAACGGTGACGCGGATCTGTCCGGGGTAGGTGAGGTTGTCCTCGATTTTCTTGGCGATGTCTTTGCAGAGCAGATAGGTCTTGTCGTCGTCCACGGACTCGGAATCGACCATGACGCGGATTTCGCGTCCGGCCTGGATGGCGTAGGCCTTGGCCACGCCCTCAAAACCGGTGGCCAGGTTTTCCAGGTCTTCGAGGCGTTTGACGTAGGATTCCAGGAGTTCCTTGCGCGCGCCGGGGCGGGCTCCGGAGAGCGAATCCGAGGCCTGGACCAGGACGGCCAGGATGGATTTGGGCGGGACGTCCTCGTGGTGGGCCTCGATGGCGTGGATGATTTCCTTGGATTCGTTGAATTTTTTGGCTAGGTCGCGGCCGATGATAGCGTGCGGCCCTTCGATCTCGTGGTCCACGGCCTTGCCGATGTCGTGGAGCAGGCCGGCGCGTTTGGCCCGTTTGACGTCCAGGCCCAGTTCGGCGGCCATGATGCCGCACAGCGAGGACACTTCCAGGGAGTGCTGCAGCACGTTTTGGGAATAGCTGGTGCGGTAGTGCAGGTGCCCGAGCAGGCGCACGATTTCCGGATGGATGCCGTGAACGCCGATGTCGAAGGTGGCTTGTTCGCCTATTTCGCGCAGTTTGACTTCCAGTTCCTGTTCGACCTTCTTGACGATGTCTTCGATGCGGGCCGGGTGGATGCGGCCGTCGGTGATCAGGCGTTCCAGGGCGAGTTTAGCCACCTGGCGGCGGATCGGGCTGTAGGCCGAAAGGATGACTGTCTCCGGGGTGTCGTCGATGATCAGGTCCACGCCGGTGGCCGCTTCCAGGGCGCGGATGTTGCGGCCCTCGCGGCCGATGATGCGGCCTTTCATCTCTTCGCTGGGCAGGGTCACGGCAGTGACGGTCTGCTCCGAGACGTAATCCCCCGCGTAGCGCTGGATGGCCAGGGACAGGATCTCCTTGGCCTTCTTGTCGGCCGCCTCCTTGGCCTCGACTTCGATAGCACGGATCATCTTGGCCGCTTCGTGGCGGGTTTTGCTTTCGATCTCATCAAGCAGCAACTGGCGGGCCTCTTCGACCGAGAGGCCGGAAATTTCCTGGAGCTTTTTTTGGTGTTCGGCGGCGGCCTGGGCGAGATGTTCTTCCTGTTCGCCGAGCAGGCGTTCCTTGGCGGCGAGATTTTTTTCCTGGGTCAGGACGTCCGATTCGCGGGCTCCGAGTTTCTCCAGCTTGTCCTCGAATTTTTCCAGTTTTTCCTGGAGATGGGTTTCGTGCTTTTTCAAGGTGGCGTCGCGTTCCTTGAAGTCGCGCTCGATTTCCGACTTTTGACGGTAAGCTTCGTCTTGGGCCGAGAGAACGATTTCCTTTTTTTGGGCTTGGGCTTCTTTGCGGGCTTCGTCCAGGATGCGGTTGGCCAGGGATTGGGATTCCTTGAGTGTTTTCGCGGAAATGTACTTGTTGAGCAGAAAGCCGCCGAGCACGCCGAGAAAAAGGCCGCCGACGCCGAAAAGCAGGTCGAATTGTTCCATGGGAACTCCTTTATCGTATACGGGCCGGGGGCCCGGTAGTGCGGCGCGCTTGCGGCGCGCCTGGACGCGGAAAGTGCAGGGAGAATAGGATGCTTGGGATTGAACGGCCGACTGGCGATCTATGCTGATCGCTACGCGTCTGGCGACGGAGGACGCGCAGCGTCGAAACTCAAACCCCGGAGAGCCGTGTCGTCGACTTTTTTGAACCTTGCATGCAAGGTGGGCGCTGCTGTCCGGCCATCAGGCTCCCCGCTTGCGCGGGCATGCGCACCGGTCCGGGGAAGCGGCTCCCGATTTTTGAGAAAGGTACAAAAATCAATCGACAATCACGAGCACCCCAGGGAACTACTTGGCCGCTTCATCGGTCAAAAGCGGCGTCTTCAAAGAATTTATCGTCGTCAAAAGCCGGCTCATCTTGGCTTCGAGCTCGCCGTGCTGTTGGTAGGAAAGAATCAAATCATCGGCCAATCCCAAGGCCACATACGTCAGCAATTTCTCCTTGCTTAAATTCCGTCCTTCCGAGTTGAGCTTCCGATACCGATCTTCGAGCAAAGCCTTGGCGCGTTCCACTCTTTCCGGACCGGCGTCAGTGCGAAAGGTGACTTCCAGGTCCAAAATAGAGATGGTATAGCTTGGCATTGCTCGCCAAATCTTACGCCGAACCCTCTTGAATCTTCTTCAAGAGCGCATCGATCCGCGTCGCCACGGATTGTTTGCTTTGCCGTTCGGCGTCAAGCTGTTCACGGAGCGCCTTGTTCTCCTGCTCGGTCTTCTTGAGCTTCTCCAGGAGTTGGAGAATGCGCTCCTCCAACATATTGATGATTTCCATATCCTTCTCCCTAGACGGTTAGGCGTCAAAAATCAAGGCCTTATTTTGCGCCGGGGCTTGGTCTCCTGGCGGGCGCGGCCTATGGCCAGCGCGCCGTCCGGCACGTCTTTGGTGATCACCGAACCGGCCGCGACCAGGGCGCCGTCGCCGACCGTGACCGGCGCGACCAGGGCGGTGTTCGAGCCGATGAAGGCGCGCTCGCCGATGCTCGTCTTGTGCTTGTTCACGCCGTCGTAGTTGCAGGTGATCGTGCCCGCGCCGATGTTGGTGCCGGCGCCGATCTCGGCGTCGCCCAGGTAGGAGAGATGGTTGGCCTTGACGCCCCGATGCAGGACGCTCTTTTTGACTTCCACGAAATTGCCCACGTGCGCGCCGTCCTCAAGCACGCTTCCCGGCCGCAGGCGGCCGTAGGGGCCGACCGTGCAGGCCTGGCCCACGAGCGCGTTTTCGCAATGCGAAAAATTGTGCAGCCTTGCCCCCTCGGCGATGACGCAATCCTGCAACAGGCAGTGGGAGGCGACGGTCACGCCCCCCGCGATTCTCGTTTCGCCGTAAATTTCCGTCGGCCCGGTGATCTCCACTCCCGGGGCGATGGTCGCCTTGGGGCCGATGCGCACGCTTGACGCCTGCCGGACGATGACCCCGCCTTCCTGCCAGCCGGCCACGATCCGCTCTCGCAGGAGTTCCTCGGCGCCGACGAGATCAAGCGGCGAATTGATGCCCAGCAGTTCGGGCGCGTCGCCGAAGTTGTAAGCCGCCACGGTCAGGCGCGCGGTAGCGGCCAGGCCGATCAGGTCGGTGACGTAGTATTCGTGGCTTTTGTTGTCGTTGGTGAGCTGGCCCAGCAGCGGCCCGATGGCGCTGGTCTTGAGGAAATAGATGCCGGCGTTGACCTCGCCCGCGCTAGCGCCGTGGAGCTTGGGATCAAAATCCTTGGCCTCGATCACGGCGGCCACGGAGCCATCGGGATGGCGCAGGACGCGGCCGAAGGCGTTCGGCATGGCCAGGGTCAGGGTGATGCAGGCCAGATCGGCCTGGCAGGCCAGGGCGCGCTCGGCCAGCTCGGCATACAGGGAAGCCGGGACGAGCGGGGTGTCGCCGTTGACCACCAGGAGATACTCGTAGCCGGCGGTGACGACGTGCTTCCAGGCGCACTGCAAGGCGTGGCCGGTGCCCAGTTGGGGTTCCTGCAGGATAAAGCGTCCGGCCTGGTCCGGGAAGGCGGCCTCGACCTCGCTCGCCCCGAAGCCGACCACGGTGTGGACGCGCTCGCCGAATAAGCCTTCAAGCTGGTCGTAGACATACCAGAGCATGGGCTCGCCGAGAATTGCGCGCAAAACCTTGGGCGAATCGGAATGCATGCGGGTGCCCTTGCCCGCCGCCATGACCACGACGCCGATGTTTGGGGCCATATGGGATGTCCTTGTGGAGGGAATCGGGGGAGGAACCTTTTGTGAACAAAAGGTTCCTCCCCGCCCCCCTCAAAAAACTTTCATGGTTTATTATTTAATGCGTCTATTGGATTGATTCTAATGATTTTCGGAGGGAAACTCAATGCGCTTGATCTCGACGGCTCGACTCGTACCCATTACGTATGAAAATTTTCGGAAGGGGGGCCGGGGGAAACCCTTTTTTAAAAGGGTTCCCCATGGTTCTCCTCCCCCCCAAAAAAAAGGCGGCCCTTTTCAGGGCCGCCTTTTTGATTGGACTGAACAGGTCGATTAGGCCGTGCCGGTGGACTTGGCCGCGTTCATGGCGGTCATGCGGGTGATGGCCCGCTGCAAGGCCGCCCGGGCGCGGGCGAAATCGATGTTGTCGTTCTGCATGTCCAGGCGTTTGCGCGCCCGGTCTTCGGCCTTTCTGGCCCGCTCGATATCGATGTCCTCGGCCTTCTCGGCCACCTCGGCCAGAACGGTCAGGCGATCCGAGCCGACTTCGGCGAAGCCTCCGGCCACGAAGACGTAGAACGTCTTGCCGGCCTTCTTGTAGTGGAGGTTGCCGATCCCAAGGGCGGAGAGAAAGGGGATGTGGTTGGGCAAAACGCCGAACTCGCCGGCGACGCCGGGGCATCCCACGTACTCGACGGTCTGTGACAGGACCATCTTGTCCGGGGTGACCACTTCCAGTTTGATCTCTTTGTCAGCCATGGGGCAACCCTAGTTTTTCTTCGCGTTTTCGATGACTTCGTTGATGTCACCGACCATGTAAAAGGCGCCTTCCGGGATATCGTCGTGCTTGCCTTCGATGATCTCCTTGAAGCCCTTGATCGTGTCTTCGATCTTCACGTAGCGGCCTTCCTTGCCGGTGAACACCGCGGCGACGAAGAACGGCTGGGACAGGAAGCGCTGGATCCTGCGGGCGCGACCCACGGTCAGCTTGTCCTCGTCGGAGAGTTCGTCCATGCCCAGGATGGCGATGATGTCCTGGAGATCCTTGTACTTCTGCAGGATCATCTGCACCTTGCGGGCCGTGCTGTAGTGCTCGGTGCCCAGGACCAGCGGATCGAGGATGCGGCTGGTGGAGTCGAGCGGATCGACGGCGGGGTAGATGCCAAGCTCGGCGATCTGGCGGGACAGGACCAGCGTTCCGTCAAGGTGCGAGAAGGTCGTGGCCGGGGCCGGGTCGGTCAAGTCGTCGGCGGGCACGTAAACGGCCTGCACCGAGGTGATCGAACCCTTGGTGGTGGAGGTGATGCGTTCTTCCAGGCCGCCGAGGTCGGTGCCGAGGGTGGGCTGGTAGCCGACCGCTGAAGGCATGCGGCCGAGCAGCGCCGACACTTCCGAGTTGGCCTGGGTGAAACGGAAGATGTTGTCGATGAACAAGAGCACGTCCTGGCCTTCGATGTCGCGGAAGTATTCCGCGCAGGTCAGGGCGGTCAGGGCCACGCGGGCGCGGGCTCCGGGGGGCTCGTTCATCTGGCCGTAAATCAGGGCGCATTTTTCCAGAACGCCCGCGTGCTTCATTTCGTAGTAAAGGTCGTTGCCCTCGCGGGTGCGCTCGCCGACGCCGGCGAACACGGAGATGCCGCCGTGCTGCATGGCGATGTTGTTGATGAGTTCCATGAGGATAACGGTCTTGCCGACGCCGGCGCCGCCGAACAGGCCCATCTTGCCGCCCTTGGGGAAGGGGATGAGCAAGTCGATGACTTTGACGCCGGTTTCCATGAGCTCGACCGTGGTCGACTGCTCAACGAAGCTCGGGGCCAAGCGGTGGATGGGCATGTACTGATCGGTGACGACCGGGCCCATTTCGTCCACCGGCTCACCGATGACGTTCAAGATGCGGCCCAGCGGCGCCTTGCCGACCGGGACCGTGATGGGCTTGCCCAGGTCGGTGGCGGCCATGCCGCGAACCAGGCCGTCGGTGGAGTCCATGGCGATGCACCGGACCACGTTGTTGCCCAGGTGCTGGGCGACTTCGACGACCAAGTGTTTGGCGGTTGGATTGTTCACGTTGTCGATCTCAACGGCCGACAATATAAAGGGGAGTGCCCCTTCGGCGAATTCCACGTCAACGACGGCGCCGATGACCTGTACGATTTTCCCGACATTCGCGCTCATTTTGTAATAGCCCCCTTCCTTATCCTTTTAGTGCTTCGGCGCCGCCGACGATGTCCATGAGTTCCCGGGTGATGGTCGCCTGGCGCGCCTTGTTGTAGGCGAGCGTCAGGGCTCCGACCATGTCGTCGCAGGCCCTGGTGGCGTTGTCCATGGCCCGCATGCGGGCGGCGTGTTCGCTGGCCGAGGTGTCGAGCAGCCCTCGGTAGAGCTGCACGTTGATGAACCTGGGCAGCAGTTCGGCCAAAAGCCCCTCGACGGAGGGTTCGTAGATGTAATCCGTCTTGGGGCCGGCGGCGGCCGTTTCCTCTTCGCCGGCCGAGGACAGCGGCAGGATGGCCTTGGTCGTGGACACCTGCCGGGCGATGGACACGAACTGGCCGAAGACCAGTTGGACCTCGTCGAAGGCGCCGTCCAGATAACCGCCGATCACTTCCTGGCCGAGTTTGGAGGCCAGGCTGAAGTCGAAACTGTTCATCATGTCGGCATGGTTCGAAAGCATCTCATAGGGAGACTTGCGCACCGCGTCGCGGGCTTTCTTGCCGACACAGATGAATTTGACTGTTTTGCCCTCGGCGGCGAGTTTCTTGGCCAGATGCAGGGCCATGGCGATGAGCGAGTAGTTGAAACTCCCGCACAGGCCGCGATCCGAGGTGATAAGGACGATGCAGGTCGCCTTGATCGTCTCCCGGACCTCCAGAAGCGGATGCACCGAGGCGTCCGCGCCCTTGGCCAGGTCGCCGAGCATGTCGTAGAACTTGTCGGCGTAGGGCCGAAACCGCTCGATGCGGTTTTGGGCGTTGCGCAGCTTGGCCGAGGCCACCATATTCATGGCCTTGGTGATCTGCTTCGTCTTTTTGACGCTGTTGATCTTGTTTAAGACGTCCCGTAGCGACGGCATAAGCTCCCCTCTCTAGCCTTCGGCCCGGAAGGTCTTCTTGAACTCGCCAATGGCCGCGTTGAGCTTGCCGATCAACTCGTCGTCAAGAGCCTGTTTTTCTTTGATGGCGTTGACGATGTCCGCCTTGGCGTTGCGCATGAATTCGAGCATTTCGGTCTCGAACTTGCGCACGGCGTCGACCGGCACGTCGTCCATCAGGCCGCGGGTGCCGGCGAACAGGGAGATGACCTGTTCGTGGGCGCTCATGGGCTGGTACTGGGGCTGCTTGAGCAACTCGACCAGGCGCTGGCCGCGATTGAGTTTCTGCTGGGTGGCCTTGTCCAGGTCGCTGCCGAACTGGGCGAAGGCGGCCAGTTCGCGGTACTGGGCCAGATCCAGGCGCAGGGTGCCGGCGACCTGTTTCATGGCCTTGACCTGGGCGGCGCCGCCGACGCGGGAGACCGAGAGGCCGACGTTGATGGCCGGGCGCACGCCGGCGTTGAACAGGTTCGGCTCCAGGTAGACCTGGCCGTCGGTGATCGAAATGACGTTGGTCGGGATGTAGGCCGACACGTCGCCCGCCTGCGTCTCGATGATCGGCAGCGCGGTCAAGGACCCGGCGCCCATGGCGTCGGAGAGCTTGGAGGAGCGCTCGAGCAAACGCGAGTGCAGGTAGAAGACGTCGCCCGGGTAGGCTTCGCGGCCGGGCGGGCGGCGAAGAAGCAGGGACATCTGGCGGTAGGCCACGGCCTGCTTGGAAAGATCGTCGTAGATGATCAGCGCGTGGCGGCCGGAGTCGCGGTAGTACTCGGCCATGGTGGCGCCGACGTAGGCGGAGATGAACTGCAGCGGCGCGGGATCGGAGGCCGTGGCCGAGATGACCGTGGTCTTGTCCATGGCGCCGTACTTCTTCAGGGTGTCGACGACCAGGGCCACGGTGGACTTCTTCTGGCCGATGGCGACGTAGAAGCAGTAGATGTCGCTCTCGCGCTGGGCCAGGATGGCGTCCAGGCAGACGGCGGTCTTGCCGACCTGGCGGTCGCCGATGATCAGTTCGCGCTGGCCGCGGCCGATCGGGGTCATGGCGTCGACGGCCTTGAGCCCCGTGTACATCGGTTGGTGCACCGATTTACGCTGGATGATGCCCGGGGCCTTGATTTCCACCACGCGGGTTTCGGAGGACTGGATGGGTCCGAGACCGTCAATCGGCATGCCCAGCGGGTCGATGACGCGGCCGGCCACGGCTTCGCCGACCGGCACGGAGAAGATCTTGCCGGTGCGCTTGACCGGGTCGCCTTCCTTGATCTTGGTGTCTTCGCCAAGAAGGGCCACGCCGACGTTGTCCTCTTCCAGGTTCAAAACCATGCCCATGACGCCGCCGGGGAACTCCAGGAGCTCCATGGACATGGCGTTTTGGACGCCATAGACGCGGGCGATGCCGTCGCCGACCGAGAGCACGGTCCCGGTTTCGCTCATCTCGACCCGGGATTCATAGTTCTGAATCTGTTTCTCGATGATTTGGCTGATTTCTTCCGCTCTGATTTGCATGGCCCTACTCACCCCTCTTTATTTGATCTTTGAGCATCTGGATTTGAGCGCGCAGGCTCGCATCAAGCACCTTGTCCCCGATCTTGAGCACCACGCCGCCCAAAATCGAGCCGTCCGCCGAGAAGTCCAAGACCAGCTTGCGGCCGGTCTGTTTTTCCAGCGTTGCCTTGACCTCGGCCTGCTTGGCCGCGGAGAGCGGCACGGCCGTGACCAATTCGCCCCGGACCACACCCTGGACTTCGTCCAAGAGCGTGCCGAAATAGGCGTTGATATCCGTAAGGAAGGCCAACCGATTCTTGTCGGCCAGAAGCGAAAGGAAGTTTTTGACCATGGGGCCGACCTGCATCTTGGCCAGAAGGCCTTCCAGGACGCCCTTTTTCTCCTGAGCGGTGAAAATGGGGTTCTTGAAAACCTTCACGGCCTCCGGAGCCTGGGCCAGAACCTCGGCCAAGGCCGCCAGGTCTTTGCCGTAGGCGTCAAGCTCGGCGGCGCCTTTGCCTTTGCCAAGGGCGAAAAGTGCCTTGGCGTACCTGCGAGCGACGATGTTCCCGGTCAATTGAGCACCACCTTGGTTAGATAGTCGTCAACGAGCTTTTCGTGTTCGGCGGAGGAGAGCTTCTCCGTGATCATCTTCTCGGCGGCGGCGGCGACCATTTCGGCGAGTTCGGCGCGCAAGGTCTCGACGGCGACCTTGGTCTCGGTGTCGATAGTCACCTTGGCTTGTTCGCGCAGCCGCGCGGCGGCGTCGTTGGCCTTGGCGACGATCTGGGCCTTTAAGGCCTCGCCCTGGGCGCGGTATTCCGCCATGATCCGGGCGCGCTCGGCTTCCAGGTTGGAAATGGAGCTTTCGACCTCGCGCAGCTTGCGTTCGGCCTCGATCTTGCGGGCATCGAGGTCGGCGAGTTGGTTTTCGATCTGGGCGCTACGGCCGCGGAAAAATCCGGTGATCTTCTTACCGGCGAGCTTGACGATCAGGCCGGCCACCAGGATGAAGTTGATGGTGCGGTAAAGCAGATCGGTCCAGTTCAGCCCTTCGGGCTCCTCGTGGCCGGACGCGTAAGCCACGCCGGCGCAGACGATCACCGCCAAGAGCGCGGTGGTGTAAACGGTCGCTTTTTTCAATCGGAACCTCCTTTCCCTGAGCCAAAAAATTGCCAAAAAAAGACCACGCGGCGGACGATCGCGTCCGGCCGCGACGAAACGGCGTATGTGTTACAGGGCCCGGCCCAGAATCTTGCCGGCGGCCAGGCTGGAATACTCCGCGACCTTGGCTTTGAGCGAGGACATCGCGGCAGCCGCTTCGGCGGCGATGGCCGACCGGGCGGCGGAGAGGGTGCCGGCCACTTCGGAGCCTGCGTCCTCGGTGATTTTTTTCTCGGCGGCCACGCCTTCGTCCTTGAGGGCGACGCGCACGGAGGTGGCTTCGATCCGGGCCTTTTCCAAGGCGGATTCATAATCTTTCAACTTGGAAGACGCGGAGGAGGTGAATTTTTCGATCTCACCGACGCGTCCGCTCATCCAGGAGGCGCGCTTAGCGATGATGGCGCGGATGGGGCGGATCAGTATGAAATTGAGCGTCAGGAGGATAAAAATGAAGTTTATCAGTTGGATAAGGAATGTTTGGTCAATATCGATCATGCCTGCCCCCGCGTTTGTGAATTAATTACCAAAAAGACATAGGGCCATTAGCCGATTTCCCGGCACCTGTCCAGCCCCTGGTCGGTTTTTTTGGGCCGAACGGAGCAAAAAAACAGGCTAAACCTTTTGGAAACGCAAGGTTTCTTCCCTGGCAACCCCGGTTGCCAAAATACTTTCACAAGATTTTTCCGGGTTAAACCGAAGGAAATCCTAGGTCGGAAAAAATCCTAAAAAGGAGGAGCCTAGGACATGGTAAACCGGAATCACAGGGAAAAGACTCTCAATTCGAACGCGGCGCATGTGTGCCGGCACAGGGGAAAATCCCGCAAGGCGACGACTGATGTCGTTGCCAAAGGGCGTCAGGCATATGACGCGGGTTTCCCGGGGGGCTTCCCTTATTCGGTCAAAGCCGGCGGCGTCCCGTTGGTGTTCATGGATACCGAGCCGTCGATGACCGCTCCGTCCTCGACGACCAGCGCCGGGGTGACCACGGCGCCCTTGAAACTGGCGGTCTTATGGAAGACGCATCTCTCTTTGGCGGCGATTTCGCCTTCGATGCGGCCGCTGGAAATGAGCTGGCCTACCTTGACTTGGCCCCGGATGAAGGCTTCGCGGCCGACCACCAGGACGCCCTCGGATTCGACCTCGCCTTGGAAATTGCCGTCTATGCGGACACTGCCCTGGAAACTCAGGCGGCCCTCGTAGCTTGTTCCGGCGCCCAAGAAGGCGTTGATTTCATCTTTGGCCATGGCGGCGCTCCTTTTCCCGAATAACGTCATGGTCAGTCCATGTGGTTCTTAGCCGCGGTTGCAGGACTGGACAGCCAAGACCGTCCTCTCATCCCGGCTAGGATTTTTTGAAAACATACCGGCGCATGGAAACGCTTTGCACCAGCCCAATCAGGCAAAAATTGACGATGGTGGCCGATCCCCCATAGCTGATAAAAGGCAGGGGTATTCCCACCACGGGCATCAGTCCGATGACCATACCAATATTGATCATGATTTGCCAGAAGAAATAAAAGAAGACCCCGGCGCACAAAAAACTGCCGAAACGGTCCTTGGCGTCCCTGGCCGAGACATAAATACGCAGCAGAAAGAAGGCGAAGAGGGAAAGCAGCACGATCACGCCGATGAATCCCCATTCCTCGGAGAACACGGCCACGGCGAAGTCGGTGTGCTTTTCCGGCAGGAAGCGCAATTGGCTCTGGGAGCCTTCGAGAAAGCCTTTGCCCCAGATTTTGCCGCTGCCCACGGCGATCTGGGATTGGATGATGTGGTAGCCCGAGCCCAGGGGGTCGTTTTCCGGATTGAGGAAAGTCAGGATGCGTTGTTTTTGGTAAGGCTTGAGGAATCTCCAGGTCAGGGGCATGACCGCCGGAATGACCAAAACCAGGGTTTTGAACACCCCGCCGGTCAGGCCCCGGTAGAGGATCATTCCGCCCAAGAGTAAAACGATGTTCAGGCCCGAACCCAAATCGGGCTGGACCACGATCATGGCCGCCGGGACCATGCAGGCGGCGAGTACGGCAAACAGCCCGAGCCAGCCGAGCTTGCCGGAACTTTCGGAGAGCATGCGCGCGGCCAGCAGAAGCACGCTGATCTTGGCCAGTTCGCTCGGTTGGAAACTCATCGCCCCCAGGTCAAGCCAGCGTTTGGCCCCGTAAACGGATTTGCCCAAGACCGGAACCATGGCCAGTAAAATCAAGGTAAGGCACATCAGCGGCCAGGCCAGCGACTTCAGATAGCGGTAGTCCGGCAGCATGATCACGACCATGCAGAACAGCCCGGCCAGCCCCCAGACCATCTGTTTCTGGTAATAGGGATTGATGGCCACGCCGTCCTCCACGCGCACCCCGCTGGCCGAGTAGAGATTGAACACGCCCACGGTGAACAGCGCCGCCACCAGCAAAAGAAGTTGCCAGTTGAGACTAAATATCAGGCGTCTGTCGATGGGGGGCATGGCTTTCGGCTCTAATCGGATTCGGCCGGAGGGGCCGTTTCGCTTTGGGGTTGGGGTTTGGACGGCGGGGCCTGGGTCCGGACCGGGCCGAAGAGGTAATCGTAGACCGACTTGACCACCGGCACGGCGGCCTCGCCCGCGTGGCCGCCGTGTTCGACCATGCAGACGACCACGTAGCTCTTGCCGTCCTTCTGCCCGAAGGAGGCCAGCCAGGAATGGTCGCGGTATTTGTAAGGCATGTCGACCGTTTTTTTGCGTTCGTCGGCGTTGATCAGTTTGACCACCTGGGCAGTGCCGGTCTTGCCGCCGATGCGGGCGTCGGGCCGCCAGATCTTATGGGCGGTGCCGGCATCGACCGTGGCCACCATGGCCGAGACGATGAATTCCCGGTCCTTGTCCGAGATGGGCAGCCGTCCCTGTTCCAGTGGCGGATCGCTGGCTACGAGCAAGGGTTTGAGTATCCGGCCGCCGTTGACCAACGACCCCACGAAGCGGGCCACTTGCAGGGGGGAAAGCTGGACGTAGCCCTGGCCGATGGAGGTGTTGAGCGTTTCGCCCCGGGTCCAGGCCACGCCGTAGCGCTTCTTTTTCCAGGCCGTGGAGGGCACGATGCCGGCGCGTTCATGGGGCAGGTCGATGCCCGTTGGCACGCCCAGGCCGCACTCCGTGGCCACACCGTTGATCCGGTCCACGCCCAGGCGCTCGCCGAGCTGGTAGAAGAAGACGTCGCAGGAGTTCACCAAGGCCCCGCGCAGATCGATGTGGCCGTGTCCGCCCTTTTTCCAGCAGTGGAACTCGTGGTTGCCCATTTTGTAGGAACCGGTGCATACGACCGAATCGGTATACTTGAGCATGCCGGTGGCGAAACCGGCCGTGGTCATGAGCAGCTTGAACACCGAACCGGGCGGGTAGACGCTTTGGGAGGCCCGGTTTTGAATCGGGTGCATGGGGTCGTCGCGCAGTTCCTGCCATTTATTGGCCGACAGTCCGAGCACGAAGAGATTGTTGTCGTACGAGGGCTGCGAGACCAGGGCCAGGACCTGGCCGGTGTCCGGGTCGAGCACCACGACCGCCCCGGCCTGGCCTTCGAGCTGCTGGGCGCAATGTTCCTGCAGGCCGAGGTCGATGCTGAGGGTGACGTTGTTGCCGGCCTTGGGTTCGACGATGACCTGTTCCTCGAGTTCACGGCCGAGGGCGTCCACCTGGATCTGCTTGCGGCCCTTTTGGCCCCGCAGGCGGTTTTCCAACGTGTATTCTATGCCCTGCTTGCCCACGGCGTCGCCCAAGGCCAGGGTAGGGTCCTTTTCCAGCTCCTCCTCGTTGGCCTCGGCCACGTAGCCGAGCACGTGGGCCAAAAGCTCACCCCGGGGATAGAAGCGCTTGTGACGCACGATGATCTCAAGGCCCGGCCAGAAGACCAGGTTGGATTCGATTTTGGCCAGGGTTTCAAAGGACAGGTCGTTGATCAGGATCAGCGGCTCGAACGTTTTGACGCGCTTTTTGCCGCGAAGGAAAATTTCCTGCAGCGTGCTCGTCTCCAGGCCGGTCCATTCGGCGACCTGGTCCAGGGTTGCGGTGATGTCGGGACAGTCCTCGCGCACCAGCCCCAGGGCGAAGGACGGCTCGTTGACCGCGAGCAGGACCCCGTTGCGGTCCCAGATCACGCCCCGGGGCGAGGAGATGGAGGTCTCGCGGATCTGGTTGGAGCGCGCCAGGTCGGCGAAATAGTCGCCGCGCAGGACCTGGAGATACCAGAACCGGGCGATGAACAGGCAAAACAGCGCCAGGATGAGGATCTGCAGCAGGATCAGGCCGCCGCGCGGAGCCGGCGGACCCTCGCGGTCAAACGGTACGGGCATGGCGTAGCGGCAAATTGTGATAGATGATGTACAAAAGCCCCCATTCCATGGGGAAGACCACGGCCTGGACAATGGCTTCGAGCCACAACCGCTCCGGAACCACTGACCAATCCTGGAGAGAGGCCATCATCAACGAGAGCAGAATGTGCATGGCTCCCTGGCAGGCCCCGAGGATGATCATGAACAGGAAATTTTTGGCCTCGAAGAGATAATGCCCGAAAAAATACATGGCCGCCAGAGCCCCGTACCAGATCAGCCCGGAACCGAAAGCCAGGGATCCGTCGCCTTCTTGGATCAGGATGGCGGCCAGGGCCAGCCACAGCGACTTGGTCCCGCGTTCCTCCTGCAAGGCCAAAACGAAACCGGCGGCGAGAAAATCCACGCCCGGCACCCGGCTTTGGGCCATGATCCCGGCGATGAAGACGCACAGCCACCACATCAGGTTGAGCACGGTCTAGTCGCCTCCAGGGCCGGGTTTGGGCCTCGCCTGGTCGGTCTTATTATCGAACACCGGCGGATGGGGCCGCTTGCCCTTGCCTTCGAGCTGGGGCCGTACATCCTTTTCCTCTTCGGCCGGGGGCGTATCCGGCGGCGGCGGCGGTTTTTTCAAAACCAGCACTTCCTCGGCGGTCTTGATGTCGCTTAACGGCACGGCGAGCACGGACTGAAACAGGGTCGGACCGGTCGGTTCCACCTTGATCACCCGGGCCACGGGCAGGCCCTTGGGGAATACCTCGCCAAGCCCCGAGGTGATGAGCAGCTCGCCTTCATCCAGGGGCGCCCCCTGGGGCACGTACTGGACTTCCATGGGGTCGTCCGGTCCCTGACCCGCCAGGATGCCCTGGGTGCGGTGGACCTGGCCCATGACCGGGATGCGGCTGTTCAAATCGTTGACCAACAAGATCACCGCCGCGTTCTGACTCACGCGCAGCGTCTTGCCGACCACGCCGAAAGGCAAAACCACCGGCAGGTTGATCTTGAGACCGGCGCGGGCGCCCTTGTCGATCATGATGGTTTCCAGGGCGGCGTTGGGTCCCAGGCGATGCGAGACCACCCGGGCGCCTTCGCGGACCCAGCCCTCGGGCGGAGCGAAAGACAACAGGTCGGAGAGCCTGCCGGCCAAGGCGGCTTTTTCGGTGGCGTCGACCAGTTCGGAGCGGTTTTTTTCCAGGGCCGAGGCCAGGCGTTCGTTCTCCTGGCGCAAGCCAACAAAATAGATATAGCGTCGAAACAGAAGTTCGGCGCTGTCAGCTGCCCATTTGCCGGGGGCCAAAACCCAACGGGATACCTCCAGGCCGGTCAAATCGGCCACGGTGTCGAGGTACCCGGTGCGCATGTTCCAGGTATACAGCCCCAAGTAGAGGAATAAAACCAGCAAAAGGGCGACGGTGATGCGGGCGGGAGTGGCTCTAATCTATCGTGACCTCCTTGAGCACGTCCAAATTCTCAAGGGTCTTTCCGGAACCGAGCACGACCGTGGCCAGCGGATCGTCCACGACGATGATGGGCAGGCCGGTTACGTCGCGAAGCAGTTGGTCCAGGCCGCGCAAGAGCGCGCCTCCGCCGGTGAGCACGATGCCGCGGTCGACGATGTCGGCGGCCAGTTCGGGTGGGGTTTGTTCCAGAGCCACGCGCACCGCCTGGACGATGGCCTCGACCTGTTCGGCGATGGCTTTTTGAATCTCTTCGGCGGTGATGGTGATATTTTGGGGAATGCCGGTGACCAGGTCGCGGCCCTTGACCTCCATCTCGCCGGAGTTGGTGGAATGGTGCGCGCTGCCGATGTGGATCTTGATCTGCTCGGCCGTGGATTCGCCGATGAGCATGTTGTAGCGGCGTTTGACGTACTGCATGATGCCTTCGTCCATCTTGTCGCCGCCCACGCGCACGCTGCGCGAATAGACCACGCCGGAGAGCGAGATAACCGCCACTTCGGTGGTGCCGCCGCCGATGTCCACGACCATGTTGGAGGTCGGTTCGGTGATCGGCAGATTGGCGCCGATGGCCGCGGCCATGGGCTCCTCGATCAAATAGACCTCGCGCGCCCCGGCCGACTGGGCCGATTCCTTGACCGCGCGCTTTTCAACCTGGGTGATGCCGGTGGGCACGCAGATGACGATGCGCGGCCGCACCAGGCGCCGCGAATTGTGCACCTTGGAGATGAAATGCCTGAGCATCGCCTCGGTGATCTCGAAGTCGGCGATGACGCCGTCCTTCATCGGGCGGATGGCCACGATGTTGCCAGGCGTGCGCCCGAGCATCTTTTTGGCTTCGATGCCCACGGCCAGAACCTTGTTGGCGCCGCGCGAGTCCTTCTTCACGGCCACCACCGAGGGCTCGTTGAGCACGATGCCCTTGCCCTTGACGTAGACGCAGGTGTTGGCGGTGCCAAGGTCGATGGCCAGATCGTTCGAGAACATCCCCAGCAACCAATCCATTAGTCTGGACATACTTCCTCACTTCACTCACAATCTGTTGGCCGCGATTCCGGGCATCTTTGCCGAGCCGCGCGGGAACCGAAGTGATTGCGATTTTTCGGTGGTGTTGTCAATTCCCAAGGCAATGTCAATGCCCTATTGGGGTCTGCCCATGCGTTATTATAGTCTGTCCAGGCAGTTCCAGCAACGTCTGGGGGGCAAGGCCAGAAAAATCCCGCTCGACGCCGGGTTTTCCTGCCCCAACCGGGACGGGACCCTGGGCCTGGGGGGCTGCCTGTATTGCCCGCCGCACGGTTCCGGAACCGGGGCGCACGCCAAGGGCATGAGCCTGGCGGCCCAATGGGATCAAGGGCTAGCGCGCTTGGCCGCCAAACACCCGGAGGCGATCCCCCTGGCCTACCTCCAGGCCTATTCCAATACCCACGGTCCCATCTCTCGCCTGCGCGCGGTCCTGGCCGAGGTCTCGGCCCTGCCGGGCGTCGGCGGCCTGTGCCTGGGCACGCGGCCCGACTGCCTAGGCGAAGAAAAACTTGATGCCATCGCCAGCCTGCCGATGAGCGAAATCCGCCTGGAAATCGGTCTGCAATCAAGCGACCCGGAAACGCTCAGGCGCATCAACCGGGGACATACGCCCGAAGACTTCGCCTGGGCCGCGCTTGCCGTCGCCGAGCGGGGACTTGCCGTGTGCGCCCACATCATCGCCGGACTGCCGGGAGAAAATGAAGCGCATTTTGCGCGCACCGTCGATTTCCTCAACCGCCTGCCGGTCAGCGGCGTCAAATTCCACAACTGCTACGTGGCCAAGGATACCGGCCTGACCCGGTTGTGGCGCGAGGGCGGCTACATCCCGCTTGAGCGCGAGGCCTACGTGGCCATGATCGTCACCGCCCTGACGAGGTTGCGTCCGGACATCGCGGTCGAACGACTGAACGCCGACCCGGCTCCGGGCGAACTGCTCGCCCCGGACTGGGCCGCCGACAAACGCGGCCTGATCGAGCAAATCAACGCCCGGCTGGAAGAACAGGATATTTGGCAGGGGAAAGAATATACAGCCAGCGCGGAGGGCGGGCCCCTGGGCTCACTTCAAAGATGGAGACGAACCAATGCAGAACTTTGAAACGGTTGTTGGCGGCCCTTTCAAGCTGATCTTGACGTGGAATGATTGCAAGATCGCCCGCATGACTTTGGCCTGGAAGGGCACGGACGATCGGGACGATTACCGAAGCCCCGAGGCGGGGAAGCTGGCGGCGGCGCTTGTCGCATACGCGGCCGGGGAGAACACGGCTTGGCCGGAATTGCCTTTGGATTTTTCCGGCATAAGACCATTTACCCTCGACGTGCTGGACGAGCTCGCCAAAGTCAGCTTCGGCCATTTTCTGACGTACGGCGAACTGGCCGCACGGGTAGGGAGTCCGAAGGCGGCCCATGCGGTCGGCCAGGTGATGGCCAAAAATCGTTTTCCCCTTATTTTCCCCTGCCACCGGGTGGTCGGGCGAGGAATGAATCTGACCGGTTACGGACCGGGGCTGCCCATGAAAAAGATGTTGTTGGAACTCGAAGGCGTGCTCACGGCGAGTTCAACCTAAAGGAATGCTCCCATATAACTTACCAAAGTTTTTTGGAGGAGGGGGTGCGGAGGCGGAACTTTTTTTTCAAAAAAAGTTCCACCCCGGTTCTCCCAACCTCGCCACCATGCCAAACGACATCCTCATCCCCGGTTCCCCCCAAGGCTGGCCGCCGCCGGTCCGGTTGCGCGTCAGCCGCAGGGCGCGCAACGCGAGCCTTCGCATCAGCCCCCGCGACGGGCTGGTGGTGGTCTTGCCGGACGGCTTTCCGCCGTCGCGCTATCTGGAGATTTTGGCGGCCAGGCGCGCCTGGATCGAGCGGCATTTGGCCCGGCGCCGCGAGATGTTTCCGGCTTTCGCGGCCGGGGCGGACGGAGCGCGGATCGCCCCGCCCGAGGTCTTGGAATTTCTGGCCGTGGGCGAGCGCGTGTGCGTCGATTACGTCAGCGGCCGGGGGCGTCCCAGGTTGCGCGAGAACTGCGGCGGCCGCATTTTGGTCGTGACCGGCGCGGACTCGGACGGGGGGCGGGGCGGAGTGTCCGACGGCGAGCCGGACGCGGTGCGGGACCTGTTGATCCGGTATGTGAAGAAGGCGGGCGCGCGGATTTTGCCCGACTTGCTTGCGGACGCGGCGCGCCAGGCCGGGCTCATGTTTTCCTCGTGTTCAGTCGGGTTCGCGGCCAGGCGTTGGGGCAGTTGCACGGCCAGGGGCGCGATCAGGCTCTCGGCCAAGCTGTTATTTTTGCCGCCGCATCTGGCCCGGCACGTGATGCTGCACGAGTTGGCCCATCTGCGCCATTGCAACCATTCTCAGGCTTTTTACCGGTTCCTCTCCTCGCTCGATCCCGACTGGCGCGGCCACAACCGGGAGCTGAACCAGGCCCAAGCCTATCTGCCCCTGCTCTTGTGGTGACGGCGCGCGGGGGAGAGAGAGCGAAGATCCGGGGGAGGAACCTTTTTCAGCGGGAAGACGCTTCGTAGCGGAGAGTACGAAAAGAAGACTTTTCTACTCTCCGCGCATAAAAAAAAGTTCTCCCCCGGGCCCCCTCCTCCTAAAAACTTTATTTTGCTTCTGGGGCTGGAGTTGGAGTCTGGGCCGGTGCAGGTGTTTGGGGCGGAGCCGGCGCAGCCTCGGGAGCCGGGACCGGCGCCGGAGCGGGAACCGGGGCGGGCAGCGGAGCTTGTGCCGGAGCCGGTGCCGTGACCGGAGCTTGGACCGGGGTAGGTGCAGCGGCCGGGACCGGGGCCGCAGCCGGTGTTTGTGCCGGAGTCGGCGTCGAGGCCGGCGACGGGCTTGGGTTCGCGGGCTGTCCGGGCGCGCCGGCTTCGGGCGCGCTCACCGCGATGGATTCCAGGTCCGGGATGTTGGCGATCAGGATCTCCACGCGCCTGTTTTGGGCTCGCCCGGCATCCGTGGCGTTGTCCGCCACCGGCTGCTGGTCGGCCCGGCCCAGGGCGTAAAACATGTTGGGCGGAATCTGGGCCTTGTCCGTCAAAAAGCGGATGACCGAGCAGGCCCTGGCCGTGGAAAGCTCCCAATTCGAGGGATAGATGTTGGAAATGGGCACGTTGTCCGTGTGCCCGACAACGTAGATATGCTTGCCGTCGATATGCGCCAGCGCCGAGCTGACCTTGCTCAGAAGCTCCTTGCCCTGGGGCGTGATTTCAGCGCTCGCGGTATGGAACAGGAGTTTTTCCACCAGATTGATCTCGATCTTTTCCGGGGACTGCTGGATATGAACCTCTTGGGCGTTCATTTCCTTGCCCAGAACCTTGACCAGGGTGGAGTAAGTCTCTTGCATGCCCTTGGCGGCCTGCTCGGGCGCCTTGGCGACCGGCCCCCCGGAAGAGGCTTCCTTGAGTTTGGCGACGATTTTTTGGCTTAGGTTCTCAACGTACGACGCCGCCTGCTCCGGGGTCACTAAACGGCTGGCCAAGTACAGCGAGAGCGCCAAAGGCAAGAGCGCCGCCAGGAAAATGAGCAGTTTTTTCCCTCTGTTTTTCATGTCGCGTCACCATCCTTGAATCGTTGCGGCAGTCTACCTGGTATTGCCGAGAAGCGCCATGCGAACGCTTGGACCGTACCCGGTCAGCGTGTCGGTTCCGTCACGGACCGGGCGGAGCCGAGCCGGGCGCAGAGCAGGCCGGCGATCAGCGGGTCAAGCGGCCGGTCCCGGTTATTATAACGAAACTCGAGTTCCTTGAAGTACAAGATCAGCTCGGCCGGTCCGATGCCGCGTCTGCTTTTCAACCTGGGCGAGACAAAGGACCAGAAGCCGTGCCCGGTTTCCACGAAAAGCGCCTGATCCCGGTGGGGGCCGCCGGCATCGCCGAACGCGGCGGCCGAGGCGATGAGCGCGTCGTAATGGCGGTAGCGGTCGGTGTAGACCACGCCGCCGAGCGCCGCCGTGCGCAGCCGGAAATTGTGTTTGAATATCAGGAGAGTCTGGGCGTCGATATCCGGCACGAGGTCCACGAACACCAGGCCGCTTTTTTCGATGATCCCCAAAACCGAGTGGCCGGTTCCCGGCGCTCCTGCCTTGCGGCCAAGAACCGGCAGGATCTGGGGCGCGTCCAGGGCTCCGGCCGTCAGGGCCAGGCGCATGGCGTGGTAAGCCTTGCGCGCGGTGTTGTAGGACACGCCGGTGGCGGCCGCTGCCTCGGCGGGCGCCGTCTCCCGGACGAAAGACGCGATCAGGGCCAGCCAGTCCAGGCAGGGCAGGTGGACCTCGCCCAGGCGCCGGCCGGTGAAATCCTGGAAGGTGTAAGCGCAGGCCTTGCAGCGCAGCCGGCCAGTTTTCAAACGATAGACCGGCTCATGGCCGCAGCGGGGGCAAAAGGAATGCCCGTCGGGCCAGCACAGGGACACCAGATAGCTTCTGGCGTCCTGTTCTGTTTCAAGCAAAGTGCGAGGAATTTGGCTGGCCATGACCCGGCCGTCCTAAAAAAGTTCTAGCGCCGTCCGGCCAAAAGCCAGAAATCCGCCAGGGTGAGCAGGACCATGGCCCGCAGCACGGGCACGATGCGTGGGATGGCGCAGATGTCGTGGCGGCCGCCCACGGTGATCGTCGCCGGCTCCCCGCCCGCGGTGATGGCGCGTTGCGGCTTGGCGATGGAGGCGATGGGCTTGACCGCCGCGCGGATCACCAGATCTTGGCCCGAGGATATGCCGGCCAGCACCCCGCCGGCGTTATTGGATGCGAAGCCCTTGGGACCGGGGCAGAGGATCTCGTCGTTGTTTTCGCTGCCAAGCAGCCTTGAGGCGAAAAAACCCGAGCCGATCTCGACTCCCTTGACCGCGCCCACGCCCATCAGGGCGTAAGCCAGCCTGGCGTCGAGCTTGTCGAACACCGGCTCGCCAAGTCCGGCCGGGACGCCCCTGGCGATCACCTCGACCACGCCGCCGAGCGTCTCGCCCTCGGCCTTGAGCGCGCGCACGCGCTTGTCCCAAGCGTCCACGACGCCGGGGTCGGCGGCGAAATAAGGCCGGCCGAGCGCGCCTTCGGGATCGTGCGACTCGGCCTTGATGCCGCCGAGTTCCACGGTCTGGGCGCAGACCGTCACGCCGCGCGGGGCCAGCATGGCCGCCGCGACCGCGCCCCCGGCCACGCGGCAGGCGGTTTCCCGGCCCGAGGCCCGTCCGCCGCCGCGATAGTCGCGGACGCCATATTTGGCCTGGTAGGTCATGTCTCCGTGGCCGGGCCGAAAGACATCCTTGATTTGGGAATAGTCCCCCGAGCGCTGGTCCGTGTTTTCGATGACAAAGCCGATCGGCGTGCCGGTGGTCACGCCCTCGAAAACCCCGGAGATCAGGCGCACTTTATCTTCCTCGCGCCTGGCCGTGGCCGCCGGCCCGCCCTGGCCCGGCTTGCGGCGGTCGAGTTCGGCCTGGATGATCTCTTCGTTTAAGGGCACGCCCGGAAGGCAGCCGTCCACGATCCCGGCCAGGGCCGGCCCGTGGGATTCGCCGCAGGTGGTCAGGCGAAAGAGCTTGCCGAAGGTGTTGGCGTCCACGTCCGCCGCCTATTTTCCGGCCAGGATTTTGCCCAGGGCCGAGGCAAAGGCCGCCAGGTCGCTCTCGTCCACGGTCAGGGCCGGAACCAGCCGCAAGACCTTGTCCTGGGCCAGGTTGACGATGAAACCCGCGTCCAGAAGCGCCCGCCAGACGGCCGGGCCGTCGCCTGCCAGTTCGATGCCGATCAACAGCCCGAGCCCGCGCACGGCCGCGATTTTTTCGGGATGCTTCTTTTGGAGTTCCCCGAACATGGCCAGGGCTTTTTTACCCAGGGTCGCCGCGCGCTCGGCCAGCTTGTCCCGGTTCATGATGTCCACGACCGTCTCCGCCACCCGGGAGAGCAGCGGCCCGCCGCCGAAGGTGGTGGCGTGAGCGCCCGGCGTGAAGCCCTTGGCGACCTCCTCGGTGGCCATGACCGCGCCCATGGGCAGGCCGTTGGCCAGGGCCTTGGCGCTGGTGACGATGTCGGGAGCCAGGCCGCAATGCTGGTAGGCCCACCATTTGCCGGTCCGGCACAGTCCGGTCTGGACCTCGTCGACGATCAGCAGCACCTCCGCGTCGCGACACAGCCGGGCCACGCCGGCGAGATAGTCCTTGTCCATGAGCACGACGCCGCCCTCAGCCTGGACGACCTCGATCATGACCGCCGCCGTGTCCGGGGAAACAGCCGCGATCAGGGCCGGCAAGTCGCCCGGTGGAACGTGCGTAAAGCCAACGGGCAGCGGATCGAAACCGTCCTTGACCTTGTACTGGCCCGTGGCCGTGAGCGTAGCCAGGGTCCGGCCGTGGAAACTGCCGGTCAGACTGATGACTTCGTAAGCCGAGCTTTCCTTGACCTTGCGCTGGTAACGCCTGGCGAGCTTGATCGCCCCTTCGTTGGCCTCGGCCCCGGAGTTGCAGAAGAAGACCCGGTCCAGGCCGTTCGTGGCCAGCAGCTTCTCGGCCAGGCGCACCTGCTCCTCCTGGTAGAAGAGGTTGCTGACGTGCGTGAGTTTCCCCGCCTGTTCGGTGATTATCGCCGTGATCTCGGCATTGGCGTGGCCGAGGGCGCACACGGCGATGCCGGCGAGCAGGTCGGTGTATTCGCGGCCGTCCAGGTCGTAAAGCTTGGAGCCCGCGCCGCGGGAAACGGCCAGCGGATAGCGGCCGTAGGTGTGCATGATGACTTTGGAATCTCGGTCCTTGAGGGCCTCGAAGGAGTTCATGGAGGCTCCTTTTCGCTTCCGGCGAGGTTGTATGGTTGTCCGCCGCCTGGGGGCTTTAGGCCAAGCCCGCCGGCGGCGGTGAATGATTACATCGATCCGGTGTGCCCGAAGCCGCCTTCGCCCCGGCAGGTTTCGCCGAGTTCCCCGGCCAGGGTGAAGCGAGCCGGAGCAAAGGGCATGATCACCAGCTGGGCGATGCGTTCGCCGGGCGAAACGGTGCGCGGCTCCCGCGAGGTGTTGAGCAGCCAGACGATGATCTCGCCCCGGTAGTCGGGGTCGATCAGGCCCACGCCCTGGGCCACGGTCAGGCCGTGTTTGGCCCCCAGGCCGCTACGGGAAAAGACGAACCCGGCCAATCCCTCCGCGCAGATCTCGATGGCCAGCCCGGTGGGGATCTTGGCCCGATCGCCCGGCCCGATGGTCACGGCGGAGGCTAAGGCCGCGCGCAGGTCGGCTCCGGCCGAGCCCGGGGTGGCCGGTTCGATCGGCAGCTCGTGCCAGAGGGGGCTCACGATCTTGACCTTGACCGTCGTGTGGGTGTGCGTTTGCTGTTTGTTCATGACCGGGCGTACGTATCAGAAATCGGACCGGGTGGAAAGAAGCGCCTGCCGGGCAAGCCCGGCCCGGTTCGGCCGGAAGGTTCGCGTTGAGGCCTGGGCCGGTTTGTGGCAAGCCTCTCGTTCGGAGGATTGCGCCATGGGCAAAAGCCGTTTGCCGTTGTACTTTCTGCCGCTGGTCCTGGCGGCCTTTTTCTCGGTCGTCTTTGTGGCCGATGCCGGGGCCAATGCCGGGACCGGGACTTCGCCGACCGTCGACAATATCTTGGCGGACATGACCGTTGAGGAAAAAGTCGGGCAATTGTTCATGGTTTTTTTCGAAGGCCCCGAGGTCTCGGATTTTTGCCGCGAGGCGGTTTCGTCCCGCCACGTGGGCGGATTTATTCTGTATAAACACAGCGGCAACATCCAAAATCCGGCCCAAACGGCGCGTCTGTGCGCAGGGCTCACGGCCTTGGGGGGGCCTTCGCGGCCTTGGGCCAGGCCGCTTATTTCCATCGACCAGGAGGGCGGGCCGGTGGCCCGGCTGACCTCCGGGGTGACCTGGTTTCCCAGCCAAATGGCCGTGGCCGCGACTCCCTCCGCCCCGAGACTGGCCAGGGCCATGGCGGCCGCCCAGGCGGCCGAGCTCGCCGCCCTGGGAATCAACGTCAACTTCACGCCCGTGGCCGACGTCAACGTCAACCCGGACAACCCGGTCATCGGGGCGCGCTCGTTCGGATCAAGCCCCGCGGCCGTGGCCGCGCTTACCCGCGAGGCGGTGCGGGGCTACGCCGGCAGCGGGGTTTTGTGCTGCCTCAAACATTTTCCCGGCCACGGCGACACGGACGTGGATTCGCACGTCGGCCTGCCGGTCTCGCGCCATGACCTGGCGGTCCTCAATACGGTCGATTTTCCGCCTTTTCGCGCCGGGATCGAGGCCCACGCGCCCATGGTCATGACCGCCCATGTGGAGACCCCGGCCCTGGACGCCACGCCCGGGCTTCCGGCCACGCTCTCGGCCAGGGTCTTATCCGGCGTCTTGCGCCGGAAGATGCGTTTTGGCGGCCTGATCGTCACCGATTCGCTGGGCATGGGCGCGGTGGTTCAGACTTTCGGTTCGGCCAAGGCGGCGCTGATGTCCTTCCGGGCCGGCGCGGACGTGCTGCTTTTCGGCGCGGACAGGGGATTTTCTCCCGAAGCCTACAAAGAGGCCCTGGACCTTATTTTGAAGGCCGTAAGGTCGGGCGAAATATCCCCGGCTCGCCTTGACGCCTCCGTGCGCCGCATCCTGGCGGCCAAAGGCCGGGTCGGCCTTTTCGAAAATCCCGCCCGCCCGGAACCAGGTCCGTCCGAACTGGCCGCGCATCTGGCTACCCCGGCGCATATCGCCCTGGCGCGGGAGATCGCCGAAAAAAGCCTCACCCTGGTGAAAGGCCGGGCCAAGGATTTGCCCTTTGACGGGAAGAAGACGATAGTGGTCTGGCCGCAAAAGCCGGTCCCGGAAATAGAGGCGGCGGTGCGAGGATTGGCCGCGCGCTACGGCTGCGGCTTGGTCGTCACCGAGGCCGATCCGGACGCGGAGGCGGTGGCGAAGGCTGCGGCCGAGGCGGTCGGATACGAGCGGGTGGTCATTTTAAGCCGCGACGCCTGGCGTTTCGCGGGCCAGGCAGCGCTCATCGCCCGGTTGGCCGGGGCCAAACCCGGCGCGGTCCTGGTCGCGGCCACCGGCGGCCCGTACGACGCGCGGGTCGCCAAGGACGCGGCCTGGTTCGTCGCCGCCTACTGCGACGTGCCGGAGACGATCGCGGCCTTGGGGAGGGCGATTTTCGAGGGCAAGGGATTTCCGGGGAGGCTGCCGGTGAAGCTGGCGGTGGAATAAGGGGATCAAATGGCATACGCGGGAAATGCGGGAAATGGGTCATGTGTGCCACGATTTTCTCTTTTTATGGCCTCGCGAAAAAGTTCTTGAGTTCAGTGGCGACGAGCGGTATAAATAGGTACTACTTCTTGGTACCCACGAGGCGCATATGACAAGCAAAGCCGTGAAATTGGATGATGCAATATATTCAAGGCTGAAGGTTTTGGCCGAAGCTCGGCGGCGTTCGCCTCATTGGCTGATGAAGGAAGCCATCAGCCAGTTTCTCGAACGCGAGGAAGAGGCCGAGCACATTCGCCAGGAAACGATGAAAAGGTGGACGCGGTTTGAGGGAAGCGGTGAAACGGTCGACCATGAGGCCGTCGAGGCGTGGCTTAAAACCTGGGGAACGGATGAGGAAGGCAAGTGGCCCGTTCCTACCGCCTGAGATGGTTTCCCGAAGCCGTTTCCGATTTGGCCCGTCTTCGCGCCTTCATCCAGGTGCATAACCCGGATGCCGCGGGTCGGGCGGCGGCCAGGATTCTTGAAGGCGCGCAAAAGCTATCGGCATTTCCTGAAATCGGCCGTCCGGTGCAAGACATCGAGGGGCCACAACTGCGGGACTTGTTCATCCCTTTTGGCCAGGCCGGTTACTGGCTGCGCTACGCGGTCACGGAAAGCGAAATTTGCATCATTGGGATTTGGCACGGGCGCGAAGACAGATAGATGTTGGAGTAGCCCTTATTTCGACCGGACACCTCCAAGTCCATAGGAGGTAGTGCTGGAGGTAGGCGAGACATAGTGCTAAAGAAGTCATAGAAAAGAGTGCATAAATATTTATTATAAATGTGGTTCATCTAATTCCTGCCCTTGGTGACTACGTGATGGATATTTAAATATCCTTCGGAACTTTGGATTAATAGGGGATGAGGGATTGATTACCATCCCAGTTTCTTCCATTATGATTAGGCCATGTGGTATCTTGAATATCCCATTAATTACTACATTACGGGGGCTTTTATAAACAAGTTGTAGCCTAGGTGTAAGGTTTTCGTCCACTATCTCTAATGCTGTATTGTTAAAATTTTTATCCCACTGCGGGGGTATATTACGAAACTGATTATCTGTTATCTCAACTGCAGGAAGGTTGGCATCTCCATAAAGAACAGTGTTTACATATAGCTTTTCGTTCGCTATGTAGGCATATAATATATCAGCGCCTGACCAATTAATAATACGTGATGGATTGCTCTTGGAAGTCGTATCGGGAATATAAGCCTGATTACCACCAAATGTAACAATGAAAGGGCCAGGTATTTCATTGAATGTTGACCCCATCTGTCTTTCTTCGGTGATGCTAGGTGATTCCGATTTCTGGCTAGTTTTTGCTTCCGGTAGACTCCCCTTGGCTGTCTGAGGAGTTTTGTCGATTAGGTGTAAAATTATTCCACCCAATATGAGCAAAATCCCACATATTATCATCAGTAAAGGAATCATCTTGATATCCCTAGTGAGGTTCGGCCTTATATATAGATTATAAATTAAAATTAGTACTGAAACGACAATGACGCATAACCCACCCCAAAAGAGAATCCGATAAACCCACAATGGTATATGTTGAAATGCAAAGGGAAAAGCCATCGTAATTATTCCAATGGCTCCATTGCGAATGCCAGCCAACCACACAGTGCGCTTATCAGATGTTTGCATGCACTCAGGTTCCGTCCAAAAAAGATCCCAGAAGAGTATAAGGTACTTTATTCATAACGTATCCTTGTGTCAAATAAATAATCGAGCAAATACCATAAAAGAGATTTGAATATTGTCAAACTTCCGGGAGTTGGTCCGGCTAAAGGAGAGTGGGTGGTTGAGGGACATCTCATGCCCGACCACATCCACATGCTCATCTCCATCCCCCTAAAATACGCAGTTGCGCTGGCAGTTGGTTTCATCAGAGGTAAAGCGAAGAGACATGGTTGCCGAAAAATCGACATGCCAATGAAAATACTTTGGCCCATGCCCCTCTCATAAAACCAAAACCCCGCTTTGCGCGCAGCGCAAAGCGGGGTTGAAGTTTTTTGAAAGGGGTTCGGGGAAAACTTTTTTTTGAAAAAGTTTTCCCCGATTTCTTAAAATTTCTTCGGCAACCCCATCACCTTTTCCAGATATTCGAAATCCAAATTCGAGCTGATCAGTTGCGCGCCCTGCTGGATCTTGATGATGTCGCGCAGCTTGTGGCGTTGCAGGATGTTTTCCATCTTTTTGGCCACGGAGTAGGTGTCTTCGCGCACGACGATGACCGGGATCTCCAGCACTTCGGAGCGGGTGAGGATGATGTCGTTGGGGTAGAGGTTGCCGGTCAGGACCAGGCAGGGGCATTCGCCTTCGAGCGCGACCAGTTGCACGTCGGAGCGGTCGCCGCCGACGATGATCGCGGCGTTTTTGTTCTTGCGGAAATGGGTCAGGAAGTTTTCCACCTGCATGGTGCCGATGAGAAAGCTTTCCACGATGCGGTCGGCCTTGGTGTGGGCGGAGATGATCTTGCCGCCGAGCCGGTCGGCCAGGTCGCTGACCTTGATCGCGCCCATGACCGGGTCGCGGGGGATCACGCCCAGGACCTTGACGCCGTTGCGCTCCAGGAAGGGCTTGATGAGGTTGCCCACCTCGTCGACCATGTTCGGGGCGATGTCGTTGAGCACCACGCCGGCCATGAGCTCGCCCAGGGTTTCGCGCAGGACCACCAGGTAGTCGTAATTGAGTTCCTTCTGGAAACGGTCGATAATCACGGCCGGGATGCCCAGCTCCTTGACCACGGTCACGCCGTCCACGCCGCAGTATTTCCCTGAATACATCGAGCCCGAGCCGGCCACGATGGTCAGGTCCTTGCCCGCGCTGATGGCGGCGTAGTTGGCCTTGATCGTGTCCATCAGGCCTTCGCAGTGGCCGGAGAAGGCCTTGACCTTGAAGTCCTGGGTGACCACCACCGGGGTGAGCAGCACCGGGTCCGCGTGCTGGCCGAGCATGCCCTGGACGAAAATGGCGTCGTCGTCGCCGATCTTGCCGTCCACTTCCTTGGGCATGGCCCCCACCGGCTTGAAGTAGCCGATTTCGTAGCCGTCGCGTTGCAGGCGCATGCCGATGCCCATGACCAGCATATTTTTTCCGGAATAGCCGGAAGTGGAGCCGATGTAGATGCCTTTCATCCCGCCCTCCATGAATGTGCCTCCGGCGCGAACCGCGCCAGAAACTTCTTGGGTATCAAAACCGGATTTAAATGAAAAGCGCGGCCGGCACTAGTGAAATTTTTCACAACCCGGCGCGACGGGAATTCTTGTCGCGGGAAGGGGTTGGGCTTCTCTCTCAACTCATTTCAGCAAGGCACAGGCTCAAGCGGGCGTCGGCCACCAGCGCGCCCCCCGCGCCGACCAGCACGGGATTGAAATCGGCCTCGGCGATGCGTGGAAAATCCATGGCCATCTGCGAGACGGTGAGCAAAATGTCCTCGATGGCCCCGAAATCGACCGCGGGCTCGCCGCGAACGCCGCGCAGGATCGGAAAACTCTTGATCTCGCGCACCATCTCCTGGGCGTCGCCCAGGGTCAGCGGCGCCAGCCGAAAGGAAATGTCGCGCAGGACTTCGACGTAAACGCCGCCCAGGCCGAACATGATCAGCGCCCCGAACTGGGGATCGCGCTTGAAGCCGATGATGACTTCCTTCGCGCCCCCAGGCGCCATTTTCTGCACCAGGCAGCCCAGCACGTGGGCTTCGCGCCTGGCCTGGTGCGCCCGGGAGGTGATCGTCAAAAACGCCTCGCTGACCGCGGCGGCGTCTCGCAGCCCGACGATCACGCCGCCCACGTCGGACTTGTGCGAGATCTGGGGCGAGGCGATTTTCAGCACCACGGGATAGCCGATCTTGTCCGCGGCCTTGGCCGCCTCTTTGGAGGACCGGGCCATTATCGTCTGGGGCGCGGGCATCTCGTAGGCGCGCAGAATATCCTGGACTTCGAACTCCACCAGCTCGGATTGCCCCCGGCCCATGGCCGCTTCGATGACCTTGGCGGCGCGCTGTTTGTCGCGGCGGTAGCAGACGTCCACCGGCGGCGGCGCGGCTCGGCGCAGGGCGTAACGGTACATGGCCGCCAGGGCCGTCACGGCCTGGTCGGGAAAATCGAAGCACGGAACGCGCGCTTCGCGCAGCATGGCTCGCGCGGCGGCCACCCTGGCCTCGCCGATGAAGCAGCACATGATGGTCTTGTCCGTGCCCTTGGCGAGATCGATGACCGCCTGGGCGGTGAGTTCCGCCTCCACCTTCGGGGTTGGGGTCAAAATGACCAGCAAGGCGTTGACCGCCGGGTCGGCCGCCACCGCGGCGATCGCACGGGCGTAGCGGGAAGCGCCGCCGTCGCCGATAATGTCCACCGGGTTGTAGACCGAGGCGTAGGGCGGCAGGAAGCTTTTGAGCTCGTCCACGGTTTCTTGGTGCAGGGCGGCCATGACCAGGCCCTGGCGTTCGCAGGCGTCGGCGGCCAGAATGCCCGGACCGCCGGAGTTGGTCACCACGCCCAGGTTCGGGCCTCTGGGCAAAGGCTGGGCGGCGAACGCCCCGGCGATGAAAAAAAGATCTTCCATGGAGGAGACCCGGATCACGCCGGCCTGTCTGAAGGCGGCCTCGAAGGTCGCCTCTGATCCGGCCAAGGCGCCGGTGTGGCTGGAGGCGGCCTTAGCGCCGGCGGCCGTGCCGCCGGACTTGATTATGATCACGGGTTTGCGCGCCGCCGCGCGCGCGGCCGAGGCCAAAAAGGCCGCGCCGTCCTCGACGCCCTCCATGTATCCGGCGATGACCGAGGTGTCCGGATCGTCTGCCAGATAGTCGAGCAGGTGCGATTCGTCGAGCACCGCCTTGTTGCCGAGGCTGACGAACTTGGAAAAGCCGATGCCCCGGCCGCGCGCCCAATCCAGGATGGCGATGCACAAAGCCCCGGACTGGGAAAAAAATCCAATGCTTCCGGGCAAGGGGAAATCCGAGGCGAAGGTGGCGTTCAAGGGCGGCGAGGTGTTGACGCACCCCAGACAATTGGGGCCAAGCAGGGCGAGGCCGGCCTTATTGGCCAGGGCCGCGATCAGGCGCTCGTTCTTGAGCCCCTCGCCGCCGACTTCCTTGAACCCGGCGGTGATGATCACGGCCGCCCGGACCTGCCTCGCCGCGAGCTCTCGGACGACTTGCGCGACCAGCGCCGGCGGTACGCTGACCACGGCCAGATCCAATCCCACGGGCAGCTCGGAAACGCTTTTGAGAACCGCAAGACCCAAAATCTCGCCGCCGGCCGGGTTGACCGGCAGTATTTTTCCCGCGTATCGGCAGGAGAGCAGGTTGGCGACGATGATGTGGCCGATCTTGCCGGGGTCGGCCGATGCGCCGATCACGGCCACGGCCTTGGGCGTAAAAAGCGCCGGGAGATTGGTCTCGACGGATACGGTCATGGGTGAAGCCCGGCCTGGTTGAAACGATTGTGAACAAAGAGAGCGTGCCGAAAATGGATGTGGCGATCCTCGAACAAGTTTTTCACCATGCCTTCAGTCAAGTCAAGCTGCTTGAGGAAGCGCTCACGCACACGTCTTTTGCCAACGAAAAAGGCGCGCAGGAGTCGGAAAGCGCCGGACATAACGAACGCCTGGAATTTTTGGGCGACGCCGTGCTGGAACTGATCGTGTCCGAAGAACTCTTCCGCCGCTTCCCTGAAGCATCGGAAGGCGCCCTGACCAAACTGCGCGCCAAACTGGTCAGCGAGCCGACCCTGGCCGGCCTGGCCAGAACCCTGGGTCTGCAACATGCGCTCAAGCTCGGCAAGGGCGAGGAAGCCCAGGGCGGCCGCGAACGCGACGCGCTTTTGGCCGACGCCCTGGAGGCGGTTTTCGCGGCCGTGTTCCTCGACGGCGGCTTCCACGCCGCCCAAAAATCCATCCTGGCCGTCTTTGAGGGCCGCTGGCCGACGAGCGCCGAAACGCCCAAAGTCAAAGACCACAAAAGCAAACTCCAGGAACTCACCCAGGAACGCTACGGCGTGCGGCCGGTCTACCACCTCACCGGCAGCTCGGGGCCGGAACATGCCAAGGTCTTCCACGTCACCCTGACCCTGCCGGACGGCCAAACCTGCCAAGCCTCGGGCCCAAGCCTCAAAAAAACCGAACAACGCGCCGCCCTGGCGGCGCTTGAAACCTTGCGGAGAGAAGATGCAGGGGCGCTGCCCCCTGCACCCCCGCGGGGGGGAATTATCCCCCCCGGACCCCCAAAGTAAGGGGCGCGGTCGAGCCCTTTACCATGGGGGTCTGGGGGCGATTATCGCCCCCAGTGGGGAAGGGGTCCAGGGGAAGGGGCGGAGCCCCTTCCCCTGGTCTACTCTTTCTTCCTCACCACCTGTTGCCACCAGGCGGCCAGGCGCGGTTCGGCGCCTTGGTCTTTGGGGTGGTAGTATTCGCGATTGCCCACGTCGGCGGGCAGGTATTCCTGTTCCACGTAAGCTCCGGGGTAGGCGTGGGGGTATTTGTAGCCTTTGCCGTAGCCCCATTCCTTTTGCAGTTTGGTGGAGGCGTTGCGCAGGTAGAGCGGCACGGGTTTGGTTCCGCTGACCAGGATTTCCTGTCTGGCCGCGAGGTAGGCGGAGTAGGCGGAATTGCTCTTTTTGGCCAGGCTCAGGTAGATCGCGGTTTCGGCCATGGGGATGAAGCCTTCGGGCATGCCGATCATTTCCACGGCTTTGGCGCAGGACACGGCCATGGGCATGGCCATGGGGTCGGCCAGGCCCACGTCTTCGGAGGAGGAGATGATCAGCCGGCGGCAGATGAAGCGGGGGTCCTCGCCGGATTCGACCAGGCAGGCGAGGTAGTACACGGCCGCGTCCGGGTCGCTGCCCCGGATGGATTTGATCAGGGCCGAGGCCAGTTCGTAGTGCGAATCCCCGTCGCGGTCGCCGCGCAGCACCGCTTCCGGAAGGCTGGCCTTGAGCGCCTCGGGGACGCGTTTATCCGGCGGCAGTCCGGCGGCGAATTCCAGCAGGTTGAGCAGGGTTCTGGCGTCGCCGCCGGAGTAGTGGATGAGCGTTTCCAGGCTTTCGGGGGAGAGATCGGTTTGCAGGGCGGCCTGGCCCTTCTCGCCGACCTTGCGCAGTTCGAGGTGGGAAAGGGGCCGAAGTCGCAGCACGTGCATCCGCGAGAGCAGTTGTTTGGTCACGGAGAACGAGGGGTTTTCCGTGGTCGTGGCCAGCAGGGTGATTTCGCCCGATTCCAGAAGCGGCAGGAAGAAGTCTTGCTGGGCTTTGGAGAAGCGGTGCAGTTCGTCCAGGATGAGGATTTTTTTCCCGGCGAGTTGTTTGCGCAGCGGTTGCAGGCCGGTTTCCGGGGCGCTCACGCGCAGGTACGGCAGCCCCCTAGCTTTGGCCAGGAGGATGGCCAGGGTGGATTTGCCACAGCCGGGCGGGCCGAAAAAAAGCATCGAAGGCAGGCGCTCGGCCTGGGAGATGGCCGTGAGCCTGGTTTTGAGATGTTCTTGGCCGATGAATTCGGCCATATCGTGGGGTCTGAGTTTGTGGGCCAGTGGTTCGGCGCTCACGGGGCCTCCGGAATGGGAATCTGGGGGAACCCCCCCTTTTTTATAGCTGAGGGCGTCGGCCAGCGCTGCGCGCTGACGACGCAAGGTGAGAGTAGAAAATGGGGACATTTTCAACTCTCACCTTGCCCCAGTCCCCCGTCCCTCAAAAAACTTCAAAGTTTTTAAGAGGGGGGGTGCTTCCTCGATCTTCTTATGCTTTTGAAACCAGTCTGGTCCGATCCTTTGGGAATCCTTATTTTTGAACTTAGGGAAATTTCCCTTACTTCAATTCTTCCCTGAATCCAAGCCGGGAGCCGGTCGCTTTTGCGCTTCAAAAGCGGGGCGAAAGCGTGTATGTGGCGAAGCCGTATGAGAACCCAAGGCCGTGCCGGGCGCGGCCGCAGGCAAGGAGAGCGCATGAAGGGAATTATTCTGGCCGGCGGATCGGGAACGCGCTTGTATCCGCTCACCCGCGTGGTCAGCAAGCAGCTGTTGCCGGTCTACGACAAGCCCATGATCTATTATCCCTTGTCGGTTCTGATGTTGGCCGGCATCCGGGACATATTGATCATTTCCACGCCCGAGGATTTGCCGCGTTTCGAGGCCATGCTCGGCAGCGGCGCCTGGCTCGGGCTCAGATTTTCCTACAAGGTCCAGCCGAGGCCCGGGGGCTTGGCCCAGGCGTTCATCTTGGGCCGCGATTTCGTGGGCCGCGATCCGGTCTGCCTGGTGCTCGGCGACAACATCTTCTACGGCCAGGGCCTGGCCGATACGCTCAAGCGTTGCGCGGCGCTCAGGCAAGGCGGCATCGTTTTCGGCTACAAGGTCAAGGACCCGGAACGCTACGGCGTGGTCGAGTTCGATGCCTCCTGCAAGGCCGTCAGCATCGAAGAGAAACCGGCACAGCCCAAGTCCAAGTTCGCCGTGACCGGCCTGTATTTCTACGACAACGAGGTGCTCGACATCGCGGCCAGCCTGAAACCTTCGCCTCGGGGCGAGCTCGAGATCACCGACGTCAACAACGTCTACCTGCGCCGGGGCGGCTTGCGGGTCGAATTCCTGAGCCGGGGCTATGCCTGGCTGGACACTGGCACGGTCGAATCCCTGCATCAGGCCAGTTCGTTTGTTCAAGCCATTCAGGACCGCCAGGGACTCAAGATCGCCTGCCTGGAGGAAATCGCTTACCGCATGGGCTACATCACTGCGGACAGCCTGGCGGAACTCGCCCAGGACATGCTCAAGAACACCTACGGCCAATATCTCATGGAGATCGTCCGCGAATCCCGGGAGAATTGAGGATAGCCCGACGTGCGCGCGGGCCGGAAATAAAGACGAGCGGACCATTGACAATGGTCCGCTCGTCTTCCGCCGTAAACGCGGTTAAAAATGGTTGGCCCGTTCCGCCGATTCGGCCGGCCGGATCGGGCGCGAGCGCCTAGCCGACCCGCGTCACGTTGGACGCTTTCGGGCCGCGGTCGCCTTGGATGATGTCGAAGCTGACTTTTTCCCCCTCGCGAAGCGTCCGGAACCCCTCGCCGTTGATAGAGGAATAGTGGACGAAAACATCGTCTTCGCCTTCGCGGGTGATGAATCCGAACCCCTTCTTGTCGCTGAACCACTTGACCGTGCCCTCGAACGCCATGATACAAACCTCCTTGAAAAATCGGGAAAGTTGACCAGGCTATATAAAGGGGTGTTGGCTGCGTCAATCTGAAGGCTTTCCCGTGGTCCTTTCGGTGCAAAAAGAGGAAGCCGGACAGGGCCGGCTTCCTTGATATCCGTCATATTCATGGGAGCAGAAAATTTCTTAATTTTCGTGCTCCCAGTAATAATCGACTTTTAGCTCGTTTTCGTGATGAACTTGCTCGGCGGCTTGCCGCACCGGAAGCTCCCCCCGTAGCCGCTGAGGCGCCGGTTCTCCAGCTTGGTCCGCTTGAGGTCTTCCTTGAGTTTGGAGTGCAGTTTTTTCGCCTCATTTGTCAGCTGTCCCTGGAGACTCTGCAGCTTGAGGAGCTTCTCCCGCAGAAAATCCACGGCTTCGGGTTTGGGCTTGTACTCACCCAACATGCCAATCAGCCGCCCTCGCTCGGCGGCGAGACGTTCGGCTTCTTCGACTTCGCCCGAAACCAGGCATTCGAGTTCTCGCATGCCCACATCCAGGGCCTGATCCAGGAAGAGCAGCGTGGTGTCGGACATAATTTAGGCCTTTATGTAATCCTTGATGTCTTCACGAAGCTGGGCGATGACCTTCTTGAAACGCTCCACGGCCGGAATGAATTCGTATTCCAACAGATCGGAGAGCAAAATCCAGTCTTCGTTCTCCACGACTTCGAGCATTTCCGAGAACAAGTTCGACAATTCTTCGGTGGCTTCGTTGAAAAGCGGGTGGCGCTTGAGTGAAAATTCGTTGCGCAACACCGTGATCATGCCCAGGAAACGCCGGATGACGTCGAGCAGATCCTGGAAAAATTCCAAGGCTTCGGCATCCTCGGCCCGGCGGAAAAGTTCCGCCACGTGCCGTGCGCCTTGGTCCATCACCGTCACAACCTTGTACAGCTCCTGGGTGATGTTCACGGCCATTTCGGAAATCGGCATGGTCACGATTTCCACGCTCTGAATCTCCGACGCCTCGATGTCCTCGGCCTGGTGCGGATAAATCTCGCTGAAGGCTTCCTTGTTGACGAACACATCGGTGACCACGCGGTTTTCCATGACCTCGTCGCGCATGATGCTGACCAATATCTCCTCGAGATTGTCGAACTTATTGACCTCTTTGCCGGTATCCTTACCGTCGATGGAAATCATGCGGGCTTCCTCCCCTCATTTGGTGGCACGGCTAATTTTGCCGGAGATGCCTCCGGCATGAAGGGATATTCAAAAGACATGCCAAAGATGTTTGGGAGAGAAGGGAAACCGGGGGGAAAACCCCTTTTGTTCACAAAAGGGG
>Ga0326727_10005105_pt1 | contig 38056 bp, 36 predicted proteins | sample MB2enrmetagenome_FD_207643 | JGI IMG/M metagenome (GOLD analysis project Ga0326727, IMG submission 207643) | Lab enriched peat soil microbial communities from McLean, Ithaca, NY, United States - MB29MY | ecosystem: Environmental > Terrestrial > Soil > Wetlands > Peat | place: USA: New York... | reverse complement strand
ATCCGGAGCCTCCTGATTTTCCTTTCCATTCCATCCTCCTGATGGTGTATTACATTGTAATACTTTCTTATCGTCATTGTCCAGATATTTCTTAAGTCGATTTATTGATTTATTTTTGGAGAAAACCCCTTTTTCAACGGGGAGTGGAATGGCCCGGCCTTCCTGCATTCAGGAGAACGTTCAAAAGTAGGCGTTATTCATCTTAGATGGTCAAAAATGACTATGTCCCTCCCCCTGTTTTCTCTTGACAGATATCTAACGTCATGTGACAATGCAAGTGAGCCTAAGACAGCCAACCCTACCAGGGATGAGACGGAAGGTGAAGAATCTTGATTTAGCCTGTTAAAACTATTCCAAAGAGACGAATAGGGAAACTCGCCTTATTCGGGTAAAGGAGGAGCTCGCGATGCTCAGATACCCGGAAATAGGACTAAAGCTTACTCTCATTATCTTATGCATTTCCGGCCTTCTCTATGCCAACAGCAGGAACGAAAGGATGTTATCGGTTCCAAAACCGATGGCTCAAAATCCAAGGCCGATGGCTCAAAATCCAAGGCCGATGGCTCAACATCCGAGGCCGATGGCTAAAAAGGATGTAGTGAAAGAGACACTCATCGACCTGCGCGCGCCAAAGGAGAAGGTGGCGTCCCTCAACCGGTGGATCAGGTCCGCCTCCGGCGTGACCCAGGTCGACCCCGTTCTCCTCGTCTGCCTGCTCCATACGGAGTCTGGGTTCAGGCAAGACGCAGTGAGCGAGAAGGGATACAAAGGGGAGGCCCAGACGAAGCGATTTTCCGAGTTCTCGTCGGTCAATATTCTGGAAGGAGCCGAGATCCTTCGAGACAAGCTCGAGCTGTCGAAGGGAGACATGTTCGAGGCCGTCGCCCGCTATAAAGGGGGGAAGGACAATCAGGAGGCCCGGGACCAGGCTAGTGAGGTCATGAGGCTTTACGAGATCCAGCTGAAAAGGAGAGGATCATGGAAATAGCGGGAGACAACGACGCTCTCATGGCCAGGGTAGCGGAGTCCCATGAGTTGATCGAGAGGCTGAAGACGGAGATCTTCGCCAGCGAGGAGAAGCAAATGACGAAGAGGATCGTCCACAAGCTCCTCTTCTACTTCCTCATCACGCTGATGGTCGGCTGCGTCATCGGCATGCTCTATTCGAACTGGCAGACCGGCAACAGGCTTTCCCTGGCAAAGAAGAGTGGAATCCTGATGCTCAATGACGGCAGCCTCTACCAGCTTATTCCAATGACGCCTAAGAACTAGCCTGCGACGCGCAACAAGTCGGGGGCTTAGCTTGCCCGTGAACAGAAACAGGCCCCCGCAGGAGCTCTGCTCCTGAAAGAGGGCCTGTTTCTGTTGGTCTGCTCCTGGGGACCGGTGGTTTCCCCGGCCCCCCAAGCTTGACCATCACTTGGAAGGCCGGCCGCTTCTCTCATGTCTCGAACAGGGTGATTATCGGATATTCCTTGATCCTGAGCACGCCTTCCATCGTCTTGAACTTGCTCCGGATGACATTCTCAATTTCGCTGAAGCTCGTTCCCTTCATCAGCAGGACGATATTGAACCTGCCGTCCGTGCAGTCACAGTTGACCACCTGGTCGTTGAAGTAGAGAGTGGGGTAGATCCCTTCCATCTTTTCTTTCTCGACCTCGAGCATGACGTAGGAAGAGACCCTCGTTCTCGCTGTCTGGTTCGAGGTGACCATATCTTCGCCCTTGTCCCTGCCGAGCGCCTTGTCCACGGAGCCCATGATATTGATCACGTTCTCGCCGAACATCGGTGCGTCCACCGTCAGCATGGATACCTCGGCCACGCCCTGCATGGTCCTGATCTGCGTGTCCACCACGTCCTTGATCTGGTCAAGCGTGGCGGCTTGAAGCAGGAGCACCAGGTCGTAATCGCCCCTGATGGCGTCGCAGTAGAGGACGTTTTCGTGATAGTACAGCTTGCGGTACGTGCTCAGGAGGTTGGCGGAATTGTCGAGTGACACCAATGCATAGGCGCTCACCGATTCCTGCGCCGCCGTCAACTCCCTGGGGGGTGCCTCCACAGGAACTGCCTCTGCTGCCGGCGCCTTCATCTCCTCCAGCACCCTTGCAAGATCCTCCACGGTGAAGGGTTTTTCCAGATAGGCATCCGCTGCCTTGGCTTCCTCGGCTATCGTCTCGCTGCCATAACCGGTGATAATGATGACAGGGAGCCGGGGATAATTGAGCTTGATCGTCTTAAGGAGCTTCAGCCCGTCGATATCGGGCAGCCTGATGTCCACAATGGCGCAGCCGAGAGGCATGTTTTTCTTCTTGAACGTTTCCAGCGTCTGGAGTGCCCTCATGCCGTTTTCGCACGGCTCGGTCTGATAACCCTTCTGCATAAGCCCCAGCGAAACGCTTCTTCGAAGCGACGCTTCGTCATCTATCAACAATACTTGCTTTTCCATGGCATTTACTCCTTTCCCTGGATTTTGTGAAACATATCTCAATACATGCAATGGCGATGCCAGACATAACATAGTCTTATATTACGATAGCTTAGGCTACAATACCCCTTGCAGAGAAGAAGCCCTTGCTGATAAGGAAACACGTGCGATACGCCAGAAACGTAGGTTTGACGCCATTATTGCCGCTGTAAAGATTGTTATCGCTTACCAACAATCCTGGAACCGTTGTAAAGCCTGGGTTTTCTGCTATCAAAAATATTTACAGCAGAAAGTCTTACGGATCAACGTGCTTTTTTTCACTATCGACGCTTCCCCACAAAGAGAGGGGTTGCCGGGAGGGGTCAAGCCGTGCGAGGATGGCGACGAGGTCTTTTTCGGCAAGGGCCACGCAGCCTGAAGTGGGTACGTCGCATCCCTGCCACACATGCAGGAAAATGGCGCTCCCAAGGCCCTTCACCACAGGGTTTCTGTTGTAGCCGATCACGATCCCATATCGATAAAGGGTATCGGGACGCCTCATCTCCTCAAAGGAAAGGGCACCGGTTTTCCCCTTCTTCGTCCACTTGTTATAGTCCGCCGAGAGAGGGTCGTCCACCCATATGTCGTCATCACGGATCCGCCGGTAAGCGAGTGCCGTCGAGACCGCCTGAGCGTCACCGAATGCGTGCTCGACGGCAAATATCCCGGATGGGGTCTTCCCGTCTCCCTCCCTCTTTTCACCGGGCAACGCAAACCCGTTCCGGCCGGCGACCGCACGAAACGGCCCGAGGACGCGCCGCCAGGTTTCCCCATGCTTTTCCATGACAGCCACACGGGCAGACCAGGCAGGGCCCCGGCGGCAAGCAGTGACGACGAGAGCCTGTCTGGTCTGCAGGGGGAGGGCAGAAAGGAGCGTGTCCTGCTCAGGCCGACTCATCAGCCTCTCTTACCACGGTCACGCCCTCATCCGTTTCTTCGGTGTAGGCTCCGTTCATACGGCGGTTGTGCCGGCTCAACAGCCAGATTTCCGGGATGATCCGGGAAATGATTTCGCCGCGGGAGAAGACCCGAACAATGGCGCTTTCCGATACGACTACCGCGACGGACCGCGTTCTTTTCGTCACGGATGCAGCTGCCACATGGCGGCTCCCGAGTCCCAGGGGGAGTTCTATACCTTCGACTGAGGTTTCGATGTAACGGCACGCGGAAAGGCAGATGCCGTCGTCGGAGACCACGAACCCTCCGTCCAGCAGGGCAAGCTCCTTTATGGTTTCCCGCACGTTCGGATCGTCGATATGTTTTTTGTCATCCGGATGGCCAAAAAGGGGGTCGAGTATCAACGGCCTCGAATGCTTCAGCACGTTTTCGGAATCCGAGACCACGAAGAGGGTCCCCACTTTTCGTCCTTCCCTGCCTTCCCGCGCAATCTCGATGGCGAGCCAGATAATCTTCTCGAGGGTCGCCTTATTGACGTAGTCGACCTGATCCAGCACCCTTTTCAGCAACCGGTGTGACATATCACTTCGCTCCCACTCAAGTTTAATGCGGCTGGGGGCAGATTACTACGCTTTTTTCCCGCCGACCTTGTGGTGGAGGCGGCCGGGTTAATTTCGCGCCTTGCATCCTACTCGTCGCACACGTGCCCCTCATGCGAGTGAAGAAGGCAATTGGAAGGGTGGTAAAGGGAGCGGCCGCGTCCCCTGGAGCCCCCCTCTCGCTCGCCGTGCTCGCCGGATCGTATGATCGCGAGCGAGATCGCGTCAAGAATATAGTAAAGGAGGAGAAAAAATGTTTGACTCAACGTTATATATTATGGTATATAACGATAGCGCTGTTGCTGTGAGGAGGTAATGCTCTCGAACGAGCCTGCTACTTTTCGGCAAAGCGGTTTTCGGATGCCTCTCCTTAGCCGCTTACGCCTTTGGCCGGTCAGTGAGCGACCGGGAGGTTGGGCTGCCCCTTTCCTCCCGGCCCGCTCCCTGCCATAGGCGGGGAGCCCGGCTCCATAGTGCTTTGCCGGGCCGCCACGTGCCGGGTGGCACCTTATCTACAACTACAGCATGCTCTATCAGATAGGCATCCTTGCGAACGCGGCGTTTATTGAAGAAACGCGCAACGGAACGTACGGCGACCCGGGAGAAGCCTTTGCGTCGGTGCAGTGGATGTTCGGAGGGCTGAATTCCCGGCAAGAAGAGAGGCTCCACGCCTATGTTCAAGAACACCCGGCGTTTCGCGACGGATGCTGGAAGTTCTCATATGACAAGGTAGTCCCGCGGGCAGTGATGTGGTGGGAAGAAGAATGGCGCGCTGTCCGGAGGAGTAAGGGCATGTCGAGGAATTACGGCAGGTGTCCCTTTTCAGGGACCGGCTGCAAGGAATGTCCGATTTACCGGGGGCGTCATTGCTATATCAAAGGACCGCATGGTGAGCCGCCGATGCCTGCCCTTATGCAAAAGGATGAGACGGATTGGATAGAGGGGTTCAACGATTTCTTCGATGACCTGAATGAAGACCTCAGAAAAGACATCAAGTTTTATGAAAGCACTATATTCTATGACGGAGAAGACGCGGGTGAACCGGAGAAGTGAGAAAGGCCCTGGTCCCATGTCTGTGAAAGATGAGAAAGAGCCTTTTCCCGGTCGATCTCACGTCTGGCGGAAAGGGCCTCTACGGAGATAAACGCGGGCTTTATGGAACAGGTTGAAAGACAGGCGGAATCCAAACAAACCGAATTGCCGTGCAGGATTGTTAAAAGGAAGAACGACGCCACTGCTTCCTCCGGCAGTATATGTGGGGTAACCAGCCGCCTTTTCTGGGAGGACAAGGCCCCCGGATATCCTCATCCGTTCGAAGAGGATATCCTTTCGTTTACGGAGGCTATCAGCGGAATTATAGAAGCAAGATGTCTTTCGATAAAGGGGGCAAAGATACTCGATATAGGCTGCGGCACGGGTGCTTTTGCCCTTCCCCTTGCCCTGCAGGGAGCTTCTGTGACAGCTCTGGACATCTCTGAAAACATGTTGAAGCGGCTCACTGCGGAAGCTCAGCACCGGGGTATCCATGGAGTAAAGACCATCAGAGCTTCATGGAAGAACATCGACCCATACAATGCAGGTCTTTCCGGACACTTCGACGTCGTCCTGTCTGCTCTGTCAATAGCCGTAGGGACGAAAAAAGATATCCTGAAGATGGAAGAATGCTCAAAACAATGGTGCATCTGCATAGCCTCGGGAAAGATACGCCGTGATGCCCTCTGCGAACAGATACTCCGCGCATTTCGTGCACCGTTGAACCCAAGACCTGATATCCGGAAAATCCGGGAAGCGCTTGAGGGCCTGGGGCGAACCTTTTCCTATGAGTCCTTTGCCGCCGCTGAAAGAGAGACAAAAACTCCGGTTCAGATCGCCGAGGGAGTGGCCAAACGCCTGGCAGCCTCGGGGAAAATACCGAACGAGCCTCGCATTTTGGCGACGATTCTCGCGTTGTACGACGGATACGTGGGGGAAGATAGTGCCATCGAGTGCGAGCTGAGCAGCGATATGGGCATTCTTATGTGGAGGACGGATAGAACAAATTATGAGGGTTGAAGTCGCTTCGTTGAGACCGCATGCCGTATCATGACAGGGTCCGCACTGCCGAGGGGCGCTGATTGCCTTGTATGGTTTGAAGATACGCATGAGCCGGCTAATAAGAACGGTCCCAACAAAAACAACCCTTCAAAGGTGACGAGTTACGCTACGGCAACGCCGGGGGCCGATATCCGCCCGGCGGGGAAATAAAATGGAAGACTTATCTATCGTAATAAAAGGGGGCGGCGAGATGGCGTCAGGCATCGCCCACCGGCTCTTTATGGCCAATATTAACCGCATCTGCATGACAGAAATTGAGAGCCCTTTGTGTGTGCGCAGGACCGTCTCTTTCTGCGAGGCCGTGTTCACCGGGGAAATGGAGGTCGAAGGGGTGGTTGGAAAGTTGGTACGCAACCGGGCCGAACTCGCCGAGGCCTGGGTTTACAGAAAGATAGGCGTAATTATAGACCCGTCATGGAGGATAATCGCCGACCTGAAACCCGAGGTGGTCATAGACGCCATTATGGCCAAGAGGAACCTGGGAACGGGTAAGTACGAAGCCCCCCTTGTCATCGGGGTGGGTCCCGGTTTTTCCGCGCCCGATAATGTTCACGTGGTCGTGGAGAGTAACAGGGGCCATAACCTGGGACGGGCCATTTATCACGGAGCTGCGGAGCCGCACACGGGTATGCCCGGGTTGACGGCCGGGTTCAGCAGGGAAAGGGTACTCCGTTCCCTTCACGAGGGCATGGTACGACACGTGAAATCCATCGGCGATACGGTAATGAAAGGAGAGACGGTCCTCTACGTCGATGTCACACCGGTTCCGGCCGGCATCGATGGTGTCGTGCGGGGTCTTATCCGGGAAATTTGGGTCCGGGCAAATGAGAAGGTCGGCGATATTGAGCCCAGAGGAGACGTGCGGTACGACCAGACCATTTCCGATAAGGCGAGAGCTATAGCCGGCGGAGTCCTGGAAGCGGTCATGCACCATTTAAATAGTCGGGAAGACTGTTCGCAGGGCAGGAAATCCTAGGAGGTAACCATGAAAGCCAGTGCAAGAAGCGTGTTTTTGGGAACTGTCGCGAGCATCAAAAGGGGCGCGGTCAATGGCGAGGTGATCCTTGGCCCGAAGGGAGGATCCCGGGTAACTGTAATCATCGACCCCACCTGGTGGGATAATATCCCTTATTAGGAGGAACTAATGAAAAAAACAGTAATAAGATCGTTTCTGGCCCTCACCCTTGTTCTTCTACTTGCAGCCTCTGCCACGGCGGTGAACATTAATCTGTTCGCGGCCGCCAGCCTCAGGGACGTGATCATCGAGCTCTCCAACGGCTTTGCGAAAAAGCATTCCGATGTCACGTTCCGGAACAACTTTGGCGCATCAGGCGCGTTGGTCAAACAGATCGAGAACGGCGCGCCCGCAGACCTCTTTGTTTCCGCAAACCGGGAGTGGATGGATTATCTCAAGGAAAAGAGCCTTGTCGATGAAAAGGGCATCACCACGTTGGCTTACAACGTGCTGGTATTTGCCGGCAAGCCGGAATTGAAGGTAGCCAGACTACAGGACGTAGTGACGCTGCGAAAGATCGCCATAGGCAGTCCCAAGAGTGTCCCATGCGGCGAATATGCGATGGAGGCGTTCAGGAACGCAGGCATCGAGAAACAGCTTGAAAACAAGCTGGTAATGGCAAGGGACGTCCGTGAAAGCCTGTTATACGCCGAAAGGGGCGAAGTGGATGGCGCGTTCGTTTACAAGACCGATGTCGAGGAGATAGCCAAGAGTGTGAAGACCCTCTTTATTGTACCGCAGGAGTTCTACTCCAGAGTGAGCTATCCGATGGGGTTGACCGTGGCCGGCAGCAAGAAACCAGAAGCGGTGGCATTCTTCAAGTTCCTTCAGTCCGGCGAGACAAAGGCCGTGCTTGCGAAACATGGTTTCCTTGTGAAGTAAACAACCATGCTCGATGTTCCGCTGCCGATCACCGAGCGGCCCCTACCGTTGGCTGACGGGTTGGAGACAAGGGCGGGAGGCGAAGTGTATGCCGCGATCAAGGCCCCGGCATTCGCAAAGGCGGATTAAGGCATTTTCTGAGTTCTTTTGCGCCCTGACCGATAGAGAGAGGGCGCAAAAAGTGGTATAGTCTCCCATATATGGTTATTTTCAACCCGCTGTCCGGCCGATCTGCCCCGAGAACAGGGCAATTACCCTACATTTATGAGGAGGACGTATGAAAGCTGTAGCCATAAATGGAAGTCCGCGCAAGGGAGGGAACACGGAGATCCTGCTCAGGAAGGTGCTCGAGCCGTTGTCGGGCGCAGGCTGGCAGACGGAATTCATCCAGCTTGGCGGAAAGAAGATCAAGGGATGCACGGCGTGTTACCGGTGTTTCAGCACGAAGGACGGCCGGTGCAGTGTGAAGACGGACGTCTTCAACGACTGCCTGGAGAAGATGCTCGCCGCCCATGCCATAATCCTCGGAACCCCGACCTACTTCACGGACGTGAGCGCCGAGATGAAAGCGCTCCTCGACCGCGCCGGCTTGGTCGGCGTGGCCAACGACGGGCTGCTCAGGGGAAAGATCGGAGCGGCAGTGGTCGCGGTGCGGCGGGGCGGGGGTACGCACGCCTTCGACACCATTAACCATATGTTCCTCATGTCCGGGGCCATTATCCCCGGATCAACTTACTGGAACCTGGGATTCGGCCTGGAGAAGGGCGAGGTCAAGCATGATGAAGAGGGCTTGAGGAACATGGAGGATCTGGGCAAAACCATCGCCTGGCTGGGCAAGGCAATGAGCACCCATATGGGCAGCTATCCGAAGGCCGCAATAGTCGAGAGAAAAAGGAAGTGAGCATGAGGGATACATTCGGCACATAGACTAACGATTACCATGTGCACTAGTGCAGACGAGGTAGACGCTCTCAAGTAATTCAATAACTCGTCGGCTGTTCTTCCTCCTCCGCACAGTATGTTTAGTCTATTCTGACACCCTGCCGAGATCACGTCAATAGGATTCTATCAGTTATCCCGGCATGTTACACATTCACTTCAAAGAACGTAGCAGCGCCTTCTTCTTAAGGGGTGAGGACGGTACTCACGTCACGCAGCACTGGCATACCGTTTTTATGCAAAGGCATGCAAAGCCACAATGCCTTTTTCTGGTTCGTTGTCGGCATGCATGCGGGAGTGAACAAGGAAATGTGGCAGAGAACTACGTAGCGGCGAGCGGAGATCTGTAGTGTTCATTCCTCAAACGGCCGCGCCCTACTCCGTCCCTGCTTCTCAACCGGTTATTCATTACATGCCAAAGAATCGGTGATTTCACTTTGCTGTCACTGTTTGAGTAGCGGCAGTGGGCAGCTGACGGGCCAAGGGTCCGGAATTCAAGAGCGCGATGATCAGAGATGAGGGACATAGGATGCCCTCAACCTTGTCACCGATAATGGCATTACCTCGAGGACCCTCTCGATATCCGCTTCCGTCGTCTGTCTGCCCAGGCTAAAGCGAACCGTGCTTCGGGCTGCTTCCGGCGAGAGTCCTATCGACAAGAGCACATGGGAAGGCTCGGCACTGTCCGAGTTACACGCCGAGCCGTTCGACACACAGATTCCTTCCAGCCGCAAATCGAAGAGGAGAGCCTCCCCGCTTACCCCGTCGACGGTGACGTTGACGTTTCCCGCAAGCCGCTCGCGTGGATGTCCGTTCAGCTTCACGCCGTCAATGGTGCCCGTGAGACCGGAAATGAGTCTTTCACGGAGGCCGGCACTACGGTGCTCCTCTTTTTCCGCCTCACGGCCCGCCACCTCAACGGCCTTCCCAAAACCGACGCATCCGGGCAGGTTCTCGGTGCCCGCCCGGTAGTACCCCTCCTGTCCTCCGCCGTGCACAAAAGGGGCGATAGTGACGCCCTTCTTTATGTAAATGATGCCTACCCCCTTCGGGCCGTACAGCTTGTGGGCAGAGGCGGAGAGGGCGTCAACTCCGAGCTCGTCCACGTTGACCGGTATGTGGCCGAGGGTCTGCACGGCATCCGTGTGAAAATAGATACCCTGTTTCCTGGCGACGCGGCTTATCTCGGCCACCGGTTCTATCGTGCCTATTTCGTTGTTCCCGTGCATCACGGAGATGAGAACCGTTTCGCCTGTCACGGCCCTGCCCACCTCATCAGGGTCGACCAGTCCGTGACCGTCAACGGGTAGACGCGTCACACGGAAGCCGAGCTTCTCCAGGAACAGGCAGGTATCAAGGACCGAATGGTGCTCGATAGCCGAGATCACAATGTGATTCCCTCTCGCCTTGTTCGCCCCCGCAATCCCCATGATCGCCGCGTTGTTCGCCTCGGTCCCCCCGCTCGTGAAAAAGACCTCGTCGTGGCGTGCCCCCAGAAAAGCCGCTATCTTCGATCTCGCCCCTTCGAGCGCCTGCCTCGCCTGCCGGCCGAGACCATGGCTGCTGGAGGGATTACCGAAGACCTCGGAGAAGTAGGGGAGCATCTCTTCCATAACCGCCCTGTCTACCGGTGTTGTCGCTGCATAATCGAGATAGATCCACGGATCCGAACTTTTCATGAGAGATCGACCGGGATCAGGGGGCAGTGCTCGGAATCCCACTCGTGCTTCGGCACGAGATAGAACGTCGTAGTTCCCCGTCGGTGCCCCTCACCGGAGGGGGGAGACAGAGCCGCCTTTTTTTCGAGCCCTGCCCTTTCACTCAGTAATTCCGCCTCCGTACCCATCCTGAGGGGCTCCTCGAAGCCCTGTTCGTTTGCAACAAGGTAGTAAAGGCACATGCCGATCAGATCCTGACGCCTACCTTGAATCCTTCATGGATGGCGTTGTCCATGAAGCGCGGAACGATGGCATCGCCGGCGATGTACGTCTCGTCCGTCATGTCGTTCACGACGGCGAGAAGCCGGTTGTCTGCCTTCCTCGGGCCCGCGACTATCACCAGATCTGCCTCGATGAATGTCTCGTTGCCGTTTTTGTCGGCCACCGTCACCCCATTGTCCTTTACTTCGAGCGGTCTCGACTCGGTGAGGACGTTGATGCCGAACTCTTTAACCCAAGCCGCATGCCTCCACTTGAAGGTGGTGCTCACGTCTGTGTCGGCTCGCCTCTCGGCCGCCACGACCCATGTCTCATTCCCTTGGGAGGCAAAGTGCTCCGCCGCGATGAGGCCCACCTTCCCCGCCCCCAGCACGACCACCTTCTTGCGTGTCGCCTTCGGATTGGTTTCGAGCACATCGAAGGCCATTGAGACTATGGGCTTGTCGATGCCGGGAATGGCCGGTTTCTCTATCATGGCTCCCGTGGCAAGGACGATCACGTCGGATGCCTCGAGAGCGGCCGCCTTCTTGTCGAACTCGGTCCCGAGTTTCAACGTGATATTGTGCTTTTTGACCTGGTTGGCGTAGTACTCTATCAGACCGAGCAGGTTCTCACCTCCCTTCACCTCCCTCATCGCCGACAGGACTTGGCCCCCAAGCCTCTCCCTTCTGTCGTAGATAGTCACGCTATGTCCTCTCTGGACGGTGGTTATCGCACATTCGAGACCTGCCAGCCCTCCGCCTACGACGATCACCTTTTTGGGTCTCACCGCCGGCGTCACCTGATACTCAGGCTCCATCTCGTGACCGAGCACGGGGTTTACGGTGCAGATGTAAGGCTGGTTGGCGAAGAGCTTGGCGAGGCAGGTGAGGTCGCCGATGCACGGCTTGATCTCCTCGATCGTGTTTGCCGCCACCTTTTCCAGGATGAGAGGATCTGCGAGTCCGGGGCGGCAGATTTCCCAGTAGTCGATCCACCCCTCGGCTATGGCCTTCTCCGCGATCCTCGGGTCCGCGAGCCGCGGGCCGAAGCCGAGGGGGACCTTCTTTATCCTCTTCTTTGCCTTCTCCGCTATGGGCACCCAGCCATCGTAGGGTACATCCCTGCCAAGGGCGCCCCTCCTCGATTCATGCCAGCCAATAACCATGCTGATGAAATCAACCCCCGCCGCCTCGGCCATCTCCATGAAGAGGATGCACTCGTCGTCCGTGTTCCCGCCGTACTCGTCCATCAATTCGGTCCCATTCAAGCGGACCGAAACAACGAAATCGTCACCACAGGCCTTTTTGATGGCACTGACGATCTCGACCATGAACTTCCCCCTCTTCTCCGCGGAACCGCCCCATTCATCGGTCCGCCTGTTCGTATAGGGGGAAAGGAAGGTGGACATCAGATACCCCAGGAAGCTCGTGATCTCGACGCCGTCGAAGTTCGCCTTCTTCGCGCGCACGGCTGCGTCGGCATGATCATTTATCGCCTCGTAAATCTGGTCGACCGTCATCTCCCGCGGCGGCCTGAAGTGCTTTAGGGTCTGCTCTACCGCAGAAGGCTGGATGCAGTAGCCGAGGTCGATCCCGCCGTACCGGCCCGCGTGGAGCAACTGCTGGATTGCGACCGATCCGTTCTTGTGAAAGATGCCGGCAACCCGCGAGAGGCCGGGGATATACTTGTCGTCTGCCAGGCAGACCTGACTCCAGTACGCTTTGCCGAGCCCTGCCTTATCCGGATACGCACCCTGGTTGGTTGCGATCCCGCACTCCATCTTCCCGATCACCTCATCTCTGGCGTATTCCCTCTCACTATATGAGCCATCCCGGTTGTTGAAATTGGAAACGCAACACGCGGCCCATTTCACCCGGTTCGCCGTCTCGAACTTGCCGATCCTGCCCTTCGAGAATATGTAGGGGAAATTTTCTTGCGCTAATGATAAATCCATATGACCTCCTTGAGGTTTTAGTGTTGCAGGCGGTAAAAGCAAAGCCCATGCCAGGGGGCAGGTCGAAAAAAGCTCGCGATCGCGCGTCAATAAGACCGGTCCTCCCTACACGCGACTCCTGAGCTGGAAAAATCTTTTCCGAAAGGAAAAATGTTTTCCGAACCGAAGGCATGCACCCACGTCGAAACACGCGACATTTATGCCCCATTTCCACAAATAGTTTTGAGGACCGGCTCTTCAATAAAGACGGCATAGTACTTGCTTGAGTGCAACAAAAGCCATTCAGTCAACAAACCAGTAACAGGAGGAGGTACTTATGCTTGAAGGATTTGTGCCGTGGCCACCCGAATACGCCAAGCGATACCGCGAGGCCGGCTACTGGGAGGAGAAGACGCTGGTCGAGAAGCTTGAGGAGATCGTCGCACTGGTGCCTGACAAAGAGGCTCTGGTGTGCGGGGATACGAGGGTGACCTACAGCGAGATGCTGGCAAAGAGTAACAGGCTTGCGCTGCACTTTCTCGAGGTCGGCCTGAAGCCCGGCGATCGGATCGTCTTCCAACTGCCGAACATCGCCGAGTTTGTCTATACCTTTTTTGGCCTCGTCAGGATCGGGGTCGTTCCCATCATGTCGCTGCCGCCGCACAGAAACACTGAAATAGGTTATTTTCTCACGCACAGCGGCGCGGTCGGCTATGCCATTCCCTCCGAGCTGAAGAAGTTCAATTACGTCGCCATGGCGGAGGAACTTCGCAAGGAGATCCCCCACCTGAAGTTCGTGCTTGTGGCGGGAGATGCCATGGGACCGGGAATGGTGTCGATCAATAAACTCCTCGATACCCCCATAGAGGACCGGTACCCTTCAGATTACTTGCAGAAATTTAGGGCCGATCCGTACGATGTCGGTGTGATCCATCTTTCCGGCGGGACGACGGCACTGCCGAAACTGATCCCCAGGACCCATAACGACTACGTCTATAACGCGAAACAGAGCGCGATTGCAGCGGGATTCGATGCAGAGACGATCTTTCTCGCCGTCCTTCCCACGGCCCATAACTTTACCCTGGGCTCCTGCGGCATGCTGGGCGCCTGGTGGAATAAAGGAAAAGTTATCATCTCCGCAGCTACGGATGCGGCCAGCGTCTTCTCGCTTGTGCAGAAGGAAAGGATAACGGTTATCGGTGCCGCCGTTCCCCTCGTCGTCCTGTGGGTAAACAGCGGCGAGGCAGGTCGGTACGACCTCAGCTCACTCAAGGTGCTGCAGAACGGCGGTGCCCGTCTGGCTCCGGAGCTGCGCAAAAAGGTGCGCGAGGTGCTCGGGGCCTTTCCTCAGGAGGTTTACGGGACGGCGGAAGGTCTTCTCAATTACGTCAGGCTCGACGACCCCGAGGAGATGGTCATGGAGAGCTCGGGAAGACCCGTTTCACCCGCGGACGAGGTGAAAGTGATCGATGACGACGAAAATATACTCCCCTTCGGCGCCGTGGGCGAGCTCGCCACCCGAGGCCCCTATACGGTGTGCGGCTATTTCAGGGCGCCCGACCGCAACAAGACGGCATGGACCTCCGATGGCTTCTACAAGATGGGCGACCTCGTCAGAATGAACGAGAAGGGCTACATCTTCACCGAGGGCAGGAAGAAAGACGTCATCAACCGCGGCGGGGAGAAGATCAACGTGGAGGAAGTGGAGAACCTGATCCTGAGTTATCCGAAGGTAAAAAATGTGGCGATCGTCGCCATGCCTGATCCGATATTCATGGAAAGGGCCTGTGCCTACGTCATCCTGAAGGCCGGCGAGGCCATGACCTTCAAGGAGCTTTCCACCTACCTGCTCACGAAGAATATTGCCAAGTTCAAGCTCCCGGAAAGGTTGGAGGTCGTCAACGAGTTCCCGCTCAGCCCTGCCGGTAAGATATTAAAGCGCGACTTGCGAGCGGATATCGCAAAAAAGCTGGAACGGGAGACCCGGGATAGGACATGATGCGAAGGACCGCCCCGGCCGGGCAGGGGGGGTAAAAAAAGGGGGGGGTTAAATGAACGGAGCGACTACACCAAATGTGACGAAATGGTGCGATGAGCTGAAATTTAATCGTTTTCACGGGCTGGTCCTTACTCTTGCGGGGTTGACCCTGATCTTTGACGGGTATGATTCGCAGATAATCGCCTACATCATGCCACAGATCCTCAAGGAGTGGCACCTAAGCCCGCTGAAGGTAGGCTCTATAGCATCATACGGCTTCGTCGGCCTCATGATCGGCGCTGCGGGATTCGGAATGATTGCCGACCGGATCGGCAGGAAAACCACGCTCATGCTGGCCCTTCTCATATTTTCCCTTTTCAGTGGCCTCGCTTACTTTGCGCCCAATTTTACCATTTTCTGTCTGTTCAGGTTCCTGGCGGGTCTCGGAATGGGTGGGGCAATGCCCCTTACGATTACCCTGGTCTCCGAATTTGCGCCGGCTCGCATACGGGGGAAAGCAGTCACCGCCATGTTCGGCGGCTTTACCTTCGGCTGGGCAGTGGCAGCCCTTGTGGCCATGATCTTTATCCCCCTCTTCGGCTGGCGCATCGTGCTGCTTATGGGGTTCCTTCCTATACTGTTCCTTCCCGTGCTGAAGTGGCTCCTGCCCGAGTCAATACGTTTCCTCGCGGGAAAGGGGCGTTACGACGAGGCCATCAGCGAACTGCGAAAAGTGGAGAAAGGCGCGCGTGTCACACCGATAGAATGGATGAAAGAAAATTTTGCTCTCCCCTCTGCACAGCCGTCGGGTAGTATAGGACAGCTCTTTACCTCTAAGCTCGCCGTGATGACCATCCTGGTCTGGTTGACCTATTTCTTCAACCTGCTCATCGTCTACGGTCTGGCCACGTGGCTGCCTTCCTTGCTTGTGAAGGCGGGTTTTTCGATCGTCAGAAGTTACAGCTACGGATTGATCCAGGCAATGGGGGCGTCCGTGGGGGGCCTTTTCTTAGGTCTGCTTATGGACCGGTTCGGCAGAAAGTCAGCCCTGGTAATGACGTACCTTCTCGGCGGCATCTCCGTCTGGCTCTTCGGCGTCGTCTCCAACAACGTCGCGCTCTATATAGCCGGTGCGGCAACCGGTATATTCATTATCGGCGCGCAGATCGCCCAGCATGTGGTGGCCGGGGAGATCTATCCGACCCATGTTCGGTCTACGGGTGTGGGATGGGCCTTGACGGTCGGTAGATTCGGCTCCATTGTGGGGCCTCTCCTCGGAGGGTTTCTGCAGATGGCGGGGTTCAGCTTCAGCCAGTATTTCATTGTTTTCGCCATACCGTGCTTCATTTGCATGGTTTTAGTGATGTTCTACAGGGTGAATGTAAAGGGCGAGGCCCTCGAAACTGTAGCCGTGAAGCTGACGGGTGGGAGCCCGGCGGGGGCTTCGGCAAAGCTGATATAGAAACAACAGCCGACCTTCTCCGCTGCGTGCAATGTCATTTCCGGGGGATCGCGAGCGTACTCGCATCCCCGGGGATTAGATTGCGACAGGTGGAGCTTACCGGTTGGGCATCAGCTTGTACTCTCTTATTTTCGTGCGCAGGGTGGGTCGGGAGATACCAAGGATCTGTGCGCTTTTTGTGACATGCCAGTTCGTCTGTGTCAGGATCTTGAAGATATGTTCCCGCTCAACTTCTTCAAGGCTGAGGGCGCCCTGCTTCGAATCTTCCCCCTGAATGGTTTCTTTTTTCAGAAAAGGAATGACCGCTTCATCGAGGACCACTTCGCCTCTCGTAATCACCGCGGCACGGGTCAGCACGTTCTCAAGCTGCCTGACATTACCCGGCCACTCGTAGTCGAGCATCCTGATGATCGCCTTTTCCTCGACCTTCCTGATGTTTTTGCCGATTTCCAGGCCTATCTTCTTGAGCAGATAGTCGACGAGGCATCGGATATCCTCCTTCCGTTCACGGAGAGGCGGTACGTAGACGCGTGCCACGCTCAACCTGTAGTAGAGATCTTCCCTGAAAGTCCCCTCCTTGACCATCCGCCAGAGGTCTCTGTTGGTCGCCGCGATCACCCTCGCGTTTGCCTTGAGAGTTTTTTCACCCCCCACGTGCTGGAATTCTTTTTCCTGGAGGAACCTTAAGAGCTTTGCTTGAAGCTCGAAAGGTATTTCCCCGATCTCGTCCAGGAAAAGCGTGCCGTCGCCGGCGAGCTCGAACTTCCCTTTCTTCGTAAAAAAAGCACCCGTAAACGCGCCTTTCTCGTGTCCGAAGAGTTCGCTTTCCAGAAGGGATTCGACGAGGGCCGAACAGTTTATCGCCAGGAAAGGATGAGGTGAGTTGGGGCTGTAGTAATGAATGGCTCGCGCGATAAGCTCTTTGCCCGTGCCCGTTTCACCTTCGATGAGCACGGTCACCCTGTTCTCACAAAACATGCCGACGATCTTAAAGATCTCCTTCATGGATTTGCTTCTCCCGATGATCGGCCCTTTCTGCAGCAGGTCGCCTTCAACGCTGCGTTGTTCGGGCTCATCGGCGCTTACAAACCTGAAGGTCCGGGAGACTGCCTCTTCGAGCTCATCGACGTCGATAGGCTTCGTGATATACTCACACGCCCCCAGCTTCATCGCCCGCACGGTGGTCTCCATGTCGTGATAGGCCGTGATCATTATTATGTTGGTCTTAGGGTTATTCTTCCTCAATTGCTGCAGAACATTGAGTCCGTCCATGTCAGGGAGCCGGATGTCGAGAATAATCACCTGGGCGTTGAAGCTTTCATCCTCCTTTAGGCCCTCGCTGCCCGTAGCCGCGCATCTGACCGAGTAACCTTTCCCGGCGAAGAGTATCTTCAGCAGCTCCCGTTGTGACGCCTCGTCGTCGATTATGAGAATTCTTTTCTTATGCATGTTTTTGTCGAAGGGGCAGGGTGAAACCCAGGCGCATGCCTTTACGCCTGAGGACCGCCGTGACACTGCCTCCGTGGGCCTCCACTATCTTCTTCACGTTCGACAGACCGAGCCCCGTCCCCTTCTTCTCGCTGCTGAAAAAGGGGTCAAAAATGTAAGGCAGGTCGTCACGGCTCATGCCCGGCCCATTATCCGAAACCTCCACCCTTATGGTTGATTGTTCGGCCTGTCCACGCTTAGTCGCGACAAGGATCGTTCCCCTCGACGGGAGCACCTCAATAGCATTCAACAGGATATTGATGATGACCTGTTCGATCTTTTCCCCGTCAATAAAGGCCTGACCCACCTGGCGGCCCAATATCCTCCTCACCAGGATATTTTTTTCTTTGATCCTGGGCCCGAGGATCTCGATACATGACTCGATGATATCATTTACGGAAGCAGGTTTGAGCTTCAATTTGACCGGCCGTGCAAAATCGAGCATCTCTGCCAGTATCATTTCCAGTCTCGCTATTTCTTTAGCCGAGATCTCCATCGTTCTCTTATTATCACCGGCTAATTTCATGGTTTTCAACAGCATCTGAATGCTCATCTTGATCGATGAAAGGGGGTTTCGGATCTCGTGAGCGAGCGAAGTGGTGAGCTGGCCGATATGTGCCAGGTTTTCGGACTCCCTGATCCGTTGTTCCATCTTGACCCGCCCGGTGATATCCCGGCAGATCCCCGCCGTTGCGTACTCCCCATGATAGAGGATCAACTTCACCTTGTTCTCGGTCGGGAGAGGTGTTCCGTCCTTGTGGAGTCTCATCAGCGGATACTGCTCCGGGGCATCCCTGTGTGTCAACCTTCTTTTTGCATAGTCCTCTACTTTAGGCAGAGATTCCGGGGCGACAAAATCGGTGTAAGCTCTTCCCAGCACCTCGTTTATGGTGTATCCGTGCATATCACAGAATGCCCGATTGGCAAAGATTATCTTTCCGTTCTGGAGGACAAAATAACCGTCATCGATGTCCTCTACCAGCACCCGATAGCTGGCTTCCGACTCCGAAAGCTCCGCAGTCCTCTTTATCACTTCCTGCTCCAGGTTCTGAGCGTAGTCCCGGACCTGTTTTTCATGGAGGGACTGAAAATAGTCGCTGAATCTGGTAATCGTGTAGGAGAGGCATGCATCGACCTTCCTGAGGGTCGGCGCAAGCTCTTCTCTCGCCAACGTTTCAGTGAGGATGGGAATAAGAAATGATCGATACAGATTAAAAGCCTTCTGGACCTCCGAGAGGGCAAAGCCGGAGCCGAGTCGTAAGCGGGTAATTTTTTCGATAAAAAGATCTATTCTGGAGAAATCGTTGTTGACTAATACACAATAATTGGCATCTGTTGCTTCCGAAGTCAGCGCGTGTAGTTCTTCAAGCGGGCGCTCACCGTATCTTTCCCCCGAGTGGGTGTACAGGGCCGTGCTCCATGCGTGAATGATTTTGTCCCGGTTCCTGGTGAGCACAACGTCAAGCGCCATTCCCTTCATTCTACCTGTACCGGGTTTACATGGTCAAGAAGTAAAGAAACCGAGAAACTGCTTCCCATATTCCCACATCCCCACACACAAACAGGCATTAAGACGGCAAAGCTCGGAAACTGTGGCATGAAAACGGTCACGCAAGGATTGGCGGATTTGTCTCAATTGAGACCCCCGGTAGCCCCTGCTGCGGGGGTTTTCTTATTTTGCGCGTGACGCGATCATGGTTAGATAAACCGTCGCGTGGTTGTTGTCGAGAGAAGTCGAATATGTTACTACATTGCGGTGCAGGAAAGGCCGAAGGAAGGGCCGTTTGCGGGAGAGGGGCAGAGGATGGGGGACCAGGATCGACGTCAGGCGGCGCTTGACCGGGCCATGGCGGAGAAGTACTACCACAGCATGGGGGCGGCGCTCTATGAACAGGGGAGATTCGACGAGGCCATCCGGTTGTTCGAGCAGGCCCTCGGCCTCGATGAACAGCCTTATACCCGTTGCCACCTCGGGCTTTCGTTCATGGCAAACGACGACCTTGACCGGGCGCTGAAGGAGATGACCAGGGCCATAGAGCTTTGCCCCGCCGAAGCCGAATACTACTACCGGAGGAGCGCGGTATGGCGCCGCTCGGGAGAGCATGCCCGGGCGATAGCGGATATCGAAGATGCGGTCCGGCTCGAACCGAACTATCGCAGGGTGGAGCGGATCAGGACAGGCGCCGAAATTCTGCGGAAAGCCGCATTCAGTGGGAAAGCTCAGGTCGGGTCATGTGTCGTGCCCTGCCCGGCCTACTGTTGCTATTTCAGTCACGAGCCCGTGGTGCACGGCGTCTGCATAGGGCCTTGGAAGCTCCGGGCCATTCGCCAATTGTTGCTGGAATCGGGTCTCCATGAAGCGGAGTTTCTGGGGCGGCTCCTGTTCAGCGAGGAGGAACAGCACGTCAGGATGATCCCTCCTCATTTCGTCGTGAAGGAACAGGGGCAGAAAGTCGTCTTTTTCCCGAAGCGGAGAAACAAGGTCCTGGGAAGACGACTCCTGCATGGTCTGCCCCGGGGAAGAGAGTACAAGCCACTCGCCTGGGTCACGCCAAAGGCGAAGCCCTGCGTGTTTCTCGATCGCGGAAAATGCTCGGTCCACGACCTTGGGGACGAGCCGGCCTTGCCTGCATGCAAGGAATTCTTTTGCCTGACGGGTCTTGTCTTTCTTTCCCTCAGCCGCCTCGGCCTGATAAACGAATCAGAAATACGGGCAAAAGGCATGGACGAGTTGAACAGGATTGCTGCGGACACGCTGGTCGCGGTCTCGGACGGATTTCATGCAGATGAAAGCGATGCCGTACTGCGGGCGAAGATAGATACTATAATCAGGCATATCTAAGCCACGCTCTTTCCTGCTGTCCTTCGTGCCTATCGTGATAAATATCACCCCTCCACGATCTGTCAGGTTTTCAGACCTGATTCCGACCGGCGTGTGCGTGTCTCGAAAGCGGCGGCTACTTAAGTGATTACAACTACATGCCGATAATGAAGCCATACAGGGACGATACGGCGCCCGCACCCGGAAAGTGGCCCCGTCGCTCAAAGTGCGCAAAGCCTTCTTGAAGGAGTCGAAGGATGACCATCAAATCCAAGCTGACATTAAACGTGGTGACCGTGCTGGGCGTGATAGTGGCGGTGGTGCTTGCAAGCGTGATCGGTATGGGGTTTGTCAAGAGCAAGCTCTACGACCTTACGGAAAAGAGCACGCCCTTCCAGACGAGGAGCATGGAGTTGCAACGGGCTATCCACGCGGCCACCGCCGACCTGGTAAAGGTGGGCTCGGCAGTAAACCCGGCGGAGCTCCACACGTACTGGCAGGAGGCAGAAGCAAGCCTCGACCAGGTAAAGAAGGCGCAAAGCGCGGTGGAGGCCCTCTCCGACAGGAAAATGGAAGCCTACCGTGAATTGAGCGGAGAGGCCCAACAGCTTTTCACCGTTACCGGGCAAAGGCTGAAGATAGAGGCAGAGGCGGTCGGCGCCAACAACCAGGTCCGGGAGAAGCTGAAGGACGTCTCCCAGAGGCTCAGAGGACTCGATCAGAAAGTGAGGTCCCTCCAGTCGGCCCGCTCGACGGCTTACGGGACGTCTCTGGCTACGACAAACAGCATCGGCGAGCGCTTGCGGATAATTCAGGATATGACGATCCACTTGAAGGACATGCAGGTATGGTGCCAGGAGCTCGATAGCGTGACGGACAGGGAGACGCTGGACGTGATGGGGCTCAAGGCGAAAGGGGCCGGGCTTACGGCGAGTTCCTACGGGCAGATCATATTCAAGAGCGCGCAGGAGAAGAGCGGCCTGTTCGCCGAAAACGTGAACGGCCTGGGCGACTCCGGCGAGCGGCTCGTGGCTTTAAGGGTGTCCCTCGTTGCGAAGCCCACACCGGAGGTGCAGAAGAAGTATGACGACCTCAAGAAGGATATGCTCACAATCATAAAAATGGCCCTGGTGCTCATAGAGAACGAGGGCAGAAGCGTCGGCGAGCAGTCTACCGCTGAATCGGGCGAGCAGGGTACGATCTTCACGCAGGTGGGCAAGGCCACGTCCGTGCTTTACGGCGCCTCCGAGCTGACCTCCCTGGGCCTGTCGACGGAAGGGCTTGCCACCCGGCTCTTTATGGTAGGGAGCGCCAAAGAGGTGGACCAGATAGCTGCCGCCCTCACCGATGCGTTCGCGAAGATCGACAAGATCTCTAAGTCCCTCGACGCATCACTCGCAGACCTGGGCGCGACAGAAGAGCGGAAGATGCTCGCGAACGCCCTTTCGGGCACAAGCTCCATGAAGGGCCTGCTCTTTGCCGGTGACGGCATTGTCGCTAAAGTCCGCAACCATCTCGCCATGAAGCAAAAGGCCCAAGGCGCCATGGAGGGCTTGCGGTCCATTGTCCTGAGGCAGGCGGAAGCCGCCAAGAAGACCATGGCCACGGCCAGAGGCGCCCAGGAGCAGGCGATCATCGAAGTCAATAGCGTGGTGAGGAACAGCACGATGCTCGTCATCCTCATCGGCGTGATCGCCGTAGCCTTCGGCATAGGATTCGGCGCATGGATCTACCGCTCCATCTCGCAGCCCCTGTCCCGGCTTATCTCAGTGGCCGACGAGATCGCAGCCGGTAACCTTAGCCACAACGTATCCGCGCACGCCAATGACGAGATCGGCAGGGTGGAGGCGTCTGTGGCGAAGATGGTGCAGAACCTGAAAGAGATCGTGGGAAAGATACGGCTTGCCGCTTCCGGCCTCGCGTCGAGCTCTGAAGAGCTCTCCGCCACCGCCAGGTCCCTGGACCAGGGCTCAGGCGAGCAGGCGGCTCAGGTGGAGCAGGCGGCAGGCGCCATGGTGGAGATGTCCCAGACCACGGACGAAGTGGCCAAAAACGCGCTTGAGACCTCGGAAGCTGCAAAGTCGATGAAGAAGATCGCCCTTGACGGCAAGGGCGTAGTCCACTCAAGCGGCAGCGAGCTTAGCCGGTTCGTCGAGACGGTCAACGAGTCCGCCAAAGAGGTTGAGTCCCTCGGCAAGAACTCGGAAGAGGTCCAGAGCATCGTCGACCTGATCAAGGAGATCGCGGACCAGACGAACCTGCTTGCCTTGAACGCCGCAATCGAGGCAGCCCGCGCGGGTGAGCAGGGCAGGGGCTTTGCGGTTGTCGCCGACAACGTGAGGCAGCTTGCGGAGAAGACCGTAGTGGCAGCCAACGAGATAGCCGGCATGATCGAAAGGATGCAGAAGGATATCAAGAAGTCGGTCGCCTCCATGCAGGCGCAAAAAGCATCCGTGGGCAAGGTGTCGGGGCAGACGGCCGAGACCCTGTCCGCCATGGACGGCGTGGTCTCCTATGTGGAAAAGGTCGCCGACATGGTCGACCGTATTGCCGTCGCCATGGAGGAGCAGTCGTCTACCGCAAGCGAAGTCACGAAGAACATGGAGAACATCGCGACGGTGACGCGCCAGCTCCGGGGCTCTTCCACGGATATGAGAGGCACGTCCGAAGAACTGTCGAAGATAGCCTCTGAGCTGAGCGAGACGACGAACTGGTTCAAGGCGTAGAGGGGGACGGCGGCGGTATAATGGCGGGGCGGCCACGCCCGTGGCTCGCGCAAGTTCTTCTTGACTGGCTGCAAGGGGTGTGTTATTTATTGACCATGAACGCATTATCTCGCCGGATAAACGCTATGTTGTCTTCTATATGGTGGTGGGGTAGCTAGCCGGCTATCCCTCTGAAGTGCGTGCCGTTTAGGCGCCGGGGTAGCCGATCCCCGGCGCTTAAACGGTTTTTTTATGCGCAGCCGCTTTAAGAGCCCAGGTTCTTAAAGCGGTTTTTTATTTTAAGGAGGTCCCATGTACCCGCCCTTGAAGGAATTCAAAAGGCTTTGGAAGGAGTTCGACAGGATTACGATTTATAGGGAGATGGAGGGCGACATGGACACACCCGTGTCCATGCTCGCAAAAGTCCTGTCGTGTGAATGGGTTATTCTGCTCGAAAGCGCCGGGCAGGACAAGATGTACAGCCGGTTTTCCTTCCTTGCCACTACGTGCGGCCGGAAGATAGTCCTTCGGGAGGACGGCCTGTATCAGGACGGCCTGCTTCTGGGTCCCGTCTCCGGGCTCAGCGACGTGCTTCTCCCGGTCAAAACAGCCCCTCATGAAGAGTTTGGGGCCTTTTGCGGGGGGTACGTAGGCTACCTCAATTTTGAGTTCGCGGGGGAGTGTGGCATCCTGAGGAGGCCGCTCTCGAAAGAGAGCAGGGTAGTGGGCGTGCTCTACCTTGTCGACAGATTCTGCGTCTATGACAACCATAAGAACAAACTCTATCTTGCCATATCGAGGTGCACGGACGATTCCGACGCGGAGGACGCCTTCCGGGAGATTGCCCGTGAGTTTGACAGGGTCGAGGATCAGCTAGGGGCGCTCGCACTGCCGGTGCGTGAACCGGGCCGTCAGCCGGCACTGGTGAGGAGCATTCCCAGGGGGCTTTTTATAGACAAGGTGCAACGCACAAGGGATATGATCCTGGAGGGCGAGGCGATACAGATCGTGCTCTCCGATTTTCTCGAGGCGGAAAATGTGGATCCCTTCCAGTTCTACAGGAATCTGAGGAAGATCAACCCTTCTCCCTACATGTACTTCCTCAAAGATAATGATGCGTACATCGTGGGGTCGAGTCCCGAGATCCACTTGCAGATAAGGGGCCGGGTAGCCACATTAAAGCCTATCGCGGGCACGAAGCCGCTTACCGGCACCGGGTGCGGCCCGTCTGTCGACGACGGGCACCCCGCATTGTTGCAGGAAGTCATAAATTCGCTGACCAATGACGAAAAAGAAAGGGCCGAGCATCTGATGCTCGTCGACCTTGCAAGGAATGACCTGTCGAGGATTTGCAAGGTCGGGACGGTAAAGGTAAAGAGCTTCATGCAGCCTGAAATCTACTCCCACGTGGTGCACCTCGTCTCCGAGGTGGAGGGCATGCTCTCAGACGAAGTCAACGTGTTCGAGGCGCTGAAGCAGACCTTCCCCGCGGGCACCGTAAGCGGGGCGCCAAAGGTGAGGGCCATTGAGGTAATCGATGAAATGGAAGATCACGCCAGAGGCCCGTACGCCGGCTGCATCGGCTGCATCGGCTTCGACGGCAGCCTGGACATGGCAATTACGATCAGAACGGCCATATTTGCAGGAGAAAGGGTGCGGCTGCAAGCAGGTGCGGGCATCGTCTCCGACAGCGTGGCCGAAAGGGAGCACGACGAGGTCATCAACAAACTCCTCGTTCTCCTGAAATCAGGAGGTCTCGCATGATAGCCCTCATCGACAACTACGACTCTTTCACGTTCACTATCTACGATTACCTGGCGCGCTATGGGGCCGTGCGGGTTTTCAGAAACACCGACAGCCTCGATTGCGTAAAATCGCTCGCCTTATCGGGCATCGTCATCTCGCCCGGCCCCTCCCACCCGGCCCACTCTCTCCTGAGCCTTCAGGTCCTCGACTATTTCAATGGTCGTCTTCCGATCCTCGGCATATGTCTTGGCATGCAAGCGATCGGCCTTTATTTCGGAAAGCGCATCAGGAGGGCGAGGAGCATCATGCACGGCAAGGTCGACTCGATGGAACATTTCGGGGGAACCCTGTTCGCGGGCATCGGGTCTCAGTTCCGGGCGGTGAGGTACCACTCCCTGGTGGTGGAATGCGACGACCAGGACCCGGATGTCTGCGCGCGTTCGCGAAGCGATGGTGAAGTCATGGCAATAGAGCATCGGGAAGCGCGGATTTTCGGTCTCCAATTTCATCCCGAATCGTACGCCACCCCTGACGGCATGCGGTTCATAGAAGCCTTCGTGGAGGTATGTCATGGAAATGATTGAAAAGTTGAGGACGGACGTACACCTTTCGTATGAAGAGACGCAGGCGGTCTTTGACGCGATGCTCGACGGCCGCATGGAGGAGGCACAGATCGAGGAGGTGCTCACCCTTTTTGCAGAAAAAGGAGAGACGGAAGAAGAGATTGCAGGCGCTGCCCAATCACTGCGCGCCCGCGCCGTCCGGCTGCCGCATACCTTCGACAGGCTTCTCGACACCTGCGGCACGGGCGGCGACAACCGGGGCACCTTCAACATTTCCACGACATCGGCCATTGTATGCAGTCTCTTTCTGCCGGTAGCCAAGCACGGAAACAGGGCCGTCAGTTCCAGGTCCGGCTCGGCGGACGTCCTCGAAGCGCTCCGTATCCCCATAGACCTGGATGCGCACGCGGCGGCGCGCTTTCTGAAGGAAAAGAATTTCGTCTTTATTTTTGCCCAAAAGTTTTTTCCTGCCATGAGATTCGTCACGGGGGTGAGGAAGAGGATAGGCAGGCGGACCGTCTTCAACCTCCTTGGCCCATTGTGCAATCCGGCCAGGCCCGACTGCCAGATGATCGGCATTTTCAAAAAGGAGGCCATGCCCACTTACCTCGGAGCCCTTCAGATACTCGATATTCCCAACGTGATGCTCGTCTCGAGTGATGACGGGCTTGACGAGATCAGCCTGTCGGCGCCGACGGTCTGCTATCACAAACGGGGCTCCTCGGTGCGCCGGTTCGAGTTTGATCCAAGCGAGTTCGGCATCCATGCCGACCTGGCGGCGATCCGGGGGTATGAGCCGGCCACGAACGCCCGGATCATGAAAGAGACCCTCCTTTGCCGCCACCCCGACCTTGTCAACGTGGTGGCGATCAACGCCGCCTTCGCACTCATGGCTGCGGGCGTTGAAGAGAGACCCATTCCCGCGTTCCTCCTCGCGAGGGAGGCGATCCGCAGCGGCAAGGCCTACGAAAGGCTGATGGAGCTGGCGTCATGATCGCCCGCATACTGGCGACAAAGAGGCAGGAAGTGGAGTCACTTAAGAGGGGTACTTACGGGCAGAGAAGAAAGCCCATAATCCCCCTGGCCTGCAATGATCCGGTCAATATCATCGCCGAGCTGAAGAGCCGGTCGCCTTCGGCGGGATTCATAGCCGAGGTCGACAGCGAGAGGATTCGGGCCTATTCAAGATACGGATCGGCCATAAGCGTGGTAACCGACAGGACCTATTTCGGGGGGAGCCTTCAATTTCTGGCCGAGGTGGCGGAGATGACAGACCTGCCGGTCCTCTGTAAAGACTTCATCATCGACCCCGTCCAGATCGACCTTGCCTATGCGGCAGGGGCCGACCTGGTCCTCCTGATCGCGAGGATCCTGAGCGGCGAGCAGCTCGAAGCCCTTTATGCGCATGCCCGCGACCTTGGTCTCGCCTGCCTCGTGGAGCTCCACGGGGCGGAGGACCTGGACAAGCTCACAGGGCTGGACGCGCCCATTCTCGGCGTCAACGCGAGAGACCTCGATACGCTGGCTATAGACCTCGACGCTGCGGCCCGGCTGCTCAGCCAACTGGATGCGCCTGTGAGGGTCGCGGAAAGCGGCATAAAATCGAGACGGGATATAGAGCGCCTCGGGTGCGCCAACGCTTTTCTTATCGGTGAGACGTTGATGAGATCGAGGGACGTCGGATGGACCTTCAGGGAGCTGCTTCATGGTGAAGATCAAGTTTTGCGGGATGACGGACCTGGATGACTGCAAGATGGCCGTAGACCTCGCGGTGGATTTCGTAGGCTTTGTGTTCTATGAAAAGAGCAGACGCGCCGTCACGCCAGGCAGGGCGAGGCGGGTTATAGAGAGGCTCGGCCGGGCGGTGCTGACGGTCGGCGTGTTCGTGGAAGAAGACGATCGTGAGATAGAGGGGGTCGCGGGCTTCTGTGGTCTTGATTTCGTGCAGGTCTACCGGGAATCGGCGTGTGCGAACGCGATCAGGGTGCTCCGGGTGAGCGGGAGGCTCCCCGATGTACCCGGCGGTGACGGGCTCCTGCTGTTCGACAGCTCTTCGGAGGGCATGGGCGGCTCGGGCAGGCCCTTCGACCACAGTCTCCTGAAAGGGTGCGAGGCCCTCGATCGCGCGTTTGTCGCGGGAGGGGTCGACGAGCGCAACGTCGGGGAGATCCTCCTCATGAAGCCCTTCGGCATTGACCTCGCCAGCTCGATAGAGGCAATCCCGGGCAGGAAAGACTACAGGAAGATGGAAAGATTCGTTAAGAAAGTGAGGGGGTTTCGGATATGAAAAGCTACTATGGACAATGGGGCGGCCAGTTTGTCCCGGAGACGTTGATACCGGCCCTCGACGAACTCGAGCGGGCGTTTGAGGCATTCAGGAAGGACAAGGCGTACCGGAGGGAATTGTCGGTGCTGCTCTCCGATTTCGCGGGCAGGCCCACTCCGCTTTATTACGCGCCGAGCTTGAGCAGCCACCTCTCCTGCAACATCTACCTCAAGAGAGAGGACCTCCTGCACACGGGTGCCCACAAGATAAATAACACGCTGGGCCAGATCATGCTCGCCAGGTTTATGGGCAAGAACAGGGTTATTGCCGAAACCGGGGCCGGCCAGCACGGGGTGGCAGCGGCGACGGCATGCAGTTTGTTCGGCATGGAGTGCGATGTCTATATGGGGAAGACCGATGTGGAGAGACAGGCCGTGAACGTCGAGCGCATGAGGATGCTGAGCGCGCGGGTGAGAGAGGTCGGGAAGGGGGGAGGGACGCTCAAGGGCGCCATCAATGAGGCGTTCAGGGATTGGGTCGCCAACGTGAGAACGACCCATTATCTGCTCGGGAGCGCAGTGGGGCCCCATCCGTTTCCGGCCATAGTCGCCTATTTCCAGTCGGTAATCGGAAAAGAGGCGAGAAGGCAAATCCTTTCGGCGACAGGACGGCTGCCCGATTATGTCATCGCCTGTGTGGGAGGCGGGTCGAACGCCATCGGCATTTTCAGGGGCTTTGTGGCTGACCACTCCGTGGCCCTCATCGGGGTCGAAGCGGGCGGCAAGGACCTCGCGCCGGGACAGCACGCGGCGACGCTCACGTGTGGAAAGCCCGGTATCCTCCACGGCGCTGTCAGCTATCTCTTGCAGGATGATGACGGCCAGATAGGGGAGGTAAATTCTGTCTCCGCCGGGCTCGACTATCCCGGCGTCGGGCCGGAGCACAGCTACCTTAAGGAAAAAGGGCGGGCACGGTATGAGGTGTGCAACGATTGGGAGGCCCTTGACGCCTTCCGGCTGCTTGCCCGGATTCAGGGGATCCTGCCCGCGTTGGAGAGTGCCCATGCCATTGGGTTTGTCATGAGGGAGAAGGGCCGGTTTGAGGGCAAGACGGTGATTGTGAATCTCTCGGGAAGGGGGGACAAGGATATGGAGATTGTCAGGAATGGAGGGGCCAGCCATGGGTAAGCTCGGAATCTATCTCGTTGCCGATTATCCCTCGAGGGGAACTTTCCTTGAAGCCGTGCGGGCCTGTCAGGACCTGGGGGTTGACTTTCTCGAGATAGGTTTTCCCTTCTCGGACCCGGTCGCTGACGGCGAGGTGCTTGAGCGGGCATCGCGGGAGGCCCTGAGGCACGGTGCTATGGGCGACTTCATCGAAGGCTTCAGGGAGGCGCGGGCGATATTCCAGGGGCGGATGTATATCATGACCTATGCGAACATCGTCTACAGTCGGGGCGTGTCGCAGTTTATCCACAGGGTGGGACCTGCAAGCGGCCTTATTCTCGCCGATCTGCCGCTGCGCGAGATACCGCTCTTCGAGAAGGGGATGAGAGGCACGTCCGTCAACATTATCAGGTTTCTCACCCCTGAGAGCCGGTTCGAAGACATTGCATTGGCCTTGAGAGGAGCGCGTGATTTCATCTATTTTGTCTCGAAGAGGGGGACTACAGGGGGCGGCTTCGAGCTGGATGAAGAGACAGAGGAGAAGATCGGCCATGTCCGGGGAAGGGGTGTCCCCGTCTACGTGGGCTTCGGCATACGGGAGAAGCGGGATGTCGACAGCGCGTGCAAGGTGGCAGATGGGGCGATTATCGGGACGAAGGCCGTGAGCGAGCTCGAGCATGGCATCGGCCGGTTCAGGGACTTCCTTACGTCGCTCAGGGGTTGAGGCTCTAAGGCTTGTTCCCCTCGCGAATCTTTTCTCTCAACCGCTTGAAGAACTCCCTTGCCTCGTCCCCGTCCCCTGCTTTTATGATGTGCGTGAGAAATTGCAGGCGTGAAGTGATTTTGGCAAGTTCGGTGAGGGAATGGGGGTTGAAGAGTATTTCTGCGAGGAGGTGATCGTCCTCTGTGAGCAGGCTGCGGGCAATCGCCATGTGACGGGTGAAGGTTGTCCCCGGAAGCGTCTTTGTGTCGACGCAGGCGGCAAAGACGAGGGACGCGACAAAGGGAATAGTGAGCGAATATGCCATCATCCGGTCGTGCTCATCGAAGGTGTACTCGAAAACGCGCACGTGGCGCCGGGTGAAGAACCCCCTGAAGAGGTTCTGCCCCTCGTTGCACGATTCGGTGATAATGACTGCGTTCTCCTCCCGGAGCGCGTCCATGTCGGCAAAAGTGGGGCCGAACATGGGATGCACCGAGACAAACCTGAACCCCGCTTTTTCATAGTAGTCGGCGATCTTTCCTTTAATCGACGCGACATCACAGAGCATGCAGTCAGGCGGCAGGTAGGGGGCGACGTCCTTAAAGGCAGTCACGGTGTGCTGCAGGGTCACGGCGTTGACGAGGAGATCAGGCTTCACCTTCCGAACCTCCGGCAGGCTGTTGAGGCGGGTGATGTCAGGGCCGTGGCCCGGCTTCGTCGTATCGGTGTCATAGACTGCCACCCGGTGATCCCCCGCCAGCTCCCGTACGAGCCATGACCCCATCCGCCCGAAGCCCAGAACCACGATTTTCATCCCTTATGCCTCCCGTAGCAACCGAGAAACTTAAAACTAGTACAGCCCTCTCTGATCTCATCCAGGGCCGCCTTCACCCCTTCGTCCCTGTCCGAGCCCTCGAAGTCGACAAAGAACGCATAACTGCCCGGGTTCTTTCTGAGCGGCCTCGATTCTATCCTGGTCATATTGATGGCGGCGTCGGACAATACCTTCAGCACGGCGAAGAGGCCTCCGGAGCGGTGGGCGACCGAAAAGACGACGGAGCACTTATTGCCCTCAACACGCCCCGCCTCCCCTGAAAGCACCAAAAACCTGGTCGCGTTCGAGTCGTTGTCCTCCATGTGCTCGTGCAAAACCTCCAGGTCGTAAAGGTCGGCGCAGAGCCTGCTCGCGATCACTGCACACCCCGCGGGTCTTTGCTCGCGCAGCATGATCGCGGCGCCCGCCGTGTCATAAAAGGACCTGGCTTCCAGCTTGTGCCTTGAAATAGATGCACGGCATTGGCCGAGGGCCTGGGGATGGGAGTAGACGGTCCTCAGCTCCCGGTAATCCGCACCCGGCAGCGCCAGAAGGCAGTGATGCACGGAGATTGAAATTTCGCCGACGACCTGAAGTCCGGTCTCAATCAACAGGTCGTTCACCTCGGTCACCGGCCCTTCAAGGGAATTTTCAACAGGCACGATGGCGTAGTCGAGCTGCCGGGTTTCCACCTGATTGAATACTTCATCAAAACCTGCACAGGGGATGGGGACAAGGCTTTCGTCATACCCGAGGGCTGCCACTTCGCTGTAGGCCCCGTGCTCCCCTTGAAATCCAATCAACCGCAAGTCCTTCCTTTGGATGCGTGTGCTCTCCTCGATAATCGCCCTGTAGAGGCGCTCGGTGAATTCCGGCGCCACTACCGTATGCGAGCAGCCCCTGACGTGCTCGATTACCTGCTGCTCCCGCTCGGGCTCGACGATGGTGCCCTTCAACCTCTTTAGCCGTAATGCGTGTTCCAGCCTCCGGCTGAGGAGTTTTACGATCTCGTAATCGATCGTGTCGATAGCGCTCCGTATTTTCTCCAGGTCCATCTTTTTCCTTACCTCTGTATTCGTGAGACTTTTTGCTCGAGGAGCATCAGGTCGGCAATCACCAAAGCGCACGCCGCCTCCACAACGACCGGGACCCTGAGGGCGAAGCACGCGTCATGGCGCCCCGCGAGAGAGAAGTCGTGCTGCGCTCCGGTCTCCATATCCATAAAGCGCTGGGTCTTTGAAATGCTCGCCGTAGGTCTGACCGCCGCCCTGAACACGAGTTGATTGCCGTTCGTGACCCCTCCGTTAATGCCGCCTGAATTGTTCGTTTCAGTTTCGCCCGTCTTCGAGATGGTCCGGTCATTATACGCACTTCCCCGCATAACGGCGCACGCGAAACCGGCGCCGAATTCGATGCCCTTGATCCCCGGTATGGAGAAGATAAGGTGGCTAAGGAGGGATTCGGCAGAATCGAAGAAGGGCTCGCCCAGACCGGCAGGGAGGCCGTCCGCCCTGCACTCGATGGTGCCGCCTAAAGAATCGCCCTCCCCGGCGGCGGCGGCGACGGCACGGTCGATGTCAACCAACCCACCTGCGTCCCGCAGTACCGCGCCCACGGTCACGGGGCGGATCAGCTTCTTCGCCACGACCCCTGCCGCGACAAGACCGGCCGTCAGTCTCCCGGAGAAGACGCCTCCACCCCGATAATCGTGAAAGCCTCCGAACTTTTCCCGGGCGGCGAAGTCCGCCTGGCCGGGTCGGTTCATCTTTCCGACCTGCTCATAGGGCGCCGAATCGACATCCCTGTTCTCAAAGAGAATGAGCATCGGAGCGCCGGTTGTGGTTCCGTGGAAAAGACCTGACATGACGGAGGGTGTATCCTCTTCTTTCCTTGCTGTTGTACCCGGCCTCCCGCTCTTTCTGCGGTTGAGATCGGGGAGGAAATCCTCCTCTGACAGGGGGATGCCGGCGGGACAACCGTCGATGAGAATACCCACGCACGGGCCGTGGGATTCGCCAAGCATGCTGACCCTGAAGAGCCTGCCGAAGGAGTTCATGACCTGTCCACCAGCGCTTCAAGGTCTGAAAAAAAGGCAGGGTAAGACTTGGAGATGCATGCCGAGCCGGAAATGGCGACTTCCCCCCTCGCCCGCAAGCCCGCCACCGCGCACGCCATGGCAATCCGGTGGTCGTTGTGAGAATCGACAAAGGCCCCCCGCACATTGCCTCCGTAGACCTCCATCGTGTCTCCTTCCGCAGCGATGCGGATGCCGAGCTTCTTGAACTCCCGGCAAAGGGCAGAGGCCCGGTTGCTCTCCTTGTACGTCAACCGCCGGAGTCCGTGGATCATGCTTTTTCCCCCGCAACTGCTTGCGAGGGCCACGAGAGGCGGGAAGAGGTCGGGGCTGCCGCTTGCGTCGAACTCAAAGGGCTTCAAGTCTCCTGCCTCTATCGAGATGCTGTCATGGCCCGTCTTCACCCTGGCGCCCGCAGTTGCCAGCACCCCGACTATGGCGCGGTCCGCCTGGAAAGACGCCGGATGAAGGCCCTTTACCTCCACGCTGCCGGCAATCGCCCCCGCGACGAGCAAAAATGATGCGCCCGACCAATCGCCTTCAACAGCATAGACGGACGGACGGTAGGCCTGATTCCCCTCAATAACGAACTCTTCGAGCCGGTTGTCATGGTCTATCTTCACCCCGAAAAGACGCAAGAGCTCGACGGTCATCAGCACATAGGGGGCGCTCGCGAGTCCTGAGACGGTGACGGTGGATCGCTTCTCACAGAGGGGGAGGGCCATGAGAAGCCCGCTGAGGAACTGTGAGCTTACGGATGCATCGGTGCGGATGTGCCCGCCCTTCATAGGGCCTCTGACCAGGATCGGTGCGTGACCGTTCTCGGTCGTGCAGGAGACGTCCAGGGCCGTTAAAGACTCCACCATTTCCATGGGCCTCGAGCGAAGCGAGCCGGACCCTGCAAGGGTGGTGTTCCCGGCAATAAGCGCCGTGATGGGCGTAAACATACGCATGGCGAGGCCTGATTCCCGGCAATCGAGGGCGTCTTCCACGGCTCTGAGCGCCTCCCTTCCCGTGCCGCTCACCACAAGCGTCAGGTTTTCGCTCGGATGTTTCGGTATACCCGGACACGGGCGCCCGGTGGCCCGCCGCCGCCGTGCGCGGGCCGAGGGAACTACCTGCGAAGGGCCGCGGACATCTGTGCGGGCGCCCAGTGCGTCAATAATTGCCGCTGCCGCGAGTCCGTCGTCGCATAAAGACGGGTTCCCTATCTCGGACACGCCGGCTGAGAGCAGGGCAGCGGCCAGGGCACGGCCGGTCATGCTCTTTGAAGGCGGGGCGGTGACTACCCCTCTAACTGCTGAAGGAGTGATGAACTTCATCCCATATCCTTTCGGCGATTTCCTCCGGCCTCTTCCCCTCCGTGTTGATGAGGAGATCGGAGCACGCGGCGTAGTGCGGGAGACGCCTCCGCAGCAGGTCTTGCGCGCCCTTTGCGTCCCAGCCGTTGAGGAGCGGCCTCGCCTGGTCCTTAGCGGTCCTTTCCAGAATAGTCGATATGTTCGCCCACAGCCAGATGGAAAGGCAGTTATTCCTCAAGGTCCGGACGTTCGCCCTCTTTCCCAGGGCGCCGCCCCCGCATGGAGCCACATGATGTGACACAAGCCTGAGCCCGTCGATTTCCGCCTGCTCCATCCTCCTGAATACTTCTTCGCCCCGACCTTCGAATATCTCCGCGACGGAAGCGCCGGCCTTCTCCTCTATGTGCTTATCGATGTCGATGAGGGTCAATCCGCCCCTCGCCGCCACCTGCTCGGCAACGGTCGATTTGCCTGTGGCCATGAACCCGATGAGGGCGATATTCTTCCGTGAGTCGCGTCTTATTTTCCATAGGGCCTTTCGCATCTGTTCGAGTGGAGCAGGCTGCCCGGTGAAGAGGGTGAAAGCAGGGGCTGCCTGGGCGAGGAGCCACTCTCGCCCGTCGATCACGGTGCATCCCCTATCGGCTGCATCCCTGAGGAGGGAGGTGGGGCTGGAGTAAAGGGCTTCGAGGACAATGAAATCGGGCCGAAGCAGAGAGGGGTCGAGCACCCTGTCGGCTGTAGAAACGGCGGAGACAAGCAGGCGAGCGTCTCTCAGGGCGTCGGCGATATGATGAAAGGAGACCGCCTCGCATCCCAGGCTCTTCGCTGCATCGCGGGCCTTCTCGAAGGTGCGGTTCACGACGACCACGCGGCTGCCAGCCGTGACAAAAGCGAGGGCCGCGGCCCTGGCCGCCCCTCCCGCGCCGAGGATGACGACCTTCTGTCGCGACGGCTCGAAGCCGGCGCTTTTGGCTGCCCCAAGGGCGCCTGCGATATCCGTATTGTAGCCGATAAGCCCTTCGGCCCTCTTCACGACGGTATTGACCGCCCCCACCTTCTCGGCATCAGCCGCAACGAAGTCAAGATGGCGCATCACACCGGTCTTGAAGGGGGTTGTGATGTTGAGACCTTGAAGGCCCATTTCCCGGGCGGTGGTAACTATTTCCTCCGGTGTGGAAGCGGCAAGGCGCAGGTATACCGCCTCAACGGCAAGCTCCCTGAACGCGGTATTGAACATGACAGGGCTCCTGCTCTGAAAGACGGGGTTACCGGCAACTGCGTAGTGGGCCGTCATCGCTCGCCTGCCCCGCGCCCATCCGACGCAAGCGCCTTTAGCGCCGTCCGGAGCGTCTCATGGTCGATCTGTCCGTCGGCGGTTTCCCTGCCCGTCGCCGGGCATGCAAAGCTAAAGGGACTTCCAAGGAGAGACGCGGCGATCCTCGTAATTCTCCCCATTTCCCCCATCCCGACAACCACTATCTTTCTTGCGTCGTCGAGCAGTCCGAGGAGCCGGGCATTGTCCGCGTCCGTATGGACCATGCAGGCTATTTTGGCAATATCGGCCCCCAAGATGAAACACGCGGAGACCGTCGCCGCGAGTTCCTCCCTCCCCGGCGTCTTTGCGTGGTCATGGAATGAGACAATTATGGCGCAGCCGCCCGCTTTTGCGCATCCCATAACCTCCTCCCGGTAGCCGGCGGGCGCATCGACTTCCACATCGACGAAGGCTGCGCCTGCCCTTATTGCCTCCAGGAGCAGCACCTTCCGGTGGTCGTCGGGAAACGCCCCCGGCCTGCACGTCGCGATAAGGTTGTGGTGGCGGGAAAAGATCGTGTGGACATCGGCCGCGGTCAGGCGCATCCTGTCCATCCGCACTTCGGCAAAGGGATGGTTTTGCAGTGCCGCGAGACAATCGGCCGGAGTCTCTTCAGCGATGCTGACACAGATCATCGATTACCCCCTTGAGCGCGTCAATTGATATCGGTACTATCCTGGCATTTCCAATCCCTTCGAGCAGGACGAAATGGACTTCTTTACCTTCCTTCTTCTTATCTTTCCAGAGGGCGTCCCATACGAGGCTGCCGTCTATCTCCATGCTCAGGGGAAGGCCAAAAGCGGCCAGCAGGCACTCGATCCTTTCCATGTCCTCCCGTGAAAGGAGGCCCATGGCAGCGGAGAGCCTGCTTGCGGCGCTCATTCCCAGACTTATTGCCCGGCCATGGCTCGGATGATGGACTTTTTCCACTGCGTGGCCTATGGTATGGCCGAAATTGAGTTTCCTCCTTTCGCCCGACTCCCGCTCATCCCGGGAGACAATCGCAGCCTTGATCTTCAAAGAATAATAGATGATCCGTTCGATGACGCCCCGATCAAGGCGAAGCGCTTCCTGCACGAGCGTTTCGAGAAAGGAGAAGAGTGACGCATCGCCGATGGTCGCCTGTTTGATCACCTCGGCAAAGCCGTTTTGCAGTTCCGCTTGCGGAAGGGTGCTGAGCAGATCGAGGTCGCACAGTACAAAATCGGGTTGGGTAAAGGTGCCGACGAGGTTCTTGTAACCGTGAAGATTGACACCGTTCTTCCCGCCCACGCCTGCATCCACCTGCGCAAGCAGCGTGGTGGGGACAAAGCCGAACCGAAGGCCCCGCAGGTACGTGGATGCGGCGAATCCCGCCACGTCACAGACGATCCCGCCGCCGATGGCGACAACCTGAGAGGAGCGATCAACACCAAGACGGAGGAACGCCTCGTAGACCTCTCCAACCGTCGTCAATGTTTTTGACTCTTCCCCCACGCCGATCTCTATCACCTCACAGACGGGAAAGCGCATTCCATGCAGGCGGCGCACTGCTGCATCGGTGATGATAGCGGCCGGGGGCGCATTGCAGTATGCGTCGAGGTGGCTGAGGGAGTCGCCGACCGTGATTACCGATGGACCCGCGGCTCCCTCCGGAACGATGCGCCTCACTGCGAGACCGCCATAAACTGGTGAAGACCGTTGATCTTCCGCACGATGTCCGCAAACTGGGACGGTGTCAGCGTCTGTTCCCCGTCGCAGAGGGCTTCTTGCGGGTTTATGTCCACTTCGACGATCACCCCGTCGGCGCCTGCCGCTACCGCCGCGAGACTCAGGGAGGGTATCAGCGAAACTCTTCCGGTTGCATGGGAGGGGTCGACGATGATGGGCAGATGGCTCAGCTCCTTGATGGCGGGTACAGAGCTGAGATCGAGCGTATTTCTCGTATATTTCTCAAAGGTCCGTATTCCCCGCTCACACAGGATGACATGGGGGTTTCCTTCATTGAGTATATATTCTGCGCAGTTCAGCCACTCCTCGATGGTGGAGTTCATGCCCCTTTTCAGGAGCACCGGCCTTTGCGACCTCCCTACCTCTTTCAGGAGCGAGAAGTTTTGCATATTTCGTGCGCCGATCTGGAGCACGTCGGCATACTCGCTCACCCAAAAGACATCCCGTGAGTCGACTACCTCCGTCACGATGGGCAGGCCCGTCTCTATTTTTGCCTTCTGCAAGATACGGAGGCCCTTCAGGCCGAGGCCCTGGAATGCGTAAGGCGAGCTCCGCGGTTTGAAGGCCCCTCCACGCAGGGCGTGGGCGCCGGCAATCCTCACGGCAATGGCTGTTTCGATGGTCTGTCTTTCGCTCTCAACCGTGCAGGGGCCGGCTATCACCGTAAACCCCTCGCCGATTTTCACCGAATCGACAGGGACGATAGTGCGGTTGCCGCCCTGCAATGTTGCGAGCCTGAGATTCGTCATGTCTCCCCTCCTCTTCGAGAAGCCCGGCTTCAAAAAACAGAAGGCCATGGGTTCTCCATGGCCTCTAAAAACTGAAAAAGGCCATGGGTTTTGCACCCATGGCCCTGTTTAGCCCTATCGGACTAAGGACACCGTGGGTGCCTTCCCTTATACCAGAAATAAAAGTAATATCCGGAAAACGTCGCGAGAATCTGCATAGTATCCAATATAGGCGATTTCGCTCGGGGTGTCAAGAAAGAATTCTTGTGCGATTTTAGGTCTGACAGTAATTCCCGGCGAACATGATGCCTTCTTCCCTCGTATGTCGAGAGCGCCGGGGCTCTGCCGGTAGAGGTGCGCCGTCTCGGCGGGAATTGCTCTCTTTCCTATTTGTTAGTTGACAGTTACGGTCAAGATTGTTGTATAATAAAGGCCATTGCTATGTTTTCAAGAGTGCGTGAGGACGTGCGG
>Ga0326727_10005104_pt1 | contig 38062 bp, 38 predicted proteins | sample MB2enrmetagenome_FD_207643 | JGI IMG/M metagenome (GOLD analysis project Ga0326727, IMG submission 207643) | Lab enriched peat soil microbial communities from McLean, Ithaca, NY, United States - MB29MY | ecosystem: Environmental > Terrestrial > Soil > Wetlands > Peat | place: USA: New York... | reverse complement strand
GCCAGTCGGCCCATTATGTGCTGATTGTCGCTTTTCTGCGCGGGGCGATGAACCCGCCGCCGCCGGAGTGGTTTACCCGCGTGGAGACCTGGAGCCGCCAGGCGAGCGAAGAAGGCGTCTTCGTCACGGTGCCCGATGAAGCCCAGCAGGCGCTGATCTTTCTGGCGCCGGAGACGGGCGGAGACTTCAGCACTCTTCGCGCCGCGGTGCGTGGCCGCCCCGGCGCCTTTGTCCGCGCCGTGCAGGATCTGCAGGCGGCCAGCGGGGACCGGATGCGCCTGGACGCTTACCTGGCCGAGGTCAAGGAGACCTCCCAGACCGATCCCGGCTTGCTTAAGGAACGTGCCGAGAGAGCGGCACGCAGCCTGGGCATCCGGCTTGACCAGCAATGCTTTGACAAACCCAGCGAGCAGCAGGCTCCCTGCCTGTTGCAACACACGGAAGGGCTGGTGCTGGACGACGCCAATGCGCAATCGCGGGTGGCGCAACTGACCAGCGGTTCAAACGCGGACCTGATGAACCAGATTAGTTACTCGAATCTGGCCGGCGCGGGCGCTTTCAGCCCTTATGTCGGCGCCATCATGGATACTGCCAGGATTCTCGCCTCGCTGCATACGGCGCATTTCCAGTACATTCCCGCACTGGCGCTTCCGGCAAAGGACACACTCAACCTGCGGCTGAATGTGCCGCCCTCCTTCCGCGATCCCAAGTCGGTGGTGGTGGTAGCGCTTCCGCCGGTGGGCGCGGTCAAGCCGCCGCCGCTGCATCCGGTAAGCCCGGCTGATAGATTTTGCGCCGCAAAGCCTGACCTGGTGTTGCCGGTTGAGGGCGCGCCTCTGGTCTTTGCCACGGAATTGGCCCACGATCTCAAGTTGCGCATTGAAGACAAAAGCAATAAGAAGAACAAAGGCAGCCCGGTGGATCTGCCGGTGAAGACCGATTCATCGCTGGGCGGACTGGTGCTGGCGCAACCCGCACCGCCCTTGCCGGCGGGCGAGCTGACCGGCGTCTTGCGCGGCAAGTGGGGCTTCGACGACTGGGAGGGGCCGCGCTTCCACCTGCGCGCGGCGCAGGCCGACAAGTGGAGCCTGGCGGCAGCCGACCAGTCGGCGCTTGTGGTGGGCCGCGAGGACACGCTGCACATTGAAGGGGAAAACGCCTTGTGCGTCGAAAGGATTGAGCTACAGGCAGCCGCCCCCGGCACTCCGCTCAAGCTGGCCTGGAAGTCACCCAAACCGGATCAGATGGAGGTGATCGTCCCCATGAAGGACGCGGCTCCGGGGCCGGTCAGCCTGGAAATCTATCAGTTTGGACTGGAAAAGCCAGATCCGTTGCCGATGGTGGCCTACGCCGAGGCGGCGGCGCTCGACCGCCTGACGCTGAGCGCGGGAGACGCGGTGGCGCTGTTGAAAGGCAACCGGCTGGATGAGGTGGCCAAGGTCAGCCTGGGCGACATCAATTGGAAGCCGGCCACACTGACTCGCATGCAGGACTACGACCAGTTGGCGATGAACGCTGACAGCTCAACGGCCGCCCTGGAGCCGGGAAAACGCGTGAATGCCGGCGTGTTGTTGCAGGACGGCCGTCTGCTGCGCGTACCGGTCATCGTGGAGCCGCGCCGCCCGCAGGTGACGCTGCTTAGCAAGGGCACACAGGAAGAAGCCTCCGCCCCGCCCTCGCCGGTGCAACTGGGCAGCCCCGACGACTTGCCCGTCGAGCGGCGGCTGGTCTTCTTTCTCCGCACCAGCGTGCCGCCGCGCTTCCCCCGCGGTGAAAAGGTCGAGGTAGCCGCGGCCGACGGCAGTTTCAGCACCTTGCTGTCGCTGGCCGACGGCAGCTTGATGCTCGAAGATGCAAAGACCGCACTGGGCGTTGTGGAACCGCTGGCCCGCTTCGGCTCCTCGGCCTTTGGGCCGCTGCGGGTCCGCGCTCTCTCGGAGGACGGGGTAACCGGCGACTGGCTGCCCTTGGGAACGCTGGTGCGTCTGCCCGGCTTCAAGGAGTTGCACTGTCCACACGCTCTCGCCAAGACCTGCACGCTGACCGGGAGCAATCTCTTCCTGGCCGCCTCAATCGCCGCCACGCCGGAGTTCGATAACGCCGCCGATCTGCCGCTGGAATTCACCGGAACCCAGGTAAGCGTACCCCATCCGCTGAACGGCGTCCTCTACCTGAAGCTGCGCGACGACCCGGAGACAGTGCAGACGCTGACCTTGCCGGTGATGCTCATGAATGCGCCGGCCTCAGCGGCTGGCCCAGCGCAGGCTCAGCCTGCAGCCACCTCGGCGCAGCCCGTCAAGAGTGAGCCGTAAGAGCGGCTGATGCGTACCATCTCCTTGCGGAGGGAGGCGGGGGTTTCAACCTCCGCAGAATGCTGATTTAGTTGAAATAAGCCTTGTTCTTGGCGGCAAAATGCGCCTTCTCCGCCGGAAGTTCGTCTTCCGCGAAGATTGCTCCCGAGGGACAGATCGACGCGCAGTTGCCGCAGTCGATGCACTCATCCGGATTGATGAACAACTGGGAGATGCCGGCGGCAGCGGCATCGTCGGCGGAGGCGGGTGCGATGGCGGCGGTGGCACACTCCGCCGCGCAGACAAAGTCCATGATGCAGGCATCGGTTATTACATAAGCCATAATGAAGCTCCTGGGTCGCTTGAGCGCTCTCGGCGCATACGCCCTACGATCAAGGCTATCCACTTTGACCCATTGACTCCGTGATTCGGATCACACCGCGGAGAGATCCGGCCGGAACGGAACCAGCCCGGCAATCCCTTACCGCCAGTCGTCACGCGCGTTCATTAGTCCTTCGTTCATCACTGCGTCGAAGCCGCTGTGCTTCTTGACGAAGATTTCGCTGAAGGCGCGGTCCTGGCGGAGAAGAATGGCCTGTATGCGGACCATCTCCAGCAGCGCCAGAAAGATGGCGATCAGCGCCCGTTCGCTGCGCGTGTGGCTCAACAGCCGGCGCAGGGCCACCGGCTTGTCTTCCATGTTGAGCCGGCGGGCGAGGAACTGGATCATCTGGTCTACGGTGACTGAGTCTTCTTCAACATCGAGGATGGGGCGCGTCCGGGCGCGCTCCAGAATCTCGCGGAAGACGCGCACCAGGTCCACCGTGTCGGCGGCGATCTCCGGCTCCGCGGCCTCCGCTTCCTTAAACTCGCGGAGGCCGGGGTTGGACCAGCTGGCCGCCTCCAGCATCTGCTTCTGTTGCAGCATCTGGGCGGCGTTCTTGAAGCGCTCGTGCTCCAGCAGCCGCTCCACCAGCTCGCGGCGGGGATCTTCGGCAACCTCTTCCGGGCCCGTGGGCGCGCGCGGCAACAGCATCTTGCTCTTGATGTGGATCAGCAGCGAAGCAGTGTAGATGAACTCGCCGGCCACGTCCACGTCGCCGGCCTTGAGCTGATTGACGTAGGCCAGGAACTGCGCGGTGATCCGGGCGATGGGAATGTCGTAGATGTCGATGTCCTGCTTGCGGATCAGGTCCAGCAGCAGGTCGAGCGGGCCGTCATAAACCTGCCCCACAAACACTGAAAAGGGAGATTGCTCGCTGCTTTCATCCAGCTTTTTCTGCCGCGCAGCCTGTTTGGCGGCGGCTTTTTCCGCATCCTTTTCGTCGACTTGTTCCTCAGCCTTCAATTCGTCATTTTCCTCAGTCTTCTCCGTATCGGCGGACTCAGCCTCTGCAACCGCTTCAACAACTTCAACCGCCTCCGGGGCAGACTCGCTAACAGCTTCGCCCGTCACAATCTCCGCAGCTTCCGGCTCGGCTTCCATGGCAGGTTCGATCTCTTCAACCGGCTCTGGAACAATCTCGATCACAGCCTCGGCTTTTGCAATCTCCGCGACTTCCGGCTCAGTCCCCACATCCGCTTCAACGGCTTCAACCGGCTCTGCATTACTCTCGCTTAATACGGCGGCTTCCGCAATCTCTAAAACTACCGGTTCTTCCTCAAGAATAGCTTCGACTTCAGCAATCTCCGCAATTTCCGGATCTTCTTCTACAACAACTTCGAGTGCTTCAACAGGCTCTGGAACAATCTCGACTACAGTTTCGAGTTCCGCAATCTCCGCAATCTCCAACTCAACTTCCACAGCAGGATCAATCTCTTCAACCTGCTCTGGAAGAATCGCATTCACGTCTTCGATTTCTGTAATCTTCTCAGACTCCGGTTCTACCTCCACAATAGCTTCGTCTTCTGTAATCTCCACAACTGCTGGCTCTTCTTCTACAACAGCTTCGACGGCTTCAACCAGCTCCTGGGCTAACACAATCACGATCTCAGAAGCGGCAGCGTCTTCGGCTCGAGGGGACGGATCGGTCAAGACTGTTTCGTCTTCTCGCCTCTCTTCCAAACTACCTGAAAACACCGGCTCCGTGCCGGATTCCTGCTTGCCGGGCCGCGGAAAAAATCCAAACCCGGAGCGAATGCCGCCCAGCGCAAACTTCAGTGCCTTGCGCCACCACGGGATTGTCTTCGCTTGCATACACATTCCCTCGGCGAATCAAAGCCGCTTCCGTAAAGCCAATATCAGCGCGTCATCTGCATGGCGGCGCGCACCTCTATCATGGTCTTCTCAGCGCGCTCGCTGGCACGCTCGGAGCCAGCTTTAAGAATTTCCATTACTTGCGGCTCGGAGAAGCCCGCGCGCCGCTCCTGAATAGGCTGCAAAATCCGCACCAGTCCTTCTGCGGCCCAGCCCTTGCACTCGATGCAGCCGATCCCCGCTGAGCGGCAGCCCTCATACATCTTCGCCAGCGTTTCGGGCGAGCTGAAGACCTTGTGCAAATCGCCCACCGGGCACTTGTCCGGGTCGCCGGAGTCTGTGCGACGGATGCGCTCCGGGTCGGTGACCATCGTCTTCAACTTCTGCCGCACATCAGCCTCCGGGTCGGTCAACAGGATCGTGTTGCCGTAGCTCTTCGACATCTTGCGGCCGTCGGTGCCGGGGAGCTTGGGCGAGGGAGTTAAGAGTACCTTCGGCTCGGGCAGGATTACCTCTGTCTTCTGCAGATCCTCGGGGAGTGGTAGGACTCCTACGCCACCCCGTGTAACCATGGTCATTGCCAATGAACCGCCGGGAATTACGGAATGAATACCCGGTGTTCCGTAGAGAAAATTGAAGCGCCGCGCCACCTCGCGGGTCAATTCGACATGCGCCTGCTGGTCTTGGCCGACGGGCACAAAATCGGGCTGATATAACAGAATGTCCGAGGCCATCAGCACCGGATAGCCCAGGAATCCGAAGGTAGTCAGATCCTTGCTGGCAAGGTTCTCCTGCATCTCCTTGTAGCTGGGAACACGCTCCAGCCAGCCCAGCGGCGTAATCATCCCCAGGTACACTGGCAGTTCCAAGTGCTGCCTGACATGGCTCTGAACGAAGATGGTGCACTTAGCCGGATCAAGTCCGGCGCTCAGGAAGTCCAGCGCCACCTCTAGCGTGTTGGGCGCAATCTTTGAGGTGTCGGCATAGTCGGTCGTCAGCGCGTGCAAATCGGCGATGAAGAAGTAGCACTCGTAGGCGTCTTGCAGCTTGACCCAGTTGGCCAGCGCGCCCATGTAGTTGCCCAGATGGAGCTTGCCGGTGGGGCGCATGCCGCTCAGCACGCGCGGCCGGACCCCTACGGTGGGGCCAACTGCGCCTGCGGCGCTCGAAGCGTGCGGATGCTCTGATGGGTGCGGAAGGGATGAGGGTGCGGATTCAGGCATGGTATTGATCGATTCCGGATTTCGATTTTTGGTAATGCGAAAAGATGCGCCGCCTCGCACGATGCGGAAATCTCTTTCAGCGCTCGCGAGAAAACGGTTCATTCCATTGTAACGGGAAGAGATGGCGGACGGCGTGTGGACCGGCTTATGCGCGCATCAGCGCCCGGATCACCAGCTCCAGAGCGGGGCTGACGAAGGCCCGGATCACCGTGCCGCCCACCAGGATCATGAACAGGTAGCTGACCCAGATCGGAATCCGGTCATATACCTGCACCGCGTTGTAGGGCAGCAGATTGCGCACCAGGCGGCTGCCGTCGAGCGGCGGAATCGGCAGCAGGTTGAAGACGCACAGCGATAGGTTGATCAGAATGGCAAGCGTGCAGACCAGCACCAGCGGCTGCGGAGTGAAGTCGGCGGATGGGTTGAAGGTGGCAAAGAAGGAGGCCAGAACAACGGACCGCCCATCGGGAATCATCTTTGCGGTAATGATCAGAACGATGACGGCCACCAGCACCATCAGCAGATTCGATACCGGACCGGCCAGCGTGGTCAGGTTGTCGTCGCGAACGATCTTGCGGAAGTTGCGGGTGATGACCGGGGTAGGTTTGGCCCAGCCCACCAGCATCCCCCCGAACATATTGAAGCCGATGAAGGGACCGAAGATCATGATTGCGGGAAAGAGCAGGGTTCCAATGGGGTCCACGTGGTACATCGGATTCAGTGTGATGCGTCCTTCCAGTCGGGCGGTCTGGTCGCCCAGCCGCGAGGCCATCCAGGCGTGCGCGCACTCATGCACGCAGAGCGAGAAGATGAGAATCACGAATTCGAAGATGGCGATCAGAAGGGCGCTGGATTGCAAAAGAAATCTCCAAGGCTGAATCCTCAGGTTAGCATGGAGGGTCGAGGCATTTCTCGCCTCTGCCGGGAACATGGCAGGAGCCGGCGTTGTCTAAGGTAGCAGGGGATCCATACAATTTTGTGCAAGAAAGGGGAACGGGAATGCGGAGATGGATAGTGGGAATGGTGCTGTGCCTGTCAATTGCGGGCGTGGCAGTTGGGCCGGTTTGGGCGCAGGAAGATGAGGCAGCCAGGGCCAATGCGCTCTTCGAGGCGGGCAAGCGGCCGGAGGCCCTGCCGCTCTATGAGAACTTGACCAAGGCTTTCCCCAACGAGCAAATGTATTTTGAGCGGCTCGCCGACTGCCTTGGTGCTGAGTCCGCACAACTGACCAACCCGGCTGAAATTAAAGCGGTGCGGACACGGATGCGCGATGCGGCCAAGCGTGCCGTCGAACTGGGCGATACGGCCGAGTTTATAAGGCAGATGGCCAATATCGATCCCGATCAGCCGCTCTATGCCGATATCCATAGCTCCGCCAAGGCGCTGTTGGCGGAGGCGGAGAAGGCATACACGGCGGGGGATTTTCCCACCGCGATGGTCAAGTACACAGCCGCCGCGGAAGCCGATCCCAAGCTCTACGAGGCGCCGCTCTTTGCCGGAGATACCGCCTATGTGCAGAAGGATCTGCCTACCGCGGCCCGCTGGTTTGCCAGAGCCATTGCCGTTGATCCCGACCGCGAGACGGCCTACCGCTACTGGGGCGACGCGATCATGAAGTATGGCAACGACCCGATGGAGGCGCGAGAGAAGTTCATCGACGCCATTGTCGCTGAGCCATACAGCAAATACGCCTGGCAGGGGCTTACACAATGGGCGAATCTTGAGAAGGCTGTGATTCTGGCCCCCAAGATCGACCGCCCGGCGCCTCCTGCTGTGGATGCAACGAAACCCAATACGATCAACATCACTATTGATCCAACAATGACGGACGAAAAGAAGCATCCGGGCGCGGCATCCTGGATGATCTATTCGTTAGTGCGTGCCAAATATCACGGCGATGATTTCAAGAAGAAGTTTCCTTATGAGAAGGAGTATCGGCATACGCTGATGGAGGAAGATGAGGCCCTGAGCGGCGTTGTGACCGTTATGAAAGAGAGAAAGGTCAACCTCAATGAGCTCGATGAAAGCCTGCGCAACCTGGTCGAACTGAACAATGCGGGAATGCTCGACTGCTGGATTCTGATCAACGGAGCCGACGACGGCATTGCGCAGGACTATGAGGCCTATCGCAAGGATCACCGCCAGCTGTTGCACGATTACCTCAGCCGCTTTGTCGTGCATGGAGGAGTGAATCCGGCTCGGTGAGTCTCGCCGGCGTCTCGCTCGAAGACCGGTGAGTAGCCCAGCCGCCGCCAGAACCGCTCCAAGAGTTCTACCGTCTCCGGCGCAGTGCGGCTGGTCGTGCGCAGCAGAATCTCCCCGCCAGCATCGCCGGCCAGCGCGCTGGCTTCAGCGGCAATGGCGATGCACTTCTCCGGGCGATAGGTGCAGTTGGCCAGGTCGGCAATCGAAAGCCGCGTTGTCGGCGTCACGAAGACCGTGCGCGGCGGGGCCATGCGGTCCATCAGCCACAGAATTTCCAGCTTGGATTCCAGCTCATCCGGCACGCAGTCGATGACCAGATCGGCGTTGCGCACCGCCTCCTCGATGGTGGAGACGAAGGCAACCTCCGGCAGGGCTTTGCGGCAAAGCTCCTGACGCAGCAGTTCCTCGGCGTGGTGCAGGTTGGCGGGCATTACGTCTTCCAGCAACACCTGAAATCCCGCGCGAGCAGCCGCAAGGGCCAGCCAGCGGCCCAGCGGCCCGGCTCCGATGATGGCGACGCTCTCAGGCAATCGGGTTGGGCTTGGCGGCCAAAGCCTGAGCCACGTCGTCGGCGCTGGGGCTGGCGTGCAGCAGGTGCTCGGCGACGCGGAAGCGTTCTTCGTCGGAGAGCGTGGGGACGGTGGCCAGCACCCGGCGCAGGGTTACGGCAACATCGTCAATGTAGTTCATCAGGCGAATGGCTTCTCCAGAGAGCGGCATGTTTTTCCTCGATGGTACAAGTTCCGGTTTCATGGCAGGCAGCGATTGCACCCTTTGATTCTGTGCGGGCGATTGGGTTAAACGCCCAGGCCGACTTCGCCCATCTGTTTTTCGTTGCCGCTGGCGTGATCGTAAAAGTCGTACGGAGTGCGGTGGTTGAATTTATAGCGGTTGCGCAGTTCGCGGCCTACGAAGATGCCCAGCGCGGCCACAGCCATCCCCACCGAGAGCCAGGTAATCACTTTCAGCGTACTGGATTCATTTTTTTCTTCTGTGGGAGTCTCTTCAGCGGCGGTCTCTCCCGCGACGGCCGGGGTTTCTGGTTCAGTGGACATGAGCGGTCTTTCTCCTACCGTTCCATGATAACGCGCTTTGGCCTGGATGGGTTGGCGGGGGGCAAGATCACGCTCAGTCCTGTTTACCGCATCAAATCGATCCGGAATATCCATTCCGTCTTCTCTACTTCGGGAAGGAAGCTGGCCCGGATGGAGTTGGCGGCAAGCTGGCGAAGTTCGACTCGGGTAAATCCCTGCTCGGTGTGGGCCAGCAGGTATTCGTTGGACAGGTCGGAGCCGAAGAAGGCCGGGTCGTCGGAGTTCAGCGTCACCAGCAGGCCGGCGTCAAAATACTTGCGCAGCGGGTGAGCGGTATAAGAGGGGCAGACGCCGGTGCGGACATTCGAGGTGAGGTTCAATTCCAGCGGGATCTCGCGCTCTTTCAAATCCTGGAGCAGATAGAAGTCCAGACCAGCGGAGAGGGCGTGGCCGATCCGCTCCGAACCAATCGCCAGGGCTTCACGAATCGCCTCTGGGCCAGTTGTTTCGCCGGCGTGGTTGGTCAGCCTCAGACCCGCCTGCGCGGCCTGCGCATAGAGTGCGGCAAAGTCCGCAGAGCCACAGCGCCGCTCGTCGCCGCCCAATCCGATTCCGATGATCGAGGGGTGCGCGGGCCTGAGTTCGGCGGCCTTCCGAAAGACGCGCTCGGCCTCCTCGACGGTGAAGTGGCGAACCGCGTCGAAGATCCAGTAAAGGGAAATCCCCAGTTCACGCTCGCCGCGTTCACGCGCCCGCTCCAGCCCTGCGAAGATCGGCTCAAAGGCTCCAGGATCGTCCTTCCGCCAGAGATAGATGACTCCAACAGCAACAAAGACCTCGGCATGAACGACGCCTTGCGCGGCCAAATGCTCGATCATCCGCCACGCGGCCAGTTCGTAGTCTTCGGGGCCGATCAACTGCTTGCTGACGGCCCGGAAGGCGTCCAGGAAGCCGGTAAAGTCGGTGAAGCGGTAGAGCGCCTCGGCATCGGCCAGCGTCAGCGGCTGCGCGTCATGCCGTGCGCTCAGTTCTACCAGCGTCGCGGGCAGAATCGTGCCTTCCAGGTGCAGATGCAACTCAGCCTTGGGCAGGCGGCGGATGAAGGCTTCAATGTTGGTCACACTTCAAGTTTACCGGGCGGACGTGAAACCGGAAGGATTTGCGATCCCAGGTCTCAAAATCGAGAGCTGGTGATCCCGGCTTTCTAGCCGATGCTCCGATTCAGACGGAGGATGTGCTTAGCGTTCTGATAGGCTACTTTGATCCGTTCACTCTCCGAGATATTCGCCTGCTCAATAAACCGGGCCGCGAGTTCTGTCTTCTCAAACGGATAGTCGACAGAGAACATCACATTGTCTTCCCCCATGGCGTCCAGCGCGCAGCGCAGCGGGGCATCGGTGCAGACCCCCGATGTAGTTATCGCGATGTTTCGCTTGATATAGAACGATGGCATCTGAGGAAGAGTCCTCGAACCGCGATTGCAGACCATCCAGCGGCTGTCGAAGCGCCACAGATTGAGAGGCAGCGTCTCACCCATGTGGCCAAGCACCAGTCTGGCTGTTGGATAGCGCTCGAATACGCCTGCAAAGACCAATCGCAGCGCATGTGCCGCAGTCTCAAAGGCCCAACTGCAGACCGGGCCCCAAAGCTCGGTGTGACCGGCATAGACTGCTGGATGATCGACGGGATTGGCGGGGTGAAGATAGATTGGAGCATCGAGTTCAGCGGCTCGCTCCCAGAAGACCGAATACTTGTCCTGATCGAGATACTCGCCGTTCGTCTGGCCGTTGATCATGGCTCCTTGAAAGTTGAGATCATGCATCGCGCGCTCAAGTTCGTCGGCCGCTGCGACGGGATTCTGCATGGCCAGATGGGCGAATCCGCCGTATCGGGTGGGACGTTTCTGAATCTCTTTGGCCAGAAAATCATTCGCGGATTTTGATCTCCTCAGCGCCACTGCAGCGTCCTTTTCCACCTGAACGCCAGGCCCGGCAATAGACAAGACTGAATAATCAATCCGGTTCTGGTCCATGATTGCGATGCGCCTGTCGCCGAGATCGGGTAGAACACCCAGGCCCATCTTCGCAATCTCAGGATTGATATTTGGGTATGTCTCCGCGAAGTACTCAACAAAATCGGGCAGCAGGAAGTGCTCTTCGAGCGCGATCTTTCCCAGCGGCTTGCCCTTACCCGGCTCGGCCGCGGCCTGGTTCTGAGGTACTATGGCCAAGGCTGCAGCGGCATTCGCTCCAGCGACGAGCGTCGCGCATTTCAGAAAATCTCTTCGTTTCATGACTTGTTTCTCCTTGGAAGACCGGCATAGGCCGCTCGCGATCCAGCAAGAATTATCGTGGTTGGTTGATGCGAGTCAGAGCATCTGCGCTTCACTTTTTGGCTCTGCGATTGCTTGAAAAGTGACGCTTCCTTGCATTCAAGCGATGAAGATTATCGCAACCCGGCGAACTCCGACCGGTGGCGGCTGTAGAGGAAGTAAATCACCAGCCCGATGGCCAGCCAGGAGAAGAATCGTATCCAGGTAATCACTTCCAGCCCCATCATCAGCACGATGCAAAAGACAATGCTCAGCACCGGGAAGAGCGGGCCCAGCGGCGTGCGAAAGCCGCGGTAACGCTCCGGCTCGCGATAGCGCAGGATCAGCACGCCCACCGCGACCAGCACGAAGGCGAAGAGCGTGCCGATATTCGACAGATTCGAGACCGTGCCGATGTCCAGCAGCCCGCCGGGAATCCCAACCACAAAGCCAGCGACCCACGTCGCCACATCGGGGGTGCGGAATTTAGGATGAATCCGCCCGAAGACCTCGGGCAGCAGCCCGTCGCGGCTCATCGCATACCACACCCGCGCCTGGCCAAGCTGGAAGACCAGGATCGACGAGACCATGCCCAGGATCGCGCCCACAAGAACAAAGAGCCGCACCCACTGCAAGCCGCCTGCGCCCGGCAGCAAGGAGAGCTTCTTAAGCGCGTTCACCACCGGCGCAGCGTCGCCCATCACCGACTGCCAGGGCACAATCCCGCTGAGCACAATGGCCACCGCACCGTAGAGCAGCGTGCAGGCCGCCAGCGTCGCCAGAATGCCGATGGGCAGATCGCGCTGCGGATTCCTGCACTCCTCGGCCGCCGTCGAGACCGAGTCGAAGCCGATGTACGTGAAGAAGATGATTGACCCGCCGGTCAGCACGCCCGTCCAGCCGTTGGGCATGAAGGGATGCCAGTAGTGCGGCTTGATAAAGCTGGCTCCGGCAAAGACGAAGACCAGAATCGCCGCCGTCTTCACCAGCACCATGATGTTGTTGGCCCGGGCCGACTCGCGGATGCCGCGCACCAGGATCACCGTCAGCAGCATCACCACCAGGAAGGCGGGAATGTTGAAGCCGAAGTGCCAGCCGGATGGATACAGATCGTTGCCCGCCAGGTCTTGCAGGCCGGTGGGCAGATAGGCGGGCGAGATCCATCGCAGCGGAGGATGCAGGCCGAACCAGTCCAGCAGATCGACAATGTGAGCGGCAAAGCCCACACTGACGCTCATGTTGCTGAAGGCGTACTCCAGGATCAGATCCCAGCCGATGATCCAGGCGATCAGTTCGCCCAGGGTGGCGTAGGTATAGGTGTAGGCCGAGCCGGCGATGGGAATCATCGACGCCAGTTCCGCATAGCAGAGCCCGGTAAAGACGCAGACGATAGCCACCAGCACCAGCGAAAGCGCCAATGCCGGTCCCGCTCCCGGTCGCCCCGCCATCGCTGTGTGGTGCAGAATGTAGTGCAGCAGCGGTGTGTCGCGGATATTCGGCGCGTCGAACCTCTGCCCGGCCATCGCCGTGCCGATCACCGTGAAGATGCCTGAGCCGATCACCGCCCCGATCCCCAGCGCGGTCAGCGACCACGGGCCGAGCGACTTCTTCAACGCGTACTCGGGCTCGATCGAGTCGGCAAGCAGCTTGTCAATGGACTTGCGGGCAACAAGTTGGCTGAGCAGTTCGGTTCTCCTCATTCCGCCCGTCGGCGGTGAAGATAGAGTTGGGCTCCGGACCGGGCATACACACGCTAACCGGCCCGGAACCCTCTAATTCGTGCGAGGGCTCTTAGCGCTTCGAGACGCCGCGCGCCATCTTTTTAACCTTCTTCTTCTTAGATCCGCGCGGTTCGGTGCGCTTCGCCTTGGGAGCGGCCTTCTTGCGGGCGGCGCGCTTGAGTTCCTTGCGTTCCTGCTTGTCTTCGATCTTGGTGGTGTCTGCCACTAGTAACCTCTTTCGTTGCAATCTCTTCGGGGGTTCCCGTCGAACGGGTGGATGTGACTCTTAGAATAACAGGCTTTGCGCCCGTGCGAAAGCGGCAGATAAAGTGACGCGCACAGAATTCAGCGAGCAACAACCAAGGCGGTATCGCCGGGCAGAGAACACACTTCTTTCACGTCTAATTCTTTCGAATGACCTAAGTAACCTGACAAATGTAACCTTACTAACGTTACTCGCCTAGGGCAATATTGAACATTTCTTGTAGATAAACAATGTTTATCTAGATATGTATTGTAGGGAAAATTATCCCTCCAAATCAGGCGACTTATGTGCATCATGCACGATCAACGTCGCAGATGTTGGCTCTCTCTCTTGGGCACATTCTGCTTTATCCTTGGCATTTCTTCAACTTCGCCTTCGCAGGTAGCCTACCCGCCATTGCCGTTGGCCACAGTCATTTCCTCCTCAGGCCGAGATTTTTCAGGCATCGAAGGAGCAGATGAACACCTTTCCCTCTTTTCCTTCAACGAATTATCCTTCGCTCTCCAGGCCTCCGCCGGCCCATCTTCCGCATACGGCGCGCCCATTGGCGCGACTCTCTCTGTTTTCCGCCCCGTGCATACCTCCGTGGTGGTCAACGCCAGCGAACAAACGGCTAAGGATGGCATTGCAGCGCCCTATCATGCTACGCAAGCTGAAATCCTCGCGGCGGCGGGAAGTTATGGAGACTCCGAACGATACCTGCAGATGATGCCAAGCGCGGTTTGGAATTCGGATGAAAGCAACGATCTGATGATCCGTGGCGGCAATCCCGCGGAAAATCTCTTTGTGGTGGACGGCATTGAAGTTCCTAATATCAACCACATCGCGCTGGAGGGCACCACCGGCGGTTTCACGTCCATGATCGATACCTCCACTATCGGCAGCGTTGATATGAAACCCGGAGTTTATGATGCGCGCTACTCCAGTCGCCTCTCCTCGCTGATCGACATTCACACGCTGGAGAGCAAGAATAACCTGCGCAACGGCGAGGCCGAGGCGGGCATCTCCGGCGCCGGCGGCTTTGTGGATCAGCCCATCAGCCAACACGGGAGCCTGTTGCTCACAGCGCATCGCAGCTTGCTGAACTTTTTTACCAACGATATTGGCCTGAATGGCGTTCCCATCTATATCAATGGCATGGCACGGCTGAATCTGTCGCCCGGCGAGCAAGACAATATCACCGCGCTCAGCTTGAATGGCGAGGATTCGATCGGTATTCAGCCGGACGCCTGCGATTGGGCGGAATCACTCGATATCGATACTCAGTACCAGGGTACGCAATCCACAAGCGGATTGGCCTGGCAGCACACACACAATCCAACCACCGTCTCCACTCTCACCGGAAGCTATTCACTGCAAAGCCACAATATTGCCCAACAATTGCAAGTTCCGGTATCCCAACTAGTGAATTGCCAGCCGATGCAATTGGGATCCAGCGTCTATCAGGAAGAAACCCACGATGGCATCTACAACCTGGGCTACATCCAGCAGCGGCAATTCCACAGCTGGCTATTCTCCTTTGGTAGCACAGGCCGGCTGCTGAGCCTGAACGACGCCGTTGCCCAGCCAGCCGGGCAGCAATCTCCGTTCAACGCGAATTCGGCATTGACCGATGCAAACAGCTTCACGCGCCGTCTGTGGACCGGTCAGACAGGAAGCTATTTCGAGGTCAACGGCCATCCCAGTACACGCTGGTCAGCCAGCGCAGGCCTGCGCGAGGAGACCTTTGCACTGGTTGGCGGGCAGGCTCTCGAACCCCAAGCCGCTATCGCCTTCCGCATCAACGGCCAACAGGCCCTGAACGCGGAGTTTGGCCGCTCCGCCCAATTGGCCCCCACCATCAGTATCCTCAGCTATGCGCAAAACGCAAGCCTCAAGCCGCTTGTGGCCAATCAATACTCTATGGGAGCGAATCTGTGGAGCAGTGGACCTGCGAGGTTGAGCCTTCAGGCTTATCACAAGAGCTATTCGAATGAACCGGCTTCGTCCGAATACCCCAGCCTGATGATGGCCAATATGGTGGATACGCTCGGCCAGCAGTTCATCTGGCTGCCCATGACGAGCGTCGGGCGCGGTCAAGCCGAGGGCCTGGAAGCGATCTTGCACCTGCGGGCGGCGCGCCGTCTTCAGATTATGGGCACAGCCAGCTATGGCCGGACCCGCTATGCGGCCGCCGATGGAGTCATGCGCCCCGGCAACTTCGATCTGCCTCTGGTGGTCAACGCCTTGGCCACTCTGCATCTGCCCAAGGCAATTCAGTTGTCCCTGCGTAACACCTTCGCCAGCGGCCGTCCCTACACGCCTTTCAATATCTCCGCCTCCGAACAGCAGAATCGCGGCATCTACGATCTGACCCAGATCAACGCCTTGCGCGGGCCGTTCTATAACCGCTTCGATTTCCAGTTCAGCCGCGACTTTCATCTGCGCAGAAATCAGATCAACGTGCAAGGGGGCCTGGAGAATGCGCTCAATCGCCAGAATTTCCTGGGCTACGCATGGATGGACAACTGCTCCGCAAAGGCTACATGCCTTGCCCTGTTCACTCCCTACACCGAAGTCACGCAGATGCCGCTCTTTCCCAGTTTCAGCGCCAAATATGTATTTTGAGCTCTGGCCAGCTCGACAGGCTTTGCGCCTCCGTGAAAGCGAGGAGCGTGCCACATCTCGATTTTGAGACGGGTGAGACGACTCAACGCGGGTAATCCAGCTCCGAATTGCCAGATCTGGGAATCCGCCAATGATTGCAATGACGGTGGTACCGCATTCTCAGAATCGTCATGCAGCAAACACGCATCTAACTCTTATCAGCAGCGTTATAATTCATGCGAATCGGCACAAAAATGGGTGGCTTCAAGCCAACCATTTACCGAGTATGCAAAGCCGCAAGGACGCAGTACGACATGGGAGGTCAAATTAGAGATGTCAGATCAAAGTCTAATCGGCGACGGCCACCGCGCAGGCGTTTTATCCATCGCAGTGATCAGCCCGGATGACGAACGCCGCAAAGCGGCAATGAACGAGCTGAGCGCGTGTCACACGGGCCCTGTCCGGGAGTTCACCGCTTATTACCCCGACCTCAGCGAGGTGGAGAGAGTCATCGGCCACAGCTATGACGTCGTCCTTGTGGACATGGACAGTGATATTGAGTACGCACTGGAACTGGTGCATACCATCAGCAGCCAGGAGCTGGCAATCGCAATGGTCTACTCGGCCAAGGCCGAGCCGGAGCTGCTGGTCCGCTGCATGCGCGCCGGCGCACGCGAGCTTCTCAGGTTGCCCTTCAGTTGCGGCGAGATGGCCGAGGCTCTGTCTCGGGCCTCGGCCCTGCTTTCCTCCGATAGTCCCGTGCAGAAGACCGCCGGCAAGCTGCTCGTATTTCTAGGCGCCAAGGGCGGTTCCGGAGTCACAACCCTGGCCTGCAATTTTGCCGTATCGCTGGCCAAGGAACACAAAAAAAAGACCATCTTGATCGATCTCAATCTCCCTCTGGGAGACGCGGCGATCAGCCTGGGGATCAAGGCTGAACATACAATTGTCAGCGCTTTTCAGAATGTCGCCCGGCTCGATTCACTTTTTCTTTCCAGCATGCTCGTGCAGCATGATTCCGGGTTAAGCGTGCTCGCAGCGCCCAATGAATTGGCGCCCACGTTTGTCTCCGTCGAAGCCATCGACAAGCTGCTGGAGGTCGCTCGACGGGAATTCGATTTTGTGGTGGTCGACGCGGGATCGAAGCTCGACCTGCAGCGCAAGCATATGTTCGACGATTCCGCCACCATTTACCTGGTTACGCAGGCCGGCATTCCCGAACTCCGCAACTGCCATCGCCTGATCTCGCAGCTTGCGGAGACGGGCGGTCCCAAGGTCGAAGTTGTGCTCAATCGTTACGACGCTCGCAGAATGGATCTCGATGAAGACCATATTGTGCAGGCTCTGAACAGACCCGTTAACTGGAAGATTCCCAACCAATATGCCGCTGTGCGGCGGATGCAGAACACGGCCGCGCCGCTCAGCGAAGAAGGTGCGGCAATTTCACAGGTAATCCGGCAGATGACCGAATCCGTTTGCGGGCGACCCCCGGTCCCGGAAAAGAAAAAGAAAAGGTTCAGCCTCTTCAGGTAGGTCTTTCTCCTCTGAGCAACAGCAGGCCTGGGCGCGTGGCCTGGGGCTCGCTTTTGCAACTTGGAAGTCCGCGAAACTCGACCTGTGGATTTGCGTTCTTTGAAACTCCGCGGACGTGTTACCGCTGGGTGGCGCATCTCTGGTTTTTCAGAGAAGGGAGAGCACGGACGCTAATTCGGCCTAACCGCTGATTCGATACTCTGTCCAACATATACAGTCGAAGTCACAGCACTGCCGTCGCCAAGCCAGCGCGGCAGTGCATACTATCTAGGAAGAAATCTACGATTAGAACGTGCCTGAAAGTGGGACAGCGCAATGCGGAGTGTCTTTTGTCTTCTGTTGCTGGCAGGATTCTCTCTGCCGGGCTTTGCGGTCAATGACAGCGCACCCTCCAAGATGACAGTGGCGCAGCTGGTGCAGATGCTGGCCGCGGACCATGCCGCCTCGAATGGAGATATGTCGGAGCAGCTCTTCAGATTGCAGTTGACCGAACGTCTGAGCGCGGCCCGTTTCACGCGCCTGATGGCTGGTCTGCCCGGCGAAAAGGCTCGTCAGGCGCTGCTTGCCGTGGCGGATTCGTCGGAGTTCCTGAATCTTCCGGCGGATGAGATTCCCGCCGCGGCTGCCCCCAGTCCGGTCGCCCAGCGTCAGATGATGGACCTGGTCGTCGGCTATGTGACCACGACGCTTCATCGGCTGCCGAACTTCATGGCGACGCGGGAGACTACCCGTTTTGAAGACAGTCCGCAGATCACTTTCACGGAAATACTCATGGAAGACTATATGCCTTTGCATTTCGTCAGCAAATCCAGCCAGCCGGTGGTTTACCGGAACGGCCAGGAGATGGCCGACACGGGAGCGCGCAAGCATGCAACGCGGCAATCGGACCCTAAGGGGCTGATCACCAGGGGCGAGTTTGGACCCATTTTGAGTACGGTACTGCTGGACGCGGCCCAAAGCAAGCTGACCTGGAGCCACTGGGAAGAGGGAGTAGACGGGCTTGAGGCGGTCTTCAGTTATGCGGTCCCCGCGCAAAAATCGCATTACTTTGTTTACGCTGGCTTCATCGATGATGGTTCTCCAACTCCTCATGACTATCATGAACTGGCAGGTTATCACGGGGAGATCGCCGTCGATCCAGCTAGTGGAGCGATTCGGCGCATCGTGCTGGAAGCGGATCTTGCGCCAGACGATCCCTTTGTCAGATCCGCGATTGCGGTGAAATACGGAGCCGTGGAGATCGGCGGCAAAAGCTTCATTTGTCCTGTCAAAAGCGTTGCTCTTTCGCTGGTCCGTTCCCCAGACTTTTCGACGGCGCAGCACGCGAGTGGTCCGGGCCCGATCAAGACCTTTCTGAACGATGTAGCGTTTGAAAAGTATCACCGCTTGACCTCCGAGATGCATATCTTGTCTGCGGATAGCACGGAACCGACTGTGGATTCGCCTGCCGCCGCTGCCGGGATCTCGGCTCCGCACACGGAAAGCGAAGCGGCTCCCGCGCCTGAACCTGAGCCAGCGCCGCACACCGCGCCCGCCGCGCAGCCGCCTGTCGTAACCTCTTCCACCTCACCAGCTTCATCCACCGCAGCAGCCCCAACAGCACAAGCTCCATCCGCCACCGGGGACCATACTGCGCCAGAGCCGAAACCGGGATCTGATCCGCTGCGTCCGTTACTGGTGCGAGGATTGCATGCCTCAACACAGATTACCTTCAGCGTGAGCGCGCTCCCTGCCGGCCCCCAGCCCGTTAGTGATGCCAAACGGTCAGACGACGAAGTCAAACCGCTCACTCGTTACCTAGTAGATTTCAATGTGCGCGTAAATGATGTGAATCTGACGCTCACTCCCGATGGCAATTACGGCGGCAAACTTCAATTCGAGCTGGTGGCCTATGAGCGTTACGGAAAGGCGCTCAAATGGGCGGGCGGAACCTTGGTCCTCGACCTCACCCCGGAGTCCTACGCGGAAGCGCGGAACTCCGGTATCCCAGCCCATCTGGAAATCGACCTGCCCGATTCAGTGATCTTCCTTGAGGCGGGAGTCTTCGATTGGAATACACGGAAGGTGGGCACCCAGGAAATTCTCATCCGATCCGCGGAACCATTGAAAGCCAGATAGATGAGTGGCCGATCTCCGGCCAACCATCAATCCGGGTAGCCCAGGTCTCTCTATTGAGCCCTGGGATCCCACATTTGTCAGCCTTGCGCGGCTTGCTCAATCCCTGCACACACTTCGGCGCTCAACTTCAGCCTCGCAGCCGCAACGTTCTCCTCCAGGTGCGCAACCTTCGACGTACCGGGAATAGGCAGCATCACCGGCGAGCGCTGCAAGAGCCACGCCAGCGAAAGCTGCGCCACCGTTGCTGAATGGCGGGTGGCGATACTGGTAAGCGTCTGCGCCGCAGGATGCTCCGGCTTGAGCAGCTTGCCGGCATTGATCGGATACCATGGCAGGAATCCGATGCCCTCACGCTCGCAAAAGATCAGCGTCTCCTCGTGCCGTCGGTCGGCCAGACTGTATCGATTTTGAACAGTCGTCACCGCGACGATCTTACGCGCCTCCTCAATTTCCGCTGGCGTCACCTCGCTGAGGCCGATGTGGCGAATCTTGCCCTGATCCTGCATACGCTTCAACGCGCCCAAGCTCTCTTCCAGCGGCGTCCTCGGGTCGATTCTATGTAATTGATAGAGGTCAATGCGCTCCAGCCGCAGCCGCCGCAAACTCATCTCGACGCATTGGATCAGGTAGCCGGCACGGCCTACGAACTCCGTCTTGGCCGGTCCCTGGCGGGTGATTCCGCCCTTGGTGGCGATGACTACGCCCGGCGCGTAGGGGTAAAGCGCCTCGGCGATCAGCCGCTCGGCAATCTCAGGGCCGTAGGCGTCGGCGGTGTCGATCAGCGTGACGCCCAGTTCGACGGCGCGGCAGAGGACGCGACGGGCTTCTGCGGCGTGGGCTGGCTCGCCCCAGGCGCCGTCGCCCACCAGGCGCATGGTTCCGTATCCGAGACGGTGGACGGAAAGGTCACCGCCGATTAGAACGGCGCCGCTCAACACGGCGGAGGGGGTCTGTGTACTCATGACGGATTGGATGCCGTGGCAAGCCTGGAGGTGCAGGCAATGGTGCAAGGCTCCACGCGCGGACCTCGTCGTTCAGCGGTCACTTGCCGGGAGTGAGCGCATGAGAGAGGCTTCGGGGATTCTCTTAAGCGGCGGAACGGCTGCTCTTCTAATGGCAGACAACGCCTTCCCCTCGTGTGTTGAGCTATTCTCTCCGCCTACCGATCGTCGCCAGCGGAGAACGGCTCCGCCCTGCCAAAGCACGGGGAAGCGTTCCGCGCTTTATCTTACTCCGGATCGTTCACCGGCACTGTCTAATTGAGTCTTGCGCAGAACGAGGCTACCGGTGGCCGCTCGATCTGCTTATCAGACCGCTTTGCAATTCTTTGCCGATGTCGTTCAAATCACCCCAGCACGCCAAAGCCATGCTCTCCTTCTTTCCCAAAGGAGATTCAAACGTAACCTTCATTTCATGGAATTTCTGCTCGAATCTGTCGATCAAGCGATACATTTTATAGAAAAACGAATAATCCTTGTCGTTGATTGCCTCCGCGATCTCCGTGTATTTAGCCTTCCAATACAAGCGCGGCACTTCAAACGTCTCGCGTTCTCCCAGGTAAAGGTGGATGCCTCTTGCTTCAATCACTCTCTCCCGATCCACTTCGCTCAAGTGAGTTGAAACATCCCGGCCTACCCATGCCAGTTTCCTCTCGATTTCCGCCGTCGCTTCGGAGAGTTCACGGTTCAACGCGGATACAATGCGGCGAGCCCTCGTGGCTCGATCCCATACGCCGGCGAGATAAGGGAGCGAAAAGCCAAAGATTGCACTGATTACCGCTACATAGATTTTGTCGTCCATCACACCCCCCGTTACAGTATCTTAAAATGCACGAGAGGGAATCGGCCTCGCTCCTCCTGAGATAATCGCAGCAACCGATCCGTTGAGGCTCCGTCCACTATGTACGCTCCCTTTCACACCATCGATCTGATCCGCAAGAAGCGCGACGGCGGCTCGCTGAACGCGGACGAGATCGGCTTTCTGGTCTCCGGTGCGGTTGACGGTTCCGTCCCGGCCGAGCAGCTCTCCGCCTGGCTGATGGCAGCCTTTCTGCGCGGCCTTTCGCTGGATGAAACGCGCGCGCTGACGCTGGCCATGCGTGACTCCGGGGAGAAGTTTTCGCCTGCGGGCCTCGGCAAGGCTGTCGTAGACAAGCACTCCACCGGCGGCGTCGGCGACAAGACCAGCTTCTTGGTCGCGCCCATCGCCGCGGCCTGTGGACTGGCCGTGCCCATGATCAGCGGGCGCGCACTGGGCCACACCGGCGGGACATTGGATAAATTGGATTCCATCCCCGGCTATCGCACCGCGCTGTCTCTCTCCGAATTTGAGACAGTCCTAAGCCGCTGCGGCGCTGCCATCGTAAGCCAGACTCCGGCGCTGGTTCCCGCCGACCGCGTCCTCTATGCGCTGCGCGACCGCATCGGCACGGTCGAAAGCCCGGGGCTGATCTGCGCGTCGATCCTGAGCAAGAAGCTCGCTGAAGGCCTGGACGCGTTGGTGCTCGACGTGAAGACAGGCTCTGGCGCATTCCTGCGCAAGCAGGAAGACGCCGAGTACCTGGCCGCGCTGATGGTGGCCACAGCCGAGGCCGCCGGAACCCGCACCGTGGCACTGATGACCGATATGTCACAGCCGCTGGGGCGTTGCGCGGGCAACTGGATCGAGCTGGTTGAGTGCATCGAGTTACTGCGCGGCGAACGGCCCACTGGGAGCGAAGATTTGCGCGAACTTTCGCTGATTCTGGCTGGCTGGATGATTCATCTGGGCGGTCAGGCTGCCACGCCGGAGTTGGGTTACGCCAGCGCCGAAGCTGCTCTGGCCGACCGCTCGGCTCTGCGCGTCTTCTTTGCGATGGTCGAGGCGCAGGGCGGCGATCTTCACACTTTCGACGATCCAGTCGCCTTTCACAAGCCCGGCGCAACGCAGGTGGTGGAATCCTGGAAGAGCGGCTTCATCTCCGCGTTGGATACGACCGCCCTCGGCTGGGCCGTGCAGCGGCTGGGCGCGGGACGCGAGAAGCATGGCGAGCCCGGGGTCCCAAGCGACAGGTCTTCGTCGCTGGGGTTGGAGCCGGTCGATCCCCACGCCGGCATTGACTTCCACGCCCGCTGCGGCGCGCGCGTCGAGCTTGGCCAGCCACTAGCCACGCTCTACGCCACCAATGAGACAATGCTGGCCGAGCCGATCGCGCTGTTGAGACAGGCAATTACCATCTCCGAAACTCCGCCGCACACAGTGCCGCTGGTCAGCCGCATCTTCACCCGCGAAACGGCGGAGAAGCAACTTGGACTTCCGTCCAATTCATAGTTCAGGAAATGTTATCTCTTCGATGACCGGAGGGGTTCTATCGAAGTCGGAGTATCGTATCCACCGGGGCCGCACAACAAAATACGAGATTCCGGGCCAGCTCATTCGCGCCGGTCCATCCGGCCAGGCCGTAAAGTAGACTTCCTGGTAGCGTTTCAGTTCCTCCCCGGTAGGCTCGAATGCATAGCCCTCAAACTGGACTGTCTGCTCTCCGTCCCATCCCACGACGAACGAACAAGATGGACGTTCGACCAGATTCGGATACTTTCTGGAAGATTTGACCGTGTCGAAAATGATCTCCAGCTCGGGAGTCGTCGCAATGCCCACTAGCGCTGACTGGGAAGTTCCATCCCGTGCAATGCTGGAGATTACTCCGTAACGATAGCGAGTCATGAACGAGTGAATTTCCGCTTTCTCCATGATGACCTCCGGGAATTCCATCTCGAATATAGCGCAGGTCCGCGCTCCGGATCGACATGAATCAGGAACCGCCTTTCATGCTCCAACTGGTCCGCCATGCATGGGAATGCAACTTCTGATTTGTAAAATGCTGTAAGGTAATCGAAGGCCCTCTGCGCGACCTTTGACTCCAAAGGAGTGATTTCTTGGATCGATTTACCGGAGTATTGGGCATTCTTGCCGTGCTCGTCGCGGCCTGGCTGGGCTCGACCGACCGCAAGCGCATCCGCTGGCGCACGGTCGCCTGGGGACTGGGCCTGCAACTGCTCTTCGCCTTTTGCGTGCTGCGCTTCAGCTATGGAGAACAGGGACTGATGTGGGCTGGCGGCGTGGTCAAAGCAATGCTGGCCACAACCTACGCCGGAACCAAGGTTCTCTTTGGCCCGCTGGGCGTTCCCGACGGCTCCATGGGCTCCATCTTCGCCTTCCAGGTGCTGCCCACCATCATCTTCATCTCCGCCTTCTTCGCTCTGCTCTATCACATCGGCGTGATGCAGCTGGTCATCCGCGCCCTTGCCTGGGTGATGCTGAAGACGATGCGCATCTCCGGTGCCGAGAGCATGAATGTGGCGGCGTCGATCTTTATGGGACAGACCGAAGCGCCGCTCACGATCCGCCCGTTTCTTGCCGGCGCAACCAGAAGTGAACTCATGACCATCATGACCAGCGGCATGGCCCACGTATCCGGCGGCATCATGGCCATGTACATTGCCCAGGGAGTTGCGCCCGAACACCTGCTGGCCGCAGTGATCATGACCTCGCCGGGAACGATTCTGATTGCCAAGATGCTGGTCCCCGAGACCGGCCTGCCCGCCACCGAGGGCCGCGTCGTGATGCCCAAAGACGAGTTGCATAAGGAAGAGAACCTCATCGGCGCCATCGCCCGCGGCACCATCGACGGCGGCAGGCTGGCCTTCAATGTGGCCATCATGCTGATCAGCTTTCTGGCGCTCGTCGCACTGCTGGACGGCCTGCTGGGATGGACGCACTCGCTCGCCTACATGCACTGGGTTCCCGGCTCGCTCGGCCAGATTTTCGGCTTCTTCTTCGCGCCGGTGGCCTGGCTGATCGGCGTTCCCTGGCACGACTGCGGGGCCATCGGCAACCTGCTGGGCACGCGCATGGCGCTCAATGAGGTCATCGCCTACATCGGCCTGGGCGCGCAGAAGGCCGTGCTCGCGCCGCGCTCCTTCATCATCGCCACCTTCGCCCTGTGTGGCTTCGCCAACCTCAGCTCGATAGGCATCCAGATCGGCGGCATCGGCGCGCTGATTCCCGAGCGCCGCAACGAACTGGCCAAGTTAGGCGTCCGCGCCATGCTCGCCGGGACCATGGCCAACCTGATCTCTGCTGCGATTGCCGGGATGTTTTTGGGGTAGGGAAAAGGTGGTTTCTAGAGGAAATGAACCTATGGAATCCTATTGGGAAGTAATCGTACCGCTCTTTAACATGATTGATACGGGCAAAGATTATCAGGCGCTTGTTGATTCAATCTCCTCATTACCTCGTACCTCCGTTCTTCTTTTCTCTGCTCACATGGCTCTGGCCGAGGTTCACAACGGTGGATTTCTTCAACTTTTCTGGAATACAACAGGCATACTCGTACCCGAAGCTATTGAAGGATTCACAACTATTGGAATGCCAACCATGGCAGCTATCCTTCACGAAGCTGCGCAGCCTCTGGGTAATCCCTATCCGCGAGATCGGGACGAGCGCTGGGATGCGCTGCTCGTAGCTTCAGGAAAGTGCGTCGAGGAGTTAGAGCAGATATTCAAGAAGGTCGAGAACTTATATCTTGGCTTCGAGGAGGCGACTATGACTCTATCCTTCGACACACTGAATCATAGATTTTGGGAAACAGCAAAGATCGAAAACGGAGGGTTTCAAATCGCTGCGACCCGTTATGCGCAGAATCTGTATTTGATTCAATAATCCAAGTGCCGAGCACCCAAATTGAATAATGGAATGGAACTCGAATCGAGGACTGATGAGTCCGCACGAGCTACCCCGGATAAGCACCCGTAATGTAGCCCTGCAGCTCTTGAATGGTTTGCGCCTGGCCGGTGATCACCCACTTCACCAGGTCGCCAATGGAGACGACTCCCACCAAGGCGTCGTCCTGCAAGACCGGCAGATGGCGGATGTGCTGCTGAGTCATGATGGACATGCATTCATCCACGGTGTGCTGCGGAGTGACGAAGACCACCGGGCTGGTCATGATCTGGCGGACCTGAGTTTCCCTGGCAGGGTGTCCCTGCAAGATTCCATTGCGCGTGTAGTCGCGTTCCGACAGGATGCCCACCACGCGATCGTTGGCAAGCACCAGTAAAGCGCCGACGTTGTACTCGGCCATCACCTCAAGCGCTTCGAAGACCGTCTGCTCGGGACCGATCGTGAGGACTTTGCCTTCGTCCTTGCTCTTCAGCACCAATCCTATCGTGTCGGTAATCTTCATCGGAGCCTCCTGGCCTTTCTCGGCCTCGTATCGGTGTATTCATTTCACTCGGGGCGGCGAATGCCCTTGCCAAACAGCAGTAGAATTCGATCTGTGCGCAACGGCAGTCTCAGCATCCGGGGAAAAGAGCGTACGTGCTGCGCCGGGGAACCGTCTGGGCGCAATCGAATGTTCTACCGATTCGGCACCTTGTCAATATAGCCCATCCGGATAACAACAGAACAGAGTGGAAATAAGTTAAGCCCTTCCCGTCACTGTAGAATGAGCCCAGCGCCTCCTCCGGCACACAAGATGACCTCCTTCGACCAAGTCGCTGAAGCTGCCGCCATTCTGAAAGCCCGGCTGGCTCCGCTCAGTCCGCGCATCGGAATCGTTCTCGGCTCCGGGCTGGGCGCGGTGGCAGACGCGGTCGCCGGCCCGCTCGTCGTTCCTTACGCTGAGATTCCTCACTTCCCCAGCTCCACCGTTGAGGGCCACAAGGGACGGATTGTCGCTGGGTGCATGGGTGGAGTGCCGGTCGTCGTGATGCAGGGGCGCGTCCACTTCTACGAAGGCTACTCGCCCGAAGAGGTGACCTTTCCCCTGCGTGTGCTGGGCGCGCTGGGTATCCGCGCCGTCGTTCTGACCTGCGCCGCCGGAGGCATCGCCGAGGGCTACCGCGTGGGCCAGCTTGTCGCGCTCAGCGACCACATCAATCTCATGGGCTGGAACCCGCTCATTGGGCCGAATGAGCCGCGCTTCTCCCTTCAGCCCAGCGCGGGCCTGCGCTTTCCCGACATGACCGAGGCCTATTCAAAGCGCCTACGTGCTCTGGCGAAGGAAGCTGCGTTGGAAGAGGGATTTGCGCTCGACGAAGGGGTTTATCTGGCTATCAGCGGCCCCAGCTTCGAAACGCCAGCCGAGATTCGCGCCTTCCGTGCGCTGGGCGCAACGCTGGTCGGCATGTCCACCGTGCCGGAAACCATCGTCGCTCGTCACATGGGCATTGAAGTGCTGGGCTTGGCCTGCGTCGCCAACCCGGCCGCGGGAATGGGCGCAACAGCATTGAGCCACGAGGAGGTCTTCGCGGCCGGCCGCCAGGTGGAGCAGCGGCTCACCCGGTTGCTGGAGCGGCTGGCGCCCGGAATCGCCGCGCTCGTGGAGAACGCGAAAAACGAAGAAAATCAGCCGTAACTACAATCACAGCTGCGGTCTACGGGGTTTCTCTAACTGTTTTTCTTCTGCTGTTGACCATCTTGACATGTTTACCAAAGATTCATGGTGAAACTTCCCGGCTGTGCTTCTCGTACCAACTAGTATGAGCATGATGGAAAAATCCATAGCATCGATCCAGCGGAAGGTCGTTGTGTGGATGCGTCAGGGCATCTCGCCCCAGCGGTTGGCGCTGACGCTTTCGCTGGGCTTCGCCATCGGCTGCATTCCGGTGGTGGGGATTCCGACGCTGGTCTGCTCGGCGCTGGCGGTGGCGCTCCAGTTGAATCTGCCCGCCATTCAAGCAGCCAATTACGTGGCGATGCCGTTGCAGTTGCTGTTGATTGTGCCCTTTGTACACTTGGGCGGTCGGCTCATTGCCTTTGGATCAGGACGCGCCATCGAGGCCGGAGCGCTGCTGCATGCGCCGCCGATCGATATGATTTCGCGGATGGGCGGACTGGCCGGCCAAGCGCTGCTGGCTTGGCTGCTGATCGCTGTTCCGGCGGTGGCGCTGATGACCACTGCGCTGACCGTGCTGTTGCGCAGGGTTCCCGCCCTGGCCGCAACTGAGGCAGGCAACTGATTCAGAGATCAGGAAATCTGGGCGAGTCTTACTTTCCCGCGTAAGGATCGGGCACCGGTTTGGCGCTCTCCAGCCACGCGGTATAAATCATGTCGCGCAACATGCTGGCGCCCGCAGCCAGCCGTTCGGCGGTAAACTCCCGTGACTCCGCTGATCCCGCGCCCGTGAACCCTCCAGCCTTATCCAGTTGATAGACATTTTCCACATAAGTCTTGGAGTGACGCAGGTATGCTACGTAAGCGTCAAAGATATCGCCGGTGATGGCCTTGGGCGGCGTCATTTTGGCCCGCACCTCGGGCTCGCGCAGGTTGGCGTCCACAAACGGCCCCTCGAACTGCCAATGAATCTGGTGGCCGGTGGTGTAGCCGTTGGGATTCGGCCCCACCCAGCCGTTGTACTGGATGGTCGTGTGCAGCGGCTGTGAGCCGTCGCCAACGTAGTGGCCAAGCCAGCCGGCATAAAACAAGATCGCCTGCTCCACGGGGCGGGTCTCCTCGTGGCGAGCGGAAAGGTTGCGGTACTCGCGTAGCGCGGCCTTCAGCCGCTCCCAGACCTCGGTCGTCTCCCAGGGTTGAAGGCCAATCTTCTCTGGGCGCTGGCCGGAGGCGTAGACGCTGGCCTCGAAGTCCAGGCGGCGATGCGGCAAGGGGCCCAGCGCGTCGGCTGGCTCCAGGTCGATGAAGTGCTCGGGAGCCTGAGCGGCCGCCAGCTCCGGCTCGGCGGGCGAGCGCCAGCGGTCCGGCTCCGGGCCCAGGTACTCGATTTCAGCTATCGCCTCCGGGGAGCGCAGGAAGGCGGGCAGATCCACTGGCAGGGAGCTTGCCGCCAGCTTATTGATCATGCGATGGCCCCCATTGCCCCAGGCGCGGGCCGCGGGCGGCTGAGCCAGCATGCAAACCAGCCCGGCCGTGGCCAGGGCCGGCAGGATACGAAACGAAACAGACAGAGAACGCATGAAGTTAGTATAGGTCTGACGCGGAGGACGTTGTTTGAAATGCCCGTGAAGACATGGGTGGGTTTCCCTCATCCATTCTCATCGATGAAAATGGCCTCGATCGTGGTTTCAAAGAGGCGCGCCAGTTTGAAGGCCAGCGGAAGGCTGGGATCGTACTTGCCGGTCTCGATCGCGTTAACCGATTGGCGCGAGACCTCCAGCCGCTGGGCCAGATCGGCCTGCGACCAGTTACATTCTGCGCGCAGCACCTTCAGACGGTTTTTCATCTGTACCTCCCCAGAAGAAAAGGGATTGAGATGCCCACGAAGATCCAGAAGATAACAGCATCCAGAATCGGGTTCAGGTGCCGTACATGGACAAAGCTTTCCAGAAAGCCCCAGATGTTCGTCACGGCCAAGGTTCCTCCAATGCCCCAGAGCATGGACTGGACACCGATAAAACGCTGAAATTCGTCCTTCTCTTCGGCCAGGTAAAGACCAAAGATAGCCAGCAGGCCCGTGAGTGGCAGTGCCGGAAGTACGGCCAGCAGCCAAGCCACCAGGCCGGTCGGATGGTAGCGGAGAAAGACCGAAATGCTAAGGGCAAGCGAGAGTGCGTACAGCAACATGGTGATGAGATTGCGGCGAAGGTATCGCCGAGCTGCAGTGTTGTTGGTAAGGCAGTTCATGATTGGTCTCCTCTCTAGTAAGACAATTGATTGTTCATGATCGAGGTGCGTCAGTTCCGCTAGCGCGTAGCACACGCAGCCGGTTTTTCATCTGTACCTCATCTTCTGTATGCCCAGCGCAATGCCGGAGAGCGCGCAATAGAGCGGATAGACCAAAATCAAATCCATGTGGCGGAGGTGGACGAAGTTCTCCAGAAATCCCCAGGTGACCGTCACGGAGAGCGTCGCCCCGATGCCCCAGAGCAACGCTTGAATTTGCAGGTTGCGCATGAATTCATCTTTCTCCTCGGCCAGGTACATTCCAAAGGCCGCGATCTGCCCGATGATGGCCAACGCCGGAAGGAAGGCCAGCAGCCAGGCCAGCGCCCCGGTGGGGCGATAGTGGACAAAGGTCTCCACAGCCAGAATGAGAAATGCAACGTACAGCACCATGGTGATTGTCATGCGCCACATATAACGCCGAGTCGCGGGATTGTTGGTTTTGCAGATCATGATTGGTCTCCTTTACATTACGACAACTTTACTTTACACATAGGCCTAAAAGATGTCAAGGGTCATTGACAATTATTTTTTACTGTGTCTCGGTTCTACGAGGGGATGGCATTCCATTCGGCGATGCTGCCTGTGCGCAAGGGAGAGCACTCGGCCTGCCCTGAAGCTGTGTCAGGCTGATGCCCACACTCAGTCAGAGTTGAATTGCGTCCCGATTGGCTCGGACAAACTCGAAGAGATTGTGTCTTTTGAGGTCCGCCATATGCCGATAACTCCTGTCTCCGTCGAAGCTATGAACGGTAATGAATGTTATCGCTGAGTTATACGGACTTATGGCTTCAAGCGTCCTGGACAATGGTTCCCTGATGGTAAACTATCTTCCAGCCGTCCGCGGTATTCCGCCAGATAGTGGCGCGTCTTGTAAGCCGCGCATGGTCCTGGAGAAGCGTGTAAGTCAGCAGATATGTATCCTCGCCCAATCTGCGGCAATGAAACTCTCGCGTCTCCCATACGTCTTCGTGGGGAGCGGAAAATCGCTCCTCCAAACCATCCAGCACGAACGGTCTGGAGTAGCGGCGGCCGCTGGCGCCGGTCTCCCAGTAATCCTCCGCCGTCATCCGCTCGAAATCAGCGCGCGTTGTGCCGAATTCCGGGCGATGGAAGATTGGTTCGCGGCGGGAGAGTTCGGCGAGCACGCCTTCGAGTTCAGGAGCGGTTATGAGTGTAGGTTCCATCCCCTGAACCCACGATTCGAAAGGATGCGCGCGCGCAGAATCGCCACTGTGGGCCGCAATAACTTCGTCCTTGGCCAGATGCAGCCGGATGAGTGTGGGATGCGCGGGAGCATCCTTGAAGTGCTGGGCCGCCGCCGCCCGCGCATTCTCGCGTAACTCTTCCCAGGTTTCGGCTTCTACCACAATCGAGTGCCCCGGCGCGCGCGCCGTGTAGCCGCCCTTTTCTGTCTCGCGTACTACAAAAATCACTTCCATGGGAGATAGCATAGCGTGGTCTCCCACACAAAGCTATCAATCGATAGAACGCCTGGATTCTTACGCTTCAGTCATCATCGCGCGCAGGGCCGCGGCGTAGTGCGCGGGGAGGGGCTTCTTGTTCATCTGGCTGTCGCAGACTACGTGGGTGGTTTCGCCCTCGGCCAGCAGCGCTGGGTCGGCGCCTTCTTCGGCTTTGCGTAGGATGCGGTAGGCGAATTTGAGCACCGGGCCGCGCAGCAGGGCGGGGCGGGTTTCGATGAGAATTTGGTCGTCGTAGCGGGCGGGGGCGCGATAGCGGCAGGTGGCCTCGATGACCGGCAGGATGCAGCCGTGTTCTTCTTCCAATTGACGGTAAGAAAAACCCAGCTTGCGCAGCAGTTCGACTCGGCCGACCTCAAACCAGACCAGGTAGTTGGCGTAGTAAACGACATTCATCTGGTCGGTCTCGGCGTAGCGGACACGGATTTCAGTGGTTACGGACATTCAGGCTCTCCCGGAGGCGTAAATCTGTACCCAGTTTTCCACGTGGAACGCGATCTTATCTGTTTTCATAGTAGTTTCTTAGGGTTTTATCGGCTCGAAGTGCTTCGATATAAGTCATGGCTTCCCATCCTGGCGCCAGAAATAAGGCGCTAGGATGGGGCACGGACTTTTCTGGCTCTCTCACGGCTTCAAATGGGTGAAGAAGGGCAGTCTGGTTACGTCGTTGTACATGACGTAGGCGAAGAAGGCCACTATCAAGACAAAGGCGGCCTGGTAGATGCGCTCCTTTATGTTAATGCTGATCTCGCGGCGGAGGGCGCTTTCGATCAACAGAAAGAGAATCATGCCGCCGTCCAGAATCGGGAAGGGGAGAAGGTTAAGGATGCCGAGGTTGAGGCTGATGGACGCCGCCAGGCCTATCTTGTAATCCCACCCTTTGCTCTCTGCCGCATCACCAGCCATACGGGCGATGCCCAACGGGCCGGCCAGCTGCGAAGCCGATACCTTGTGACTGAGGATGCGGCCCAGCATATGGAGAATGAGCGTGGAGTTCTCCATGCAGTAATCTTTTGCTTCGGGGGCTGCTTTGAAGAGCGGCATCGGCTCATCGTGCGTGGGAATGTCCGTTGGCAGAATGTAGTTGAAGCCCATGCGCCATGCCCCATCCTGTATCGATGGGTGGACTAGTAAAGGCGCTATCATCTGGCCGTTACGGCTCACGCTCAGTGTGACCGGCTTGCCGCGCCCCCATTGCAAATAAGCGACCATCGGTTCCAACGTGTGAAAGGCGTGGCCGTCCACCGCGAGGATGAGATCATCGCCGTGCAAGCCTGCCTCTCCGGCGGGCGAATTGGGAAGAACCGACTCCACTTTGATGGGGCTCTTCACGATCTGTAGAAAGAGGCCCGCCTGATTCAAGTCGATCCGCTTATTCCTGGCGTCTCCAGAGAGGCGCATCGTCAGAGGCAGAGCCTTTCCCTCTCGCTCTACCGTGACCGGCACGAGTTGGTTAACGCTTTGCCGGGCGGTACTCTCAATCTGATACCACGAGGGATTGTCCACATTGTCGAAGCTGCTGATGATGTCGCCGGTTTGAATGCCGGCCTGTGCGGCGGGCGAGCCTTCGCTGACCCACTCGACGACGATGGGATGGATCGAGGGAACTTCGTTGATCCAGCCGTAATAGAGGAGCATCAAAACAAACGCGAGGATGAAGTTGGCAGTTGGACCGGCCACTCCGATCAGCATCTGCTGCCAGCGGGGATGGGATGTAAGTGCGCCGGGGTCGTCGATGGGCGCGACGGTGGCTGTGCCGGTGGCCGCGTCGCTGAGTTCGGCGAAGTTTTCGCCGGCCATTTTGACGTAGCCGCCAAGCAGGGTCGCGGAGATGCAATAATCCGTCTCACCAATCTTTACGCCAAAGAGACGCGGCGGAAAGCCAATGGAAAACCGCTCGACGCGGACCCGGCAGAGCTTGGCGACAGCGAAGTGGCCGAACTCGTGGACCACAACCATGACGCCGATCAGCACGATAAAGGCGAGTGCGGAAACTAGAAATTCATGCATAGATTTGTGGCGATTCCTTCGGTAAATCAGGGGTCGGGGATCAGGGGTCAGGGATCATAAAACCGGCCCATAACCTCTATTGTTCCATGAACGCCGTTGCTCGCTGACGTGCCTCTCGATCCGTAACGAGCACTTCTGCAATGGTCGCCGGATGCGCCTCGGGCGTGGCTGCCAGCACACTTTCAATTGTACCCGGGATGCCCATGAAGGGGATGCGCCGCTCCAGGAAGGCCTCGACGGCAACCTCGTCGGCGGCGTTGAGAGCGATGCAGTGCGCGCCGCCTTTTTCCGCGGCTGCAAAGGCCAGGCGCAGGCAGGGGAAGCGCTCCAGGTCCGGCTGCTCGAAGTCGAGATGGCTCAAGGAGGCCAGGTCGAAGGTCAGCGTCGAGTGAGGCCGCTCCGGCCAGGCCAGCGCATAGAGAATCGGCAGGCGCATGTCGGTCACCGAAATCTGCGCCAAGATCGAGCCGTCAACGTACTCGACCATCGAATGAACCGTGGACTGGGGGTGAACCGTGACGCGCACTTGGCGAGCCGTCACGTCGAAGAGTCGGCAAGCCTCGATGACTTCCAGACCCTTGTTCAACATCGTCGCCGAGTCGATGGTGATGCGCCGGCCCATCACCCAGGTGGGGTGCTTGAGCGCCTGCTCGGGAGTAATGCTGGCAAATTGGTCGAGCGGCAGATTGCGGAAGGGTCCGCCGGAAGCCGTCAGCCAGATGGTCTTGACCTCGGAGTGCGCGCCGACGCGCAGGCATTGGTGGACGGCATTGTGCTCGCTGTCGATCGGCAAGATCGGGACGTTGCGCCCGCGGGCCGCCGCTGTGAGGATTTCGCCGGCGGCGACCATACACTCCTTGTTGGCCAGCCCAACGGGCTTTCCGGCCAGGATGGCGGCGTGAGTAGCTTCCAGGCCGGCCACGCCGACGATCGCCGAGACGACAAAGTCCGCCTCCGGCAGCGTGGAGCAGGCGACGGTGCCCGCGGTGCCGTAGACGGCTTCGACGCCATTGACGCCGGCCGCTTTAAGCTTGGCGGAGAGCTGCGCTGCCAGCTCTTCGGTGGCCAGCGAGACCAGCCGCGGCCGCCAGCGAAGGGTCTGCGCAAAGGCCTCATCCACGTTGCGCCCGGCGGCCAGCGTGGCCACCGAGTAGCGCTCCGGGAACTGCTCGACGATCGAAAGGGTGCTCTGGCCGATGGAGCCGGTGGAACCGAGAATGGCGAGTCTTTTCAAGGTGCTTGTTTCTATCCTCTTGCTTTAATTATCGCTCGTGCGGAGCGCCGGCCTCGAGACTCTTTGCGGGATGCTCGGTGAATTGATCATGCAGAATGACATTGATCAGCGACTTATGGACCCAGATGCGGCCGTTGTAATCAATGAGCCCAAGCTTGCGAAAGCGATTCATGAAGAAGCTCACGCGGGATCGTGTGGTGCCGATCATCTCCGCCAGCGTCTCCTGCGTGATGGGAGGAAGCGGAGCCGGTTCGCTGGAATCGCTGAATTCGGCCATCAGCAGAAGGATTCTCGCCAGCCTCTTCTCGCTGGAGTTGAAGAGCTGATCGACCAGATCGGCCTGTGTTCTCATGCTCCGGGCGAGCAGGAATTTCAAGTACAGATCGGAGAGGGAATGTTCCTCGTGCATCACGCGGATCATCTCCTCGCGCGCGATCTTGAGCGCCGTGCAGGCGACAATGGCCGAGGCCGTGGCCATGTGCAGCGCGCCCACGCTGGCCAGCGATTCCTCGCCAATGAACTCCCCGGCGGTGAGAAGCGCGACGGTGGCCTCCTTGCCCTCCGGCGAAAGGACGGAGAGTTTTGCGCGGCCCGAGCGCAAATAATAGATGGAGTCCGCCACGCTGCCCTGCGCAAAGAAATTCTCTTTGGGCTTCAAATGGACGACTTTCCGCCCGACTCCCGCTTCTTCCAGGAAGGCGGTGAGGCTAAAAGTCATGCTTCCACCTCCGCCAATGGAATGGCGTGTCCCGGATGCGGTCTTCACGGGAACAGTTCGGAAGCTTGCGCGACCGCTTCAGATTTGAGAAAGCCGGGGTTCTCTGCTCGCCCGCCCGGATGCCCCTATTTTACGACGAATCGCAAGAGCTGGATGCAAAATTGTCTGGATTTTTTGCGCATTGACGCGCACTTGGCGGCTCTGCGAGGCTTGAGTGCATGGGATATAGAGGGAAAGTAGAGTATGCGCAGGAGCGGAAGATGCGCACGCGGAATACGCGCGTCTATCGTTCATTACATTGGCCGATCTGGATTTTTGTTTATTTTCTGGCGCCGGGACCGCTGACATTCACACTCTTTGCGCGTGGCTTCAGCCTGGGCAATTCGCTGTGGCTGGGCGCTGTGCTGATCGGTACCGGCGTGGCAGCGCTGCGCGGGCGCCTGCCGGGCGCGGAGCCGGGGCCTTACATTCTGCGCTTCGATGAGGACCGGCCCAATCCTCTCTACCGCAAGGTCTGCTACAGCTTCGCGTGGACGGCAGTGCTGAGCTATGCGCTGCTGAATCTGGAGGGGCTGATGATTGCCGCGGCAGGCGGCGGCTGGCAGATGAAGCCGATTTACAACTATGGCTACCCTCCGCTGGCTGCGGTGATCCTGCTGCTGGGGCTGACAGGCAATTTGCCACGCGTGGGGCCGTCCACCAAGGGTGAAGGCACAGAGCGGCGCTACTTCTACGGCTCGGTCTGGGCGGTCACGGCGGCGCAATCGCTGCTGCTGATTCTATGGAAGACGCTGCCGGTGACCACCACGACCAGTTGGGTAAAGCTGGGGGCGTACGTCGGCGCGCTGGCGCTGATGGGCAGCTTTGCCTATCAGGGGCTGCTGCCGCGCACGCGGCCGATCTTGCCGGGAGAGAGCATGGTCGCGGACTGACCACCTGCGGTGGGGGGACTTGCCGTCCAGGCGGGCGCGCTTCGCGCATGGGGTTCATGGGTTTCCACTTTTTCGCAATATACTCGAAATGATATATGGCAGGCCGATCTTCCTGCGTCTACCGCGCCGGCTGGTAGGGCTCGACGCGCAGCATATCGGAGAGGATGCCGCGCTCCTCGGGGCTGAAGAGGCCCTGGTAGCGGGCGGAGTTCAGCTCCGTTGGACGCTGGTCCAGCGGGAGCGTGCGCAGATCGCGGAAGGCGCTTTTCATAATTGCCTGACGGTTCGGCGGCAACTCGGCCCAGCGGCGCGCGGAGAGATTGATGCGCAACTGTTCCTGGGGCGAGAGGCGCTCGATGATCTCGGCGCGGGCCAGGCGGCGCTGGCGCTGCTCCTCGGTCAGCGCGCTGACCTGATGCAACTGCCGCACCACCCGCTGCTGGTCGGTAGGAGCCAGCCGGTGGAAGCTGGGGTCGTTGCGCAGCATCCGCTCCTGCTCCTGGACGGGCAGATTGCGGTGCTGGTTGAGCCAGTCGCCCAGGTGTCCCGGTGGAAGCTGGGCGGGCGACGCATAGCCCCGGTACGCGGGGCGGGACATGCCTGGCCCCATGTAGGGCGGACCCGGATACGCTGGTGCTGGGCCGCCGGGACGAGTCACGGAGTAGCCGGAGGCCGGAGGCCGCGCAGCGTTGCCTTGCGGGCGACCCTGGTTCTGCGGCCGGGCCGGGTGAGCGGCGGGAGCGGAGGCGCGCGCAGCCGGCGCGGGAGCCGAGTGAGCCGCCGGAGCGCCGGAGTGATGAGCCCAGGCCGCGGGCGCACAGAGGAGCACGGCTGTGATCGCCGCGCGCCCGATCCATCCCGTGTTGTGTGCCCTGTTCATCACCCTCTCCGGCCTCGCTTGCTCAGAAATCAGTCGCCGCTCTCGTTGTTGCTGGAGATCTCCTCCAGTTGATCCAGCAATTGCGCGTTGTTGTCCAGAGTTTGCAGGTCATGCACCACCGCGGCCTGCTCTGGAACGGCCGGCGGCTTGTCCCAGTCGGTAACGCCCAGATAGGCTCCGCCGCCCACCAGCAGCATGATCGTCATCGCCATCGCCGCCAGCGGACGAATATGCGTTCCCGTTCCGTAGACCAGGCGGGCGCGCAGCATGGCAAACCAGCCGGCCGGCTCGGCCATGCGCTCTTCACGCATCCGCGCCTCCAGCCGGCTGAGGAAATACGGGCTCGGCTCCGGAGCCTCCCAGCTCTCCAGCAAGGCCATCGTCGCCCGCAGTTCATCAAGTGCACGGCGGCAGCCTTCGCACCCCTCCACATGGGCAAGAACCTTGGGCTGTGCTTGGGCCGGATCGAGCAGCAGGTTGGCCAGCTTCGCTTCCATTCCAGCGCAATTGTTTTTAGTCCGTTCCATTGAAACCACCCCATTTCCTCGCCGGTCTCGCCCGGCCCTTTCCGCTCAAACAAATTCCTTCAACGTCTCTCGCAGCGTCTGGTAGGCGCGGAAGAGCAGCGACTTGACCGCCGGCTCGCTCAGCTTCAGCACCTGCCCGATCTCGCGGTAGTCCAACCCCTGGTACTTGTGCATCACCACGGCCATTCGTTGCCGTTCGGGCAGCGCCATCACCTGCGCGCGAATGGCCTTCATGCGCTCCTCGCGCAGCAGCCACTGCTCCGCCGTGAGCTCATCGCCAGCCACATCCGGCCTCGTGCCGGTCTGCTCGTCCGGCGCGTCCAGATAGACGTTCTGCACGGCCCGCTCGTGCTTGGTATCGCGCGCGTGATTGACCGCCAGGTTGGTGGCGATCCGGTAGAGCCAGGTGGTGAACTTGGCCTCCGCCCGGTAACTCTCGCGCGAGCGGTAGACGCGCAGAAAAACCTCCTGCGCCAATTCTTCAGCGATCGCCTGGTTGCGCACCATCCGATAAAGAAAATGATGGATGGGGCGGTGATACTTTTCCGCCAGGTAGTTAAATGCCGATTCGTCGCCCGCCGCGGCGCGTTTCATAATCTCTGCGTCGCTCGCGGGCTCCTGGTTGCCCGGCAAACCCGTCCGTCCGCCCGGCCATGCAGCCGGAGCCGCTCCCAGGGACGGTCTGTCCAGGACCAGCGTTGCCATATCCTCTTGAACCCCATCCGCGCCGGAAGGTTGCGCCGAAATTGCATTTTCCTCGCTGGATTTTTCGTCGGCGGAGAGTTTTGCGGGCAAACCGGATCGGCTGCCGCCTGTGATGGCCGCCAAAGGCGCAAAGACCGCAACTGAGAGGCCGGTAGCGCCCAGGCCTGAGCCTCCAAGACCAACTCCGGCCAAGCCAGAACCGGCCACCAGGGGGTCGCTGAGTCCCGGCAGCGGACGCACCTCTGCCTCCCCGTCGGAGGGAAAGCTGGCTGCACGGCGGATTGATCGGACTCTCCAGCGCATTCTCGATCGGTCCCGGGACCCGTACTGGTCCGCACCTCGCAGGGGTTGGCCGCAAAGCCCCGCTGGTGTTACTCTAACCCATGGGATGCCCTGCTGGCGCGTCTGCCGCCAGCCACTCGCCAGA
>Ga0326727_10005102_pt1 | contig 38064 bp, 28 predicted proteins | sample MB2enrmetagenome_FD_207643 | JGI IMG/M metagenome (GOLD analysis project Ga0326727, IMG submission 207643) | Lab enriched peat soil microbial communities from McLean, Ithaca, NY, United States - MB29MY | ecosystem: Environmental > Terrestrial > Soil > Wetlands > Peat | place: USA: New York... | reverse complement strand
GCGAACTTACCCATGGTGGCCCGGAACCTCTTTGGCCTCGTCGCGCTCACGGCCGGCATCACCGGCCTGCCTTCGGGCGGCAGCGCGTCTTATGCTCAGGCGAACGCAGACATCTTCAATACGGAGTTCGGCATCAGCCTCAGCGCCAACGGCCAGCGAGCCGAAGCGAACAGCTTCCTGGTGGATGGCGGCAGCGCCAACGGCAGTCCGCGCGGGGGCGTTTCCAACCTCGTTCCCAACGCCGACTCGATCCAGGAACTGCGCGTCTCGGTCAACAACTTCACGACCGAGTGGGGACGCAACTCCTCCTCGGTCACCAACATCATCACCAAGTCGGGAACCAACGCTATTCACGGGACCATGGGCTATTTCTTCACCAACAATTCCCTGACGGCGGGAAACATTTTCCAGACGGATACCATCGAGCGCTACAATGGCACATATAACAAACTTCCCGTCTTTCAGCGCAATGAAGGGAACTGGAGTGTGGGCGGACCCATCCGGAAGGACCACACCTTTTTCTTCGCTTCGATGGATTTCCTGCGGTCGGGGGCAGGATCAACCGCGGTGAACGCCGTGCCGACCGTAGACTTCCTCAACTACATGGCCGCGAATTATCCCAACAACATCTCGACCCAAGTCATGAATACGTACCTGCCCTCGGGGACTCGCGAGGCGGTTACGCAAACCGCTGCCTCTTTGACGGGGAACACCACGTGCACTGGGACTCAATCGATCACCACTCCTATTGGCTCAATGCCCTGCAATTTCGATATCATGCAGATCATTGATTCCAGCGTAACGCTTCCTCGAAACGGCACCCAGTGGAACTTCCGGATCGATCAGAGCTGGGGCAGTGGCAACAACCGGCTCTACGGCAGTTGGTACCGGATGAGCGTACTCAGTAATTTCGCACAGTCGGCCTATCCGGCGTTCACCCAGTCCGAGCCCGAATCCACGGAATTCGCGAATGTTGATTTCACCCACCTCTTCTCGCCTACCCTGCTCTTCGAAACCGCAGTTACCTTTACCCGGCCGCGGGGTGAGGCGACGCTTGCCGATCCTGACATTCCCAGCATTAGCGTTCCCGGCATCAGCAACTACGGAACGGGCTTTAGCGGTCCAACGTTTATGCAGACCAATGCCGAGTGGCGCAATGTTCTGACTTGGAACCGCGGGAGGCACGCCTTCAAGATTGGCGAGAACTTTGGGCATGATGATGGCTGGGGTAGCGGCGCCCAGTTCGGAGCCGACGCGACCCGCTATGACTACGGTTTCAACACCATGTGGGATTTTGCGCTCGACAATCCTTTCTCGGAGAGCAATTACGGGTTCGATCCAACGACAGGGAAACAATTCGGGCCAAGCTTCCTCCCGGTCGTGCAGCGCCTCGGCATTTTCTACAACGATGATTGGAAAGTCAGGCGGAACCTCACGGTCAGTTATGGGATTCGCTGGGATTGGTACATGGATCCCTACGACCAACACAAGCCCAAGAGCTTGTTCTCGCGCTTGGTGTTCAGTACCGGGAACGACTTCACCTCGCGGATAGCCAATGCGAGTATCATCCAGGCGTCACCGCTCGCCAGCACCGACAAGCGTAACTTCGCTCCTCGTCTCGGCATTGCCTGGGACCCCACCGGCAAAGGCAAGATGTCGGTCCGGGCGGGGGCGGGGATTTTCTACGACCGGATTTCCAGCCAGTTCTTCCGTGATTGCTGCGCCACGCTTCCGATATACGCGAATATCACGGGGATAAAGACCGTCCCTACCGGACCGCAACCCGTTTTCGGCTTGGGCACGTCGCCGGTGGGACCCTATGATTTTCCGCCCATGACCGGCATTACGCCCGGGCTGACTAGCCATGGTAGCTTGATCAATGCGCAGAGCACTATCTATGGTTGGACCCCCGACCTCAGGTGGCCGTATGCTGAAAACTGGTTCCTCGGCGTGCAGTACGCTCTTTCCAACAACTGGGTGATCGAGGGGAACTATGTCGGGTCAGTCGGTCGCCGTCTGGCGCAAGATTATGACGTTAACCGCGAAGACGACACCCTGATCACGAACGACAACGTGGACATCCGGCCGAATCCTTACTTCGGAGAAATCGGTTACGGTCAGGCCAATGGCAACTCCAAGTACAACGGGATGAACATCACTGTGAAAAAGCGGACCAGCCATGGTCTGGATCTCCAAGCCGCCTACACGTACGGTAAGGCCTATGATACCGCCAGCACTTACGGGGTGGACTTGCCCATGGTCGACATTTCCAACCTGAAGGCGAACTATGGCCTTTCCGACTTCGATGTCCGCCAAAAACTCGCGGCCAGCTTCGTTTACGATCTGCCGGGTCCCCATGGGCCGGGGTTCAAGTCGAAGCTGCTGGGTGGGTGGCAGACGGGCGCCGTGATCATCCTCCAGAAGGGCACTCCCTACAGCGTTGTTAATACCTTGCCCTTTGAGCCGGTCTGCGCTGCTAACCCGAATGGTAATTGTTACACCACGGGCGCTAGCCCTACTTGGATTACCGGCAGCGTAATCACCGGCAATACCGGCGGCGACTACAATGCTGATGGGTTCGATAATGACTTCCCCACGGTACCCTCGTTCGGCAGATTCCTGAAGGGGAACAAACAGAAGTTTCTGAGCGGCATCTTTACGGCATCCCAATTTCCGGCGCCGGCCCTGGGCCAGGAGGGGAATCTCGGCCGCAATGCCTACATCGGCCCAGGTTACATCGACTGCGACTTCAACATCATCAAGAACACTAGTATCCCGTGGTTCTGGCACGATGAGGCTGCAAAATTCCAGTTCCGGGCTGAGGCCTTCAACCTGTTCAACAATGTGAACCTGCAAAACCCGGACGGGACTATGAGCGACAGCACCTTCGGGAGGACTACAGGCGTCTATCCCGCAAGAAACATTCAGTTCGGCCTGAAGATCATATTCTGATTCGGACCGAACCTGCTCTTCAAGTCTCGCCATCCCAGCACCCGGGTGACCCGGGTGCTGGGGTTCTTTTTTTACGCTCGACGGACCTAGACAGCTCTTGCCCATGACCTAATCCTATCCACAGGGCCTCGGCCTGTTTGAGTGCGTAATGATCGTGGCCCGCGCGAGATCGGATCCGGTATCTTCATCGTGCCTGCCGCCATGGCACGCGAGATTGGCAGCTCAGCCGGTTTGCCGCTCGCCTGGGTTTTCGCCGGCGCTTTGACGATTGCCGCGGCGCGTCGGTCTAAGGGAGCACGTTTATGTGGCTTTTGCGTTTCTGAAACGGGGCGGAAGGACCCTGAAGGGTCTCCCTTAGTCAGAGCGCCCTTCAGTCAAAATAACTACCCTTTGCTCCGCAACCGTGCGGTATCATCTTGTTTTGGAGGGAGGAACCCATGACAAATCTTAATCGACCAACTAGAAGGCAGTTTGTTTCTACAGCAGCAGCGGTAGCGGGAGCTGCCCTACTGCCCAGCCGGGTTTTGGCTAGTCCCGCGCAGGTCACTGCCGCGATTACGCCCGGAATGAGAAATAAGCCAGCCAGCAAACAGAAAATCTTAGGGAAAGTCGAGCCTTTCCCCTTGACCCAAGTCCGCTTGCGAAAGGGCGTGTTTCAGGATGCCCTGGAAGCGGACCGGCGCTATCTCCACCTGCTTCCGCCTGACCGGCTTCTCCACACCTTTCGCGTGAATGCCGGGATCCCCTCCTCGGCTGAGCCCTTGGGAGGATGGGAAAAACCCGATTGCGAATTGCGCGGTCATTTCACAGGAGGCCACTACTTGTCCGCCTGCGCATTGATGTATGCCAGCGTGGGGGACAGTGATTTGAAAGATAAAGGCAATGCGCTGGTCAGCGAATTGGCCAATTGCCAAAAGGCCCTGAAGAACGGCTACCTCAGTGCCTTCCCCGAAGAATTTTTCGACCGGCTGCGCGAGGGCGGGAGGGTCTGGGCTCCCTTCTACACCTATCACAAGATCATGGCCGGCCTCATGGATATGTACGCCCACTGTGGAAATGATCAGGCGCTCTCGGTAGCGGAGGGCATGGCGGGGTGGGTCTGGCACTGGCAGGAGAGCATCAGTGACGAGCACATGCAACGGATTCTGCAAACGGAATTCGGCGGCATGAATGAAGCGCTCGGGAACCTCTCGGCTTTGAGCGGCAAACCTTTCTACCTGCAATTGGCGAAGCGATTCGAGAAGACGATGTTCCTTGACCCGCTGGCCGAACATCGCGACGAGCTGAAAGGAATCCACGCCAACACCCACATCCCGCAAGTCATCGGCGCCGCCCGGCGCTACGAACTCACCGGTGAGCCTCGCTATCACGACATTGCTTCCTATTTCCTCGAGGAGGTCACCGGCGAGCGGATCTATTGCACGGGAGGCACCAGCAACGATGAGTTCTGGCGCACGCCGCCCGGAAAGCTTGCCACGGAACTGGGCAAGCATACCGAGGAGTGCTGCTGCGGCTACAACATGCTTAAACTGGCGCGCCACATCTTCGGATGGACAGCCGACCCGCGCGTGATGGACTATTACGAGCGCACGCTCTTCAATAGCCGCCTGGGAACGCAGAACCTCGAAGACAGCGGAATGAGCTACTTCCTCCCGCTCGGGTCAGGATACTGGAAGTACTTCAACTCGACTTACGACTCTTTCTGGTGCTGCACTGGGACGGGGGTCGAGGAGTTTGCCAAGACTGCCGACTCAATTTACTTCCACGATGACCACGGCATCTTCGTGAATCTGTTCATCGCCTCGGAGGTGAATTGGCCTGAAAAGGGCTTGCGCCTCGAACAGCAAACCAATTTCCCCGAGGAGGAAGGCACCACCTTAGTGGTGCACGCGGATAAACCCACCGAGCTGGCCCTCAACGTCAGAATTCCCTACTGGGCGACCCGCGGAGGCACGGTCAAGGTAAACGGAACGAACCTTGGCGCGTTCTCAAGCCCCTCGAGCTACTTGACGCTGAACCGCACCTGGAAAGAAGGTGACCGAGTGGAGGTCAGCCTGCCCATGAGCCTCCGCATCGAGACCATGCCTGATGACCACACTCTTCAGGCTGCGATGTATGGACCGCTAGTCCTGGCGGGGCGACTGGGAACCGATGGTCTCTCCAAATCGATGTTCTATTCGGAGTTCGACACCGCCCCTAACGGTGACCCGATTGCTGTTCCCGCCATCGCTACCAGCCCGAATGATCCGGTGGGTTGGCTGAAACCGGTCTCCGATCAATCGCTGACCTTCCAAACCGTCGGGCAGGCGCAAAAACTTACCTTGATCCCGCTCTATAAGCTGCTTGGAGAAAGGTACGCGGTGTACTGGAAAACGACTTCCGCTGCGGTTTGAAGACCCAGCCTGACTTCCCCGCCTTGCCCGCGGCATCGCTGAGCGGGAATTTCAGGCGGACCACAAGCATGTTTCCTGCGAGGGTCCGGTTCCCGATACGAGGTTCAACCAGACCCTCGAGAGGAGAAAATGATGGGTGACAAGATTTCCCGGCGTGCACTACTGAAGAGTGCCGTGGCTGCCGGGACCGGCTCGATTCTTCCTGCCCCGGCTCTGGCCGCCTCGTTGGGAGGCTCCTCCTCCGATCCAAGGAATCCCGCCAAGCTCGAGCGCATTCTTCCCTTGAGTTCTACCAGTGGGGTTTACATTCCTCCGCGCGGCAAAAGCTTCATGAAGTTTAGCTTCGACTTTCCCGAGCCGTCGGTGGAATTTGCGGGATTGCAGTTTTCCTTTCGGGTATACACCTTTGAAAATACCTATGCGCTGGATCGTGAGCAAATGACCGTCGAGGACAACTCCGACGGATTGGCGGTTACCTGTTCCGGCTTCGTCTGGGCAGGAGGTCAGCAAAAGGCTCCCGGCCGGCTGCGCGCCCGGTTCCGCAAAAACGGCACTTTCATCGAATGGGATGCCCACGTCGAAATGGAACAACCCGTCAAGTCAATCGCCGCGATTGTCCGAGGCGTTCCGCGCGGAAGGATTTCAGCCGGCGGCCAGCCTTTCTTTGACCCCAAAGATGACGAACTCCTGTTTGGCTACCCCTTTGGCGGAGGCGCGCTTTTCATCGCGCGAGGACTGAACACGCCGCTCTTGGTGATTCAGCGAGGAGACAAAGAGCTTTTCTTCTTGTCCGCCCTCAACCAGGCGGTTCGGGCGAACCGGTTTTATCTCCAGCCCGGTGAGCGCTCTTACCGGGTCGAACTGGTTTACGAAAGCGAGGGCTGGAACAAGAGCAACGGGTTGGAGAGCCCCGTCTGGCGCGCTGGCGCTGTGGATTCGCAGGAGGCGGCGTTCCAGCCCCATTTTGAACACCTGGAGCGCGCTTTCAAAATTCCTCATTGGGAAAAGCGCGAGGACGTTCCGGATTGGCTCCGTAACGTCGCGCTCGCTGTATCCCTTCATGGTATGCACTGGACTGGATATATTCTAAACGATTACGCCAAGATGCAAACGATCCTGCGCTGGGTGGCTTCCCAGATTCCTGCCGCGCGAGTCCTGGTCTTCATTGCGGCTTGGGATGGCCGCTACTACTGGAATTACCCGCTCTATCAGCCTGAGCCGCGCCTGGGCGGCGAGGCGGGCTTCAAAGCACTCCTGGAAACCGGCCGGCAGATGGGTTTCCACATGATGCCAATGTTCGGGATTAACTCCGCCAATGAACGTCTCCCCGGGTTCTCGAAATTTGCGGACGCCACCATGGCACAGATTGATGGTGATCCCTTTTACCTGAATTGGGTGGACTGGGACAACGATCGGCACATGGAAGGCTGGATGCCCTATATGAACGTGGGTGTCGACTCCTGGCGCGAGTGGCTCGCTTCCCGAATCGATGATGTGCTCAATCGCTACCCTGCCGACGCGTACTTCCTCGACATCGCGGGCGGCTGGGAAAACAACACCAAGGCGGACACCCACGAGGGCACTCAACGGCTCGTTGCGGACCTCGCCCGAAGGCATCCCGGCGTCCTGTGCTGTGGCGAGATGCACTACGACGCGCTGATGTCCTTTATTCCTCTCTATCATGCCTTTTCAGAGTTTGCATACCCCGCGGCCGTCACCAAATACGCCCGCTTCTTCCAGCACCTCAGTCATCCCGCTCCCGGACGCGGGAGCAGCGGCGTTCACGAATCCGGCTTCAGCAAGTTTGATCCCGAAACGCTATCGCTCAATGATCTGGCCATTCCGACCCTCACGGTTGTCGACGACACGTTCGACCGTTACCAGGACGTGATGGCGCAGATTATCGCGCGCGCTAAACATCGAGCAGGTATTGCCTGACTTGGGTAGGGTTCGAGCACGTGGGAAAGTCCTGTTCAAGAAGGAAAGCGATCACCCGAATGGGGGCTGCCGGAGCCGGTGCGCTGCTACTGGCCAAGCCAGGCTGGGCGGGCTCGGGCGTCTCAGCCGTGGCGGCCCAGACGCCAGGCCTCAAAGTGGCTGGATGGGCAGCTGAACTGGCGATCTCTCCGATGAGCACGCGAACCCTTCGCCTGTCCCTGCTTCCTCTCAATCCCCGGGAGCAGGCGCAACCCATCCCTGATGACGGAGTCTTGGTCGCCTCGCAAGGGGGGGAGGCGCCGATCCGCATCCGGTCGGTCTCCGCGGAAAGCAACCTTGCCTGTGGGACCTTCGAGCTGAAGATTCTTCCCCAGCCCCTGACGGTGATCATTCGGGACCAGAACCAGGCCGAGTTGCAGCGTCTTCAGATCGACATGAGTGACGGGAGCGTCGGGTTCCTTACCCACGGAGCCCCGGTTTTCGGATTGGGTGAGGGCGGTCCGCAACTTGACCGCCGAGGGCACGCTTACTCCATGAAGCATGGTCAAGGCACCCCGGACCTGGCTACGAACGGCGCGCGAGTTCCCATTCCCTGGCTCGTGGGTGCAGATGGATGGGCATTGTTTTTTCATCTTCCTTTCGGAAGTTTTGATCTCACGGCCAACGAGGGGCGCTTCCGGCCATGGGCGTCCGGGGCAGCCCTCCCCCTGGATCTCTTTTTTGTCGGCTCCCACCAGCCCCAGGAGCTCCTGGCCGAATATGCCCGCCTGACCGGGTTTCCCCACATGCCCCCCATTTGGTCTCTGGGTTATCAACAATCGCATCGAACGCTAGCGAATCGCGACGAGGTGATGTCAGAAGCCCGTAAATTCCGCGAGGATGGTCTTCCCTGCGACGTGTTGATCTACCTGGGGACAGGTTTTTGTCCCTCAGGCTGGAACCGGGGACACGGGTCATTCGCTTTCAATCTGGAGGTTTTCCCCGACCCCCAGCGAATGTTCGAGGAGCTGCACAAGGAACATTTCAAGCTGGCGCTGCATGTCGTGAATCCTCCCCAACACTTACACGGTCGCGCCGCTGACGACAGCGGGTCCGGGGACCCGGATAGTGCGGCGAACTATTGGTCGAAGCATCTCGAGGTGTTTCGCCTGGGTGTCGACGGGTGGTGGGCTGATGAAGGTGATTCCCTTGACCCCGAGGTTTGCCTCGCTCGAAATCGCATGTACTGGGAAGGTCCCCAAGTGGAGAGGCCGGGCCGGCGGCCTTATACGCTGAATCGCAACGGCTATGCGGGAATGCAGCGTTACGGATGGCTGTGGTCCGGAGACATTGACTCTACCTGGGAAACGTTGCGGTCGCAAGTTGGGGTGGGCATTAGCGCCGGCCTCAGCGGAATCCCCTACTGGGGAACGGACACCGGCGGCTTTGTTACGACCCCGGAACTGACGGGCGAGCTTTATGCCCGCTGGTTCCAGTTCAGCGCCTTCTGCCCGTTGTTTCGGTCGCATGGGCGGACGTGGAAGCTGCGACGCCCTTGGCAGTGGAACACGGGCGATTTCGGTCCGATCGAGCTTAAAGGATACGGTTCGAATAGCGGACTCCCCGATATTAAGGAACTGCACAACCCGCAAGTTGAACCCATCTGCAGGAAATACCTCGAACTTCGTTACGGCCTTCTACCCTACACATACACGCTGGTCCGCGAAGCCCACGACACGGGACTGCCCCTCATGCGCGCCCTGTGGCTCCTCTACGATGACGATCCCCGGGCCGTGCTGCGCTCCGACCAGTATTTGTGGGGGCGCGACATCCTCGTTGCTCCGGTCACCGAGGAAGGCGCAAAGGCCAGAACCCTTTACTTACCGCGCGGCACTTGGTATGACTTCTGGACGAACGAAAGGATGGAGGGCGGCCGTGAAATCTCCCGGCCCGTGGATCTTGCCACGATGCCTCTTTATGTGAGGGCAGGCGCGATTCTTCCTTTCGGGTCCGTCAAGCAATATACGACCGAGCCGACCGAGAGCTCTCTTGTGCTAAAGATCTATCCCGGCGCGGATGGCGAATTCACGCTTTACGAGGACGACGGTGTCAGCTTCGATTTCCTCAAGGGCGAAGAAATGTGGCTGCGGTTCGCTTGGAAGGATCGTGACCGGCGTCTAGCCCTAAGCCTGCGACCTGGGTCGAAGATGCGGGCGCCTCACCGACGTACCATCAAGATCGACATTCCCCCTGAGAATCTGACCAGAGAGATCGTGTTTGAAGGGAATCCGGTGGAAGGGGCGCTGTAAGAGTCGGGGTCATAACCGGTCGAGGGTTGTTGGAGCGGCCGGAAGATGGGATGTGCTCGAGTCACAGCAATATTGCTTTGGGAAAAGCACTGGCCGGCTGGCACAAAGCGCGGCAATAACCGCGATCGGGTTGCCCGCCTATACACGGTCAAGGTTGCTGTAAATCTCGCCGATGTTAGTGTTCACGCCGGTCTGGAGAGGGGGCAACTTCCCAAAGTTGGGAGTAAACCGGTAGTTGTTGCGCTGGATGTACTCGCCGTAGCCGTTTGACTGCAGCGACTTAAGGGAAGCAACGGTGATCCGCTTTTGCAAGTCGACCACGTTGAGGCCCGCCTTCTTGCCCTCTTCGACTCTCGCGGTCAGTTCCTCAATGTAGTTCCCCATGTTGGACATGATCGTGTGCCCATGCTGTAGCGAAGCGTGGCCGGGCAGGATTTGCGTGAACTCAAGCTGGCCAACCGACCGGATGGTCCCTGGCCAAACCCGCGGGTAGCCGTCGGCAATAAAGGGTAGAAAACCGTGGATCATATCTCCGGTGGCGACCACTCGCTTCTGCGGACAAAAGACCACAACGTCTCCAGCGGTATGGGCGTGGCCGTGAAATTCAATATGAAGGTCGTGCGCCGAATCCTGGAGCAAATACGACTTTTCGAAGGTGATGGTTGGCAATTCGAGAGAGTAGTTCTGGAGCTCCACCTGATAGGCTTCGAGCTGCCGGATCTGGCCGGCACAAAAAGTTTTCTCATCCGAAGAGGTAGACTTGGCCGCGCGAGCCCGAAGCTCTTCCACCTGCTTGGGCACCTGCCCGAGAGAAGCCTTCAGCCGTGCGACCGCTAAGTCTGACATGAGTTGTTTTGTGGCGGTGCTGGCGATGAAGTCGAGCTTCTGTTCCGCGAGGCGATAGGCGTGGTTGCCCTGGGTATGATCCCAGTGAAAGTGCGTGTTAATAACATAACGCACCGGCTTCTCCGTGATCTCCCGCTTAATCTGGCCAAGCAACGAGGTGGCGGCCGATGGTTTGGAGTGAGCGTCGACCACGACCACATATTTCGCCCCTACAAAGATAGCCGCGTTGCAGTTGATCATCGCTTGTGGCCTTGCCTGCGCAAAGTAAATGCCCTCTGCAGCCTTCTCAAGATCGAAGAGCTTGGATCCCGAGTCGAGCGCGGCACGCGCCCATGCGGCGCGATGATAGGCAAGCTCCAGGATAGATGCCCCGGCCAGGGCTCCACCCATCAGGAAACGAAGAAAATCGCGGCGAGAGGGGTGCACTTCGTGTGGGTGCACGTAATGATCCGTTGGGCTGGAAGAGTGATGGCAGAAATTTTTTTGGTTATCCATACAGGGAATCCTTCGAGGAGCATCAGCAGCTCGCCACTTACTCCCGAGACTCTGGCCCCTCCCTGAATTTGGTAGCGATCGGCGCGGACAAGCAAAGTCGCAACATCCGGACAAACTTTATAGCTGTTAGCACTTGGGCGCAAGACCAATTTATGCGCCCCAACCCGGATTTCTTATTTGTCGTGGATGCTTTTGCGAGGGGGGGCGGTCTGGCGCCGACTGACCTTACGACTGTTGCCCAGCAAGCTCAGGTGAAGCTTGATGAAGACGGTTTGCTTGGCAAGCTCATTATCCGAGCTTTGAATGTTCAAGATTGGCGCTGCTGTTGCCATTTCATCCTCCTTCTTGGGACTGCGAAATCAAAATGGAAACTCAGGCTAAGTTCGCACTGTTCCTCGAACCGACCGTGGGTGCATGAGAAAATACCCGCTGTCGGGCGAGGCTAGCAAAACACCAGACCTTGACGACTGTCCTTCCGGGACGAAAACGAGCACTTTTGTTCCTATAGATCCTCCCCGTCCCCGCGAAATCACGGATAGCGAGGTGTCCGAGAAATTGGGTTGGAAACGGGCCAAGGTCGCGGTTAACTCCATCCCGAAGGTGCACACCTGGCTGCCAGACGGGACGCTGGCGCCTGGAGTGCGAAACTGCGGCTGCGAATGAGCCGCTGGGGTCTATACTGTTGGGTTCAAGATGCCAAAATGGAAATCTTGACTCAAAATGGAAATCTCGGGTGACCTTTCGGGTGGTCCGATAAAGTTGATGAAAACATAGTAGCGTCGACCTTTAGGTTGGCGCGAGCTCAGCGCCACAACACGCCACCAAACCGGTCAGAGGCCGCGAAGACATTGTTCATCAACCTGCTAAGAACTGAAATCACGTCAACGGCGAAAGAGTTTATTAATTCAGGCAGCTAATAAGAAATGGGGAATTTATGATGCGGTTCTTTTCGATGTTACTGGCAGTATTCGGCGCCTTGGCTTGTGCCATGGCGCAGGTTAATTACCAGCCTGCGGTTCCGCAGGCACTCATGCCCGACGGGACGCCGTTTCTGACCTGGAGCGACGTCACGCACTACACTCGAACTTACCACGTCAGCCAGAACAACCCGCAGGCCTCCGACAATAATGACGGGTCGGCAGCGCACCCCTTCCGCACCATCAACCACGCGGCGCAGGTGGTGAAGCCGGGTGAGCGTGTGTGGATCCATGCGGGGATATACAGGGAATTAGTGCAGCCGCGCTTGTCGGGCGAGGGTCAGGACCGGATGATCGCCTACGAGGCAGCACCGGGCGAACAGGTGATCATTCGCGGCTCACGCTTGCTCACCACCAAGTGGGAGCTGTCCATTGATCCCAATAACCCGCCCAGGGCCCCTGGCGTCCCGAACCAAAGCGTGCAATTGGGTTTCCCCGCGAGCATCTACTCCAAGCAGATCTGGATGACGACGCTGCCGGATAGCCTGTTCGAAGACGGCTACTTTCCATTCCGAACGCCCAATCTCAGCAACCAGGAAATCGACGTGATGAACTGGGCAATGCGGTGGAAGGGACGCATTCCTTATACGCTGCCGCGCGGCTTGCTGTTCCAGGATGGACGCCGCATGGCGCAATTGTCCACGTACGAAGACCTTGTGCGCCTACCCGGCTCTTACTGGGTCGCCCCCGACGGCAAGACCGTGCACTTTCATCCCTTCGGAGGCGGCAACCCGAATGGCCTGCTCTTCGAAGCCGCCGTGCAACCGCACCTGATTCAGCCCCAGACTCAGGGTCTGGGCTTCATCCGGGTCAGCGGATTGATCCTGGAGCAATGCGCCAATGGTTTCGCCCGCGCGGGAGTGGGCGCGCTCTTCACCATGGGCGGGCATCACTGGATCATCGAAGGGAACACGGTGCGGCACGTCAACTCCGTGGGAATCGAATTGGGTTTTCGGGCCTTTGAAGGGCCGGGTTCTCCGCATCGCACAGGTCCGGACCTGGGTTACAACATCGTGCGGCGGAATCGCGTCTCCGATTGTGGCACGGCGGGAATGCGCGGCCTGGGCGTGTCGCACGGGCTGGTTGAGGACAATGAGGTCGTCGATTGCGGGTGGCAGGACGTGGAGTTCCATTGGGAAGTGGCCGGCATCAAACTGCTAGGTTGTCGTGGCACGCTCGTGCGCAACAATCACGTGGCGCAATTCCTGGGTGGCGACGCCATCTGGCTGGATTTTGACAACGTAAACTCGCGCGTCACCGGAAATGTGATGAACGATATCACGACGGTGCAGGGCGCTGTTTTCATCGAGGCATCGCAGGTACCGAACCTGGTTGATCATAATTTCTTTTGGAATATCCATGGACAGGGCGTGCGTCTGGCGGATACGGACAACGCCATCGTTGCGCACAACTTCTTCTACCGTGTTACGGAAGAACTGGTGGAGGCCAAGGTGGCCACTGATCGTTCCTTAGGCGGGCGCAAACTTACGTCCACGGGCAATCGGTTCGTCAACAACGTCATCGTAAACCAAGGTAAACCCATATTTTACGAGGATTCCAGCAACGTCGCGGACTACAACGTTTATGTTTCCACTGAGGCCGGCGAAACAGCGATGAAAGACTCGGGCGAGCACTCGGTGGCAATTCATGCGGCTGTTACATTCGACGAGGACCGCTTGCTGCTCACTTGGAAATCTGACTCCGTGCTACCCACGGCGCCGATAATAAAGAACTGCGAACTGGACTTCTTCCGGCGTGAGCGAGCGCCCGATCAGAATATTCCCGGACCGTTCCTGGGGTTGGCGAACGCGGTGACGTTTGAACTGCGGGAGGCGTGGAAAGTCAACTGACGGCCCCACGACAAACAAAACTTGCAGCGCACCCTCGACTGACCATTGCACGGAAAAGCGGTTCAGGGTATGTTAGCGCTCGGATGGGATTTGACTTGGGAATTCCCGCTTACATACTTGAGCACGCATCCGGAAGGGATTGACGACGATGCTCTTGCCGCAGCACTGGGTCTGACCCGACGCCAGCACGCCAATCAAGAATGCGGAAGGTTGGAACAGCGGGGCAAGTCGCGAGGAGACGGGTCGATGGCAAAATCCGGAACTTTCTGGTACAAGCCGAAGGGCGGGAAGCCGGAGAACCCGAACAATCTCAAGCGGAGCTTGCGTCAAACATTCGAAGTTCAGAGGAATTCAAAGGACATACCATGCGCCCGTGGCATTGGGAAGGAAACGTCCAAGCCGCTTCGGTGCGCCATTTGACGGGGGACGGTTATCGGATCATCAAGGTGGCTAGGACGGCCTCTAGGGAACGCGGCCCGGATATTGTTGCAATTACACCGGCACGCCAGGAGCTACACGTAAGCGTTAAAGGCAATCCCGAAGGAACCGTACGAACTCAACCCGCAACTCAGGCGAGGCACTGGTTCGTCCATGCTTTTCATCACCTTTTCGCGTGGCGTGAAGGGAATCCAAATTAAAGTCTTAATGTGGAAGATCCACTTGGGATCCCGGCTCGCCATGTGGCGAAAGTCGTACGCATCGCATTTCAAAAAAGGAAGCGATTCAGGAGGCTTAGGATGAAGTATCGCGTAAATCTCGTCGCATTGATTATTTGGCTGTGGTCAGCGACCGCGTTAGCATCATCACCAAGAGCGGACCTAGGCGCAGCTTGCGTGCAGTGTCACAGTAAGGTAACCCCGAAGATCGTGACCGACTGGAAGGCGAGCAAACACAGCGAAGCGGGAATCTCCTGTGACACTTGCCACGGTGACGACCACAGGACCGCGACCGATGTTGCCAAAGCGAAGATTCCTACTCCGGACACTTGTGCTAGTTGCCATGAAACGCAAGTCGCGCAATTCAAGAAAGGCAAGCACTCCATGGCGTGGGCGGCGATGGAGGCCATGCCGACAATTCACTGGCAACCGATGGCCCTTACCGAGGGTATGAAGGGATGCGGGGCGTGCCACAAGCTGGGAATCAAATTAACCGAGCAGATAACCGAGCTTCAGAAGGAAGGTTCCCGATTTGGGATTGCCTCCTGCGACGGCTGCCATACGCGCCACACCTTTTCGGTAGCGGAGGCCCGATCACCCCAAGCGTGCGAAACCTGCCACATGGGTTTCGACCATCCGCAATGGGAGATGTATTCGTCTTCCAAGCACGGAGTGCGCAACGAACTGAGGCAACTCAAAATACAGACCGAAACTTCCGCTGCTCCTACTTGCCAGACCTGCCACATGCAAAACGGCAACCATGAGGTGCGCACCGCCTGGGGATTTCTGGCGGTGCGTTTGCCGATGCCAGAAGACAAGCAGTGGGCGGCGGACCAAGCCACCATCCTTCAAGCGCTTGGAGTGTTGGATCCCGACGGCAAGCCGACGCCTCGGCTTGAGGTGGTTAAGGCCGCCGATTTGGCCCGGCTTGATCAGGCTTCCTGGCAGGCGGAACGCGATAAGATGCTCAAGACTTGCAATCAATGCCACTCCATCGATTTCGCCAGACAGCAGCTTCAATACGGGGATGACATGATCAGGAATGCTGACCACCTGATGGCGGAAGCGATCCGCACGGTGGCCGGTCTATACAGAGACGGCCTTGTGCCCAAACCCAAGAACTACGCGTATCCCTTTCCTGACCTTCTGACCTTCCACGACGCGCCCACGGTGATCGAACAGAAGCTTTTCGTCATGTTCCTTGAGCACCGTATGCGAACTTTCCAGGGGACGTTTCATTCCAGCCCGGATTACGCTCTTTGGTACGGGTGGAGCGAAATGCAGCGCGACTTGACGGAGATAAAAGAACTGGCAGCGGAAATTCGACGCATCGGCCACGCCACTGCGGCGCTCACTGGCGCTGAGGAAAAGGGACCAGTGAATAATGGCGATTGACTGTATCGTTTTGGGCGCATTGGTATCAGAAAAGACTTGCGGGAGGGAGAGCAATAAAGAAAACCAAAGAGGTCTCTACCAGGGCAAGCCAAGGGTGGGGAATCCTGTGAGTTCCACTCGCCCATCTGTATGGACAGTGACTTCCACCAATTGCTCGCTGAAATCGTGCAAGTTATAGCCACCACTGAATAGCCGCAGTACCTGATCGCGACTCGAGCGCAGCGGCAAGATGCAAGGCTGGGTTTGATCAAAACGCCCGAGGACAGCGAAATCGTGGTACGCCTGGATCGTCCGCCATATTCGGCAACGAACCCGTTGGGAATAGTCGCAACCCCACGTCCAATACTGCCCCAGGTCGAGTTCGTATTCCGTATAACCGCTGAACATGCCGAAACTCAGCTCTGGCGCACGCTGACGCAAGGAGTACATCAATGTCAGCAAGCTATTTGCATGCTGCATGGGCTCGCCACCGGAAAAGGTGACGCCTCCCAAGGTACGCTGTGCGTGTGCCCGCAGCACTTCCTGAACTACGGCGTCAACCGTGACTTCTGCCCCACGAAAGGTCCGCCACGATGACTGTTCTCAAGAGCCGACTCCACCCCATCTTGCCTGAGGTAGAAGCTGAGCTTGAGGAGATCCGCGAGCGCATCCTTGTAATCCGCGTCAATGGCCACCCACTTTGAGCATTGGGTGGCGGGGTTGATGGCATAAAGGCCGATGGTGATTTCGCCCTCAAGGTGGCGGCGGATTGTGTCCGGCGTCAGGCTCAGCCCTTGACCTGTTTTCTTGTCCTTGGGACGGTAGTAGTAATGCCGGCCGCTTTCCGGGTGGGGTCGGTTGGACTGGAGGGTGTAGGCCCGGCGGTTGACGAAGAGGCGGAAGTGGTCCGCCACGACGATGGCGGGCGCTTTCAAACGAAGCTTCCGCATTCTCTCCTCCCTGAAGTCAGGTGGACGGGACCGCTACTTCATGTTGCTGGGAAATAATAAGGGTTCTCTATCACGTGGCGCGGCTAGGCATGGTCACGAACTAAATGCTCACTACGTTACACGGCGGGGATGAACGAGCGGATTGGCTGGCCCTATTGAAACACGCTAAAATTAGATGACCGACAAATTACGCGCGGAATATGATCTCGGCCAATTGCTCATCCAGATTGACCGCATACGGTTGCCGTTGGGTACCGTGCATGAGAAAAGCCCACGGTCACGACTAGCCGCCCGCCATTAAGATCGGCGGAATTTCCGCGACGGCGACTCCGTGGCTTGTACCTACCCACTTACAAGACCACCGACAAGCAAAGGAATCATGAAATGAAAATAGGTCTACAGACTTGGGGCAGCGAGGGCGACATTCTACCCTTCACGGCGTTGGCAGCGGGTCTGGTTAATGCGGGGCATGAAGTCGCCCTTGCCGTCACCGACAACATTGGGCGCGATTACAGCGAGGTCGCCAATAAGTATGGCTTCGAGCTCATCGCAGTGCCAAATCCCGAAATACATGACCCTGCGGAAGTGGAGGCCGTCTGGCGTGAAATCATCTCTGCCGGAAACCCTATCAAACAGGCAAGAATGGTCATGGAGTATGGCTTCGACCCTGCGATGGAGGCGATGTATGTGGCAGCTCGTGAGCTTTGTGCGACCAACAACGCCGTAATCGGGCATTTCTTTGTCTATCCGTTCCGGGTGGCCGCAGAGAAAGCTGGGGTGCCCATAGCTACGCTCAACGTGGTGCATGACTGCCTGCCATCAGCGTATATATGCCCACCGGGCCTGCCCGACATCGGCAAGTGGTTTTACCCTTTGGGGTGGGCGCTGGTGCGAAAGATGATCAACCGCATTTTCCTGCCGCGGGTGAACGCTTTGCGCTCGCGCGAAGGCCTGCCGCCAGACCGAGACGTCATGACGCAAACCTGGACGTCCGAACGGCTTAACCTGATTGCTGTCAGTCCACACATTTGTGATCTACCCAAAGATTGGGACAAGCGGCATCAGGTATGTGGCTTCCTGAATCCGCCCTCAGATACTCGAACGGAAGAACTTCCAGTGGGTCTCGACGAATTCCTCGCGGCTGGGGAGTCGCCTGTCTACATCACGTTTGGTAGCATGATGCCAAACAGCCTCGAATACATCCGCGAGACTGCGGATCTGTGGACGGCAGCGATCAGGCAGGTTGGCTGTCGTGCCATCATTCAGTTGCCGGTGGACGACCTTTCCATCTTCAACACCGGTGATCGGGTTTTCAAGGTGAAGCGTTCGCCCTATGTAAGGGTCTTTCCAAGGTGTGCAGCAATCGTCCACCACGGTGGCGCCGGAACAACTCAGTCAAGCCTCCTGGCGGGACGGCCTTCCGTCGTGGTGGCGCACATGGCTGATCAGTTCTTCTGGGGGGACGAGTTGAAACGACTTGGCGCAGGCGGCAAGACTTTGAGCCGAAATGGCCTCTCGGCGGGCAAGTTGGCCAAAGGAATTGAAAAGGTGCTCGGAGACTCCGGTATGGCTGAACGAGCCGCATCCCTAGGTCAGCAGATAGCTAGAGAAAATGGCGTGGCGAATGCTGTCCGCCTAATCGAAGAGACATTCACGACTGGCGTTCTGCAGGGAGGGATGACGCCATGAGTTGAGTAGCGGCTTGCAGCTTGGGCACATCGCTCTCCGTCATGCAGCCAAGATCGCCGTACTTGAACGTGCCACCACTTGCCCATTCCACCACTTCGCCGATGGCTTGTTTCTTGGTCGTGGCAACGCGGTGTGCTACTGTCAGGAACTCGTTGCGGAGCTGTTTGAACCCTGAACTTGGAGCTGACCCGTTGCCATTGTTGGGCGCAGGAGAAGAGGGGTCTTACTGACGCGTGGTTTGGCAAACCGATTTCTCCCGGAAACCCTGGTACCGTTCCCAGGGGGCGGAGTCTCACCTGGCGAGTTCGACGGAGCGCTGCCAGGAGTTGTCTCCGTAGGAGAAGCGGCTGCGGTGTGTTCCGTCGCAGCAGACCCATTCAGCGACGTTGGATAAAACTCAGCCGCGACCTCCGGTGCCTGCTCTTGCTCGTCCTCAACGACCTCCAAGACCTTGCCACCCGACCCGAGCAGCTTTCGAGTTTCCGCGAACAGGCGGGCGTTCTCCGTCAGGTTGGCGATGAGTTTCCGCATGTCGTCCCCTTCAACCTCTAGATTCAGTGCCCAGATGGATGAAGTCCTCTTCCTCTTTTCCTTGCGGTCGAAGTACATGGCCTCCTCCGGGCGAACCGTCAGCTTGGCCGTGATACCGGCCAAGCGGCCACCTGCGAAAGTCTGGATCTCCTGCAAGGCGGAGTGAATCTGGCGAATGGAGCGGTAAGAGCACGTGTGGATGCGGCAGACACTTCCCAGGCGAGGGAAGTCCGCCAACACGAAGCGTAGATCTCCACTCGGTTTGCACTGCCCACTCGAAAGCTCCGGGCATCCGCCAGCCGCTGAACGACACGGCCGTCTTGGTCGTGCGTGACTCCAACAATCATGGGGATTCCTCCTTTAACAAGGGGCTCGGGCGGCAACAGCGAGTGGGGCTCGTCAGGCTGGCAATACGAACCGTCGGGACCCCGCTGATCTCGGTGGGAGCTGGTCTGGTGGCCGAATTCGTTGTTCTCAGGGAAGGAAAAGTGTACGATGCACATGCCAGAGGTCTAGATCGGAAATCCCGGTTAAGAATAGTCTTCTTGACTCGAATTTCTAGCGCAGCTGAATGAGGCTCTCGTTGAGAACTCCTGCAAGCCGAACTATGAAAAACCGAATTGAGGAAAAAATGCTGAAGCGATCTGTGCGAGCCGCAGCCGGAATCGCGGCGTTGGCTGTTAGTTTTCTCTCGTTTGTACCGAGTCTTCTATTCACAGTAGTAGCCCCATCGTCGTTCAAGGCCGCACAGAGTATGCGGTCCTCCCCGTCGTCAAACCAGCAGACTAAATCGAAAGCGAACCAGATTCCCATAACGCCGCCGCCCATGGGTTGGTCCTCATGGAACAGTTTTTCCAATACCGTGGATTCGAATGTAATCATGCAACAAACGAAAGCCCTCGTGTCCTCGGGAATGAAGAACGCGGGCTATCAATACATCAATATCGACGAGGGTTGGTGGCTCGGGGAACGAGATCAGAGTGGCAATATCCTAGTCGATGCCGAACAGTGGCCGGCTTTGCAACCCGGTGAACAACCAGGTGACATGTCCAACATTGTGAGGTTCATCCACAGCCTTGGACTAAAAGCAGGTATCTATACGGACGCTGGAGAAGCAGGGTGCAGCTTCTACGGACCCGACCTTGGTCCGCCAATACTGCATACGGGCAGCGAGGGACATTACGATCAGGATTTCTTAAAGTTCGCGCAATGGGGTTTCGACTACGTCAAGGTAGATTGGTGCGGCGGGAATAAGGAGAACCTGGACCCCGCGGCGCAATACGCGGAGATCGCACACGCCGTCCACAGGGCGGAGAAGGTCACGGGACATCGACTCTACTTTTCCATTTGCGATTGGGGTAACAACAGCCCATGGACTTGGGCGCCGGGAGTCGGTGGCGTCGCGGCTGATATATGGCGCACGAGTGGAGACATCGTCGCCCCCATCGTGGCCAATACTCCCAACAACTCTCGCAGCGCATCCTTCGTGGGAGTCCTTTCCAACTTCGATCAGGGCATTCACCCTGCGGCGCAACACACCGGCTTCTACAATGACCCGGACATGATGGTGGTGGGAATGCAGGGATTGTCGGACGCACAGAATCGCGTTCACATGAGCCTCTGGGCCATCTCCGGGGCTCCGTTGATTGTGGGAGCGGATCTGTCGAAGCTAAGCAAAGCGACCATTGAGATTTTGACAAACCCGGACGTCATAGCCGTAGATCAGGACCACCTTGGCGTTCAGGCGATCAAGGTGGACGAACATCTGCCGGGCTTTCAAGTATGGAGCAAGCCTTTGGCCACTTCTGGTGGACATGCGGTGTTGCTGCTCAACAGGACCTCTGCGCCGGCCAAAATTGAGGTGGGTTGGAACGAGATAGGATTGGATTCATCCGCGTCGGCCACAGTGTGGGATCTGTGGGCCGGCAAGGAGTTGGGATCATACTCTTCGACCTACACGGCGACGATTTCCGCCAGTGATGCTGCGCTCTTGGTTATCCACGGTACTGACGCAAAAGCAACCCGATACGAAGCCGCGTCCTCCGCCAACGAGTTGAGTGGAGGAGCCACGCCGGAACCCTGCGAAACCTGCCCCAGCGGTCGGAGCATCACCATTGGCGGCGAGAGGTCGCTCACCTTCAAAATTGCGCCCCTAAAGAGATCCACCTTCGTTCAAATCCACTACATCAATCGCAGTACGAGTCCCCTCACGACGCAGTTGAGCGTGGACGGGCAGATGCCGACGAATATTCTGTTCCCTCCCACGGAAGGTGGAAACGAAGTTGGTTCTATCACTATCGAAGTGGAATCCAAACAACCGGGCTCGGAGAGCACTCTTGCGTTTTCCTCTCCGGGTGTTACCGGCCCAGTTTTCGAGTCTATCTCTCTATTAGCCGGGGCGCACTAACGGCCTATCATTTTCCTGTGATCGGCTCCAAGCGGCGCGCGCACCAGTTTTCACTTTGCAGTACCGAATGTCTTGCGGAAGCAATTCCCGTACTCTTCAGCCGTGCTCGCTGCGGATTCAAGCTTTTCAGTTTAGTTCGGTGCCGCCAGTATTCTTCCTCGTAACAGGCGATGCCTTTGTCCACTTAGGCCTTGCCCAACTTCGGCATTCGATAGAGGAGGCGGGCCAGATTGTGGGCCATCGCGGTGATGGCTTTGGGAGCGGAAATAGTTGACCTTGCTGGCCAGGAGCCTCTTACGCCACCCGAGCAGGAAGCCGATTCCGCCGCCCATCTCGACGAGAGCGAACAGTTCGAGTATTCCAGTCAAGCTTCACCTCCTTATCCGAATAGGCGCGCAATCCAATGGGCCATGCCGGCCCCAAGACCAATCAGCGCACCCATTCCGAGTGATCCCAGAAGCGCGGCGATGAGGATGCCGAACGTCAGCCCAGCCTTGTTCCGAGGCACAGTGGGAGCAGGATAGGCCAGCCGCTCCCGAGCGCACAGCGCGGGCAGCCGGGCCTGGATGGTATCAAAAGGATCGCCTGACTCAGAGGAATACTCCTGAACCTTGCGGACGACCTCGTCAAAGAGTGTTTTGAATTCCCTCGGACCTGACGGCAGGCCATTGGCTTCGTGGCCTTGCGCAGCTTCGGAGGCGGCCACAACGGCCCACCTCAACCGGCGCCTTTGCCAACCGAGCTTGAGGGATTTGTAGAGGCTGGCTCCTGATCATGAGCGGCCAGGGATGCCCGTACATTCCAAGCTTGCGTCTTTCTCATCGTTCTGTACGTCCATAAGCGAATCTCCTTTTCTGGTCTCTTGCGAACTGCGAGGGTTCTCTTGGTAACTGGTCGCTGACGAGTTTAAAGCAGCGTTTAGTCAAGACCGGCGGGCGGCAGGCGAAGCACGTGTGGTATTCTTGGCTTTTGCGGGCCTTGGGGCACCTGAGTCGGAAGCTATTCGCATGCATGCTGCGAATGATCGCGGCGCCGCCGCTGACGGGCGGCTAGCGAACCAAGGGAGACAGTGGATGGGGCATTCAGAAGTCATCCAGGGAGGGACAGGTGTCAGCCGAGAGGCTGGTCCGGGGCGAAAAACTGGTCAAGAGGCTCAACAGAAAGGTCGCAACGAGCCGCGATGCCATCCATCAGAGTCCGTTGCGATTTGAGCGATGTGAGCTTGAACCGATGAGGTGCCCGGTGTATCCTTCCGGGCAAATGGGAAGCTCAAATCGGAAATCCCGGATGGAAGCATGGCTCTCGTGGGTGGAGGGGATAACTATGAATAGCCGTAAACGCATCCTGGCCAGGGTGGCGGTGTTCTTCCTCCTGGTCCTCGGCGTGAAGTTGCGGGCTGCTGAGCGTGTTCTCGTGTTGGAGCAGCAGACGCGCGATCCGAGGACGGGGGTGCCCACGCTCGCGAAGAAAACCATCAACCCGTCAAAGACGGCTGTCATCATTATTGACCCCTGGAACTTTCACTGGTGCATGACAGCCTGCCAAAGGGTCGCATCCATGGCGCCTCGATGGAACCGGGCGTTGGAGTGCGCTCGCAAGCTCGGTATGCAGGTGATGTGGGCACCGACGGAGGTTGCGAGCATGTATGCGGGGACGCCCCAGCGCGAATGGGCGGCGGCTATCCCTCTTATTGAGGTACCTGAGCTGCGGAAACTGGTGGCCAATTTCACGGCGCCGGGCGGAGGGAGCACGTGCATGTGCGGGCCGGGCATCTCCTGCGAAATCAATTACGGCGCGGATGGAATTGCCCCTGACCTTTTCATTGACACGAAAGACCTGATCGTCAGCGGTCGGCAGGAAACTTACTCTATCCTCAAGCACAAGGGTTTGGACTACGTCATCTACATGGGTCTTCATACCAACGTATGCTTGTTCGGTAGGCCTGAGGCCCTCAAGTCCATGTACGAGGCGGGTGTGGACTGCGTCTTGGCACGTGATCTCAATGACGCCATCACCCTCTATGACCCCCAACGCCCCTACACGCCTGACGATGGCACGGCTCAAACCGATAGTGACCTGGAAAAAGCGGGCATCCCAACCATCAACTTTGTTGACGAAATGAGGAAGATCGGACTTTGGAGCAGCGACTGGGTCGTCGATTCCGTTCGCCTAGTGCCCTGGGGCACGGTGGAGCGTCCTTACTTCTTCGAAAAAACCACCCTGGTAACGTTGACTTGTCCCTGGCTGAAAGACGTCGAGTTCCGTTATACGCTCGACGGCAGCGCACCGGCTGCCACCTCGAAGATCTATGAAAAGCCGTTTCAGCTCAGGGAAACAACCACCTTGCGCACGGCTGCGTTTCGCCATGGGCGGAAAGTGTCTCTTGAAGGTCGCGGCTTCTATGCCCGCCTGGGTCCCGTGCCTCCTCAGCCTGACGTCTATCTGGACCAGATTGAACCGATGAAGGAGAACTACCCGTATTGGTATAGCTCCTGGCACCCGGTATTTAACCGATCTTTTGAGGGCAAGAAATTCTTGATGCGCGGACGCACCTACGACAAGGGTGTGGGCATGCGGGCGCCCGGCAACGTCCGCTATGGGCTGAAGCCGGAGTACGACCGTTTTGTGGCGCGAGTCGGTGTTGATGGAAACTTGCGGTACGCGCCTCCGGCTGAATATGGTCTGTTTGCTGGTAAGGTCCCTGGGAAGCCCCGAGAGCCGGGCATGGGCGAACTGTTTGTGCAGCAGCCGAGCGTCCAATTTCGCCTCTTCATCGACGGCGAGATGGTCGCCGAAAGTCCGGTGATGCGGTTTTCGCAAGAGCCGTGGCGTTTTGACGTGAAGATCCCTCCCGGCAGCCGGCTGCTCAATCTGACAGTCACTAACCCAGGCAGCCGGAGTGTGCTCGATTTGGCCGACTGGGCGGACGCGGGCTTCGTCTTAAAAAACACGGCAAATCCCAAATAGCAACCGCCAGGGATTTCGGCGTGATCTCGGTGACGATCCATGCTTGGAGGGATTGCCCACCCGGTGGGCAGGACGAATGCTAGGGAAGCTCAATAAAAGGAAGCTCTGGTTCGAGAAGTGGCTAGACGAATGAACGGCTTTAATTCTTGACGTTGTCTTCGTTCAACTAAATTCAATAAGATGAGTGTTTACTAGTCTTCTACTAGAATGGACACAAGGGATTTGAAGTCCCGGACGGACACCAGCCCCCATGCACTTCCGCTATCATTATAGCTTACCGTGTGATTGCGAGCATTACGCCCACGCCCCGCCGCCCTGTACCTAACAGTTCCTGAGGTCGAATAGTGAGTCTTGGCGCTTACAACAAGGGACAGGGTTCCGGACGCCGGACGCTACGCCTGCGCCGGCTGGGATTGGGGCGTGAACGAGCAGCCCACACGCCTCTTCCCATGCGGAAGTTGACGCCAGTAAACTCGATGCAAGGTAAGTTCAGCATCGGGCAGGAATGGAACAGCTAGTCGAGCTGGGAAACTTTCCGGCAGGTCATAATCGTCCATCAGCAAGCAAACGCCCCCAAAGCTTAGGTTCAGCAGCCTTACGATCTTGCTCGTCACCCCAAGACGAACTAGGCCCAGCCCGCGCGCTCCTTGGAGCGGAATTCGTTCATACTTGCGACGGTCATGGGCGCGCTCTGAAGGTCGGATTCTCTCTCCTGCCAGGCCAACGCCTGGAGAAGAAGCAGACTGGGCTGGGCTATGCAGGTCGCCGCGGTCGGTCGCAGCCTCAGATTCCCACGCCAGTCCTTCGACTTCCGACGCGGAAGCGCGAGCGGCGACGACGGGCTCCTCTGGTAGACGAGCTGCCCTTTGTTTGCTTTCGTAAAGGTTCTTGTCCGCAAATTGGAACAAGCCTGTTGCGTCCTCAGCATCCTCGGGAAAAATGGCGATCCCATAATCGATTCCAACCGGTGTGTTGGGAGCAAGGGGCCTGGCATATGTTTCGAACTTCGCCGCGATTCGTTCTGCCAACGTCTCGGCGCTGGATCTCTCGGCTTGAGGAAGAAGGATGCCAAATTCATCGCCGCCAATCCTGCAAGAAATGTCAGAGCCGCGGATGGTTTCAACGCTGGCGCGAGCCACACTGCGCAGAATCTCGTCTCCCGTGGCATGTCCGTAAGTGTCGTTGGCAATCTTGAACCTGCGAAGGTCCAACAAGAGCAATGCGAAGGAGGTCCCGTAACGACTGGAGTAATTGATCTCCCGCCCCAGGTATTCTTCAAACATGCGGCGGTTCTTGAGGCCAGTAAGCGGGTCCGTGGCGGCGTTATGGCGCAACTTCTCGAGCTCTTCGTATTCCAACAGAACGGGTTTGCGCAGAAGCTGTAATTCGCCAAAGTAGTCCACCGCCGCTGTCCTCAGGGAGGATGGGCGGCCGAGTTTTTCCGTCAACTCGTTTCGGTGGGCTAAGATCTTTTCCCAATGGACGATGCTCTTCTTCTCGCTTACCTCCACGCCGGTAAGGTTCTTCAGGACTCTCTGCAAGAAGGCCCCTTGGGCGGCCGGGCCAAGCTGCCTCAAGTTGTCAATAATCAGTTCCAGCAAATACTCCGAGCTTCCCTCCAAGTCAATGGCCATCAGGGCTTCTTCATTCGGAGCCTCTCCAGCCCTTGGCAAAGGTCTTTGGGAGCTCGCCGAGGTCTCCTCGTTGTTGTCTGACACCCTGTCTTCCACGGCTTCACCAGCCCATACACCTGCCCCGCTCACGATGCACTTCCCACCATGAACCATTGACTTCCAAGGTTGAATTCCAGATGACTTATTCGGAGGCAGGAAATTCGCCGGACCATGACCACTGGGCACGCCTTCTGCAACATTCGAGGTACAATCCAGATTAGGAATTGCCTAAAATGGTTGCAAGTGAAAAATGATGGGGTTACTCCAATCGGCACACTTTGTTTATCATAAGGTTAACCCCACCTCGGGAGTCTCCGGCTCCCAATTCGATTGTAACCGACCGCGCATTGAGACGGCAGACCTGCATCCCCACCCACCCCTCGCCGCCGGTTCCCATCCCTCATAAAGGACTGCCTCCTCGAGCGTACTCCGGTCATGTTATCGCTGAGGTAGCCCCATATTCGGCGGTTTAACAAGTAACCGGAATGCATTGCTCTGCGGGGTGTTATAATAAATCAGATGTGAGTCAAATGCCCACAAACGGACACGTGAATCTATGACAAAAAATGAACCGCGGCCTGCGACCTTCGAGGCATCAACAACCTTGCGCTCAAAGCTGCAAAGCAAGACCGCGCAGATCGGCGTCATCGGATTGGGATACGTCGGCCTGCCTCTGGGGCTACTGTTTGCTCGCAATGGCTTTCCAACCACGGGCTTCGATATCGACCAGACAAAAGTGGACATGCTCGAAAAGGGCGGGAGCTACATTCGCCACATCCCAGGCCCTGCCATTATCGAGCAGGTGCAGAAAAAGGGGTTTCGTGCCACAACCGATTTCGCCGTCCTGGAGGGAATGGACGCCATCTTAATATGCGTCCCTACCCCGCTCGACCAACATCGCGAGCCCGACCTCTCTTTCGTTCGCAACACTACCGAAGCCATAACACCGCATTTGCGGCGCGGCCAGTTGGTGGTGCTGGAAAGCACGACTTATCCCGGAACCACCGAGGAGGTGGTCCTGCCCATCCTCGAGCAATCAGGGTTGAAGTGTCCCATCCTGTCGTACGCTACTGATGGGTCTGGCGTGACCGCCCCCCCGGAAACCGAGGGCGACTTCCTCCTGGCATTTTCCCCCGAGCGGGAAGATCCAGGAAACAAGCAGTTCCAGACCCACCAAGTTCCCAAAGTCGTTGCCGGTGTGAATGCCTGGAGTGCACTTGCGGCACAGGCTCTTTATGCTCAGGCATTCGAGAAGACAGTCGTGGTCAGTTCCACGCGTGCCGCAGAGATGACCAAGATTCTGGAAAACACTTACCGCTGCGTGAACATTGCGCTCGTGAATGAGTTAAAGCTGCTTTGCCTACGGATGGGAATCGACATTTGGGAAGTCATCGAGGCGGCCAGCACCAAGCCTTTTGGTTTCACACCCTTTTCCCCTGGACCGGGATTGGGCGGCCACTGCATTCCCATTGACCCGTTCTACTTGACCTGGAAGGCTCGCGAGTACGAATTCCCCACGCGCTTCATTGAACTGGCGGGCGAAATCAACGCCGCCATGCCGGACCACGTCGTGACCTTCCTGACAGACGCTTTGAATACACGAAAACGATGTTTACAGGACGCCAGAATCCTGATTCTGGGAGTTTCCTACAAGAAAGACATCGACGACCTGCGCGAATCACCGAGTTTGCGAATCATCGAGCTGCTGAAAGACAAAGGAGCTGTGGTTGATTACCATGATCCCTACTTCCCCCGTCTCCCCAGGGTGAGAAATTACGACTTGGGAATGGCCGCGGTGGAGCTCACGGCTGAATCTCTGGCGTCTCACGACGCCGTCGTCATCGTTACGGACCATTCCAGCTACGACTACGCTGCCATTGTGCGCCACGCGCCACTCGTCATTGACACTCGGAATGCAACCAAGAAGGTCAAGGAGCACCGCGACAAAATCGTGCTGTGTTAAGTATACGAGAGCGAATGATGTGTTACGGATTCCTTCATTCCCACACCGGCGGCTCGGATAGCTGCCTAAGGACGCCGCGACTTGCGAAGCTGCTCCTGGTGGTGATCGTACTTTTGCCCGCAGCAGCCTCCGACCACGCTTGGTGCGCGGCAGCGGTTGACGTTCCAGTCATCAAAGGCGACCTGGGGCCCTGTTCGGCAGACTTCACGGTCCTGGACAGCGCTGCCAAACCCGTTTATAACGCCAAGATCCACGTTACTATTCTCTACGGCTTCATGAACAAACGAAAAACCGACCTCGAAATCGGCACCAATACCGACGGCAAGGCGCGCGTCGAGGGGTTGCCTGACAAACTCAAGAAGCCGCCGCTGGAGTTCAAAATCCGAGGCCGCGATTTACAAAAGTCCGTCACGCAAGATCCCGCCACTGATTGCCACGCGAATTTCAACGTCCGACTCGGGACACCATAAGCCCACATCGCCCGGAGGATAGGCTTTGGCGAGAGCTATTTGTTTCTTGTAAACACGAAGGTACGGCGAAAGTATATAAATTGCCTATGGGACAATTCGACACTGCGCCCGCAAGTCTTGTTGACAGCCATATTAAACTTCGATGAAGATAAGATATATGGGAGCAGAACTAATCAATCATGCGGGGCTTGCCGCCCAGGCCACTGCATGTCGTTTGGTAGTCCGCAGGGAAAAGGGCTCATCTGAAATCTTACAATTCCTAATCGCAGGGTTGGAAATCGGCCAGCAAGTTGTGATCGTAGCCGGCCCGACCTGCCTAAACGATGTGGCGCGCGGCCTGAGTGAGAATGGGTTAAGACCGGACGTATTCTTGCATAGCGGGCGTTTGGTGTTTCTGACCGCTCCGGACTGCCTCAACGAACTATTGAGAGCGGGCGACCCGCTGCAGAGAAGTCCGTTGCACCTCCACGGAACCGTCATGCGATGGGTTACCGACTGGTCGTGGGCCTTATCCAAAGGCGACGGGCTCAACGTCATTCGCGATTACCAACGCAGGCTTCATGATTTTGTTCGTCCCCTCAATGCCATTTCACTCTGCACCGTGCATTGCGAAAAGATCGGCCGGGCATCGCTGCTGGCGATTCTGGCAAACCACCGTCGCGCCATACAACCTCTCCAAACTATGCAGCGCGGCGCGCACGCCTACGATGTGACAGGTCGCGCCAGGGTGTGATTCAGGCTCAGCCCACGCGTCTCCCACAAAGCAGCTCCTCCAACCGACTCTGCCGGACGAACGAATAATCGGATCGGTCGTTCCTGACCGCTGGCCCGGGGGTACATTCCTTTTCACCCCGGCTTCGGCTCTGATCTGGCCCTGCCAATGAACAGGGACGAATTTGAAGGAAACGCCCCAGGGACTCTGAAAAATGAGGCCTTACGCTACCTATTCTCCTGCATCGAGCCGGACAAGAGGCGTTATCGGCATTCGTCACAACATCGGAAATTCCTTTGGCATCGGAAAATCTCCCCTTGATTATTGACAAGAGGTGCGGTAGGATTCATTGTCGATAACTGAGGGGAGTGTGAATGAGCAAACCAACCGATTTGGTCCAAGGCACGTTGGACCTCCTGATCCTCAAGACCCTGGCTCTTGAACCTATGCACGGCTGGGGCATCGCCCAGCGCATCCGCCAGGTGTCGAGGGACGTGCTCCAGGTGAATCAAGGGGCGCTATATCCCGCTCTCCACCGTCTTGAGCAAAGCGGATGGATCAAGGCGAAGTGGGGTGAGTCGGACAACAATCGGCGCGCCAAGTTCTATTCGCTCACAACGGCGGGGCGCAAGTATTTGCAGCAAGAGCAAGCCAACTGGCAGAGGCTTTCTGACGCTATTGGGCTGGTGCTGGAGACGACGTGAAGGCGAGGATTCAGGAGTCAGGATTCAGGATCCAGTGGCAGGAGCCGTCCGTTGTCAGTGGTCAGTGGTCCGTTGTCAGTGGTCCTTTTTCAGTGGCCAGTTGTCCGGTGTGAGAAGCAGCAGTCGCCTGCGGCTGAGAGCTGAAGACTGAGGAGTGAGAACTTCTGATGCGTTGGATTTACAAATTGCCGCTCCGGCTCCGGTCCCTGTTTCAGAAGAGCCGTGTCGAGCAGGATCTCAGCGACGAACTCCGTTTTCACCTGGAGAAGCTAATTGAGGAACACGCCGCAAAAGGGATGACTCCAGAGGAAGCTCGTTACGCGGCCCTGCGCGAGTTGGGCGGGGTGGAACAGATCAAGGAGGAGTGCCGCGACATGCGCAATCTCAATTTTATCGAGAACATCGTGCAAGACGTTCGTTACGACTTGCGACTGCTGGCCAAGAATCCTGGCTTTGCGGTCGTTGCGGTGCTGGTTCTGGCGCTGGGTATCGGCGCGAACACGGCCATCTTCTCCTTGCTGGACCAGGCTACCCTCCGTTCTCTGCCGGTGAAAGACCCGGAACGTCTGGTGGTGATTAGCGACGCCGAATACAGAAGTGGGTGGTCCACTTCCGACGCCAGCGAGATGGTCTACTCCTACGCGCACTACAAGGATGTTCGGGACCAAATCCCGCTATTTGACGGAGTGATCGCACGCGCGCATGTCCCCTTGAGCGTCACTGCGGCAGGCGCGTCGGAGAGGGCCGCAGGCGAAGTTGTCAGCGGCAACTTCTTCTCCGTGCTGGGTGTCCGTCCCGAGTTGGGCCGCCTTTTGGATCCCGAGGATGACCGCGTTCCGGGAGCCAACCCCGTGGCCGTGCTGAGTTACGGATATTGGCAAAGCCGTTTTGGTGGTGATCCAGGCATCATGGCGCGAAAGATTTCCCTTAATGCGTATCCGTTCACGGTCGTCGGCGTGGCGGCACGAGGATTTACCGGTCTTTTGAAGGGCAGTAATGCGGATGTGTTCGTTCCGATTGCGATGAAGAGAGAGCTGACACCCGCCTGGAGTGGCCTTGTCGAACGCGACATTATGTGGTTGAACATTTTCGCGCGCTTGAAGCCAGGCTTTTCACGAGAGCAAACGGAAGCCGCTCTCCAGGCGCCCTACCGGCCTATTCTCGAGGCCGAGGTCCAATCCATTAAAAACCCGCGTGCTACGTTCCGCGAAAGGTACATGAGGCAGCACATCTCTCTCCACCCCGCGGCAGAAGGAATCAACCTTCTCAGGCAGACATGGGCCAAGCCACTTCTGGTCCTCGCCGGCTTGGTCGGACTGGTGCTATTGATCACTTGCGCCAACGTTTCCGGACTGATGATCGCGAAAGGAGCGGGACGACAGAAAGAGATCGCCATCCGGCTGGCTCTGGGAGCGCGGCGCGGGAGCATTGTTCGCCAACTCGTGGTTGAAAGCTTGCTCCTCAGTTTGGCCGGCGGAGTGGGGGGACTCGCGGTCGGAAACGCCTGTTCGCGGCTCCTGCTTTATCTCTTGCCACAAGACACGGCGGCGAGCTTCTCTTCCGCCCTGGATGGCAGAGTTCTGGCCTTCAATCTGAGCGTCGCCGTGCTGGCCGGCCTGGCCTGTGGACTGCTTCCGGCTAGCCAGGCGACCCGCGTGGATCCCGCTCCCATGTTGAAGGATGCCTCGCCCGGATTCGCCGGTCCCCGCACCCTCGCGCGCTGGCGCAGTGCCCTGGTGGTGGGACAATTGGCGCTCTCCATCGTGCTAGTGGTGACGGCCGGCTTGTTTGCGATGAGCCTGAGAAACCTTTTGCGAAAGAATCCCGGCTTTCAACCCGAAAACGTGCTTTCCTTTTCGGTAGACCCGGAACTCAGCGGCTACAGCGACGGGAAAAGGCCAGTCTTCCTTCAGGAACTTGAGCGACGGCTGGCTGAGTTGCCGGGCGCGGTGGCCGTGGGGGCGGCCAGCAGCGGGCCTTTTACCAACTCCGACCGGGGAGCCAACATCACAGTTGAGGGGTACCGCGCCCGCCAGGACGAAGACATGCAGTGTGCGCTGGACAGCGTCAGCCCGGGTTTCTTCCGAACCCTAAAGATCCCATTGGTAGCGGGACGCGATTTCACGCAGGCGGACGGTAGTGATGCGCCGAAGGTGGCGATCGTCAACGAACAGTTCTCCCGATTCTTTTTCCCAGGCGGGAACGCCATGGGCCGTCACCTGGCTTTTGGCGCGGGCGACGTGAAGCTGAACATCGAGATTGTCGGTGTGGTGCGCGATAGCTACCACCTGGATCTGCGAGAGAAAGTTGCGAGGTTTGTCTACGTTCCTTACCTCCAGGACAGCCTCAGCGGGTCGATGCATTACTACGTGCGGACCGCGGGCAAACCCCTTGTCTTCACAAGCTATATTCGGCGGACCGTTGCCGACATGGATTCCAATGTGCCTTTGAACGATGTGGGCACGCTCACAACGCAGATCGCAGAATCCGTGTATGGTGACCGGTTGGTGGCGTGGCTGGCCTCGTTGTTCGGCGCGGTCGCCGCCTGCCTCGCGGCCATCGGGCTGTACGGATTGATCTCCTACACGGTCGTGCGGCGCACCAGCGAGATCGGATTACGCATGGCGTTGGGGGCTTCGCCCGGCGCGGTGCTTTGGCTCATCCTTCGCAAGAGTCTGACGTTGGTCCTCTTGGGGGTGGTGCTCGGGAGCGCGCTGGCGCTCGCCTCGACGCGTCTGGTCTCCAGTCTGCTCTACGGCCTCAACGCCACCAGCCCGCTCGTCTTCGCGGCGGCCACCGTGTTGCTCAGCACAGTCGCAGTCCTGGCAAGTTATATCCCAGCGCGACGCGCAACGAAGGTCGATCCCATAGTGGCGTTGAGGTATGAATGAAGCTGTCAGCCGTCAGCAATCAGCTTTCAGCGAACTCGGGTGCTGACGATCGCTGATAGCTGACGGCTGAAAGCTGAAGGCTGAGACTATACGTTGGATTTGCAAGTTGCCGCTTCGGCTGCGGAACTCTTATGTGGCGTTGCGCGTATAATAGTGCAGAAGAAGCAAGGAGGATCTTATGTACTGCGCTCATTGTGGCGCCCAGGTCATGCCGGGGCAGCTCTTCTGCAACAAATGCGGCCAAGCCATCTCCGGCGCTCCAGCTCCCGCGTCAACGGCCACGCCCGGGCCACCGCCTCAATCCTCGACTAGCCCAACCAGCCTACCGGCGCAGACCAGCCCGAGCGCGGGATTCGCCCGACCCTCGCGCGTGGCAAGACACGTCAGCGTGCTTGGCGCCCTCTGGATCGCCCTTTCCGTGCTGCGGCTCATCCCGGGCCTAGCCCTGATGGCCTTCGGCCATATGCGTTTCCCGTTCATGCTTATGCCAATTCCCGCACAAATGCGGCTGTTCCTGGTTCCCTTCCTGGGCATGATCGGCCTGGCCATTTCAGGCTTCGCCATTGCGGGAGTGATCGCTGGATGGGGCCTTTTGGCCCACTGCCCCTGGGCGCGCATGCTCGCCATCGTTCTCGGCTGCATCAGCCTCATCCACTTTCCCTTGGGGACGGCGCTCGGCATCTACACCCTCTTGGTTCTGATCCCCGAGAACGCCGAGACCGAGTACCGCCGTCTGGCGAGCGTTAGCTAGACCGCGTTTATCGAGCAGAATCGGCGCCTGGGCTGTGCAGGGGCTGTCTTCGCTTTCTGCAAGCGCGGAATTTGCTCGGCCCGATAGACCACACCCATCCCGCCGCTATCGAGCTTCTCAACGATCCGGTAGTGTGAAATCGTCTTGCCAATCAGCGGAAATTCTTGATCAACACCGTGTCGGTCTGGTCCACGCCGCGTGAGAGGGCCAGGCGGCCATCACGGGACCAGTCGAACCAGAAAATCTTGTCCGATGTGAAATGTGTCGCGGGCTTCGGCGGACCGCCCGCCAGCGGCTGTTCCCAGACGTTATCCACGCCGTTCACACTGTTGATGAAAGAGATGGCGCGGCCATCGGGGGTCCAAAGAAAGGGAGGGGTGTTAGTAACGGGAAGCGGGAAAACCTTGGCGGGTTGGCCGCCCGCGAAGGGAACCATCGCCAAGCTGGCTGGCTGATCCTGGCCGGGAAAGTAGAAGCACGCGATCCACTTGCCGTCCGGGGAGACGGATGGCCAAGATGAGTTGTAGTCCGCCAACTGGGACGCTGGGCCACCTCCACTCGAAACCTTCATCAGAGTATACTTGCCGCCCGCGACCCGGATAAAAACCACCCACCGGCCATCCTGCGATACGGCGGGATGGAGGTCCTCCTTACCGTCCGTAAGCTGTTTCAGGGTGCCACCGTCCAAATCCATGCTCCAGATGTTCTCGCCACTTCGATCCCACCGGGTGAAAGCAATGAAGCCGCCCCAGAGGGAGACGGCGGGTTGGTAGGAAGCCGAGGATACCCCGTTGCTGGTGAGCCGCTGAGGGTTCGTGCCGTCTGCGCCCATCTCCCAAAGGTCTACGTGCCCGCTGGGAGTTGAGTAATAGACGATCTTCCCGTCAGGCGTCCATGCAAGGCCCCAACGGCCGTCGTGGTCCTGGTTCTCGGCGCTCAACGGGTGGGCTTCCGACTCCTTTCCTGGTGTGGCAACTTGGATGGTGGCAAGGATCTGGTCTTGCACGGCCAGCAGCGTCTTTGCGTCCGCGCCCGCCCGGACTCCCGTGTACATCCAAAGGTCGTGAGTGATCGGGCGGACTTCGCCTCCCTCTACCGAGACTTCGTAAAGCTGTGCTGCCGCGACGGCCGACGCCCCTGGCGGAAGGCCGGCAACGATCAAGTGACGGCTTCCAGGGAGCCAAGTGAGATCCTGGATGTCGACCAAATGTGCGCGCCCCACAGGCTGTGCCGTAGCGCCTTCCGCCCCGACGGTGGTCAAAACCGGCTGCGGAGTATTGTGGCCAAAGGCGAGGGTCTTGCCATCCGGAGACCACGCGGCGCTGTACGGGAAGATCCCCTCGGGCGCCTTGTAGGATGCCAGCACCTGCTGGGCAGAGCCATCCAAGGAGGCGGTTAACAAGCTGTCCTCATTGAATGTGTCACGCACAAAGGCGACCCGCTGGCCATCGGGTGAAAACGCCGGCGGGCCGGACATACCGGCCAAGATCTTTCTTGGAGTTCCGCCCAGGGACGGCACCTGGTAAAGATCGCCTTTAGGTTTCAGAGGATCCTGGCGGACGAAGTAGACGTAGCTGCCGTCGGCAGAGAATGCCAGGCCGGGGCATTCATTCTCGCCCAGGGTGGCAATCTGGACATCACTGCCCGTGGCCAGCTGCTTCAACCAGAGGCTTTGCTTTCCTGCCGTTTCCCGCACATAGGCCACATACTTGCCGTCTGGTGAGATGTCCGCCCGCCGGACGTCGCCGCTGCCTGTCACGCGCGTATATTCCAAGGCGGCGGGCGGCGCCGGCGCACGGCGGGCGACGTGATAGAGGGCATAGATGAGGACGGCGGCGATCACCACCCCGCCAGCCATCAAGGCAATGACGGCTTTCTTGTGGCGCTTCACCAGGCCCGCGATCGCCTGCGAATCGGAGCTCTCGCCTTGTAGCGGCAATGTCCCCGCCGCCGTTGGCGGGAGTGGTGTATTCACCGCCGTTGTGAGCGATGAAGTGATTCCCACCTGCGCCGACGCCGAGCGCCCCGAACTCGTGCCCCTCTTCAGGCGCTTCAGGTCCGCCCGCAATTCCGCCGCAGTCTGACAACGCAGGTCACCATCCTTCTCCAGCGCCTTGGTGATGATCCGGTCCAGCTCCTCCGGCAATTCTGGATTCACCTGCGAGGGGCGGGGCGGCTCGTCGCGCAGAATAGCCGTGAAGATGGTGGCCGTGGTCGCGCCGCTGAACGCCTGCCGCCTCGTCGCCATCTCGTAGAGCACGGCGCCGAAGCTGAACAGGTCCGTGCGCGCATCCAGCTCTTCCCCCCGCGCCTGTTCCGGGCTCATGTAGGCCACCGTCCCCACGGTCGCGCCCGGGCTGGTGAGATGCTCTTCCGCCGCCTCCATGGTCAGCATCGCGGACGCGCCAACCGCTTCGGCCACGGGTTTGGGGGTGGGCGCCAGCTTGGCCAGTCCGAAATCCAGAATCTTCGCCTGCCCACGCGTGGTGATGAAAATATTGGCCGGCTTGATGTCGCGATGGATGATCCCCTTCTGGTGCGCCGCGTCCAGCGCGTCGGCAATTTGAATCGCCAGCTCGAGCAGCTCATCCAGCGGCAGGGGTGAACGGCGTTCGCCCTGGGCAGCCAGGCGCGTGCCGCGCCCACCTGACTCGATGAGATGCTTGAGCGTCTTTCCCTCCAGCAGCTCCATGACGATGAAAGGTCTCCCCTCATGCTCGCCGATTTCGTGGATAGTGCAAATGTTAGGGTGGTTGAGCGCGGCGGCGGCGCGGGCCTCGCGCTTGAAGCGCCTGAAAGCTTGGGGGTCATGGGGCAATTGTGGGGGAAGGACCTTCAGTGCTACGAAGCGGCCGAGTTTGGTGTCCTCAGCCTTGTAGACCACACCCATCCCGCCGCTACCCAGCGTCTCAACGATGCGGTAATGGGAGATGGTCTTGGCGATCACAGGATGTCACTGGTTGCCGCTGGATGTCCCCGGTTGTTGCTGTTAGTCGTGCGCCGGGCCGAAGCCCTAATCAAACACTATAACGATATCTTAAATTCCGGTCAGTCGCTAGTGCAGCGCGTCTAACGCTTCTTTACATTTGGCGACTGCGGTCGCCTGCCCCAGAGCGCGGCTCTGCCCCCGGCGGATTTCTCGTGCCTGGAGACGTCAAATTCGAAGCTCGTGTAGCCCCCCTTGTACTCGCCCACCAGAGGGCGTCTTTCGACTCGCAAATTCCGGTTCGATATCCCACAAAAGGCCGCATTTTGGCCCAATTTGGGGTTTAATTTGGGTTCGTTTGCACTCAAAAACCAGTTCGTTTTTAGCGTTCTAAAATGCTAAGCCCTTTGATTGCACTAGATCGGTAGGTTCGTTCCCACTATTTAGCATCTTTTTTGCGTTTCCCTGCCTTTTCCCCCTTTCCGGGTCCCTTTCGCCTTCCCGTGCCGCCGCCGCTTGCCGGCGCTCTCTTTCGACAACTGGAATAGGCTACTATGAGCGAGTGGGCGTGTCAACAGAAAAGTGCAGGAGAGACAAAAAAGCCGGTAGCAAGCGTCAGGGGTCGGGTTACGGGACCTTGGAAAAGGAAGGGCATTATGACGCATTACACTAGGGGAATTCCCGCCAGCTACATACTGAGTCAACTGAGCTAGGATGCGCAAGCGCGCGCAGCACCGAAGCATACGGTTGTCAAACCGAGAGGCCCGATTCCGCCCGAGAAGTCTTAGTGCAAGAACAAGCATTCGCGCGATGAGATTGAGAGGATATTGATCTAAGAGAAATTCTCTTCTTAAGCCGATATTGTGGTTCGAGCAGAGTTATCCCGGCGGCGCGGTCCCGCCCGGCCATCGAAAATCGAGCCGCTGGGCTCTCTGGAAATCTACCGCTGGAACTCACTTCACCATGGCGGATTGGGAACGGACAGCCACCCACTTGCCTTCGCGCTTCACGAAGACATCCATCCAGACATATTTGCCGCTGCTGTCTTTTCCTTTGGTGGTGCTCTTTTCTGTGTCGCTGCCCTGGACCACGGCGACGCTTCCTATCACCTTCACATCCATGGGCCCAAACTCGAAGGACTCGAGCTTATCCGAGCCGGATTTCACGCCCGCCAGCATGCTTTGTTTCGTCTCCTTAGTGCCATCGTAGCCGATGCCTGCCCAATCGTCAGCGATGATCTGACTGAGTTTGTCAGCATCACCAGCTTTCGCTGCATCAGTCCAATCGTGTTCAAGTTGCTTGACAACCTGCGCCACGCTCGGGCCTTTGGGCGGTGGCGTCTGTGCTTGGGCAAACGCCAGCCCAACACATGCAGCAACCAACAAAACTGCCCCTGCGAGTTTCTTCATCATGTTTTCTCTCCTTTTGGACCGGGATTTCCAGTCTAGCCAGCACTTTCATTTTCGCATCCTGATTCAAAGGAGTATACATCTCACCGCCTCGTTCGCAACCGAAATTCTGTCCACCAGATCGCCACCGCATGATCCGGAAGCGCTGTGTGCGCCTTCGGGATTGAGTCAACCGACACCTTAACCCGTTTTCCTTGCCATTTCTCGTACGCCTCGCGATCCCCTGCTTGCTTCCGCAAGGTTTTTCCTGCT